>Ga0134121_10003560_pt1 | contig 12947 bp, 8 predicted proteins | sample KB301_FD_96463 | JGI IMG/M metagenome (GOLD analysis project Ga0134121, IMG submission 96463) | Terrestrial soil microbial communities without Nitrogen fertilizer from Kellogg Biological Station, Michigan, USA - KB3-0-1 | ecosystem: Environmental > Terrestrial > Soil > Unclassified ...
AGTTTCCCGGCGACCATAGCGGAGGGGTCACACCCGTTCCCATTCCGAACACGGTAGTTAAGCCCTCCAGCGCCGATGGTACTGCGCTGGCAACGGCGTGGAAGAGTAGGACATTGCCGGGACCTTATATAAGCAAGCCCGCGGCGCGTGCCGCGGGCTTGTTTTTTGTCCGCCGACCGGCAGGGGCCGCGCGCGTCGCCGTTGATCTTTAGCGCCCGGCCGCCTAGAATGGCGCCGCCCAAGCGAGGAAGAGAATCCCATGTCCGGCCACTCCAAATGGCACACCATCAAGCACAAGAAGGGCGCCGCTGACGCCAAGCGCGGCCGCGTCTTCACCAAGATCATCAAGGAGATCACCGTCGCGGCCCGTGTCGGGGGAGGAGACCCGAACGGCAACCCGCGCCTCAGGACGGTGCTCGCCGCCGCCAAGTCGGCGAACATGCCCAAGGACAACATCGAGAAGGCAATCAAGAAGGGAACCGGTGAGCTGGCCGGCGTCAGCTACGACGAAGTCTCCTACGAAGGCTACGGTCCGGGCGGCGTGGCCATGTTCGTCCAGGCGCTGACCGACAATCGCAACCGCACCCTTCCCGAGATCCGGCACCTCTTCTCGAAGTTCGGCGGCAACCTCGGCGAGTCGAACTGCGTCGGCTGGATGTTCGAGAAGAAGGGCTACCTCGTCGTCGCGAAATCGGCCGCGAACGAGGACACGCTCATGGAGGTCGTCATCGACGCGGGCGGCGAGGACGTGCGCGAGGACGGCGACAACTGGGAAATCTTCACGCCCACCGAGCGTCTCGAGCAGGTCCGCGAGGCGATCAGCGGCAAGGGAATCGCGGTCGCCACTGCGGAACTGTCGATGGTCCCGAAGAACACCGTCAAGGTCGAGGGCAAGAACGCGCAGCGCGTGCTCGCCATGATGGAAGGGCTCGAGGAGCACGACGACGTCCAGAACGTCTGGGCCAACTTCGACATCGACGACGCGGAGATCGGCGAGGAGCGGGCGGCGTCCTGACACGGGATGCTCATCCTCGGCCTCGATCCCGGTTCCAATCGGACCGGCTACGGGCTGATTGAAAGCCGCGGCGGCCGCCTGCGGGCCGTGGCCTACGGCGTCATCCAGGCGCCCCGTGACACTCCTTTCCTCGAACGACTTCCGCTCCTGGCGCGCCAGCTCGAGGACCTGATCCGGAGCACGCGTCCGGACGCCGTCGCGGCGGAAGACATCTTTCTCGCGCGCAACACCCGCGTCGCCCTCAAGCTCGGCCATGTCCGCGGGGCGGCGCTCCTCCCGGTGCTCACCGCCGGCATCCCGGTTCACGAGTACGCCGCGCGGCTGGTGAAGAAGTCCGTCACCGGATTCGGCGGGGCCGAAAAAGAGCAGGTCCGCCGGATGGTCCGGATCCTCCTCGGCGTGCGCGAAGAGATCCGTCTCCTCGATGCCTCGGACGCCCTGGCCGTCGCCATCTGCCACGCGCACGCCGGGCCGGGTCTTCTCCCGGGGTCCGGCACGGCCCGGGCCTGAGCGGGTGGGTTCCGTGACCCGGGTCGAGGTGCGGCGCCGCTCCATTCTTCTCTTCGGAGTCGTCGCGTTGACGGCCCTGATCGCGACCCTCACCCTCGTGCGCATTCCCGACGGCGCCTGGGCCGTGCGCACCTGGAAGGGAGGCGGCACGCCCGATCTCCTCGGGGCCGGATGGGCGCTGCGCTTCCCGGGCCTGCAACGCCTCGAGCGTTTCCCCGCCGGAGAGATCCGCGCCGCCGGCAGGAGCGATGCCGCTTCGCGGGAAGGAACCCACGTCGGGCTACCGTTCGAAGTCCGGATGAAGCCGGGCTCCCAGGGCATCCTCGAGCTGGCGCGCGCCGGCGGCGGAGACGCCGCCGGGGAGCTGTCCCGCCGCGCCGCGGGCCGCCTCACGGAGCTGGCGGCCGGTGCCGGCACTTACGACCTGGCGTCGGGACAGGCCCGTCCCGCCCTCGAATCCGGACTGCGCGAGTTCCTGCGGCGCGACGCGCCCGAGGCGCAGGTCGAGGTGGCGCTGGGCGAGCCGGAGCTCGCCCCCGAAGTCCGGGCCTCGTTCGCGCGCGAGAGTCTCTTCGCCTCGCGCGTCGACACCGGACTCCACGTCCTGCTCATCGGTCTCGACGGCGCCGACTGGGACGTCATCGACCCGATGGTCGCCCGCGGCGAGCTGCCGCATTTGGCCACCCTGCGGCGCTCGGGAGCCTGGGGACGCCTGCGCAGCAACGTGCCGACCCTGTCGCCCCTGCTCTGGACCACCGTGGCGACCGGCAAGTCCCCCGACCGGCACGGCATCAACGATTTTCTCGTCGCCGATCCGAAGACCGGCCGGCGTGTCCCGATCAATGCGACCTTCCGCAAGGTGCGCGCGTTCTGGAACATCCTCAGCGAAGCCGACCTGCCGGTGGACGTCATCGCCTGGTGGGCGAGCTGGCCCGCCGAGGCGGTGCGGGGACACCTGATCTCCGACCGGGTCGCCTATTCGACCTTCGACATTTCCGACCGCGGCGCCGCGAGCCGCGCCGTCTTTCCCGCGGAATACGCCCCGGCCGTCGAGCGGCTGCGCGTGCGCGACGCGGATGTGACCTGGGAGCAGGTGTCCCGCTTCCTGCACGTGTCGCGCGCCGAGCTTCAGGCGGCCCGCGTGGCGGCGGAGCGGCGTCCCGGGGCGGCCCCGCCGTCCGAGGCGCAGACGTCCATCCAGGTCTTCACGCGCGTCCTCGCCGCCACGGAGACCTACCGCCGCGTGGCTCTGGATTTGTTGCGACACGGGGGACAGGATCGGAGGCTGCTCGCCGTCTATTTCCAGGGGATCGACGAGGTCAACCACCGCTTCGCCCACTGCGCGCCGCCGCGGGCCGCTCTCTGCCCGGCCGCCGACTATCCTCGCTTCAAGGACGCCGTGGCCGAGTTCTATCGCTACCAGGACGGCATCGTCGGCGAGCTGCTCGCGGCCGATCCCGACGCCACGACCCTGCTTCTCTCCGACCACGGGTTCGCCAGCGGCGAGGCGCGACCGACCGACGTCACGCCGTTCATCGAGGGCAAGCCCGGTCTCTGGCACGACATCGTCGGGGTGTTCGCGGCGCGCGGTCCGGCCATCCGTCCGGGAGAGGTCCCGACGGTGACGTTGTACGACATCGCTCCGACGCTCCTCTACCTGCTCGGTCTTCCCACGGCACAGGACATGCCGGGAAAAGTCCTGGAGCAGGCGATCGACCCGAAGTTCCTGGCGGCGCACCCGGTGAAGCAGGTCCCCTCGTACGAAGGCCTCGGCGGAACGGACGCGCGCGCCTCGCGCGGGGCGGGCGGCGCGGAGGGAGACACCGGGGACCAGGCGGCGGACGACGAGATGGTGGCGCAGCTGCGCTCGCTCGGCTACATCGGCGGCGGCGACGATGGGTCGGCGCCCGCCACCGCGGGCGGGCCGGGGACGGCTGCTCCCGGCTCGACAGCAGGCGGCGCCGGTGTCCCGGCTCCGTCCGGGCCCGCGACGGGCGCAGCGGCCGGCACCGCCGGTGTTCCCACCATCCTGTATCACGCCAACCTCGCGGGCGTGTACCTGTCCAAGCGCCAGCTCGATCGCGCCGAGGAGGAGATCAACAAGGGGCTGGCGCTGGATCCGCACGCGCCGCCGATCCGGCTGGCGCAGTCGATGCTCTACGAGATGCGGGGCCAGCCGGAAAAGTCGGTGGAGATCCTGCGCGATCTCGTCCCGGCCGATCCGCAGTCCGCGCCGGCCAGGCTGGTCACCATCGCCAATCTTTATGTGCGGATGGAGAAGCCCGCCGACGGCGTGGCGTATTTCACCTCGGTCCGCGACCCGGGAACACCCGGGTTCGAGGCGGCGCGCCAGACCAGCCTCGGCATCGTGCAGGCCGCCGCCGGCCGGAACGCGGAGGCGGAAACCGCCCTGCGGCAGGCGCTCAAGCTCGATCCGGTTTCGGTCCTGGCGATGCAGGAGCTGTTCGCGGTGCTCGACGGGCAGGGGCGCGCGCGGGATGTCGAAGCGCCCCTGCGCGCCGGCCTCAAACGGCCGCAGCCGCCGGCGATGTTCCACAACCTGCTGGGGCTGGTGCTCAAGCGGCGCGACGACACGAAAGGGGCCGAGATGGAGTTCCGCCAGGCGCTGGAGGCCTCCCCGGACCTGGTCGGGGCCCTGGCCAACCTGGGCGGGTTGTACCTGCAGGAGAACCGGGTCCCCGAGGCGGTCAGCGTCCTCGAGAGCGCCCTCGAGAAGGACCCGCGCAACGTCGAGGCGCGCACCAATCTCATCGTCGCCCTCGGCATGGAGAAGAACCTCGACGCGGCGCGCGGCCGCTTCGACGACGGCGAGAAGCAGGGGCTGAAGGCTCCGCAGTTCTACAATGCGTGGGCGTATGCGCTGCATCTCAATGGACGGCGCGATGAGGCGCTCGAGGCCCTGCGGCAGTCCCTCCGGCTCGACCCGCGCCAGGCGGACGCCCGTCGCCTCCAGCAGATGATCGAAGCGGCCGACGTCGCTCCCACCGGCCGCTGAGAGAGAACAGGATGATCGCGCGGCTGAGCGGCACGCTTCTCGAGAAGAACCCGGGACTCCTCGTCCTCGACGTCGCAGGCGTGGGGTACGAGGTGACCATCCCGCTCGGGACCTTCCGCGTCCTGGGGGAGCCGGGGGCGCGCGTCGAGCTGCACGTGCACACGCACGTGCGCGAGGACACGCTCGCTCTTTTCGGCTTCGCAACGCGGCTGGAGAAGGAATTGTTCGTGCGCCTCCTGGCGGTCAACGGCGTCGGCCCCAAGACCGCCGTTGCGCTGCTGTCGGGGCTCGGAGCCGAGCCGCTGGTCGAAGCGGTGCGCCGGCGCGACATCCGCCGTCTCAGCGGCGCGCCCGGGATCGGCCGCAAGACCGCCGAGCGCATCGCGCTCGACCTCGCCGATCGTCTCGAGTCGCTCGCGGCCCCGGATCGGCGCGATGCGGCGCCCGGCGGCATGAAGGAAGACCTGGTCTCGGCGCTCGTGAACCTCGGCTACAATGCGCGCGCCGCCTCGGAGGCCGCCGCCGGAGCGCTCGACGGCGCCCCGTCCGAGCCGCCGTTCGAGGATCTGCTCCGCCGGGCCCTCCGGACCCTGTCGCGCTGAACGGCGCGGGGCGAGACGGCCGCGCGGCGCGACTCAGATGACACCAACCGACGCCACGAAGCCGCCGCGCCCGAAGCGGCCGCGATCCGTCCCGCCCGACTCGCCGGCCGGACCCGCGGAACGCTCCGCGGACCCATCGCCCGACGCCGCCGCCGATCGCCTGCTCGATGCCGATCCGCTGCGCGACGAGTCGGTGGCCGACGTCGCGCTGCGGCCGCGCTCGCTCGACGAGTACGTGGGCCAGGATCGGATGAAAGACAACTTGCGCGTTTTCATCCAGGCGGCGCGCGAGCGGGGAGAGCCGCTCGACCACGTCCTGCTCTACGGTCCCCCCGGGCTGGGGAAGACGACCATCGCCCACATCCTGGCGGGGGCCATGCAGACCGGCCTCCGCTCCACGTCCGGTCCCGCCCTGGAGCGGGCCGGGGACCTCGCGGCGATCCTGACCAACCTGGAAGGGTCGGGGGTCCTGTTCATCGACGAGATCCACCGCCTGCCGGTGGCCCTCGAGGAGATCCTCTACCAGGCGATGGAGGACTTCCGGCTCGACGTCGTCATCGGCCAGGGCCCCGGCGCCCGGACCGTGAAGATCGACCTGCCGCGCTTCACCCTGGTCGGGGCGACCACGCGCATCGGGCTGCTCAGCGGACCGCTGCGGGACCGTTTCGGCATCGTCCACCATCTCGATTTCTATCCCGTCGAGGATCTGGTCCGCATCGTGCGCCGCTCATCGGGGCTCCTGGGCGTCGGCATCGACGAGGCGGGGGGCGCCGCCATCGCCCGGCGCGCCCGCGGCACACCCCGGGTGGCGAACCGGCTCCTGCGGCGGGTGCGCGATTTCGTCCAGGTGGACGCGGAGCACACGATCAGCGGGGAGGTCGCCGACCGCTACCTCGAGAGGCTCGAGGTGGACCGCTTCGGCCTCGACACCCTGGACCGCAAGATCCTCCTGACCATCCACGAGAAATTCGACGGCGGCCCCGTCGGGGTCCAGACCATCGCCGCGGCGCTCGGTGAGGAGGCGGAGACGATCGAGGAGATTTACGAGCCGTATCTCATGCAGATCGGTTTTCTCGATCGGACACCGCGCGGCCGGCGCGTCACCCGCCGCGCGCTCGAGCACCTGAACGTCCGCCCGGGACGCGGGGAAGGCCGGCTGCTGTTCCCGGAAGGCTAGACAGGCTCCTGGTCAGGAGGCGGCGGCCCGCTCGACCCGGTTGCGCCCGCCGTGCTTGGCGCGATACAGGGCACGGTCAGCCGCGGCCACCAGTCCCGGCTCGTCGACGGCGTCGGAGGGGAGCGAGGCCACTCCGAAGGACAGGGTCACCCGCAACGGTCCGGCCGGCTCCGGGAGCGGCGCGGCGGCCGACTCGATCTCGCGGCGCAGCTCCTCGGCGAGGGCCAGGGCGGCCGGGCCATCCGTCCCCGGCAGGAGGACGGCGAACTCCTCGCCGCCGTAGCGCGCGACCACGTCGGATCGCCGCAGGCGCCGCGACAGCACGCGCGCCACGTGCTGCAGCACGGCGTCCCCGGCCGGGTGGCCGTGCCGGTCGTTGACCTCCTTGAAGCGGTCGACGTCGGCGAGCAGCAGCGCCAGGGGATGCCCGCCGGAACGGGCCCTCTCGATCTCGCGCATCAGCAGCACCTGGAAATGGCGCCGGTTGCACAGCCCGGTGAGGCCGTCCACCTCCGCCATGCGCCGGGTGACTTGAAGGAGCCGCTGGTTCTCGACAGCCATGGCCATCACGTCCGCCAGCCGCTCGAGGATCTCGAAGTCCTCCGGGGCGTAGGCGTGGCGCCGGCGGCACGCGACGCGGAGCGCCCCGGTCGCCTGACCCCGGGACCGAAGCGGAATCGCCATGTCGCTGCGCATGCCGCCGCGCGGCAGGGTCTCGCGGAAGCGCAGCTCCATGGTCAGGTCGTTGCGCCACAGGGCCCGGCCCCGGACCACGACGGCGCCGAGATGATGCGTTTCGTCCACCGGCAGCCGGTCGGCGGCGGGCCGCCGGCCGGAGGGGTCGCGCGGCGCGATGACCGCCGCGTGCATCGTTCCCTCCTCGGCGAAGGCGGCGTCCACCCGATCGACGGGGAACAGGCGCGCCAGCTCCTGGGCGATGCTCTCGAGGAGCCGGTCGAGGTCCTCGGCGGCGGTCGTCGCCGCGGCGATCTCCAGCAGCGACAGGAGCACGCCCGGCGGAGTTTCTTCCGCTCCGCGCGCGCGACCCGGCCGCGCCGGACGTGGCCGCGCCACGGCGGCGTCGCCCAGGCCGACCAGGGTGCAGACCCGCTCCGGCACTCCTTCTCCGAGGGACATCGGCCCGGGGAGCGGCACGACCATCGCGGCGAGCCCCGCCTCCTCGGCGGAGAGGGCGATCTGCGCCGCGCTCACGTGACTCGCGGCCAGAGCCTCCGGCGAGGGCCCGGGCGATCCGATGGCGCACAGCACCGGGGCGGCTTCGAGGAGCTGAAGGTCGGCGGCGTCGAGGCCGGCCTGGCGCAGCGCCAGGAGGATCCGCTCCCGATGCGGACCTTCCTCGATGCGAACGGCGGCGCACGCCGCACCGGGGCGCATCGGCAGGGGAGCCGCCGCCCGCAGCACCCGGTCGACGACGTCCCGGGACAGGGTCTGCGGGCGAAAGGGAACCGGCCACGTGCGCCGCTGCAGCAGGTCCCCGATCGACAGAGACGGATTCTCCCTGGGAGCCTAACGACCGCCGGGACGATAACCGCCCGGGTCCACTTCGACGGCGTCGAACCCGGCCGCGAGGATCGCGGCGGTCAGGCGGGCGCGCTCCGGTTCCTGCTGCGCGCGTCCGAGATCGATCGGATCGAGCTCGAGACGCGCCGCGCGCCCGGCCACCCGCACGCGCACCTGGCGATAGCCGAGCCGGCGCACCGCAGCCTCCGCGCGGTCCACGCGGCGCAGGGCTTCGACGGTGACCGGGGTGCCCATCGGCAGGCGCGAGGCGAGGCAGGCCATCGCCGGCTTGTCCCAGGTCGGCAGACCGAGCCGCCGCGACAGCGCGCGGGTCGTCTCCTTGGTGAATCCGGCCTCGAGCAGCGGGGCGCGGACGCGCGCTTCGGCGGCCGCCTGCATCCCCGGACGCTCGTCGCCGAGGTCGTCCACGATGGCGCCGTAGAGGAGCGTCCGCCCGCCGGCCTCGACCGCGAGGCGTTCGAGCACCCGGAACAGCTCGCGCTTGCAGTGATAGCAGCGGCGCCCGGCGTTCGCGACGTACCCCGGGTCGTCGAGCTCGGCGGTCTCGACGAGCCGATGCTCCACGCCGAGATCGCGCGCCAGCCTGACCGTGGCGCTCCGCTCCTCGTCCGCGAGCGACGGGGAGACCGCGGTGACCGCCGTCACGCGGGGGCCGAGCACGTCCCGCGCCACGCGCAGGAGCAGGGTGCTGTCGACGCCGCCCGAGAAGGCGACAAGAGAATCGCCGCAGCCGGCGAGGACGCGCTCTAGACGGAGAAGCGGTTCGTCCAGGGGGCGATCCTCGTCACGCGGCTCCATGCTCCGGCCAGCGCACACGCCAGAACCCCCTTCGCCAGGTCGAAGCCCAGGAAGGGCAGCGAACCCGCGCGCCACGCGTCACCGGGAGAGGGGAAGAGAAACCCGAGCCACAGCACGCCGGCGGCGTGGATGGTGGCGACGCCGGCCATGACCGCCAGGAGACGTCGCGGGAAGCCCGCACTCCCGGACGGCGGGGCGATCGTCCCGACGAGGTACGACGCGCCGAGAAATCCGATCAGGTAACCGCCGGTGGGTCCGAAAAAGTAACCGGGCCCGGCCCCGGGGAGCGCGAAGACCGGCAGGCCGGCGAGCCCCAGGCCGAGGTAGGCGGCCTGGCTGAGGGCGCCGAAACGGGCACCCAGGACGAGCCCGGCCAGGAGCACGGGAAGGGTCTGCAGGGTCGCCGGGATGGGTGTGCCGGGCAGGGGAACGGCGACCCTGGCCGCCGCCACCGTGAGCAGGGCGAACCCCGTCGCCGCAATGGCGTAAGACCATTTTTTGTCCACCCGAAGGGAGGCCGAGGGGTTTTCCGCCTTGGCCGACATGACGCTCGAGGCATCTTTCACGAGGGTGGCCTCCCGCAAAACCTGGGGCGTTGGCCGGGCCGCCGAACCGCCCGGAAGACCGGCATTTTATGGAGATTCCGACACCGCTGTCAATCGCGTGCAAACAGGCGATCACGGCTTTTTCTGCGACAACTTTTTCTTGACACGATCCGGGCTTGACGGTATATGGGCGCACGGCAAGGCGGTCCACATCGCCGGATTCGCCGAGTTTTTGCGCCGTTGTTGCTCTGTCGTTGCCTGAAGAAGCGAACTGAACGCACGCGCTCTAAAGCGAAGCGCCTCACTGGGGAGGCGTTTTCGGCATCGAGACGGGATCTAGCCATTCGCCTGCATCCAACGCAACACACTTCCTGCCCACCGAGGAGGACCCGCATGAACGCACTCTTCGCGCCCGGAGCGAAGCGCAACCGCATTATCGTTGCCTTCGGCCTCTCCCTGCTCCTGGCATCTCCCGCAGTCATGCTCTGGGCCAGCAAAACCCAGCGCAATGACTTCGGGGAGGATGCTTATGAGCTGCGCCACGCTCAGGACGAGGCTCGACGACTGTCGACCATCGCCCTGCCCGAGGCCGCGCTCCCGCCGGCGGAATTTTCACCGTTCGGAGGGGCTCTACAGCCCCGGCGCCTGAACGGGCCGGCCGCTGCAGACACGCTTCCCTCACCTTTGGGCGACGACTCCTGGAACCCTGCTGAGAGCGGAGTCCTCCAGAGCCTGAAGCCGGGTCTGCGGTGGGGCCAGTCCGAGATGTCGGTCGGCCAGAACTTCGCCGCCCGTCCGGGCCTCAACTACGTCCGTCTCAGCCAGACGGCCATCGACGCGCAGGGGCTCGACGCGGTCATGGCCTCGGTGTCGGAAATCGGCACCGTGATCTCTGCGCTGCCGCGGCGCACCCTGCTGGTGAACGTCGACGCGAAGGACATGCACCTGCTGAAGCAGAGCGGTGTGATCGACCGCGTTCGCGCCATGCAGCCGGCGGAGAAGCTGGCCGCCGACCTCGGCGCGCGTCCGCTGATCGAGAAGAGCCGCCGCAACGACCCGAACCTCCGGGTCTGGGTGCAGCTGCTCCCCGGGACGTCCACGTCGGAGCTGGCGAAGAAGATCTCGACCCTGCCGGGCGTGTCGGAAGTCACGGAAGCGGAGACGGCCGGCTACCTGCACGCGAAGGTGCACTTCGCCTCCGTCGACAAGCTGGCGCGCATCGACCAGGTGCTGGCGATCGATGACGACCGCGAGCACATGCTGTACAACGACGAGAACGTCCCCACGATCCAGGCGGGTTCGGCCGAGGACTCCAACTTCATCCGGCCGTTCGACAACGCCGGGGTGGACGGCGGCGGTATCGACACGAACGCGGACGGCCAGCGCATCAACAACGGCACCGACGCCGTGCCGCCGCAGATCGTCACCATCACGGACAACGGCATCAGCATCGACACGCCGAACTTCTCGCAGACGGCCACCCAGGTGAGCGACCTCGCCCACCCGTTCGGCCCGGCGCACCGGAAGATTCACGCCATCCAGAACGTGGTGGACTCGGGGACGTCCTGCGACGCGCCGCTGTCGGGCGCCGGGACGCACGGTCACATCGTGGCGTCGGCGATCGCCGCCTGGCCGAGCCAGTTCGGCGTGGGCGCGACCCGCGCGAACATCGGCGGGCCGACGCAGCCGCGCAACGAGAACATGGACGGGATCGCCAAGGGTTCCCGCATCATCCTGCAGGACGCGGGCACGACGGCGCAGTGCACCATCAACTCGCTGGTGGAGCACGGCGGCAACGTCAGCCCGGGCCTCCTGACCGACCGCCTGAACGCGGCCATCACCGGCGCGGGGGCGGATGGCCACCTCGCGGTCATGGCGTTCGGCGCGCCGAACAACTTCTCGACGCTCCAGTTCCTGGCGACCAACGGCACGTACCCGGCCGAGGCGGTCCAGGTCGACACCTTCCTCTACAACAACCGCGACTACATGGTGTTCATCCCGGTCGGCAACAACGGCGGGCTGGTCGGCACGAACCGCCTCGGCCTCGCGACCCGCGTCATCCCGGACCTGTTCAACGGTTCGGCGCTGGACGAGAACCCGAACTTCCCGGCCCCGATCCAGGTCTCCCCGCCGTCGACGGCGAAGAACGTCTTCTCGGTCGGCTCCTCGACCGATGACTGCTTCACGTTCTTCGGCACGACGGACTGCGAGCAGACGATCAACGGCTTCACGTCGCGCGGTCCGGCGACGCCCGAGTCGCTGCGCATGGCGCCCCTGGGCCTGGCGCCGGCGTTCGACCTCATCGGCACCCCGTACACCGCCGGTGTGGCGGTCCTCCGCTCCAACGACAACGACAACCTGGCGCCGATCGACGCGCAGCTGGACGAGGGCAACTTCGGGTCCTCGTACTCGGCCGCGTACCTGACCGGCGCGGGCGCGATCATCCGCGACTACTTCGCCCAGGGCTTCTACCCGACGGGCGACCGCACCACGGCGAACCGCGTCGCCAACGTCTCCGGCACGGTGGTCAAGGCCGCGCTGGTCGCCTCCTCGGACTTCGTCGAGGGCGGCATCGCGACGCAGGGGCAGGACAACAACGAGCGCGATCTGCGACGCACCCGCTGCCTCGACCTGGGAACGGTCGGCGGCGTCCAGGGTTCGGTGCAGGTCGACATCATGTGCAACAGCGAGCAGGGTTACGGCCGTCCGGTCCTGACCGACGTGCTGCCGCTGTCGAACTGGGCCGACAACTTCGTGCTGCACCCCACGTCGCTGCTGGCGCGTGAGCACCCGGCGGCCGGGCTGCTGGTCTGGGATCGCATCGCCACGGGCGAGCCCCTGATCAACAACACAACCACCTCGGTCACGCACACCTTCCGCGTGGCGAGTCCGAATACGCTCCTCAAGGTCGCTCCGGCGGCCGACGCGGGCGCGACGGCCATCACCATCGGCCAGCTGCGTATCGCCCTGGCCTGGGCGGATCTGCCCAGCCCGGCCGGCAGCGGCGGACCGCTGGTCAACGACCTCGATCTCGTGCTCGAGGGCCCGGGTCCGGACGGCGACATCAACACCGCCGCGGACAACATCTTCTACGACGGGAACCGGTACGACGGCGGCCGCAACAACGCCACCTTCGATCAGTGGTCGCTGGGCCGCAGCTCGACGACCCCGGTGGAGAAGCACGACAAGCGCAACAACGTCGAGGCCATCCACCTGACGGGCGACCCGAACGCCGACTTCGCGTTCGACGACTCGAAGCTCTACCCGGGCCTCTACCGCATCACTGTGAAGCGCGGGCTCGGCGGCTCGACCCCCGGGTCGATCACCATCCCGACCCTGACCGTGGCGCAGGACGCGGACCAGAACGAGGACGACAACAACAACGGCCGCCTGGACGCCGGCGAGGACAACAACGGCAACGGGCTGCTCGACCAGCCCGGCCAGCCGTACTCGCTGGTCGTCTCCGGTCCGGTGTTCCTGGCCGAGGCCGCTCCGGCGGCCGGTCCGCAGTCGTTCCCCGGCTCGTCGCTGTCGTGGGACGCGGTGCGGTACGGCTGCTCCTCGAACGCGCGCCTGGCGGTGTACGACACGACGGGCTCGGCGAACGCCGGGAACGTGCAGGCGAACACCACCTACCAGGTGCTGAGCGCGGCGGGTGCGGTGACCGACAGCGAGACGTCGTTCACGTACACGGCGGGTGCGGTGGCCGGCCAGTTCACCTCGGCGGCGATCCCGGTCCGGC
>Ga0134121_10003563_pt1 | contig 12945 bp, 7 predicted proteins | sample KB301_FD_96463 | JGI IMG/M metagenome (GOLD analysis project Ga0134121, IMG submission 96463) | Terrestrial soil microbial communities without Nitrogen fertilizer from Kellogg Biological Station, Michigan, USA - KB3-0-1 | ecosystem: Environmental > Terrestrial > Soil > Unclassified ...
TCTCCTTGTGACTCGCGGTTTCGTTCTGATGACTAGAAATTTTGTTCCTGGGATGAAGTACTTGCAGGACGAGCGCGGTTACTCCGCCCGCCGAGGTCGCGCTGGCAAGTACGAGCGTCGCAGTCGCAATGCAAGCCGGGCACATGGTTCCTCCTCCGTTCGCTTATCGCCGGGCTAAGGTGTTGGCAGGCCTGGAATCTCCAGCACGGGCCGGATTTCGACTGCGCCTTTGCGCGCGCCGGGAATCCGTCCGGCAATGTCCAACGCCTCGTCGAGATTTTTAGCGTCGACCAGGAAGTAGCCGCCGAGTTGTTCGCGGGTCTCAGCGAAAGGGCCGTCGGTCACGAAGCGCTTGCCGTCCCTTACTTTGACGGTGGTAGCGGTCGCTACCGGCTGCAAGGGGGCAGTGGCCAGGAACTGTCCCTTGGATTGGAGCTGGTGGGCAAGCTTTGTCGAATCGCTGTAACACTGGGCCCGCTCGGCTTCGGTCCAGGCTTGCTCGTCACCGTAAATCAGCAGCAAGTATTTCATTTGCATGTCTCCATGGGTATGTCGAACGGCGGATCTCCAGATCGACAGTTCGGCCTGAATAAATTCTGCAATCGGGAATCTGCCACCCTCGACCTCCAACGGAGACTGCCTCCCGTTGACCAACTTGGCTGCGCTGTCGTCTAAAAGATCGACGGCCGCCGGACGAAATCGACACTCCAATTGAAAAATATTTACAATTTAGACATGTCGCAGAACGCCGCCGAAACTGTGGAGGAAGTTTATCGCTCCGACTGGGGCCGAATTGTCGCCGCCCTCATCGGACTGGTCGGTGACTTCGATCTCGCCGAAGAGTCGGCGCAGGAAGCCTTTACCGCGGCAGTGGATCAATGGCGAGTCTCCGGAGTGCCGGAATTTCCCCGGGCGTGGATCATTCAGACGGCTCGGCACAAGGCCATTGACCGCATCCGGAGCAAGATTCGCTCTGAGGAAAAGCTGGAATCGTATGCCGCCTCCGGCCTGGTTCGGACCATTGAAGAGCCGGACTACGACAGCAGCGAAATTCCCGACGACCGTCTGCGGCTGATCTTTACCTGCTGCCACCCGGCGCTTGCCCTGGAGGCGCAAGTGGCGCTGACCTTGCGCACCCTGTGCGGCCTGGAGACGGACGAAATCGCGCGAGCCTTTCTGGTGCCGCCGACCACGATGGCCCAGCGCCTGGTGCGTGCCAAGCGCAAGATTCGCGATGCAGCCATTCCTTATATTGTGCCTGAGACACAGGAAATGGCCGCACGGCTCGCGGCGGTATTGACCGTGATCTACCTAGTCTTCAACGAAGGCTACGCGGCTACCAGAGGCGGGCCGCTGGTCAGGACCGATCTCTGCGCCGAAGCCATCCGCCTAGGACGCCTGGTCAGATCGTTGGCGGGACCGCAGCCTCCGGCCGAAGCGACAGCGCTGGTCGCGCTGATGCTGCTTCACGACGCACGGCGCGATGCGCGGGTCGATGACGAGGGCGATCTGGTCGTACTGGAAGAGCAGGACCGCAGCCGATGGAACCACTCGCAGATTGCCGAAGCATTGTCGCTCGCGGCGGAAGTCTGGCGCGGCGAGGTGGGCCCGTTTTCGCTACAGGCGGCGATTGCGGCTGTTCATTGTCAGGCGGCGCGTGCTGAAGATACAGACTGGGCCCGGATCGTGCGCTACTACGACCTACTCGAGCGGGTGCAACCTTCTCCGATTGTGTCGCTGAATCGGGCGGTCGCAATCGCGATGGTGGACGGCCCTCAGCCGGCTCTCGCGCTGATTGAGGCCCTCGTTGCAACCGGTGATCTCGACGACTACCATCTGCTGCATGCCGCCCGTGCTGATCTGTTACGTCGAATCGGATCCGTTGCAGAAGCGGCAAAGAGCTACGAACGGGCGCTGGCGTTGGTCACCAATGGCAGCGAACGCAGATTTCTCGAGCGGCGCCTGCATGAAGTTCAGCCGCCGGCGGCCTGACTGGCACTCGGTCCAGAATGGTGTCCCGTGCTTCAGCAAACAAGCCGGACATCCAAAATTTATGGCCAAATGTCTTGCCTGCATCCTCCTGGCTGCTTGGTTCACTTCAACCGCGATCGCCGGCATGACCGCGGACTCCAAACAGGTCGCGGCGGTGGAGAACATCTACGCCGACGTGAGCGATGCCTTCACCATCATCACAACCATCGACTCTGGTTTATTTACCAGCTATCGAGGCAGGGACCGCGCCGCCTGGGTCCAGGTGTATCGCGAGAAGCGGAAGGAATTTTCCGCGCGCCTGGCAAAATTGCCAGGTCATGATCTTTCTGCGAGTGACACTAAAGCAATTGCCGCTATGCGTGCGCAGTTTGCGACGTTCTCTGAGACCATCTCGGCGCCCTTTAGTCCGGATGGAAAGTGCCAGAACGCCAGCCGCAAGGACCAGGATTACGCTTCTCTGAGAACGGCATTGCTGGTCTGCTTTGCGGAGAGCGCCAACAATGTCAACTTCGAGGGTGGAAAAATCAATCGCCAGTCGGTGCTCGACCTCCTGCACGAGATTAAAGAACCGGAGCGGCGCAAGGCTGTATTCATGGCGCTCGCCCCCCTGTGGCAGGCCATCAACGGCAACAACGAGCCGGACAGTCCGTATCGGCGCTTGGTGGCGCTGGCCGCCGCCGATACGGCGAAGCATGGTTCAGAAATCGACGCTGCCGCCCGTGACGCCGGAGTGAACACCGCCGATGTCGAACGATGGTTGGAGGAGATTCTTGATGCCTGGCGCCAGGTCAATCCCGCCGACCCGGTGGAGCCGTGGAGCTTCAGTTATTTGAGCGCCGAGGCAGACCGCCAGCTCGCTGCCGCCATTCCTCGCGAGTCGCTTCAACCGATCAATCAGCGTTTCTACCAGGACCTGGGGTTAGACCTGCGACAATCAGGCACGTCGTACGACTTGGATCCACGGCCAGGGAAAGCGCCGCTGGCTTACACGGACTACATCACTCACGGGAGAATGGTCAGCGGCTCGTGGCAGCCTACCATCGCTCGCGTCTCCGCTCCCTATGCGCGGGGCGGGTTATTTGTGCTGAATGAGTTGGTACACGAGAACGGCCACGTGGTGAACATCACAGCGATTCGCAATCGCCCCGCTTTCGTCTACTGGCCTGGCGATCTTTTCGTTGAGGCTTTTGCGGATGTCCCGGGGTGGAGCACATATGAGCCCGCCTGGCAGCGCCGGTATCTGGGGCGCGAGACCTCCGAACAGGCTTCTCTGCGTGCCTTGTATGGGGTAGTAGTGTTGGACGTTGCCTGGTCGCTCTTCGAACTGAGAATGCTGCGCGCCCCCGCGACGGACCCGAATCTCTTGTGGACCGAGATCACGAACCACTACTTCCATATCGTTCCGCATCCCGAGCTGTCCTGGTGGGTGTTGCGCGAGCAGTTAGTGGATACGCCCGGGTACATGATGAACTACGGACTGGGCGCCGTGTTGACCGCCGAAATGCGTCAGCACATTCGCGAGGCTTTAGGGCCGTTCGATACCGGTGATCCGCGGTGGTACGGATGGCTACAGGAGAACTTGCTGCGCTACGGATCCGAGCGCGATTCGCCACGGCTGATGCAAGATTTCCTGGGACGTCCCGTTTCTCCGCAGGCCCTGCTCAATCAGATTCACCGGCTCGCGCCGCCAGCGAAGTAACTGGTCGCGCCAATCTAGGGCGACAGGCTGAAGCTCGCGAAGCATCAGTTCGGACAAAATCCCTGCCGTCGCGTCATCCTGAAGGGCTTCAGTCCTAAAGGATCTCGCGCGGATGCTATAAATGCCGCGGGGTGCATATTCGCTGCGCGCTAGATCCTTCGCAAGCTCAGGATGACGCCGGGCGGGAGTTGTGCAGCCCTTTGGGATTTTGCCCGCGAACTAAAAGTTGATACCTTATCCAGTCGTATCCGGGGATTTGCCCATGCTTCGCAGAAAGATTGTGTTCTACACAGCCGCTCTCGGTTCCCTGATGGCTACGTCCCTGCTTCACGCTGCCCAGTCCTACGAGGTAGCCATGGAGCGGGGTGTGACCGCCACCATGCGAGACGGCGTGATTCTTCGCGCGGATATTTACCGTCCCATGGCAGATGGGCAGTTTCCAGTTCTGCTGCAACGCACCCCTTACAACAAGAGCAGCGGAGCGGCATTTGCCTTCAAGGCTGCGGCGACGGGATACGTGGTGATCATTCAGGACGTCCGCGGCCGCTACACTTCCGAAGGCGAGTGGTACACGTTCAAGCATGAATCGAACGATGGTTACGACACCGTGGAGTGGGCGTCGTCGTTGCCCTATTCGAACGGCAAAGTAGGCATGTGGGGCGGATCTTATGTGGGCGCCACCCAGATGCTGGCGGCGATTGCCCATCCGCCGCACTTGGCCGGTATTTGCCCGGTCGTGACCGCCAGCAACTATCACGAGAACTGGACCTACCAGGGCGGCGCTTTCGAGCAATGGTTCAACCAATCGTGGACCTCGGCCCTTTCTCAAGACACCTTCGATCGGAGCGTGCAGAAAAACACCAACGCTCTCGGGGGAGCATGGAAGTTGCCGCTGGCCAGCTATCCGCTGTTTAATTTTTCTGATCCTTCAGCGGCGCCGATTTCCACAGCCTCCCTGGCCCCTTATTTTCTCGATTGGCTGGCTCATCCCACTTATGACCAGTATTGGAAGCAGATTTCGATTGAAGAGCACTTCGGCGATATCAATGTTCCGGTGCTCTCCATTGCCGCCTGGTATGACATTTTTCAAGGTGGTTCGCTGCGCAACTACATCGGTATCAAAGCCCGCGGCGGAAGTGAAGCGGCACGTAAGGGGCAGCATCTCTACGTGACTATTGGAGGTCACGCGGGAGGCGGCAGAAAAATTGGTGAGGTCGACTTCGGACCTGCGGCCGCCGAGTTTGATGAAAACGAAATTACCTTGAAGTGGTATGACTACCTGTTCAAGGGTGTCCAGAATGAATTTGCTGGTAAGGCGGTGAAGATTTTCGTCATGGGTGCCAACCAATGGCGGGAAGAAGATGACTGGCCGCTGGCTCGGGCGCAGAGCACCAAATATTTTCTGCATTCTACGAAGAATGCCAACTCGCTTCGCGGAGACGGCAGCCTTTCGATTGCATCCCCGCGGTCGGAGCCATCGGACCACTATGTTTATGATCCTTCGAATCCGGTACCAACCATCGGCGGCCCTCTATGCTGTGATGGGCAGCACCTCGCGCCCGGCCCCCGCGACCAACGTCCGGTCGAGGCCCGTGACGACGTTTTGATCTACACTACACCTGCGTTTACGCAGGATGCAGAAGTCACAGGGCCGGTCAGCCTTGAGCTTTTTGCCAAGTCCTCGGCCGTGGACACAGACTTTACCGCCAAACTGGTGGATGTGGGACCGGATGGATTTGCGCAAAATCTGACGGAAGGAATTATCCGCGCCTGCTATCGCGATTCGCAGGAGAAAGCGAGCCTGATGAATCCGGGACAGATTTACAAGTTCACCATTGATTTGTGGTCAACGAGCAATGTGTTTCTTAAGGGACACATGTTGCGGGTGGAGATTTCCAGCAGCAATTTTCCCCGTTTTGATCGGAATTTGAACACCGGTGAAGATCCTGTTTTGGCACGGAACTACGTTTCAGCCACAAACACGGTCTATCACGATGCCGAGCATCCCTCGGCGCTGATCTTGCCTCTGGTGCCTCGCCGCTGACCGTCCTCCGACCGATCTTTACAGGGTTTACCGGGCCTTTCTGCCGCTAAACTTCGGTAACTTTCGCGCAATTTTTGCCGGTCTAGAATCGTCTCTGTGACGAGGGTGGAGACCGGCGGCATGGCTTCGAAAGATTCCCCCATTGTTAACGAGAATGCGCCGATAGCGGCCACGATCCAGAGGTGGCAGATCGAGGGGCGCGAGTGGTGGCTATGGGGGCTAGCCGTCGTTGTTACCCTGGTCCTGACTTTCGGAATCGTCTCTTTAACCTACTTCCAGTTACACCCGCAAAGCGAGGGCACCTATTGGACAGACCTGAAGGAATGGGTCCGCGGACTGGCCTTCGTCGTAATGTTGTTCGACATTTACACCCTCTACCAGCATCTGCAACTGCAGCGTATGCGACGCCGCCTCGCCGAGCGGGACCAACTTTTTCAGCTGATCACCGAGAACGCTGCCGACATGATTGCGGTGGTCGACGGCACCGGGAAGAGGATTTACAACAGCCCGTCCTACCACAACGTCCTGGGGTACTCAGCGGAAGAATTGAAGACCACCTCTTCGATTGACCAGATTCACCCCGATGACCGCCAGCGCGTATTGGAGGCGGCGCACAAGGCTCGCTCCACCGGCCAGGGAGAGAGGCTGGAGTACCGGATACGCCACAAGGACGGTTCCTGGCGCATCCTGGAATCAACCGCCAGTGCCATTCGCAATGCCAAAGGGGAAACCGAAAAGTTGGTGATCGTGAACCGCGACATCAGCGAACGCAAGCGCGCGGAGGAGTTGCTGGCGCATAACGCCTTCCACGACGGCCTGACCAATCTTCCCAACCGCGCTCTCTTCCTCGACCGGTTGCAGCGTGCCCTGGTGCTCTCCAGGCGGCATACCGATTACAAATTCGCTGTGCTGTTCATTGATATTGACGAGTTCAAGGTTTTTAACGACAGCCTGGGACACAAAGTCGGGGATGAAGTCTTGATTCAAATTGGTCATCGGTTGACTGCGTCCCTCCGTGAAGTGGACACGATCGCGCGACCGCATCTGGGGCCATCAAGGGACGACACCTTGGCCCGGCTCGGCGGCGACGAATACACGATCCTTCTGGAAGACATCCGAAACCCCAGCGACGCGATCCGCGTAGCAGAGCGCCTGCAGGCCAAGCTGTCTGTCCCCTGTACCGTGCAGGGATACGAAATTGTGGTGAATGCCAGCGTGGGAATTGCCCTGAGTACGCCGGCTTGCGACGACGCCGAAGACCTGCTGCGCGACGCGAGTATCGCCATGTATCGCGCCAAGCGGGCGGGGAAGGCACGCTGCGAAGTCTTCGATACCGCCATGCATGAGGACGCAGTGCGACGTCTGCAGCTGGAAACCGAGCTCCGCAAAGGCCTTGAGCTGGGCGAATTCAGAACTCATTACCAACCGATCGTTTCCTTAAAGACCGGCAGGATTACAGGTTTCGAAGCCCTGACCCGCTGGCAACATGGAGACCGCCTGCTTGCGCCGGCCGCCTTTATCGCGGTGGCCGATGAAACCGGGTTGATTATCCCGATGAACCAGATATTGCTGCGCGAAGCTTGCCAACAACTGCGTTCGTGGCACGCGGAATTTCCGGCCGAGCCACCGCTCAGCATGAGCGTGAATGTTACCTCGAAGGAGTTCGCCAGCCCCAACCTGGCGAAGGGGATTGCAGAGACCTTGAAGCAGACCGGACTCGACCCCAACAATCTGCAGTTGGAGATTACGGAAACCATCGCCATGGGAGATCCGGAAAAAGCGACTTCCGTGCTCTCGGAACTCAAGTCTCTGGGAGTGCGTCTGAGCGTGGACGACTTCGGCACGGGATATTCATCGCTGAGCCGCCTGCAGCAGTTCCCCGTGGATTCGTTGAAGATTGATCGCGCTTTCATCTCTCATATGGACAGCGACGTCGAAAGCCACAAGATTGTCCAGGTCATCATCATGCTGGCCCAGACCCTGGGCTTGACTATCGTGGCAGAAGGTGCAGAGACGGAAGAGCACGTCAACCAACTCAAAGCGCTCGATTGCGGCTTTGCCCAGGGATATTATTTTTCAAAGCCGGCGGATCAACGGGTCGTCTCCGACCTGTTGCTGAAGGTGAACGGCTCAGGCTTCTCCGCAGTCAAGGCTCAGACGGCTAAGGCCGGGGCTTAGTGTCATCCCGAGCGGAAGAGCTGCTTCGCTTTGCTGAAGCAGCAGCGAAGTCGAAGGACCCCTATTTACTCTTGTACGTCTCCGTCTTGCGATAAAGCCAGTCCCGATGATTTTGGCTGCCGCCGAACCATAGGGTCCTTCGACTCTGCAATGATCGCTCGCAAGCGAGCGGTTATGCTCCGCTCCGGATGACAATTCTTACCAGGAGGCGAGTGGGGCGCGCTTCCAGGTGTTCTTGGCTACGCAGACATAGATGAAATTGGCGTCCCAGGTTTCTGTGCCTGTCATACAGGGATCATTGGCGTGGGCCGGCGCGACCGAAGGGATCGAGATTGGAACGGTAAACATCTTGAGCTTGGCGGAAAGGCGCTCCAGCCATTTCTTTCCGTCTCCGACATTTCCGATGTAGTTGGAGATTGATTGCGGCGCGCCGAAGCTGATCCCAATGTTCGCGGGGTTACCGTCCCCTTGGTCATAGCCGATGAAGGCGTCGTTGGGGTCGTTCGAGGGGCGGTTGTTTGCCGTGGCGATGGTCTTCTGGAAATTGGAATCGGAGAGGGTGATGATGTGCCCGGGCCCGGTACCGAGCGTGGAGAAATTCATCCGGCCCTTGAGGTTTGTCCACTGCCCGGCATCGGAATTCGGTTTGACCGCCAGCAGAAACGCTCCCTGCTGAAAAAAAGAGGTTGGGGCCATGGCCGAAGAGCAGCTCAACCATAGCGGTGTCCATCCTCCCAACGAATCGCAATTGGCGGCGATTAGTGCGGGCGCGGTTGATCCCTGGACTGCCGCGACGCTGCCGGGAGCGTTATCCATCCAGGCCCGGGCACCCGCCAGAACGCTGCCGGAATCACCATTCGCACCTAACACCAGATTCCCCGGCCAGAAGTCGAGGAGCGGAAAGTATGTCGGAACTGCCACCGTGTAGGAGTGCGGCGCGGCTTGGGTGTCGGTGAAAGTACACACGCCCTTCGCACAGACCGAGCTGCGAGGAACATTTGTCAGCACAGCATAGTTTCCCGTGCCATAGGGCCCCTGATCGCGCTGCCCCCCGATCGCAGTCACACGAAGTAAGTCGAAACTGGCAGCACCGGTGATATCGGCAGTGGTTACGACAATGCTCCCCACTCCGTTGGTCAGGGCTCGACCGGCATAGAGCGGGTTTGACGCTCCGAACGTCGCGTGCCGGGCAATGATGTAGTAGCGGTAGTCGGTATTTCCCGAGGAGGCGAAGCGCGGAACCCATCCTGTCGGAGCTTCTCCGCCATGAATCTTCACGCTACCGCCTTGCGCGATCACGCCGGCTTGCCCGATCTTGCCCAGCGGATTTTTGCAGTTGCCGACTTCCTCGTACACGTTGGCCAGTTCAAAGCCGCCGTAGCCGCCACGCTTGGTGCCCGCCCGGACGCCGTATTGCGCATAACCCTGAATGACGCTGTCAGAAATCCGCAAGGTGTTGCCGGCTTGCCAATCGATTCCATTTCCCGCGCACTGCAAAGAGATGTTCAGATTTTTCAGCCAGCCCACGCCGGGAAAAATACCAAACGGTCCCGGCGCGTAAATCACCGGATTGCACACCGTCGCGTCGCAGCGCACGCCGTAATTGCCCGCTCCGCCTCCGAGGCTGGTGTCCAGTCCATCCAGTAGAAACGCCTGATCGTCGTCCACTTGCACGTAGCTGCCAAATGTTCCGCCTCCCGAATTGATTCGCGTAGACACATTGAACAGCCTCGTCTTTTGCGCGTTCACTTCGATGAAGGGCTTTTGCCCGTTCAGGACGGTGGGACGCCCGCGTGGATTGATCAACGTAATGTCCTGATATGCATTGGCATACGAAGGATCACCGACGAAGATGCAGGTATCGTTCATCCAGCATTCGAGAATAGATCCGGAGAAATCCACGGTAAGGTTCGAGGAGCGAACTGAAACGCGCGCGAATGCTTTCAATTCTCTGGGCGGCACAACGACCGTGCCCGACTGCGGAATGCCGGTGGGATTGGTGGGCACATACCGCGCAGCGATCAGGGCCTCCTGCAGTCCACTGGATGCGCTCGAGAGAGTTTCACCTCCGGCATGCGCGCCGTGGCTCATAAACTGCAAGGTGCCGGGACGTCCGTCTCCGGCGCAAGTCCCGCCTGTGACCTTGGCGGGTTCCGATCCATTGATAAGAATCCAGTATTCCGGCTCGTTTCCCTTTACACCCGGAGGACAAGCCGCGAGAGTGACCGACTTACTGCCGGGCTGACCCAGTTCCTCAGGCGGGCTCATCGACCAGTCGAAGTCAGTTGCGTATTTGACTGGCCGTCCCAGCGGATTTTGAGCGGCGGACTGAAGTCCAAACATTAAGATGCTTGCACACAAAGGGAGAATTCTGAAGGGCCTGGACATTTGCGATCACCATTACCCGCTGATTTCAGAGGAGCTTGGTTTTAGTCATATCACAGCTTCTGCCTCGCTACCTGACCATGGACGCCCGTCCTCCATTCCCGGTCGCGGGGGCTCCGGTATAATCGCGTGTTTGTAAATCCGAGTGCAGGTTGAGGGGACGCATGGAGCGATCTGGTTCTCCGGCTGGAAATTGCCGATGAGCAGGGCGGCACGCGCAGTGGCATCTCCGCATGTCGTGAGTATTGGAGATTTCCGGCCCTTGGCCCGTCTACGACTGCCCCGCCCGGTCTTCGATTATCTCGATGGCGGCGCCGATGGTGAAGTCACGCTGCGGGAAAATTGCCGGGTGTTTGATGACGTTACGTTCCGGCCGCGCTATGCGGTGCCCGTCTCCGATTGCGATTTGCGGACGCGCGTGCTGGGCTTCGACATTTCGTTTCCTGCCATTCTGGCCCCTGTAGGCTATAGCCGGCTTATGCATCCTGACGGCGAGGCCGGCGCCGCGCGCGCTGCAGGAGCCGCAGGCACGGCATATATTCTCTCCACCATCTCCGGACACCGCGTCGAGGACGTCAAGGCGGCTTCGACCGGCCCGGTGTGTTTTCAGTTGTACTTGATGGGAGGCCGCGAAGCTTCAGAAGCTGTGATCGACCGGGCCCGCGTCGTCGGCTGCGCCGCCCTGGTGGTTACGATCGACACGCCCGTCGCCGGATTGCGCGAGCGCGATTTCCGCAATGGCATGAAAGAATTGATGGGTGGGAGCCTCGTAGCCAAAGTTCCGTTTCTACCGCAAATGTTGGCACGCCCGGGATGGATTGTCAGTTACCTGCTCGATGGCGGTCTCTCCAAGTTGCCGAATGTAGTGGTCCCAGGGAAAGGGCCGATGGAGTTGGTTGATGTCGGGGCCGCGCTGGCCCGCTCGGCGGTGACCTGGGAAGATCTGACCTGGATGCGCGAGCACTGGCCCGGGCCGATCGTCATCAAAGGCCTGCTCACCGGAGACGATGCTCGTCGTGCTGTGGACGCAGGTGCTTCAGCCGTCGTGGTTTCCAATCATGGCGGACGCCAGCTCGACGGTGTTTCTGCGTCGTTGCGGGCTCTGCCCGAAGTCGTGGCGGCGGTGAACGGTCAGGTCGAAGTGCTGATGGACGGCGGCATTCGTCGGGGTTCCGATATCGTCAAGGCCATCTGCCTGGGGGCGAAAGCCGTCCTGTGCGGACGCGCCTATGCCTACGGCTTGGCTGCGGCAGGCGAAGCGGGCGTTGCCAGAGCGATCGAAATCTTGCGGGCTGATGTGGATCGCACTCTCAAGCTGCTGGGGTGCACATCGGTTGCACAGCTAGACCGCTCGTACGTGGATGTGCCTGCAAACTGGCGGTGAGTGATCTGGTGGTTTTCCTTTGTTTATTTTTCGTGTCCTTTGTGGTTTCAAGGTGTTTGCATAAAGCTCTAAACCACCAAGGACACGAAGGTACACGAAGGAAATCATTAATACTTGAAATCTGGGAAGAGGGCGCACGGTGCATTGGACCCAGGTCTATGACCCCTTCGGCCGCTGGTGGCTCTCTACGCTGGTTGCAGCCCTGCCCATTTTTGTGTTGTTCGGGTTGCTGGTTGGGCTGAAGATCAAGCCGCACTGGTGCGCCATCTCTGGTGCGACGACTGCGGCAATGGTCGCCGTCATATTTTTCAAGATGCCGGTGGTTTTGGCGGTCGCGAGTTTTGGTTACGGTGTCGCTTTTAGCCTGTTGAAGATTGCCTGGATCGTGCTGGCGGCAGTTTTTCTCTACGACCTCTCCGTCGAGACCGGCCAGTTTGAAATCATGAAGGAATCGGTCGCAGGGATTACCGCCGACCGCCGCCTGCAAGTGTTGCTGGTGGCGTTCTGCTTTGGCGCTTTCATCGAAGGCGCCGCCGGATTCGGCGCACCCGTCGCCATCGCGGGCGCTTTGATGATTGGGCTTGGCTTCCGGCCGTTTCACGCCGCGGCGCTGAATCTGATCGCCAACACGGCCCCGGTGGCGTGGGGCAGCATCGGGATTCCTATCCACACCCTGGCGGCTGCTTGCGGTCTGCCGGAATCGGATCTGAGCGCCACCATCGGACGCATCCTGCCCCTCACTGCGGTGATCGTGCCCTTCTGGCTGGTCCGCACCATGGTCGGTTGGAGCGAGACCTTCGAAGTGTTCCCCGCGATCTTAGTTGTCGGCGTCTCTTTCGCCCTCACCCAGTTTTTCTGGTCAAACTATGTCGACAGCAGCCTGGTGGACATCATGGGCGGAGTGGTGTCGATCCTGGCCGCGATTGCCTTCCTCAAATTCTGGAAGCCCAGGAAGATTTGGCGCTTCGACTATGACGAAGGAAAAAATCCATCTGCGTCCCCCGCAAGAGAAATGGCTGACTCATTCGGAGGCGAGTGGGCCGCAGAAGACTTCGACAAGAACCTGGAAGTCCGCTGGTATTCGCTGGGAAAAGTTTTGAAAGCCTGGATGCCGTTTGGGATTTTGTCGGCAGTCGTGCTGGTCTGGGGTCTGCCCCCGGTCAAGTTGGCTTTGAACCGGGCCACCACTCCGGCTTTCAAGATCGTTATGCCGGATGGCACGGCGCGGCCCGGCCCGCCGGGTTGGGACGTGCCCTACCTGCA
>Ga0134121_10003564_pt1 | contig 12943 bp, 12 predicted proteins | sample KB301_FD_96463 | JGI IMG/M metagenome (GOLD analysis project Ga0134121, IMG submission 96463) | Terrestrial soil microbial communities without Nitrogen fertilizer from Kellogg Biological Station, Michigan, USA - KB3-0-1 | ecosystem: Environmental > Terrestrial > Soil > Unclassified ...
GCGAAGCCCTTGTCCGCACCAGCCGACTAACCGCGCGCGTCGACAACAATGCCATTGCGGATGATTTTCAAATCTATCTGCATAGTTTTGTAGTGACGAACAACGGTGAATGGGCCGTCGTGCAACAGGGCTTGAACGATAGCAGTGGCATGGCGCGCAGGTATCATTGGCACTCGGCGTCGGTAAAAGATTTTGTTGCCGAGCCGCACACGGGCATTGTCGGAGAGCATCAGGGCATGATCACTAATCTGGTGGATGGTCAGGCTAAGCCGGCTCAAACCGCCATGCTCAATATCGTTCACGAACATCCCGAGAAGACTCTCGCTGTTACGAGGCATCTACGCCTACCCGCGCGTCACGATGTCCGCGCGACTGATGCAGACCTGAAACGACTGGGCGCCGTGCTCGCGGTTGCGTATGAACGCGATCTGCACGACTTTGCCGAGCTCCTACTGCTCGAAAAACTTGGTCCGCGCACTCTCCAGTCGCTTGCCCTGGTCGCTGAAGTCGTGCACGGCGCGCCGAGCCGTTTCAGCGATCCGGCCCGTTTCTCATTCGCCCTCGGGGGCAAGGATCGTCATCCCTTTCCGGTGCCTTTAAAAACGTACGACGAATCGCTCGACTTTCTCCGCAAGTCCCTCGATCTAGCCAAAGTCGGCCACAGTGAAAAGCTCGACGGCTTTCGCCGCCTCGAGCGCTTTGTTCACTCAGTTGAGACCAAACGGAAACCTTTAGCCGATTTTAACGCCGTGATTGCTCATGAAAAGGCGATCTCGTCATCGCTCGACGGTCGCTCGGTTTTCGACGACAAGCCCCCCGTTTTTGACAGGCACGGACATCGCACACTCTTTTAGTGTGGACCGAGGAGGGCAAGATAAATGTTCAAAGACACAAAAGCATTTTCCACTTTCTCAGTAAATGATCTGGAAAAAGCACACGCATTCTATGAGCAGACACTGGGACTTGACGTTGCGAAAATGCCGGAGGGACTGCAACTGAAGCTGGCGGGCGGCGGCAAGGTTTTCATCTATCCCAAACCCAATCACACTCCGGCAACATTCACTGTGCTGAATTTTCCGGTCGACGACATTGAACCTGCCGTGGACGAGTTGGCAAAACGAGGTGTGCATTTCGAGAAGTACGAAGGCGAACTCAAGACGGACGATAAAGGCATTCATCGTGGCGAGAAAGGGCCAATCATCGCCTGGTTCAAAGACCCTGCCGGTAACATTTTGTCCGTGCTGCAAGACAGAGAGCAGTCGTGATAATTTTGATTCAAACGCAATGGATGCCAGGGATCTCGCAAAGGATCGCAGAGGAAACCTTTGCGTTCCTCTGCGAAAACCTCTGCGCCCTTTGCGTTTAGATTCTTTCTCAGTTGAATGCGCATTTTTAACGCGAGGTGCCCGTGGCAAAGACTCTCCTATATAGTCTGTTCGGCTTGGGAAAGATCCCCGTGGCGCTGAGAGCTACACTTAATTCCGAAGGCGTTCTCGCTCTCGATGAAGGCATCAAAGGTTCGCTTACGTATCTGGATTTTCGCGCGCCCGGAAAATATTCTTCGTGGAGACGCAAATGGTTCACGGCTGCTGTTGTGATAACACAGGTGCGGCTGGTCGCGCTTCAGAACAACAACCTGGCGATCAATGTCCCTTTCACAGATGAACGCATTCGCAGCTTGCGCTGCTCGGCAGAGAAAACGGACACCTTGCTGATAGCGTTCGATGCGTCTCTGTTTCACCCTGACTGGTCCGGCACGATGGAGTACAGGTTTCGTACGGCTGAGGCCGGGGCGTTCATTGCAAAGTTGCGCGAGATGATTACTTGACGATTGCAGGCTTCGCGCGACATCGCGTTCACAGCGCGATTAGCGACTTCGACATTTCCACGAAATGAACGGGCAGCTTCGTTTCGATTTCCGGAGGAAACGGATGGGTTCCCGTTTCGACATAACCGCGTTTGTGATAGAACCCGAAGAGGTCTTCGCGAAGATTGACGACCTGTATGTCCATAAAGCGGCAAGTCAGTCGCCGACAGTGTTCTTCAGCGGCTTCCATTAGCAAAGATCCCAGTCCAGACTGTTGAGAGGTGGGGTCAACCGACAAAAGCCCAAGATAGGCACGCCGGCCTCGGGGCTCGACATACACGCATCCCGCAACCACATCCTCGGTCTCAGCCAAAAAGAAATTTCCCTTCTGGAAGAGGTCGCGGACACTTTCCAGGTTGATACGATCCGTATCGATGAAGAAACCCTCCGCGCTTCGAAAGGCGCGGTTGATTATGGCGGTGATTTGTTCGGCGTCTTTCAGCGACGCCTGGCGTACTGGGCTGGTCATGCTTCTGTTGGGTTCTCTCTTAATTTCCAGGGCAACTGTCAGTATAGCGAGTCCTCTGTTTCTTTTCGCATGCGGTAGTCTGCGGGGCATTAGCCCGACCGTCAGGGAGGGCTCCGAGGCTTATTGATGAGCCCTCCCTAACGGTCGGGCTAATGCCCCGCATCGAAACTCGAACGGTAGCAACGCAGATTACTCCTCCCGGCTTCTCAAATTCCCTTCTCCGATGTATTTTTCCAAGTGACGAATTTTTTGATAAAGGGACTAAATCTCATGTGTCGAAATATCAAGACCCTGCATAACTTCCAGCCGCCGGCAACTGATGAGGAAATTCGCGCGTCGGCTCTGCAGTTCGTGCGGAAGCTCAGCGGTTTCACCAGGCCTGCCAAAGCTAACGAAGTCGTTTTCAACCGTGCCATCGATCGAGTAACCGAAGCCGCCCACGAACTTCTGGAATCGCTGGTAACCAACGCGCCTCCCAAAGATCGCGAAGTAGAAGCGGCAAAGGCGCGGGCGCGAAGCGCCGATCGCTTTCGTTCTGCAATTGCAGAACAAGGATCGTGACGATTCGCTTCGGTTGACGATTGAAATTTTCATAATCGCAGCCGATCCAGGAAATCACACCAAAGGTGTGGGAACCGAAGTCCTCTTTGTGTTGGTTAGTGTGGCTTGATGGATCGTACCCAGTTTTCCGGGGAGACGCCAATGAAAGCAGTATTCACCCGTGTCGCGCCTTATGCCGGCGATGCAATGAACCTACCAGTTGAAAATCTTGAGGCGGCGATTCCATTCTATGAAGAGACATTAGGGTTTTACGTCGTGTCAAGACAAGACGCACCGCTCAAGTCCGTTTCGCTGCAGCGAGACAAAATCCAAATTGGTCTCGCCGAAAACGGTGGTGACCCGACTCAGGAAGGCTGCTTCTTTGAAGTCGACAATGTTGCGACCGCGTTCGCGGAGATCAAAGGCAAGACTCCGGCAGCGTCGGACTTCAGGGTTGATAAGTTCGGGGATCAGTCTTATCGCGTGTTCTTCGTGGTCGCACCCGATGGTTTGTGTTACATGATCGGGGAGCGTCAGTAATGAATACGGGATTAATGGGCCGTGCCCTAAAAGTCGATAAAAACGGCCACGGTACGGAACCGGTCGCGGTAGCGACCGGGTAATTTCATCGTGATTCACCCGCTTGCTACCGCAAGCGGTTCCGTACCCGTTGCTCGTGACTCACGTTCCGCATTTATGGGGCACAGACGGATTAGTGCGTGCCTTTTGTTTGCTCTGAGACCGAGTGATCAATGTGCGGCCGATACACACTTCGATCTATCGATCGGATTCGAATCAAACTGGCGAGCGCCGATCAGCCGGAGCTCGACGATTTCATTCCGCGCTTCAATATTGCTCCGGGCCAGACTGTGCTGGCGATTCTCAATCTGGAACACCAAACCTTCGCCAGGATGCTCCTTTGGGGTCTGGTCCCTTCATGGAATAGCGAACCAAAAGGTTTCATCAATGCGCGCGCGGAAACTTTGTCACTGAAACCAAGTTTTAGTGAGTCGTTCCAAAGGCGCCGCTGCCTGATTCCCGCCGACGGTTTCTATGAATGGAAGCGAACCGGCCGCGCGCGGCAGGCATTTTTCTTTCAAATGAACGATGAAGCACCATTCGTTTTTGCCGGGATCTGGGACGAATGGAAAAGAGACGGAGTCTCGGTCGCCTCTTGTGCAATTGTCACTACCGAGGCCAACGCGCTCCTGGAACCGATTCACGATCGAATGCCGGTGATTCTGACAGAGGAATCCTCCAGGCTTTGGCTTGACGCCCGCGCTGGTCCCGCTGAATTAGAGCAGCTCCTGGTTCCATTCCCGGCCGACGCGATGAAGAGCCATCCGGTGGGCAGCGACGTAAATTATCCAAAAATTGATAACCACGACTTGATTAGACGTGTTGATGCCGAACCTGGCACCACGCTTAGCCTGTTCTAGCGGGCCTTGCCCAAAAAGTCGATCCGGCCTGCACGACGCCGCTAAATGCCGGTAGTACCCTATTCTCAAGCCCTCATGAAGTTAAGACGATCCACGAAGCCACACGAAACGTTATTTCATTCCCATTTCGTGTGGTTTCGTGGATCGTTCTTGCGAGGGAAAGACAACGCGAAATCAAACCAGGGCTTGGGAAAGCCGTTCCACGGCTATCGATCACCCAAGCGAACCAAGTCGCGGCTAAAACCGGTAGCTAACCTGCCACTGCTTCAGATCCCGCTTTGACTACATCTTCTGAATCGTGACTGTCACGATGATCACCGGTCCAGCCGTGCGGCTGTATGAGACCCAGAATCCCTGGCTCTCATAACGAACCATCTTATAGAGCGATCCGTCAGGCGTCGTTGCCGGCTCAGCACCAACTACGACTTTGGGATCCGGCGCTCCAGTGCCGTTCAGATAGTCGATGGAAATAGCTTTCACTTTCCCCTGCGCATCAATGCCAATCTGGACGGTTTCCGTTTCCGAGATGACGTAATAGTCAAGATCCTTATCAGAGAACGCGGCCTTGCCCAACCTGGTGCGAGCTTCTCCCGCAGTCATGCCGAGACGCACACCCTTGTAGTCGGTATACAGGGGTTGTTGAGTAGTCGCGGCCGCGTTGTTAATCGCGGCCCGTGTCTTTTGAGCCTGCGTACTTACGTCCGAGACGAATACGACCAATGTTGCCAATGCGAGCATGATCAGCAGGGCTGAAAAGCTGCTGTTATTATTCCGTTTCATCGTTCTTTACCTCCCCTAAAAGAGAACCTGAATCTTTAGCATCAGGATCGCTATTGCGACTCTGATCACGCATTAAGCTCCCCGCTTGATCTCCGGCCGACCGCCCAGAGTTCGCCGCCCGCCCGCACCTGTAAAACGATCTGGTCGAGGGGCCGTGGCGGCGGTCCAAACACCACCCGACCGGTCCGGCCGTCGTACATGCCCCGATGGCAGGGACACATCAGACAGCCACGCGCACTGTCATAATCAACCGAGCAGCCCAGATGTGCGCACTTCCGACTGAAGGCGAGGTACTCGCCATTCTGCGCGCGCAGCAGGACGGCTGGATCACTCGCGCGGGGATAATTGAAGTACAAGAACGAGCCCGGAAGCACTCGTTCTGCGCCTTCGATCTTCAATGGCGGATAGAAGAGGGACGAGGATGGCGGGTCTTGCTTCTGCGCCTCAAGCTGATTTACGGCAAGCAGCAATCCCGCAGATGTGAATAACATTCGATTACAGAAGCCACGACGCGTAATTTCGTTTTGCTCCGCCGTATCTTTGAGATTCATCTTCCTGTCCCTCCCATCAGGGATTACGATCGCGGTTTTGAGTTCGAGCTTTAGCCTGGAATCAGCAACCCTTAGGTTGAACTCAGAACGCCGGCTACGGCTTGATCGCGACCTTCAAAACTCCGTCAGATCTTCCTCCGAACAACTGGTAGGCATCCTTGATCTTTTCCAGCGGAAAAGTGTGCGTCAGCAGCTGCGTGAAATCGACCCGGCCATGTCTGACTACTTCCATCAATCTGCGCATCCGTTCTTTGCCGCCCGGACATAGGCTGGTGACGATGCGATGATCTCCGAGACCCGCAGCGAAAGCGTCATACGGTAACTGCAGTTTTCCCGAGTAGACCCCAAGACTCGACAACGTTCCTCCGGGCCGCAGGCTCCGTAGAGCACTTTCGAAAGTCGGTTGAGTGCCGAGCGCTTCGATAGCCACGTCGGCGCCTCCGCCGGTCAATTTTTGCACCTCGGCGGGGACGTCAACCTGGCGATAGTCGAAGACAACATCCGCGCCCATACGTCGCGAGACCGTCAGACGGTTGTCGTCACCGTCAATTCCAATTACCAACGCGGCGCCCATGAGTTTTGCGCCCGCCGTCGCGCATAGGCCAATGGGTCCCTGCGCAAACACAACGACGGAATCGCCAATTCGAATCTGACCTGATTCTGCTCCGGCGAATCCCGTCGAGGCGATGTCGGACAAAAGCACTACCTGCTCATCCGATAACTCATCCGGAATTTTGGCCAGGTTTGCCTGCGCGTTTGGAACCAGCAAGTACTCCGCCTGGGCTCCGTTGATCGTATTGCCGAAGCGCCAACCACCGATTGCTTCATAGCCCTCACCATGACCGCATTGCGATAGATGACCCGACAAACATGCGCGGCATTGCCCGCATGGTGTGATCGCGCCGACCAGGACGCGGTCTCCGACTTTGTATCCGGTGACGGCCGCGCCAAGTTCTTCGATTACACCGACCGGTTCGTGCCCAATGACCAATCCGGGTTTCACCGGATACTCGCCGCGCAGAATGTGCAGGTCAGTTCCACAGATCGTAGTTAACGTGACGCGAATGACGGCGTCGTTCGCGCCTGCCCGGGGACGCTCGACTTCCTCAACCCGGATATCGTCTTTTCCATAAAAGACTGTGGCCAACATCTTCGTCATCAGTTTCTTCTCCCTGGGTCCATGCCAAACATTTATCTGCAACCCTCATACCTGCTTCTTGCGACGTAATGACTGAGGTAAATGGGTGATGGGGTGGTTAAGTAAGAAACGAATGCGGGCTTTCCCACATTGTCTGGGAAAGTTTGCGCAGCCATCTGCCGCAGTTGGGCGCGTTGTCGGCGAATAGCATAACGCGCGTCCCGGCACATGCGTTGCCCTCTAACCCGGGTAGCAAATTCGTCATGCCAAACACTATTATCAATCAAACAGAATTCAGCACTGTTGGATCACAATTTATGCTTAAGAATGCGTCCCATCGAAATGGCGACGTCGTACTGCGTGACGGCTCAACCGTCCGAGTCCGCGCGATGCGTCCGACTGACGACAAGGCTTTACTCGGCTTGTTTACATCACTGTCGGAAGAGTCGCGTTGGTTACGTTTCTTTTCGCCTACAAAGGGCGCGGCGCTGGCGGCCGAGGCGCATCGCGAAACCAATCTCGATCAAACTTTTGGATTGATGGCATTCAGCGGGCCTGACGAACGAGTGGTAGGCCATGCTTTCTATGCGGCGCTGGATGAACATCGCGCGGAAGTCGCCTTTACGATTGCGAATGATTTTCAGGGACGCGGGCTGGGCACAATTCTGCTGGGGCAACTGGCCGAGGTAGCCGAAGCCAACAACATCTTGATGTTTGAAGCTGAAGTCGTAGCGGCCAATCACGCGATGTTGCACGTGTTCCGCGAGTCGGGCTTTCCGATTGAAGTAAGCGCGGAAGCCGGCCAGCTTCACGTGACCTTTCCCACCTCCCTCACTCCTGAAGCAATCGAACAATTCGAGAGGCGCGAGACGAGCGCCGCGGTCAACGCGCTGAAACTCTTTTTCAATCCACGCGCCGTGGCGGTGGTGGGCGCGTCGCGACAGCGCGGCACGATTGGCGGCGAAATCTTTCATAATCTGCTCGCTTTTGGATTCAACGGACCGGTATATCCGGTTAATCCTTCGGCTGAGGTGATTCAGTCAGTTCCCGCTTATGCCAGCGTGGAAGCCATCCCGGGTCCGGTGGATCTCGCCATCATAGTCGTGCCCGTAGAACGCGTGATCGAGGTTGCGACAGCCTGCGGGCGTAAGGGCGTCAAAGCTCTGGTCGTAATCTCGATGGGATTTTCTGAGACTGGCAAAGAAGGCCAGAGTGAACAAGCCGAACTGGTGCGTGTCTGTCGCGAGGCGGGAATGCGTCTGATAGGTCCCAACTGCATGGGCATCATCAACACTGATCCTGATGTGCGTCTGGATGCGACCTTTGCGCCAAACGTGCCACCCGCCGGCCGCGTAGGTTTTTCTTCCCAAAGCGGTGCGCTCGGTTTGGCGATCATTGAGCACGCCAACTCGCTCGGTCTGGGTATCTCGACCTTTGTCTCAGTAGGCAACAAGGCGGATATCTCCGGCAACGATTTACTGCGCTATTGGGAGTCCGATCCAGGCACGGACGTGATCCTGTTGTACCTGGAGTCGTTCGGTAACCCGAAAAAGTTTTCTCAGATCGCTCGCAGGGTCGGTCGCCAAAAACCCATCGTGGTGGTAAAGAGCGGCCGTTCAGCGGCCGGAGCGCGCGCGACTACTTCGCATACCGGCGCCCTCATCGCCGCTTCGGACGTCACTGTCGATGCGCTGTTTCGCCAGGCCGGCGTCATTCGCACCGATACTCTGGAAGAGTTGTTCGACATAGCTTCGCTGTTGGTGAATCAACCGCTGCCGCGCGGACACCGCGTCGGGATAATCACCAATGCGGGTGGACCGGCTATTCTATGTGCAGATGCCTGCGAGGCGAGAGGGCTGGAGGTTTCCGTCCTCAGCAAAGACAGTCAAACGAAACTGCGCGCGTTTCTGCCGGCGGGAGCAGGTGTAGGTAATCCCGTAGATATGATCGCGTCGGCGCCGGCGGAACATTATCGCCGAGCCATCGAAATCGTGGCGGGCGATAGCAGTGTCGATGCACTAATCGTGATCTTCACGCCGCCACTGGTTACGCGGGTCGAAGATGTCGCGCAGGCGATCATTGAGGCAGTCAAAACGATCGACAAAGGTAAGCCGGTGCTGAGCGTCTTTCTGTCGGCTCAACCCGCTCCTGAGGCGCTTCATTCCGGAGATGTGCGAATCCCGTCGTATGCATTTCCTGAAACAGCCGCGATTGCGCTGGCGCGCGCCGCGCGTTATCGCCAATGGCGCGAGCGGCCGGAAACATTTGCTCCGCGTTTCGCGGATATCCGACGGGACGAGGCTGCGGCAGTCGTCGCTACAGCTCTGGCCCGAAGTGACGGCTGGCTGACAAATGAGGAAACTGCCACACTCTTTTCCTGTTATGGTCTGCCCCTTACCGAACAGACGATTGTGAAGACTCCCGAAGCGGCCGGCGCGATCGCCGAACAAATGGGTGGTGAAGTAGCTTTGAAGCTCATCGCGCCCGGCGTCATTCATAAGACCGAAGCCGGCGGCGTAAGACTCAATCTGCGCGGATCCAGGAAAGTTCGCGAAGCCGCGAGAGAGATGGCCGCGGGACTCATTACCATGGGGAACGCGCCTACCGGGTTCCTGGTGCAACGCATGGCGGGCAGGGGAATTGAAATGATCGTCGGCGTGGTGCATGACCCGCAATTCGGACCCGTCGTAGCTTGTGGGGCTGGTGGAGTACAGGTCGAACTCTTACGTGACGTTTCAGTTCGTCTGACGCCGCTTTCCCGGGAAGATGCAAGCGAGATGATTTGCGGCTTGAAAACTTATCCACTGCTAAATGGGTTTCGTGGGGGCCCGGTCTGTGATGTAGCCGCGCTCGAGGAAGGGTTGCTCCGCACAAGTTTGATGGTGGAAGACAATCCGCAAATCGCCGAACTCGACTGTAATCCATTCGTGGTCCAGGAGCATGGCGCGATCATCCTCGACGCTCGGGTGCGGGTGACGGCAGTCGAACCTCGGCCGCTGCTGGGAGTACGCGGTTAGAGTGGCCCAGACTTCAGTCTGTGATTAGATGGGCAGTTCGCTGCCCTGGCGGCTTTGCCTCAAAAGTCAGAATTTTCCGTGACGACTACGACGGTTCTCAGTTATGTCCCAACGGGGCGACGGCCTCCAGCCAGGGTTGCCGCTTCGGCTACCCTGGGTAAAGGACCGCAACGCGGTTGCGTCTGCCTAGTGAATTTTTCTTAGAGAAAACGGCCCAACCGCGCTGCGGTTGAAATTTCTTTTCTTACTTGCTTCCTGAGCCGTTACAGAACCCCGAGCGATAGCGAGGGGATGCTAAAGTCAATCTACCTATCGATTTGGTAGTGGGGTAAAGTGTGGTGCTAATGTTCCCGCCGCTCGCGTCCGATTTGTTCGACCGTCATTTACCGGTGCCCTTTGGTAGAGGCTGCTCGATCCAAATTGGTTCCCTTGCGCGCGTCTGCCAAACGCTTGGATTCCACGGACATCTACCGAATGATTTGGTGCCGAAAGGTTTGAATCTCAGCATGTCCGCGTCCGCAGCGGCAATGTACCCCAAGTACCAACGTGCGGAATCTGTGTTTCTACGGCGCGGCTATCGATGCGACGCTCACACTCCGCAATGACTTCCTCGCGCGGGTATAAGATGTTTTCTTTGAATTTGTGCCAAGGCATTAGGATTCTCCTCGAAAATGACGCCGAACGTCAGAGACAGTTCACCGGGCGAGGCGATTTAAATCTCCTGACAGCGGCCTATATCACCGAATCAACACCACAAACTTCCACACTACCTATCGATTTCATGAAAGTTGAGTGGTTGCATCCGGTCGCTATCGCTCCCGGTTCTGTATCGTCTCGCTCGTTAACCGGACTCTTTGTGCAAAGCCCAACTCAGCGCTGCTATCTTTCCCGTCCTCTCCTTGCCGAAATGTTATAGCTCGGAGGAACCCCAGGAACCTGCTCCGTAGGAGCGGAACCTTTTTGTTGCGCTCCGACGGATCGGGGGAGCAAAACTGGCCAAAGGAGCTATAGACATTTGGCTCCTTCGGAGCCTAAACAAAATGGGCTTTGAATCGCGTAAACAACGCTATTTCTTAGGCTTGCCTATCCTTGGATCGGTTCGATCCGGACTTGAATCGGCCTGAATCAAACTTGAATTGTAGTAATCCTAATTATGATCAGAGTAATCCTAATTTAAATTGGCCTGATTCCAATTTGAGTAAGTGCAAGCAAAACTTGAATCGGAGTAACCCTAACCATGATGAGAACGATCCTAATTACGATCAGAGCAATGCTAATTTGAATCAGAGTAGTCCTAATTATGATTAGAGCGCTTTTGATTATGTTCAAAGCAATCCTAATTTGAATCGGCCTGATTCAGACTTGAATTAGCACGATCCGGACACGGATCGCGGCGATCCGCATAATCGCCCCCGGTAGCGTCAAATACTTTGCGTCAGTGCTTGCGCTGCTATCTATTTCCTGCTCGCGTGCCATGCAGCCAATACTTCACGTTCGCGTTCCGCGTTTATTCCCGCGCGCATTTTCAACTGTCTCGAGGTCGGCTGTTTTCTAAACCAATCCAGCGTGGCCCTGGTCGTATCGGCGAGTGGGCGAAAAGTCAGTCCGTGGCTGACTGCCTTGTTGATATTCATCGTCGAATAACCAATTTCCGGGCCATGTGGAGAGGTCCAGATGGGAATATCATCGATGATTTTTTCGCTGCTGAGAAACTTGTCGTCTACCCAGGTAAAGCGGGCGTCAGAATTCGTTGTCTTCTTAATGACATCAAGCATCCGCCCCATCGATAACTTTGATTTTGGTCCGACGGCATTAAAGCTTCCCACGGTGCCTTGCTCAACCATGCGTATGGTCCACTCAGCCAGATCGCGCGCGTCGATAATCTGAATCGGATCGGCGGTGGTTCCGGGCGCCAATACTTCACCGCCGCGCTCGACCCGCACTGGCCAGTAAGTAAACCGATCAGACTCATCGCCGGGACCGACGATATAGCCGGGCCGAATGATCAGTGCCTTTCCCGGAAACCACCTCTCGGCTTCAGCTTCCGAAAGCGCCTTGAGCGGCCCGTAAAGAGCAAAGTTATTGGCGCGCATAGTTACACTCGTCTCTTTCATCGCGTCCGCCCCAGTATATTTCGCCAGCGGCGCACTTTCATCCATGTTCAGTTTACTGGTGTCGGAATAGACCGAGATGGTTGAGATGAAGACATAGCGATCGACATTCCCCTTAAGGATTTGCGCCGCGTCACGGACCCAAACCGGAAGCGTGGTCGGATTGTCGATGACGACATCCCAGGTTCTGCCTTTAAGCGCATCGAGCTTGCCATTGCGGTCGCCGAGTAGCTGTTCGGCTTCTTTTGGCAATTCACCTGGATGTGTGCGGCCGCGATTGAACACAGTGACCTTGTGCCCGCGGCTCAGCGCGTACCTAACCTGGTTGGGCCCAGTGAAGCCCGTACCACCCAGAATCAGAATGCGCAGACTCTTCGCGGCTTTCCCGGTCGCGGCGACCCGCGCTGAGAGGGTTGACACTCCCGGCAACAGTCCCAAGCCGGCAGTACCGCCAAACATGGCTGAGAGTTTAAGAAAGGTTCTTCTGGTTATTGACATCTGGTTCGCCCCCAGGGAGATCAGCTTTTCAAATCTATAATTCTGGTACTTAAACGCAGGAGAGCGCCTTTAGGTTTAGTGCCATTTTTAAATCCGCAGATTCGGCAGACCTTCCATTTATTCGGAACTGCTAAACATCCTTCGGATGAGGACACTGATCGGAAGTGCACTTGATTAACTGTTTTCAAATCGGTGCTTGCTTATCTGGATAAATCTGTGGTTACTAATAAGAGGGCTTGGACGACTCTTCATCACCGGGCTGAAGCTACGGTGCTGATGAGGTCTTTCCGCGACCTGCAAAATGCGATAGGCCGCGTCTTTCTCACCACACTAGATTCTTCAGCAAAACACCAACCAGAAACGAAAGCCCGGCAGCAGCTCCGCCCACAAGCAGCGTAGCCAGGCCTGAGCGCCACCAGGGCACCGTCGACCAGCGGCTTTTAACCGAGCCGATTACGAAAAACACGGCGCCGGTTACCACTATCGAAACTGTGACTGGATTGCCGATGTGGATTAGAAATGGAATTAGGGGA
>Ga0134121_10003567_pt1 | contig 12938 bp, 10 predicted proteins | sample KB301_FD_96463 | JGI IMG/M metagenome (GOLD analysis project Ga0134121, IMG submission 96463) | Terrestrial soil microbial communities without Nitrogen fertilizer from Kellogg Biological Station, Michigan, USA - KB3-0-1 | ecosystem: Environmental > Terrestrial > Soil > Unclassified ...
CGTCAGCGCGGGATTGGGCGCCGCCTGCCCAAGGCCGCAGATCGAAGCGTCCATCATCGCCTGTGAGAGCTCTTTGAGCAAAGGCTGGTCCCACTTGCGCTCTTCCATGAGGATCACCGCCTTGGCGGTGCCGACGCGGCAGGGCGTGCACTGGCCGCAGGACTCGTCATGGAAGAACTTCATGAGATTGATCGCCGCTTTCGCGGCTTTGTCTTTGGTGGAGAAAATGACAATGGCCGCCGAACCGATGAAGGAGCCGTGCGGCTGCAGAGTGTCGAAGTCGAGCGGGATGTCCCCCTTGGATGCGGGAAGAATTCCGCCCGAAGCACCGCCCGGCAGGTATCCGTAGAACTCGTGGCCGTCGAGCATCCCGCCGCAGTATTCGTCGATCAATTCCTTCACCGTGATGCCCGCGGGCGCGAGGTGCATCCCCGGCTTCTTCACGCGGCCCGATACGGAGAAAGACCGCAATCCCTTGCGCCCGTTCCTTCCGTGGCCGGCGAACCACTGCGGGCCCTTCTCGAAGATCTCGCGCACCCAGTAGACCGACTCCATGTTGTGCTCGAGCGTCGGCCGGCCGAAGAGGCCTTTCTGCGCCACGTACGGCGGGCGCAGGCGCGGCATGCCGCGCTTGCCCTCGATCGACTCGATCATCGCCGACTCCTCGCCGCAGATATAGGCGCCGGCGCCGCGGCGCAGGCGGATCGGCGGCAGGGCGCACGGCGGATTCTTCCTCAACGCCGCGAGCTCCTTCTCGAGGATGGCGCGGCAGCCCGCGTATTCATCGCGCAGGTAGATGTACACCTCGGCGATGCCGACGGCCCAGGCTGCGACCAGCATGCCTTCGAGGAAGCGATGCGGATCGCGCTCGAGATACCAGCGATCCTTGAAGGTGCCCGGCTCGCCTTCGTCTATGTTGACCGCCATCAGGCGCGGCTCGGGCTCGGCGGCAACGCTCTTCCACTTGCGACCGACGGGGAAGCCCGCGCCGCCGAGGCCGCGCAGGCCGGAGTCCTCCATCATCTTGGTGAGGTCCTCGCGCGTGTGCTTGCCGGCGAGGCAATCGGCGATCAGCCTGTAGCCGCCGCTTTTCTTGTAGGCGGCGAAGTCGATGTACCTGGTTTCGGGGCAAGTCGTCTTGCGCCCGGCGACCGCGCGCTTCACCGACTCGGCGGTGGCATTGCCGACCGGGTTCTGGCCGACGACCACGCAAGGCGCGACTTCGCAGCGTCCGACGCAGGGCGCGTGCAGCACGCGCACGTCCTTGCCGAGGACCGCCGGCAGCTTCTTCAGCAGCGCCTCGGAGCCGGCAAGCTCGCAGGCAATCGAGTCGCAGACGCGGACCGTCAGCGCGGGCGGCGGCGTCTCGCCTTCCTTCACGACGTCGAAGTGGTGGTAGAAGGTCGCGACTTCGTAGACCTCCGCCATGGCGAGCTGCATCTCCTGCGCGAGCGCGGCGAGGTGCGGCGCCGAAAGATGGCCGTAGCGGTCGTTGATCTTGTGCAGGTGCTCGATCAGGAGATCGCGCTCGCGCGAGGCCTCACCGAGGAGCGCCAGCACCTCGGCAAGCGCTTTTGCATCGACCGCCCTGCCTTTCGGCCGGGGCCGGATTCTGGCTTTCATGCGAGCTTCTATTATCGGGGAGCGATGGCGCGCGGATTCTTGACTGCGGTCAAGCCGCCGGGACAGCATTGCACCGATGAACCATCGCCCTCTCGGACGCACCGGCGTGCAGGTATCGCAGCTTTGCTTCGGCACGATGTCCTTCGGCGGCGATGCCGACGAGGCGGCCTCCGCGGACATGTTCAAGGCGGTGCGCGACCTCGGCGTCAATTTCTTCGATACCGCCGACCAGTACAGCAAGGGGCGTTCGGAGGAGATCCTCGGCAGGCTCGCGCGCGGCGCGCGCGAGGATCTCGTCATCGCCACGAAATGCTTCAACCCGATCGGAACCGACCTCAACGCCAGGGGCAACTCGCGCCGGCACCTGGCGCGTGCGCTCGAGGCGAGCTTGAAGCGCCTGCAGACCGACCGCGTCGAGATCCTGTACCTGCACATGCACGATCCGCTGGTGCCGGTCGAGGAGGCCATGCGTGCACTGGAGGACGCCGTGCGCGCCGGCAAGGTGCTCTATCCGGCGCTCAGCAACTGGGCCGCGTGGCAAGTGCAGCAGGCGCTCGGGGTGCAGGCGCTCAACCGCTGGGCGCGCATCGAGGCGATCCAGCCGATGTACAACCTCGTCAAGCGCCAGGCCGAGGTCGAGATCCTGCCGATGGCGCAGGCGAACGGCGTCTCGGTCTTCCCCTATAGCCCCGCCGGCGCCGGACTGCTCTCGGGCAAGTACCTGCAGAAGGACACGCAGGGCCGCCTGGTCACCAACAAGATGTATACGGCCCGCTATGGCGAGCCGTGGGTGCACGAGGTGGCGGAGAAATTCCTCGCCTTCTGCCAGCAGCGCGAGATGCATCCCGTCAGCGCCGCAGTGGCGTGGGTTGCCGCCCACCCTGGCGTCACCGCGCCGATCATTGGCGCCCGCAACGTCGACCAGCTGAAGGCTTCGCTCGACTCCGTGAATATCAAGATGACGCCGGAATTGTGGAGCGAGATGGCGGCGCTCTCGCGTACGCCGCCGCCCGCTACCGACCGCCTGGAGGAGCAAAAGCGATGAAAAGCTTCGAAGCCTTTGCCGCCGAGCAGCGCGCCGCCGGCGCCGACGAAGTGCTCGAGCGCCGCTGGCAACCCGGCACGGTGATCGATACCCACACGCATTCCTTTGCGGCGCAGGCGCTCGTCGTGCAGGGCGAAATGTGGCTCACCGTGGGCGGCCGCACGCAGCATCTCAGGGCCGGGGACCGGTTCGAGCTCGCGGCCGGCGTGCCACACGACGAGCGCTACGGCGCGCAGGGCGCTACCTACTGGGTGGCGCGGCGCAACCGTAACGCCTAGCCCTTCATGTGCCGCGCCCTGCTCTACTTAGGCGAGCCCGTGCTGCTCGACAACTTCCTCTACCAGCCCGACTCGGCGCTCGTGCGGCAGTCCTACATGCCGAAGATGCTGAACATGCTGAACCTTGCCGGCTTCGGCCTGCGCGCATGGGACCCGTCGAGCCATGAGCCCGATCGCGCCTTCTCCTATTACTCGCAGCAGCTGCCGGTGTTCGACCGGAATCTCAAGAACCTCGCCGAGAAGATCCGCGCCGGCTGCCTCCTCGCCCACGTGCGCGGCGTCGCCTATCACACGCGCGTCGAGATCTCGGTGCAGAACTGTCACCCGTTCCACTTCAAGGACGTGCCGCTGGTGATGGCGCACAACGGCGACCTCGCGCGCTTCGCCGAGATGAAGCCGCTCCTCGCTGCGCACTTGAAGCCCGCCATCGCCGCGCAGATCCACGGCACGACCGACAGCGAATGGGTCTACGCGCTCATCGTCTCGCAGCTCGCGGATCCGGCGCGCCACGCCAGCACCGACGAGCTGCGAAAAGCGGTGGCGGACACTCTCGGCATCCTGCGCGACGCGCGGAAGCAACTTGGCATCGCCACCAGCTCTTCGCTCAACCTCTTCATCGCCGACGGCTCGCAGCTCGCCGCCGTGCGCTACTGCTTCGACTTCGGCTGCTTCGCGACCGACGAGGCGGCGCGGCTGCACGAGGCGAACCTGAGTTACCTCTCGCTCTGGTACACCGCGGGCCGCGATTACGGCCTGCACGACGGCGAATGGCAGATGACCGGCGGCTCCGACAGCGCCACGTCCATCCTGGTGGCCTCGGAGCCGCTGACCCGCGATACCGCGGCGTGGGTCGAGGTCCCGGAATACTCGATGCTTCACGCCACGATCCGGAAAGCGAGACCGGTGATCCGCATCAGTGATCTGGGATAGCCGCCACCGCGGTGATCTGCTCGCCGCGCGCCTTCTCCAGCTTTGCGCCCTCGTGATCCGCCTCGCTTAGCCGCGCCTGGCTGATGAGCCGCGTCAGGTGGCGATTCGTCTGCGCCAGGGAAGAAAGCAGGCTCCTCTGGATGGCGCGGTGCAGCTTCACCGCGACCGGGCTCGAGCTGAAGTAAAGGGCCTCGAAGTCCCCCGCAGGTATCTCGAGGATGAGCGCCTGCTCCCGCACGATCGCGTCCGACCCATGCGGACTTTTCTCGAGCGCGCTCATGTAACCGAGGAGCTGTCCTGGGCCGAGCACCGCCATGCGGCGCTCGCGCTTCTCGTGCCGCGCGCGGATCTCCACCGCGCCGCGCACGACGATGAAGCACGCGCTGGAACGCTGGCCGGCGCCGAAGACCTCGTGTCCCCTCGGCAGCTCGAGCACCGCCGCGACGCCGACGATCTGCTCGATCTCGCCACGATCGAAGCCTTCAAAGACCGCCAGGTGCGACAGGAACGGTTTGTAGTCGAACGAGGCCTGCTGCGTGCGGCTCACACCCGTCAGCGGATCCAGGCCGTTCGCTTTGCGTGCCGGCCTGTCCTCGTCCGCGGGAACTTCGAGCACCTTGGTGTTCAGCTGGCGCAGCTTTTCGGAGAGCACCAGCGTCAGGGCATGCTGCACGCGCAGCGCAGCCGGCACGCGCTGCGCGACGAGCGCTCGGAAGTCCTCGCGCTCGATGAACCAGCCGGCGAGCTTCTGCGTGGCGGTCACGGTCGCCGTGCACGTGCCGCGCTCGATGAGCGCCATCTCGCCGAAGACGGCACCGGCTCCGAATTGCGCGACGCTCAGTTTTTCGCCGCCCGGCAGGGTCACCGTCGCTTCGGCACCGCCTTCGCGCAGGATGTAGGCGCCGCGCGAGGGCTCGCCATGGCGCACGAGGCGCTCGCTCTTCGCGTGCGTTACCGGGCGCGCAACCGCGAGCAGCAGATCGCGCGCCTCGCCGTCGAGCCGCTCGAGAAACGTCTGGCTTGCAGTCATGCCGCTCAGCGTCGCGCCTTGGTCACCACGGTGACCAAGGTGACCAGCTCCGTGACGAAGGCATCGATGAAGGGATCCGGGTAGCCCGCGTCTTTCAGCGCCCACTTCACGCGGTTGCCGAGCCGCGCCCGCTGGTAAACGTTCGGGCGCTGGCTCTGTCCGAAGGCGCGCGCCTGGTCGGAGATGACGTCGTTCATGCGGCTGAAGCGCTTGTCGGCCTTGGCGCCTTCCTTGCGCAACGCATTGAGCGGCACGCGTCGCGTGAGCTCGCCCACGACGTGGTCGGCGAACGCGTCGATTTCCTTGGTCCTGAGCCACTTGAGCATCGCGCGGCGAGTGTACACTCGCCCCGCCTTGAGCCAGACGATCGATCCGAACCGCCTGCTCGCCGTGGTGGCGGAGGTGGCGCGAGAAGCGCGCCCGCACGTTGATGCCTACGTCGCTCTCGACAGCTCGCTCGAGCGGGACCTCGGTCTCGACAGCCTGGCGCGAGTCGAGCTCGTGCTGCGCCTCGAGCGCGAATTTGCCGCGAGCCTGCCCGAGCGCGCGCTCGCCTCGAGCGAGACGCCGCGCGATCTCCTGCGCTTCGTGCTGGCGAGCGCGGGGCAGGCGCCGCAGAGCGCGGACCGCACGGTGGCGAGCCTGGTGCAGAAGGAAGGCGTGCGGCCGCCCGAGCACGCCCGGACGCTCACCGAGGCGCTCGAGTTCCATAGCGAGCGGCAGCCCGATCGGCTGACGGTGCAGTTCTACGAGGAGCAGTCGATCACCTACCGGCAGCTGTGGGAGCGCGCGCGCGGCTACGCCGCCCGGCTTACCGACGCCGGCCTTACGCCGGGCCAGACGGTGGCGATCATGCTGCCGACCTCGCCGGAATATCTCTACTGCTTTTACGGCACGCTCCTCGCCGGCGGCATTCCAGTGCCGCTCTATCCGCCGGCGCGCCTCACCACGATCGAGGACCATCTCACGCGCCACGTCGGGATTCTCAAGAGCGCGGGCGCGGCGCTGATGGTCACCATCCCGGAGGCGAAGCCGCTCGCCTGGTTGCTCCGAGCGCAGGTCGAATCCCTGCGCGCGGTGCTGGTGCCGGAAGATTTCACGGCCGACGGCAAGGATTTCGCGCCGGTGCGCTCCGGCGGCGGGCAGATCGGCTTCCTGCAGTACACCTCGGGCAGTACCGGCCAGCCGAAGGGCGTGGTGCTCACGCACGAGAACCTGCTCGCCAATGTGCGCGCGATGGGCAAGGCAGCGCGCGCGGGGAGCGCCGACGTGTTCGTCAGCTGGCTGCCGCTCTACCACGACATGGGTCTCATCGGCGGCTGCTTCGCCACGATGTACCTCGGCTTTCCGGTGGTGCTGATGTCGCCGCTCGCCTTCCTGTCGCGACCGAGCCAGTGGCTGCGCGCGATCCACCGCCACCGCGGCACGATCTCGGGCGGCCCGAATTTCTCCTACGAGCTGTGTCTGCGGCGCATCCCGGACCCGGAGCTCGAAGGGCTCGATCTTTCGTCTTGGCGTTTCGCCTTCAATGGCGCGGAGCCCGTCAGCCCGGAAACGATGATCCAGTTCGAGCAGCGTTTCGCCAGGCACGGCTTTGGCCGCAACGTGCTGTCGCCCGTCTATGGACTGGCGGAAGCATCCGTCGGCCTTGCGTTCACGCCGCCGGGCGAGCGCTGGCAGGTCGATCTCCTCGACCGCGAGCGCTTTTCCACCCGCGGCGAAGCCGTCGATGCGGCGCCTTCCGATCCGGCGCCGTTGAAAGTCGTCGCCTGCGGCAACGTGATTCCGGATCATGATCTGCGCGTGGTGGACGCGGCGGGGCTCGAGCTTCCCGACCGGGCCGAAGGGCAGCTCCAGTTCCGCGGGCCCTCGGCGACGACCGGCTACTTCCGCAATCCGCAGGCAACGAAGAGCCTCTTCGATGGCCACTGGGTGAATACCGGCGACCGTGCCTACCTGTCGGAGGGACGCCTCTACATCACCGGCCGCGAGAAGGACATCATCATCCGCGGCGGACGCAACATCAGCCCGTACGAGCTCGAGGAATCGGTCGGCGACCTCGCCGGCATCCGCCGCGGCTGCGTCGCCGTGTTCGGTTCGCCGGATCCGGCAGGCGGCACCGAGCGCGTCGTCGTGCTCGCCGAGACGAGAGAGCGCGACGCGGCGCGCTACCAGGAGCTCAGGGCGAAGATCAACGAGCTCGCCCTCGGGCTCATCGGCGCGCCGGTCGACGATATCGTCCTCGCCCCGCCGCACACCGTGCCGAAGACCTCCAGCGGCAAGATCCGCCGCATCGCGGCGCGCGAATACTACGAGCGCGGCCCATCGGCCGTGAAGCCGCAGGCCGTGTGGCTTCAGTTCCTGCGCCTGATCGCCGCGGGCGCGCTGCCCCAGGCGCGCCGCGCCTGGCGCGTCGCCCGCGGCATGTTGTTCGCCGTATGGGCATGGCTCCTTTTTGGTGTTTTCTTTTCCGCCCTGTTCATCGTCGCGGCCATCGCTCCCGGGCGCACCACGTGGCGCGTCGGCCAGCGCGTGGCGCGCTGGTTCCTGGGGCTTTGCGCGATCCCGCTCGCGGTGCGCGGGCTGGAGAACCTGCCGCGCCGGGGTCCGTACGTGGTCGCGGCGAACCACACGAGCTACCTCGACGGTGCGGTGCTGCTCGCCATCCTGCCCTGGGAAAAAAGCGCCTTCGTCGCGAAGCGCGAGCTCAAGGAGAGCTTCATCACCCGCGTCTTCCTCGGCGGCCTCGGCGCGCAGTTCGTCGAGCGCTTCGACGTGCAAAAGAGCGCCGAGCACGCGGACGAGCTCGCCGCCACGGCGCGCGAGGGCACGACCCTCATCGTCTTCCCGGAGGGGACCATGCAGCGGGCCACCGGCCTCATGCCCTTCCGCACCGGCGCCTTCCAGACCGCGGCGCAGGCGCAGATTCCGGTCGTGCCGGTGGCGCTGCGCGGCGTGCGCTCGGTGCTGCGCGACGGCACCTGGTACCTGCGGCGCGCGCCCGTGTCGGTGACCCTCAGCGCCCCGGTGGCGCCGGAAGGCAGCGACTGGAACGCGGCGGTGAGGCTGCGCGAGCGCGTGCGCGCCGAAATACTCAAGCATTGCGGCGAACCGGACCTCGCCCCGACCGGTCCCTGAACGCTAAGATTCACGCCGTAAGATGAGCCTGAAAATCGAAGGCGCCGGCATCACCCATCGCGGCACGGTAAAGGACACGAACGAGGATTGCCTTGCCGTCGGCTTCTGGTCGTCGCAGGAGACGATGCAGGAAGCCCGGCCGTTCGAGCAGGAGCTCGACCTGCCGTTCGCGTGCATCGTGTGCGACGGCATGGGCGGCCACAACGACGGCGAGAAGGCGAGCCTCCTCGTGGCGAAGGGCCTCGCGCGCCGCATCGTCGCCCTGGGCACGAAAGGCATCGACGGCTCGGTGCGCGCGGTCAATGCCGAGCTCTCGGCACACGTGCGCGAGCATCCCGATCTCGCCGGGATGGGGTCGACCACCGTCGGCCTCGCGGCGCACGACCGCAGCCTCGTCATCTTCAACGTCGGCGACAGCCGCGCCTACAAGGTCGGCGAGAAAGGGCTGATGCAGCTCAGCACCGACGACGTGCCCGAGCCCGCCTGGAAGCTCGGCAGCGGCAAGGGACGCAGCACGCGTCTCCTGCAATGCTTCGGCGGACGCACCAGCTTCTCCGACATCGTGCCGAACGTGCTCACCGAGCCCTGCCGGCCAGGAAGCCTGTACCTCCTTTGCTGCGACGGCCTGTACGAGACGCTCACCGAAGAGGAAATGGCCGCGCTCATCAAGCCGGACCTCAAGGCCTCGGCCGAAGCGCTGATGCGTGCCGCACTGGAGAAAAAAGCACGCGACAACGTCACGGTCGCGCTGGTGCGCATCGCCGAGCCGGCGTAGCAGCCGCCGCTAGACCCTAAGCGCACCCTCGACGCAGGTCACGGCGCGGCCCCCGAGCTCGATCGCGTCCGCAACGACTTTCATGTGCACGCGCCCGTCGCGCCCCATCTGCATGCCCTGCCGCGCGATATAGGCAGCGGGCGCGCGCCTCAGATGACGCAGGTAGGCGGCGACGCAGATATTCCCGCTGCCGCAGACCGGGTCCTCCGGGATGGCATGCGCCGGGGCGAAGGAGCGCACATGGAAAGCGTGGTCGCGCTCACCTGACGCTGCGAACACCGTCACGCCGGTGGCATGCTGGCCTATCGACCACCCGGCGAGCGCGCCCATGTCCGGCTTGAGAGCGGCAAGCGCCGCCGCATCTTCTACCTCGCCCGTGAGCCACACCGGCCCTACGTCGCCGCGAAGGAGCGGCGCGCCGGAGGCAAGCTGGATGCCGATCTCCTTTGGAATTTCGCCAGCGGGCGAAACCTTCACCGCCGGCGAGCGCACGTAGATAACGCCGTCGTCGACCGTAAGCTCGAGCACGCCTGCGCCGCATTCCTGCTTGATCTTCCTGCCCTTCGCGATGCCCGCCTCAATCGCCGCGTGCGCGCTGCCGATCGTGGGATGGCCGGCGAAGGGCAGCTCGTGCGTCGGGCTGAAGATGCGCAGGCGGTAGTCGGCGACCTTGCTCGGCAGGAGGAATGTCGTCTCGGAGAGGTTGGCCCAGCGCGCGATGTGCTGCATCTCGGCCGTGTCGAGGCCTTTGCCGTCGAGCACCACGGCGACGGGATTGCCGCGGAACGGCTGGTGGCTGAAGGCGTCGACCTGCTTGAACTTGCGCATCACTTAAGGATGCGCAGCAGATTGTGATGCGCGTCGGTAAACGTCGGCAGATCCGGCCGATCGTCGATCTCCTGCGACACGTCGTCGATGCGCGGCCAATCGAGGAGCTTCTTGTTACGCGTCACGATGACCTGATCGGTCGCCGAGTACCAGTATTCGGGGCCATCGATCGCATCCGGGCTGTCGGAGATGTTGACCACCTCCATGCCGAACTCGGCGGCAAGGCGCTTCACGACCGGCAGGAGGTCGATGTAGCGGTTGGTCGCCTGGAAGACGATCACGCCGTCGGGCTTGATGTGCTTCACATAGAGCGCCATCGCTTCGCGCGTGATGAGGTGCATCGGGATGGAATCGCCGGAAAACGCGTCGATGCCGAGGACATCGTAGCCGCGCGGCGGCTCGCGCTCGAGCGAGAGCCGCCCGTCGCCCAGCACGACTTCCGTCCGCGCCGCGGTGTCGGCGAGGTAGGTGAATTCGCGCCTGGCGATCTCGACCACGCGCGGGCTGATCTCGTAGAAGACGAGCTGGTCGCCCGGCTTCATCCACGCGCCGAGCACGCCGGCGCCGAGCCCGAGGACGCCGACCGAAAGCTTGCGCCGCCCGTCCATCTCGCGCAGCGAGGTGAAGACGCGCCCGTAGCCGGAGTTCGGGCTGAAGTAGTCCGCCGGCGTGTTGCGGAACGAATCGCCGAGGAGCTGCCCGCCGTGCATGATGCCGCCGTGGTACATCGAGCGGTACGGCACCGGAGTTGGATGGTCTGCGGTGCGCACCACGCCGTAGAAGTCGCGCTCCATGACGCGCATGCCCTGCGTGTAGCCGTACATCCCCTGCACCACCAGCACGCTCGTCATCGCGGCGACCGCGATGCCAGCCCAGAGCGCAGCGCGCTGCAGCCGCATGGCGGCGACCATCGCCAGCACGACGAGCGTGATGCCGAGCTCGAAGTACCCCGGCAGGACGAGCGGCGCGACGATCGCGACGAGCACCGCGCCGAGCGCGCCGCCGAGCGAGATCATCAGGTAGAAGCGGGTGAGATGCGCCGGATCGGGCTTCGCGTGCGCGAGCTCGCCGTGGCAGAACATGCAGGTGACAAACATGCCGACGAGATAGAGCGGCGCGGCGACGCGCAGGTCGAGCGAGGGCACGTAGTACGCCATCGCCGGCAAAAGGACGAGCAGCGCGACGACGAATACCGGCCGCACGTACCAGCGCGGATGGTCGATGGCGAGGATGAAGGTGATGAGGTACAGCGCGAGCGGCAGCACCCAGAGGAACGGGACGCTCGAGATGTTCTGCGTGATGTGGTTCGTGACCGCGAGGAGCATCACCGAGCCCATCGCGGCAAGCCCGAGCCAGAGCAGCTGATCGGCGAGCGCCGGGGGTGCCGCCCGAGTGCTTTCCAGCGGACGAGCGTCGCCGTTGGCGGACATGAGCGCCACGGCCCCGCAAAGCACGGCGAAGCCGCCATAGACGAACGACCAGGTCCAGCCGAGCTGCTTCAGGTCGACCGCCGGCTCGAAGAGCAGCGGAAAGCCGAGCAGCGCGAGGAGCGACGCAAAGTTGGAAAGGGCGAACAACCGGTAAGGCACCGCGCTCTGGAAGCGCCGCCAGTACCACGCTTGCAAAAGCGGCGTGGTGGTCGAGAGCAGGAAATACGGCAGCCCGATCGTCGCGCAGAGGAGAAGCAGGATGCGCAGGATCGGCGCCTCGTCGCCCTGCGGCTTCCACGAAGTCGAGGCGATGATCGGCAGCGACGCCAGCGAGAGCGCAAGAAGCGCGACGTGCAGGTACGCCTGCCGGCGCGGCCCGAGGCGCGTCGTCCAGTCGGCATAGGCATAGCCGGCGAGCAGCACGCTCTGGAAGAAGACGAGGCAGGTGGTCCAGACGCCCGCCGAGCCGCCGAACCAGGGCAGGATCTGCTTGGCGATGATCGGCTGCACCAGGAAGAGCAGGAACGACGAAAGGAAGATCGTTGCCGCGTACGGCAACGTCGCAACCAGCGGATAGCGGGCTACTTCAGTGCGGATTTGAGCGTCCTGCCCATCTCGGCCGGATTGCGCGTGGTCTTGATGCCGCACTCCTCCATCACCGCCAGCTTCTCCTGCGCAGTCCCCTTGCCCCCCGAAATGATGGCGCCGGCATGCCCCATGCGCTTGCCGGGCGGCGCCGTGACGCCGGCGATGAAGCCGACGACCGGTTTTTTCATGTTCGTCTTCACCCAGCGCGCGGCAGTTTCCTCATCGGAGCCGCCGATTTCCCCCACCATGATCACCGCTTCGGTCTTCGGATCGTCGTTGAACATCTTGAGGACGTCGATGTGCTTCAGCCCGTTGACCGGGTCGCCGCCGATGCCGACGCAGCTCGACTGGCCGAGCCCGAGCTCGGTGAGCTGGCCCACGGCCTCATAAGTGAGCGTGCCCGAGCGCGACACCACGCCGATCGGGCCCTTCTTGTGGATGTGGCCCGGCATGATGCCGATCTTGATCTCGTCCGGCGTGATGACGCCCGGACAGTTCGGCCCGACGAGGAGGGTCCGCTTGCCCTTCATCCGGTACTTCGTGCGCACCATGTCGCGCACCGGAATGCCTTCGGTGATGCAGATGACGAGATCGAGCTCCGCGTTTACCGCCTCCTCGATCGCCGCCGCTGCAAACGGCGGCGGCACGTAGATCACCGAGACGTTGGCGCCGGTCGCCTTCTTCGCATCGGCGACGGTGCCGTAGATGGGGATGCCTTCGAAGTCCTCGCCCGCCTTCTTGGGATTCACGCCGGCAACGAAGCACGCCTTGCCATTGGCATAGGCGCGGCTGGTCTGCGTGTGGAACATGCCGGTCTTGCCGGTGATGCCCTGCGTCATCACCCGCGTGTTCCTGTCGATGAGGATGCTCATTTTTTCTTCTTCCCCTTCTTCGCTTTCTTCGCCTTCTTCTTGGGCTTGGGCGCAGCCTTCTTTTTCGGCCTGGGCTTCGCCGCCGGCCCGGCGGATTTGTTCTTGACCGCGGCGACCACCTTCTTGGCGGCGTCGGCCATGTTGTCGGCCGAGATGATCGGCAAGCCGGAGTCCTGCAGGATTTTCTTGCCGAGGTCCTCGTTGGTGCCCTTCATGCGCACGACGAGCGGGATGGAGAGCTTCACCTCGCGCGCCGCGGCGACCACGCCGGTCGCGATGGTGTCGCACTTCATGATGCCGCCGAAGATGTTGACGAGGATCGCCTTCACCTTGCGGTTCTTCAGCATGATCTTGAACGCGGCGGTCACCTTCTCGGCGGTGGCGCCGCCGCCGACGTCGAG
>Ga0134121_10003568_pt1 | contig 12935 bp, 9 predicted proteins | sample KB301_FD_96463 | JGI IMG/M metagenome (GOLD analysis project Ga0134121, IMG submission 96463) | Terrestrial soil microbial communities without Nitrogen fertilizer from Kellogg Biological Station, Michigan, USA - KB3-0-1 | ecosystem: Environmental > Terrestrial > Soil > Unclassified ...
CGGTCACAGGTTGACCTGCTCCCGTAGCTCTGGATGACTGAAGATATGGTGACTGCCCCTCACCCGCGAGAGCCGAAAGCCGAGCCCCTCCATCAGCGCAAGCATATCCTTGAAGGCGACATTTTGAATTGCCCGCTCGCGATCCTCTTGAGCAGAAACCGGCGGCTCATCGATCCTCCAGGACGGGTTGGAATGGCCGTGGGTTCCTGACCACCTCCACGCCGCTGGCATGCTAACTCAGATCGAGGCTCGACGATCGTCACGAGAAACGGACCTCGGAAGGCCGCCGGTCGGGTCCCTGGGGGCACAGATGTCTCGGCGCAGGGTGCCTCGGCGGCCGGGGGTGAAGCAGGCTCTTTGAAAACTTGTCTCGCCGGGAGACCGGGAGTCCAACCGCCCTTCTGGCCCGAGGTCCGCTCGATCGCAGAAGCTGCGGAGACGATCGGTGGACCTGCGTGGACCCGTGGTCTGAGGAGGCAGACCACGGGTCCGGGGGAAGAGTGTCCGTAGCATGTCGCTACTGTAGAGACACCACGTGGGGAACCCCGTGGGGCGTCTCCGGGGCGGCGATATCGGCCAAGACCCACGCAAATCGCCCCGGCGGGGAACGTATTGGCAGACCGGCGCTAATGCTTGCGGTCTTTCGGCGGGTTCGAGTCGTGTCCGTAAGAATCAGAGTCTCTGATCCTTCCGTCGGGCCGGTGTGTAACCACCTCGGACTTCTGATTTTTCGCAATCTGACGCGCCCGCTCGAAGGCTTCCGCCTGGGTGTTGTGAACTGACGTGGCCTTCTGGTTGCCTTCTCCTCGGACCGCCCAATCTTCACCGTGGGGTACTACATGCTGGTCCTTGCCCATGGCGTTGGACCTCCTTCTTGGTTGGGTCAGCGGAACGGCACTGACTTCGAAGTTTGAGTAGGGCCCCCGCCCTGGCCCGATGCTCTCCTACGCCAAGAGCGTATGGGAGGCTATCTAGTGCGAATGCAAGAGGCTAGCCACAATGTCTAGTGGTCAGCTGCCGCGCAGCAGTGCTGCCGCGCGGAAGTACCAGGCTCCTATTTCAGCAGACCGCGCAATCGCCCCGGCGGGAGCGTCTTGGCAGACGATGTCGGCCTTCAGTCACTTCATCTCGGGCAACGGCGTAGTGAGTTCGACCGGAATCTCGTCGGCAGGAATCCAGACCACACGGCCGTCACGCCAGACGGCGACTGGGTTGCCCGTCGCCTTGTGCCGCGCCAACGCTTCACGAACGCCTTGCCTCATCGCGGAAAGGATGAGCGGCACGTCGTCGACGCGCTCGATGGGGGGGGCGGTTTCTTGGGAACGTCGTCTTCATTGAGCCATCTCCCTGAGCCGCTGCCAGCTCTCCTGGTCTTGGATCACCGGCGCTTCCTTCAGTTTACCCTCGGCGATGAGTCGAGGACCGGCGACTTCCGAGTTGTCGAACAACCGCCACGAATCGACCGCCGGCATGTAGAGCGAAAAGAAGTTCGTGAGTCCGCGGTCGAACCTCCGCCGGATTACGTCCTCAGGAACACTATGCCTGCCTTGTAGCACGCGGTCGGCGACGCGGGCCACCGCGAGATCGGCATTTGGCAGAGAGGAATGCTACATGTGCGCGAAAGCCCTGCCTCCGAAGGCCACTTACCTAGGGCAAGAAATGCCGGCTTGCAAGAGTTCAGCAGTTCTCCGGCGCTCTGGCCTTACAAATCTCCTCATAGGCTACGCCGACGCGGCGGTAATAGCGGCGCGCCTGCATCACCCACAGTGGCACAGATGCCATCGAAAGCACGAAGCAGATCACCGCCACGCCCTTCAGGCGGTCGTCATACAAAACAAGGCGATCGACAGGAGCAAGAAATTGAAAATGCCGGTGCGTCCGATTCTAGTGAAGTGAAGAGTGCCCGTTAAGCCTTGAAGAATGTGGTCCGATCCATGCTGAGAGACGACGGCCCTCATCTGCTCAAACTCCTTGAAACCTGCCTTTAAGGCGAAATCGTTGCGCCAACGCCTTTCATGCAGAGCAAACAGAATCCAGTAGGTCATGAAGTTCACTATGACTCCCACTTGGTACGCGATGACGACCGCAATCCCAACAATCCAGGTCGAGTGGGAGCTGTTTTTAGTAAGGAAGGCCTGAATCATGGGCACATCGATTGCCGATGCCTTCAGATAAAACAACATTACCCAAGCTAAGGAAAACGATCCTGCGATTAATAGCTCGACGAATATCGATGTAGTTGCCATGTGGCACTCCTTGCTTGCAAGGACGACTCTCAAGGCTTTCCGTCAGTTCGTAAAGCCCGATCGGTCGGCACGGTCCCAGTTGAAAAGGTGTCAGGCACCCCTCGATTTCGAGGGGCCGGATCATAAGGGCCTCGGCTCACCGGTCTGTCCGAAGCTTTGGTGGAGCACTGCCTGAAAGAGCTGCTCACTCTCAGAGTGCGCGACTTCATACCGTCGACTCAACCGAAGCACACGCTCGAAGGTCTTGCCAAACTCAACCTGGAGCTTCGGCGGTGCGGAGGGCACGAGCACTTCCTCAAGCTTTCCCTTGCTAACCATGCCTTTCATGCTGTTCGTGGAAGCGGTTTGAACGAGACGCTTACCGACGAGCAGAACGCAGTAAAGGTAGCGGTGGTCCACCCCTTCAAGAGGAGTGATCGCGTTGATTTGCTGATTGAAAGCTATCTCTCGATCGGCCAACGCGATGTTACCAATGCAGTCCGGACTCCCAGCGATGCACGTCATCAGCGTACTTCCGGCCTGTGCCGTTCGACCCACGGCCTTCCCTGCGACTGAGAGTCCCTCTGTTGCCTTCGTGAGGAAGTGGCTCGGAGTATTGATGTTGTCCGACTTGATCCACTCGCAGGCGTCTCCGAAGTACTCCGAGACGACGCGAGACGGGGTGTTGCCGGTTGTGATACGACCAAGCTGTCTCAGCGGCTGAAGCGACCACCCCTTCGGGTTCGTCACCGGGTCACCGAACATCTCCAAGAACGCCGAGCGCAGCAGCTCCTCAGTGAGGGCGATGGCCTCCTTGCGCTTGCGACGGATGGCGTCGGCCTTGTCGAGGATGTCGGCAATGCGGCGCTGCTCGGCTGGAGGCGGCAGCGGTACTCGTATCTCAGCAACCTGAGACGGGCGCGCGCGAAGGAGAGAGCCGCCCACTCCAGCGACGGTTGCCATGAAATGCCTGTGAAATTTATCGCTGGTCAGAACGTGGCGTAGATAACGTGGGTCGGCCCGCGAAGAGCGAAACACTATCCACTCGCCAGACGCGATGATTCGGTACTTAGCTTGTGGTTCAACGATCCAGGCTCGTCGAATATGGGGGACGATGCGAGAAAGCAACACGTCGCCTGGTCGGACAGTCTGCTTCGCGGAACCGATCGAAGACCCCGGCAGGAGTTCTGGAACTCCAGCATCAAAAGACGGAATGCTGTACAGACAAAAGGTCTCTGTCGGATACCGAGCCGGGTCGACTCTCCCATCGCGAGGCGCCATCAGATTGGCAAGGGGGACCTCGGATACGCTCACAGCATTCCCTCCAACTCGCCCAAATCCTTCGCGATCTGAGCCTCGAGCGCTCGCAGCTTCGCGATGATCTTCTTGGGCGGGTCGTACTTGACCTCCTCGTGCTTCATTTCCCTGTAGCGGTTGATCGAGAGGTCGAAGTTCTTCTCCTCGATTTCTTTCATTGGCACCATGAAGTGCTTTGCTGTGCGGTCTATGTCCCTCTTGGCGCTGCGCTTCCGCCAGCACACGAGCGCATCGGGCAAATCGTTCTCGCTGACGTCGACGCGCTTGTCGTCGAGTGATAAGCCATCGGCTTGGACGTCGTAGAAGAACACGTGGTCGGTCTTGCCGCCCTTGGTGAAGACGAGGATGGCCGTCGACACGCCGGCGTAAGGCTTGAACACCCCCGATGGCAGCGAGACTACCGCTTCGAGCTGGTTGTCCTTCACCAGCAGCTTCCGCAGTGCGGTGTGCGCCTTCGACGAGCCGAAGAGAACACCGTCAGGCACGATGGTGGCGCTGCGGCCGCCTTTGTTCAGCATGCGCAGGATGAGGACGACGAAGAGGAGCTCCGTCTTCTTGGTCTTCACCGCCTGCGTGAGGGTGAAATGGACATCCCCCGCGTCGAGGCTCCCCTTGAAGGGCGGATTGGCCAGGATGACGTCGAAGCCCCCGCTGGCCTGCTTCGGAAACTTCTCCAGGAACGAGTTCGACAGCGTGTCCTGGTAGTGGATGTCGGGATTGTCGACGCCATGAAGCATCAGGTTCATCGACGCGATGCGGAGCATCGTCGCGTCGAAGTCGAAGCCGTGGAACATCCCATTCTGGATGTGGTGGCGGTACGGCTCAAGGAGATCGCCGGTATAGATGGTTTTTCCGTCCTCGCCTTTGAGCCTGCCCTTCGGCGAAGTGTACGTCTCGAGCAGGTACAGCATCACGCCGACGAGGAAGCCGGCGGTGCCGCAAGCCGGGTCGCCCAGGATCTCGGTGGGCTTCGGCTCGAGCATCTCGACCATGAAGCGGATGATGTGACGGGGCGTGCGGAACTGGCCGTTGATGCCGGCGGTGGTCAGCTTGCTGAGCAGGAACTCGTAGAGGTCGCCTTTGGCGTCGCCTTCCGTGATTGGCAGCTTGTCGATCATGTTGACCGCCGCGACCAGGAGGCTCGCTTTCTGGACCATGAGCTGCGCGTCCTGCATGTACTCGCCGAAGGTCGTCCCGCCGTTCAGCTTGCGGAAGTGCGGGAAGACTTCGTCGCGAACGACGCGTAGCATTTCTGCGGCGTCCTTCTGCTTGAAGTTTTTCCAGCGCCGGGGATCGTTCGAGCCCTTGAATCGCCCTTTGAAGGGCTTTTTGGTCCTCTCGCCTCGCCGCTCGCCGGTCGTCTCCATGATGTCGAGCAGGCGCGCGAACATCAGGAAGGAGATCTGCTCGATGACGGTGAGCGGGTTCGTGATGCCCCCGGTCCAGAACTCGGTCCAGAGCTTTTCGATGTCGCCTTTCTGTTTCGTGGTCAGTGTACTCATAAGGCTTGGCTCGCCGGCGGTTCGTTCGGAGTCGCGCGCTTCGGTTCGAAGGCGCTCAGGATAGCCAGAAGCTCATCGACGTCCCCGGGATTTTGGAAGATGCCGTCCAGGCTTTCGGCGTGGAACGTGGTGAAAGGTGGCTCATAGAGGCGTTCGAGCTCGATGCCGCCGTTCTGGGCGATGTGGTTCTGAAGTACCTGCAGGAAGCGCAGTTGTAGCGACGTGAGGCGGGGGTGCTGGTGGACGAAGTCCGTGAACGCCTTTTCGACAGCCACGGCGTCGAGGCCCACGAGGCTGCGGAACACCGAGAGCAGCGATCGCCGCGTCGCGGGATCATGCCCGGCGAGATGCCTCACGTTGGCCTTGTCGTCGACTTGCAGCACAAGCCTCGCCAATTCCTCGAGCTCGGCTTCGCGGACGGTCCGACCCGCGCGGATGTGCTGCAAGATCGGGTTCCCGGCGAAATGATCGTGAAGGACGGACTCGACGCGCCGTTTGTATTCGAAGAGATCGAGCCCCTCGAACCGCGGGATGTACCTCTCTGCCGAAAAATCGGTGTCGGTGACGTCGAACACCTGGGGCGCAACCCGCGATATCGGCGGTACCTGCTGGTACTTCATGATGCCGCGGAGCTCGCGGCGCAGACCTTCGAGGTGATGGAACTCGACCGTGGCCCAGAAGTCCTTGCTGCGAACCTGCTGGATCGAGTCGGCCTTCGCCTTGACCGGGTTGTGGTTCTTGCCGAGAAGCTCGACAGCCTCCTCGACGCGAGCGCGCAGATCGTGGACCCTGGGGGCGTTCGGGCCGCCCCGAACGAGCTCCAGCTCGAGCCGGGTCATCAGGAGGTCGAAGCGATACGCGTAATCGTCGCCTCGAATATTCCGGAGGTGCTGAAGCGGAGCCGCGATCGACAGTAGATCCGCCTTGGTGACCGCCGCGAAGTGATGCAGGCGGTCTCCGTCGGCCAACATCTCGAGCTCGCGCCACTTGTCGCGCGCATCGATGGCATGGGTATCCCGCACGGCGCGGATGTCGCCGAGGAGGTGCGCGGCGGTGGCCTCGAAGGTGTCCTGGTCCATCTTGTCGAGCGCCGCCTGGGCGAGCTCGACACGGGTCTCGAAGAGGTACTGAAGAAGGGACTTCTGCGGCGAAGGCTGCGACTCCTTGTAGTTCTCGTCGAAGTACCAGAAGTTCGACCAGTGATCGAAGATGAGAAACTCGGTCTTGTCGCGGCCCGGACCGAAGAGGTCCTTTCGCAGGCGCGTTCCGCGTCCGATCATCTGCCAGAACTTTACGTAGGATTTCACCGGCTTGGCGAAGACGAGGTTCACGACTTCCGGGACGTCGATGCCGGTGTCGAGCATGTCGACCGAGATCGCTACGGTCAGCTCGTTGTCCGGGTTCTTGAAGTCGTCGATGAGCTGCTCGGCCTTGGGCTCCTGATTGTCGATGACGCGACAGAAAGCGGAGCCGTACTGCGGGTAGACCTCACTGAAGACGTCCGCGAGGTACACCGCGTGCAAGTGGCTACGGGCGAAGACAATGGTTTTGCCGACGTGGCTACCCGTCGCTTCGCGAATGCCGTTCTCCATGAGAGAACGCCAGATTAATCGGGTCGTATCTCGATTAAAGAAGTCCTTGTCGAGGTCTTCGTTGTCGTAGTCGACTTGCTCGGCCAGTGGCTCCTGATCCTCGAGCTGAGCCTGCTGCTCAGGAGTCATCTCCGCGTAGCGGAACCCTTTCAGACTGAACTTCGTGCTGACTGCCATGACGCGGAAAGGCACGAGAAACGGCGGCTTCGAGTTGATGGCGTCATCGAAGCTGAAATGCGACGTCGGGTCCTGGTCTTCGCAGCCGAAGAGGTCATACGTGTTGCGCTCGATGAAGCGCACCGGCGTCGCGGTGAGCCCCACCTCGAGCGCGTCGAAGTATTGAAAGAGCGCCCGGAACTTCTTGTAGATGCTCCGGTGCGACTCGTCCGCGATGACGAGATCGAAGAAGCCGACGTCGAAATCCTCGAAGCACTTCATCATTGCAGGGTAGGTGGCGAGGTAGATGCGCTTGTCGCGGTCGCTGGCTGTGCGGCTGTCGACGATGACGCGCGGCTCGCCGGGTATGAACTCTTTGAAGACGAGATCGGCCTGCTTCCGGAGCTCCCGGCGGTCGCAGAGGAACAGGATTCGCTTCGCCCATCCGGCGCGCATGAGCACGTCGCAGAGAGAGACGGCGACGCGCGTCTTGCCCGTCCCCGTCGCCTGGACGAGCAGAGCCTTGCGAAAATTGGTCGAGAAGCGCTCGCAGACCCGCTTCACCGCTTCGAGCTGGTACATTCGGTCCGCGATCGCGAGGTTGGGCTCGACCAAGGCGAGAGCCTTCTTGTTGGCCCGCTGATGGGCCAGATATTCGAGGCTGTCCTTCGAGTAGAAGCCGTAGACCCTGCGCCAGGGGTAGCCTTGGGCGTCATCCCAGAGAAAGGTATCGGCGCCGTTGGTGAAAAAGATGACCGGACGCACCCCGGTTTCCTGCTCCAGGGCGTTGGCATAGTCGCGCGCCTGCTCCGCGCCCTGTTTGACGTCTTTCGCAGTCCGTTTCGCTTCGATGACGGCGAGCGGCTTTCCGTCGTCACCGTAAAGAACGTAGTCCGCGCGGCCCTGGCCCGAGTCGGAGCGCAGTTTCGCCAGGCGAACCTCCTGCTTGACCTGTTCGGTGCTCGCGCCTTTCGCCCCAACGTTCCAGCCCGCATCGATCAGGGCTTGATCGATGAGCCTCCGCCGTGTCATCACCTCGTCGAACTGGAGGAACGTCGCGACGTTTTGGCCTTCCTCCTTGAGGTGCTCGAGCTCGGTTGCATGCTCCGCGGCAGCGCGCTCCGCATGGAGACGCTTCTTGGTCTCGTCGTCGAGCGCGGCAAGAACCGACTCGTACTTCGCTTCCGCGAGGCGCAGCTTCTCGAGAGCGTCCTTGGTCTTGGCGACGCCCTCGGATTCAGGGGGCGGGGAGACGAACGTGGGTGCCGCGCCACGGTCGCCACCATCAACTTGCACGTGGAACCAGCGCGCAATGTCGAAGAGCTGTACGAGGCAATCGAGCGAGAGCTGCCTCGTGATGGGGCTCCTGGGATGGGCCGCGTGGTTGCCGGCCTTCCGGACGGTGTGAAGCTTGTTCTGAACAACCTCGGGCACCGACTGGCGAAACGGCTCCGCGTTCATCAGGTCGTTCAGGTTGTCCGAGTAGGGCGGCCGAAGCCGGTAGCGCACATAGATCGCGGTGACGACGTGCTCGACGAAGTTTCGCTGCTTGATGAGCGAGCTCGCCGGGTCCTCGTGCGCGTAACGTTCCGCGAAGCCTGCGAGGTCGGCCAGCACCTCGCGCTTCGGGCGCAGGAACTCGAAGTTCCGCGACTTCATGTTGGCAATCTCCACGGGGACCATGCCGGCGCTCTCTTCAATGGCCGTGCCATCTAGATCTGCACCTCGTACTTCGAGAGCCAGTTCGTGAGGGTCTGGTAGCTCGGAAGGCCCACCAGCTCCGCGGCCTTCGTCTTGTTTCCGTGGGCCTCGTCCATCGCACGCCCGAGGTAGTGCCGCGCCACTTCCTTCAGTAGCTCCGAGAGGTTTAGGCCGGATCCCAGGGGCCGCCCAAGCACTTCCTGCCGGGCGGGAGCCGCCACAGGCAACAGCGCCTCGCGAATGTCCTCCGAGGAGATCGATGCCCCGTCGCTCCAGATGGCAGCGCGCCGGAGGGTGTTGAGCAGCTCCCGAACGTTGCCCGGCCAACGGTGCATCAGAAGAAGATTTCTTGCGCCGGCAGAGAGTTTCTTCTCTTTGTAGCCCGGTTCCAGGGAAGTTTCGCGGTTTACCAGAGCGAGGAGGTGATCGACGAGCACCCCGAGATCGCCGGTTCGGTCACGGAGAGGCGGGATCTTCAGAACGGCCACGGCTAGGCGATAGAAGAGGTCTTCGCGGAAGTGCCCGGCCGCGATCTCCTCGGTGAGTGTCCGGTTGGTGGCGGCGACGATCCGCACGTTGACCTTCAGCGGCTTGATCGATCCGAGACGTACGACCTCGCCTTCTTGAATCGTGCGCAGCAGCTTCACCTGCGCAGGTCCGGGCAGCTCGCCGAGCTCGTCGAGAAAGAGAGTGCCGCCGTCGGCGGCCTCGAAGTAGCCCTTCCTTGGTTGCTTCGCGTCCGTGAACGCGCCCTTCTCGTGGCCAAAGAGCTCCGACTCGACGAGTTCGGATGGGATCGCTCCGCAGTTGACGGCGATGAACGGCCGGTCGCGGCGAGGACTCGAGCGGTGGATCGCACGCGCGAGCATCTCCTTGCCGGTGCCCGACTCGCCCTCGACGAGCACCGGCACATTGCGAGCTGCGACCCGGCGCGCCAGCTGGATGAGGCGGCTCATGACGCGACTGCGGTGGATGATGTCGGCGAACTCCGGAGCTTCCGGGGGTTCCGCTGCACTGCCTTGACGCAGGCGCTCGTCCTGCTCGCGGAGCAAGTCCGGGATGAAATCGGCGGAGATGTCGAAGGGCACCGAAGCGGTCCGGACGCCGTAGTCCTTCGACGACTCGATGAGCTCAGCCGGGAAGCGCGTCTTGCCCAGGAGGATCCAGACCGCGGCCATGGCCGGCGTTCCCGGGCTCAGGTGGAACGTCAGCGACGTGTTGCGCGCACGCCCACCCAGCGCGCGCTGAACGGCCCGCACGGCGGCTTCATGAATCTCTCCGAACTGTGTGGGTCCACTGAGCTTCTCCTCTACGACTTCGATGCGCGCCGTGCAACGGCCGCGTAGCCACTCTAGATAGGCAGTAACAGCCTTCTCGTCGTAGTTCGAGAGCAGAAAGGCCTCGTCGAACGCCCTCGCCTCGAGGGCTTGTGCGATGGGACCGACGCCCACCTGTTCATTCTCGGTAGGCGCTCGGAGGTCGGCGTTGCCGACCCAGGCGACGAGGATCTTGCGCACGACCGGACAATACAAGAAATCTTATCCATGCACAAGGAGACTTATCCAGCGGTCCGGTGTAAGTGCTTGAATCTACGTCCTTGACTAGCTTCCAAACCAACTCCACGGGCCTGGCACGATCACTGCGATAAGGCCTGGCATGATGAACACAAATCGCCCCCAGCATCTTCAAGTTTCCGTGATCTTCACCTCCGAAGAAGTGGCCGCGGACCTCCGCGATCGCCGCCCCGATAGTGTCACCCTGTTTGAGGCGCTTGACGAGACTGCGCGGGATCAGTTGGCGTTCGATGCTTGGACAATCGGCCTGCGAGCGCTCGCCAACGCCCACGCGGCCGCCCAGGAGTCAAAGCTGAAGGACGTCGGGGCGAGCCTCCTCACCGACATCGACCGGCAACTACGCGCTCACGTGGAGCAGCAGCAGCAGACTATTGGCGCTGTGCTTACGGGCTTTTTCGATCCGAACGACGGTCAGGTGAGCCAGCGGCTCGCCGCGTTCGTCGACGACCATGGCGTGCTCGCCCGTCTTCTCGAGAGGTACCTCGGCCCGCAGAACAGCGTTCTTGCGGAGGTGCTCGCGAAGCAGGTAGGGGAGACGAGCCCGCTGTTCAAAAAGCTGAGCCCGACCGAGAGCACCGGGCTCGTGAAGGTGCTCGAGGTGCAGCTGCGGGCGGTGATGGGCGAGAGCCACGCCGAGCTGGTTCGGGCGCTCGATCCGCTTGCCGAGGATGGAGCCGTCGCTCGCTTCCTCACGAGCCTGCGCGAAGAGCTGAGGGGAGCCGACGAAGATCGCCAGAAGCAACTCTCTGCGGCGCTAGCGGCGCTTGACGCCAACGACGAGAACTCGCTCCTGAGCCGCCTCGTGCGCGAGACCCACCAAGCGCGGTTGGAGGTGCTCGCCGCTGTAAATCCCGACGCACCATCGTCCCCGATGGCAATCCTGAAGGCGAGCCTGACGAGGCTCCTGGTGGAGCACGCAAGTACGCAGCTTGATCTCGCGAATCGCCAGGAAGAGCGGCAATCGCTCTTCGAAAAGGAATTGCGGGAAGCGCTCGCGCGCATAGAGACCAAGCGCACACAGGACCAGAAGACCACGCGTGGAGGCCTCGATTTCGAGGAGGCCGTCCTGTCATTCGTGCGGGCTGCAACTCAGGGAGCCCCGTGCGTCTTCGACGTCACCGGGACCTCGGCTGGCGTCGGTCGCTGCAAGAAGGGCGACGCGGTGCTGCGTTTCACGACTGAGAGTGCCTTCGCCGGCGCTGGTGTCGTCTTCGAGGCGAAGCGTGACGGCACCTACACCGTACAGAAGGCACTCGATGAGCTCGATGCGGCCCGCAAGAACCGAGATGCTGTGGCCAGCGTCTTCATCATGGCCAGGTCGCACGCGAGCGATGTGTTTCCGCGCTTCGCTCGCTACGGAAACAACGTGCTGGTCACTTGGGACGACCAGGACCCTGCCACCGACGCGTATCTCCATGCTGCCATTCTGCTGGGCATGGGCCTCGCCACGCGAGCCCGGATGGTCGGTGACGCAGGCGACATCGCCGCCCTGCGCGACATCGGATCGCGGATTGAGGGCGAGCTTGGCCGTCTCGAAAAAATGGAGAAGCACAGCGAAGCGATACGGAAGAACGTGGATGGCATCTCCGACGAGATCCGCAAGGCCCAGAAAGCCCTTGACCTCCTTCTCCGCAGGGCCCAAAGCACTCTACGGGCCTTGAACGTCGAGGTCAGCGACGAATCCATCGAGGCCAGCAGCCCGATAATGCTTCCAAAGGACTCGCTTGAGGCGGCTCTGTTTGCACTTCCCAGTGGGGCCGAAGTGGCGTGAGATCAATGAAGAGTGCAAAGACTGACAAAAGCTCCTCTAGTGGCGATGTCCAGGCCGGCTTCTCGGCGACGGACAACTTTCAGTCGACTTGACGCGCCGAGCTGCGGTCCTGCTTCCCCCGCCGGCTCGCGACTCATGCGGCATTAATCAAGCCGCCCGAACGCCCAGCTTAGCCTAGGACAGGGTGGATCGCTAGCACGTGCTAGCGGTAAAGACTCATTGCTAACTCTTGAATCCCACAGGTAACGCTGGCCTTTGCACATTCTTCTCCTACACCAGACCGGCAAAATAGTCGCATTCCTATTTCTGAACGAACACCGCTAGCGCTTAGAATCTGAATTTCAGATGTCTCTGCGGAGACCTACCACCACGGAGGACCTGTTATGGACCAAGATCTCCAGAAAGATTTGCGTGACTATGCTTGGAAATACTTCTCGTACCATGCCGACCAACGGTTAAAGACGTTCAACTTTTTCCTACTATTTCTCACTGCGGGAATTGCAGGACTTCTCGCTCATGCGGAGCACTTAGACGAGCCGATGTTTTCAATCGTGGGTGGACTTGGGTTGCTCTTGCTTTCATTTCTCTTTTGGAAGCTAGATCGCCGGCACCGGACGCTCGTGCATGTCGCTGAGAATGCCCTGATGGTACTTGAAGATCAGCTAATGCTTGGGGAGGGCATGGCTGAAGTCAAGATCTTTCATGCTGAGGTGAAGGAGACCAAGAAGCTGAGGCGAAGCTCTGGGCGATTTAGATATCTTTCCTGCACGGAATGCTTCAATATGATGTTCTTTGTAGTGACCGCTCTGGGAATCTATGGAGCGGCCAAGGGTGTTCTCATTTGGCTTCGCCTTTAGGACGCCGTACGCATAGACGCACCAGATCCTAAGGCAGATCCTAAGGAGCCAGGCGATTCTCGAAGCAGGCACGCCAGCCGAAGGCAACCGGGCGCAGTAAAAGGAGCCAGAGTCTTTTTGGAATCCCGCCTGTTTCGGGGGTGCCGACCTCACTTGTCGCCCTGGCGCCGTCACTTGCACCCTCGGGTACGGTCGAAATGGACCGGCTCTCCCTTGGCTTTGGTACAGCTTCCCCTTCGC
>Ga0134121_10003569_pt1 | contig 12934 bp, 17 predicted proteins | sample KB301_FD_96463 | JGI IMG/M metagenome (GOLD analysis project Ga0134121, IMG submission 96463) | Terrestrial soil microbial communities without Nitrogen fertilizer from Kellogg Biological Station, Michigan, USA - KB3-0-1 | ecosystem: Environmental > Terrestrial > Soil > Unclassified ...
CGGCCTCGGCCGGGGGCTCGACCGGCGGGGCCTCGGCCAGCGGGGCCTGCTCAGCGGCCGCGGCATGGGGCACCGGCGGTTCTTGCGTGCCGGAGGGCCCCGGGGGACCAGGATGGGGTGCGCAAGCGACGAGCAGAGCCAGCACGACGGATCGCATCAGAGGAACAGACGCACGGCGCGGCCCATGGTTTCAGCCAAGCTTCGAGCGTGGTGCGGTGTCGCGTTCATCTGGTCACCGTGGCGGCCCGCGTGTAGGCTGCGAGCCCGATGTCTACTGGGCTCGTGCGTCAAGTCGGAGGGGTCTCGCTCGCGACCCAGAGCCATTACGTCATCCGGCGCAAGTTCTGGTCGGTGTTCGAGCGGGTGTTCCGCGTGTTCACCGGGGATGGCCAGCTGATCATGTACATCCAGCACCCGCTGCTCAAGCTGCGCGAGGAGTTCATGGTCTATGCCGACGAGGCGAAGACGCGTCCGCTGCTCAAGGTCAAGTCGCGGCAGATCGTCGCGATCAACTTTTCGTACGACGTGTCCGATGCGGAGACCGATCAACTGCTCGGCTCGGTCCAGAAGAAGGGCCTCCGATCGATCATCCGCGACAAGTTCGTCATCCTCGATCCGGCCGGCGTGGAGATCGGCTACGCCGAGGAGCAGGGCTGGGCGCTGTTGCGGCGGTTTTTTCCGATCCTGACCTCGAAGCACGCGATCTTCGTCGGTGGCCAGCAGGTCGCGTTCATTCGCCAGCAGTTCCGGCTGTTCACCAAGGAGTTCACCGTCGACACGCAACCGTCGTCGGTGGATCCGCGGTTCGTGCTCGCGGTCGCGCTCCTGGCGCTGATCGCCGAGGCGCGCCGCGAAGACGCCCGGTGACCGAGGGCGAGTGATCGCTCGCGGGGTAGGGGCCCCGCGACTCATTGGCCCGAGGAAACCCCACGCGCGGTCCGGACCGCGGCTCGCAACCTTTGAAGCCCTGGCGAGCCTGGCGCCGCCCGGGTATTGCCGTGCTGCTGGCTTCGTACCATCCTTCCGCTCGGAGGAGATATGAAGAAGCCGCTCTTGCTCGTTGTCGTGGTGTCGGTTGCCGTCGCGCTGGCCTTCCGCTGGAAGCATACGGGTGAACCGGTCCGTGCAGCCCAGAGTCTCGTGGCCGATCGGATCTGGATCGACCACGTGCCGCGCAATGACAAGGACACCATCAACGTGTTCGCCATGGTCAGCGAGCAAGCCGCCGGCGTGTTCCAGGCGGCCTCGCAGTGGCGTGGCAGCTACGAGGTGTTCCGCTATGAAGCGAACGCTGGCGAGCTACGCCTCGTCTATCCGCAGACCGGTGATCGCAAGGCCGTGCGCGCCAAGGCCAGGCGCTGCACCGAGCAGCGGATGGACTTCTGCCTCGAGATCGAGGGGGCGAGCCGCGGAGTCAAGAAGTACTACTCGAAGGAGGGCTGGGAGATTCGCCGGAGTCATGATCTCGACGCGGTGACGCACCAGATCGACGCACTTCGCGCCGAGCTCGCGATCTCCGAGTAACGTGTGACCGGTCCGATCACGATTCGCGATCTGCGCGACACCGAGCGCGCATGGGCGAACGCGCAGTACCGTGCGATCCAGTTCGCGGAGACGCCCCCTGATGCGGTCGCGCTGGTCGCCGAGGTCGCCGAGCCTGGGCACGCGCGCGTCGGACTTGGCCGGCTCGTCGCGCATGCCCCGGACGTTCTCGAACGCGGAGGGATCTGGACCGACGAGGCGGCTCGCGGTCGTGGGGTTGCGCGCGCGATGGTCGAGGCCTTGCTCTCTCGGGCCGAACGCATCGGCTCCACGGCCCAGGCAACGTCTCGCGAGCTGTGGTGCATTCCTTTCGCCCATCTGGCGGCGTTCTATCAGTCGTTCGGGTTCGCGGTCCGCGCGCCGCCGTGGCCGGCACCCGTCGCGGCGAAGGTCGCCGACTGCGTTGCGCATGCGCTGCCCGAGGTCGTCGTGCTCGCGCGTTAGTCAGCCACTACGCCAACTTGCGAGTTTGAGGTTGACGCGAGCGAGAACATCGCTATTTTGTTCGCTCGGAGATTCCCATGTTGCCCATTCAGCCTCACGTGTCCGTGTCTCTTTCTCGTCTCTGAGTGGCTGAATCAATCGGATCACGAGGCGCGGCCCTGCTGCGCCTCGCTGTTTGGGAGCAACATGAATCAGGAACGTGGCCATCGTGGCCATAAGGATCTGCAGGTGTGTCGTCAGGTGTTCGACGCGCTGACCTATGCACTCGCCGAGTTCGACGATCCCGTGATCGGCGACCTCGTGCTGGTGTCGGTCACGCCGGCACCGAGCGCCGCACGCGTACAGGTGAACTTGGTGCCGGCACGCGCCGGTGTCGATCGGGAGGTCGCGCTCGCGCGGCTCGCCGCGATTGCCACCGAGCTGCGTACCGAGGTCGCCGCCGAGCTCACTCGCCGCCGCGTGCCGGAGCTCGTGTTCCACGTCGGATATCCGGACGCGGTGTAGCCTGCCCGCCTCGCGGTGCTTCACGTGCCGCGAGGCGTATTCTATTTTCGGCCGGGGCGCGTGTCACCCAGGCAACGAACGCTCGCCAAGCGTGCTTGCCTGGCTCGTTTGCTGGAGGCGTTCCAGGTCACTCGCGGGGTGCGCCGAGGTTGGCACGCAGGAGCTCGCTGTCGAGCTCGTTGCACCACCGGGCGACGACGATCGTGGCGACGCCGTTGCCGATCACGTTGGTCAGCGCGCGCGCTTCGGACATGAAGCGATCGATACCGAGGATCACGGCGAGCCCGGCGACCGGCACATCGCCGATGGCGCCGAGCGTCGCGGCGAGCACGATGAAGCCGCTGCCGGTGACCCCGGCGGCGCCCTTCGAGGTCAGGAGCAGGATGGCGAGCAACTCGAGCTGTTGCCATAGATCGAGCGGCGTATTGGTGGCCTGGGCGACGAACACCGCGGCCATCGTGAGATAGATCGACGTGCCGTCGAGGTTGAACGAGTAGCCGGCGGGGATCACGAGCCCGACGACAGGCTTGCTCGCGCCGAGCGTCTCGAGCTTCCCCATCATCCGGGGCAGCACGGACTCCGACGACGATGTGCCGAGCACGATGAACAGCTCGTCGCGGATGAATCGCACGAACCGGACGATCGAGAACCCGCTCAGCCTGGCGACCAGGCCGAGCACGCCGAACACGAACACCAGGCAGGTCGCGTAGAAGCACGCCATCAGCTTGCCGAGCGAGGCGAGCGTTCCGATGCCATGCTTGCCGACGGTGAACGCCATCGCGCCGAACGCGCCGATCGGCGCTGCATACATGATGATGCCGACGATCCCGAACACCACGTGGCCCAGACGATCGATGAGCTCGAGGAGCGGCCGCCCGTATTCGCCGGCCGTGTGAAGCGCGAAGCCGAACAGCAGCGCAAGCACCAGCACGGGCAGGAGGTCACCACGCGCGAACGCGCCCACGAAGGTGTCCGGGATGACCTCGAGCAAGAACTCGACGGTCGACAGCTTGTGGCTGGCGCCAGTGTACTGCGCGATCCCGCGCGCATCGAGCTTGGACGGATCGATGTTCATCCCGGCGCCGGGCTGGGCGAGGTTGACGATCAGAAGCCCGATCACGAGCGCGACCGTCGACATGAGCTCGAAGTACAGGATCGCGAGGCCGCCCGCCTTGCCGACCGCCTTCATGGTCTTCATGCCGGCGACCCCGACGACCACCGTGCAGAAGATCAGCGGCGCGATGGTCATCTTGACGAGCTTGATGAAGCCGTCGCCGAGCGGCTTCATTCGGGCAGCAGTGGCCGGTTCGACGAGCCCGAACACCACCCCGAGCATGATCGCGGTGATCACGAGCAGGTACAACCGGCGGGTTCGCGCTCGATCGATGACCCTCGACTCGGGCAGGCTCACGACCTTCGACTCGGGCACGCTCACGGCCGGCACGCTATCAGAACAGCTCGGCTTTTACAGGACTGCCGACCTGCTCGACACTCACGACATCGTGTTTCGATGCGAGTGGCTGCGCACGCCTGGCGCGGTGAGTCACCAGCGCCAGCGTGTAACACTCGGCCTGGAATGAAGCTACCGGACTGTACGTAGCATCGCAACGACATGAGCAGCCGGCACTGGTGCGTGATGCGACAGGATGACAACGGCAATCGCTTCCTCGTGGCGTCGGCGCTGACCGAGGGCGAGGCGGACCTGCTGTCGGCATCGTACAAGCTACGGGCCCACAAGCAGATGTACTGGGTTGAACCGATGGAAGATCCGAAGCCTGAACGAATGGGTGATGCGAGCGGCAACGCGTAGCGCAGCGACGACGGGCTGGGCTGCGACGCGAGATACATTGCACGGCCGGGCGATGCGAGCGTCGGTCGGTCGTGGAGATGGCGCCGCCAGTCATCGTGATACGGTGGCCAACGGACGAGGCTTCGTGGCCGGCGGCCCGGCCACCTCCTTTGAACGAAAATGATGATGCGGGCGCAACGCGCAGCGGAGCGACGCGGGCTGGGTCCCGAGCGAGGTAGCTTCCACAGGTGGTACTTCGAGGGCATGCCGGGTTGAGTGTTGGGTCTGGAGATAATTCTCTCGTCGCAGGTTCGCTGTCTCCCGAGCGAGTGGACCCAGAACCGCGGTAGCGCAGCAAGCGTGCTCGCGGTCTCCCGAAGTTCCAGGCGCGGGGTATTTTCATGGCAGCGCGGGGGCCCAGCCCCCGTCGACAGCAAGCGTGTCCGCGGTCTTCTGACGTTGCCGGCGCTCGCCGATCGGCCAGGTGCCGGGCGCTGGGGCGACCGGCCGCGGTGCGCTAGCATGCCCGATGTGAGCGAGCCGGTTCGCGAGATCTTCGATCTGGGGTTTCCCTGGCAGACCCAGGACCCGTTCTTGTTCTGCGTGCATCACAACGATGCCTACCCCGCGGGCAACGAGCAGATGGGGCCAGCAGCGTCGCTCGCCGGTCGCCATCTGGGACAGGACTTCGCCGGCAAGGACGGCTGGAGCATGTATCACGGCGAGCAGGTGCCCGGGTTTCCCGGCCACCCGCATCGCGGCTTCGAGACCGTGACGATCGTGCGGCGCGGCCTCATCGATCACGCCGATTCGCTCGGCGCCGCGGCGCGGTTCGGCCGAGGCGACGTGCAGTGGGTCACCGCGGGGCGCGGCATCGTGCACTCGGAGATGTTTCCGCTGCTCGAGCGGGCGGCGCCCAATCCGGTCGAGCTGTTTCAGATCTGGCTCAACCTGCCGCGCGCGGACAAGCTGGTCGAGCCACACTTCTCGATGCTGTGGTCCGACGCGATCCCGCGGCAAGTCGAGCGCGATGGCGCGGGCCGCATCACCGAAGTCACCGTGATCGCCGGTACGCTTGGCGGTACCGCGGCGCCACCTCCGCCGCCGCACTCGTGGGCGTCGCGGCCCGAGTCCGACGTGGCGATCTGGTCGATCCGCATGCAACCCGGGGCCGAATGGACGCTGCCGCCCGCGCGGGAGGGCACCAACCGCACGCTCTACGGGTTTCGCGGCGCACGGTTCCGGATCGGCGATCGGGCAATCACCCGGCCGTGCGGCATCGCGCTCCAGCCCGACGTGGGGGTGCGGCTGGTCGCCGGCCCGGGGCCCGACGACGTCGAGCTCCTGGTCTTGCAGGGCCGGCCGATCGGCGAGCCGGTCGCGCAGTACGGCCCGTTCGTCATGACGACGCGCGCCGAGATCCAGCAGGCGTTCATCGACTATCAGCGCACGAAGTTCGGCGGCTGGCCGTGGCCGAGCGAAGCGCCGGTGCATGGGCGCGATGAAGGCCGCTTCGCGCGCCACGCCGATGGTCGCGTCGAGCGCGCGGGCGGGTAGGCGAATCACCAGGGCCCGCCGGCCGGGCGTTCGCGATCAGCGAGGGTCAGCGACGCTTGGGCACGAGTTCGAAATCGATGTGCGAGACACCGTCATTCATCTCCGCCTTGCGCTGGAAGACTTCGTAGCCTTCGCGGCGGACACGAATCCCGAATTCCCCGCGCGGGATCTCTTGCGTACGGTACCTGCCGTCCGGGCCGGTGTTGACCGTCATCTCGCCGTGGAACGAGGGTGACGTGATGTCGACCGCCGCACGGTCGATCGGCCGATGGGTCACCGCGTCGGTGATGGTGCCCTCGATGATGCGCTCGTGCCTGGGCTCGGGGGGAGGAGGAGGACGGTGCTCAGGTGGCAGTGGCTCAGCGGGCGGAGGGCGGCTGGGCCGAGCGGGACCGACGGTCGCGACGCAGGCACCGAGTAACGAGGTGGCAATGAGGGTCAGCAGCAGGCTGGTGCGCATGGGAGTCTCCTGGGAACGATCTGGACTCTAGCGCCAAAAATCTTCTTTCAAGCGCTACGCGCCGTCGATCGAGATCCTCGGCACGCTGTTGGCGAGATCTCCACGCTTGCGGTGTGCGCTCCGGCGCACTCCCGGTGTGCGCTCCGGCGCGTTCGGGCCTGCTCCACGTAATCTGCACGTAGTCTGATCGACCACAGGCGTTCATGGATGCGATGCGCACTCGCCTGCACGATCGGGCCAGCGCAGGCGGTGCTTCACGTGCGAGCCTTCCAGGCCGCGAGCACCTTGGCCTCCTTGTCGGGCTTGATGCCCGTCGATCGCGCCTTGGCTCGCTGATCTTCGGGCACGGTCTCGAGCCACGCGAGGGTGTCTCGGGCGGTGTCGCCGATCGGCCGGAACACGAGCCCGGCCTTGACTGCCTTGGCGTTCTGCTGCGTGCCGAAGCCGGCGTAGTCACCCTTGTTGGGAAGCCACATCGGCAGCTCGCTCCAGCCTTCGACTCCCTGCTTGTCGAGGAAGTCCTCGTCGACCCAGGTGAGCTGCGCCTTGTCGCCGAGCGCGTGATTGACCGCGTCGAGCACCTGCTTCATCGTGACCCGCTTCTCGGGGCCGAGCGCGTTCATCGTGCCGACCGTGCCATCTTCGATCAGGCGCACGATCCAGGCGCCGAGATCGCGCCCGTCGATGTACTGCACCGGCGTCTGGCCGTCACCGGGCGCGAGCACTTCCCCGCCCTGGGCGATCCGGGTCGGCCAGTGCGTGAACCGGCCGCTCGGATCGCCGGGTCCGATGATCAGGCCCGACCGAATGTTCGCGACGCGGCCGGGCATCGCTGCCTCGGCGGCCTTCTCGCATAGCGCCTTGAGCGCGCCGTAGTTGGTCTTGAAGTCCTCGTTGGTCGGATCGGCGATCGTGGCGACCGGGAGCGACTCGTCGGCGTTGACGACGTCGATCTTGGGGTAGACCGAGATCGTCGAGATGAACACGTAGTGTCCGACGTTGGGGGCGAGCAGCTCGGCCGACATCTTGACGATCCGCGGCACGTAGCCCGATGGGTCGACGACCGCATCCCACTTGCGGTTGGCGAGCGCCTCGAGGTGGCCGTCGCGGTCCCCGTGCAGCTTCTCGACATCTGGGAATAGCCCCGGGTGGGTCTTGCCGCGGTTGAACAGCGTCACGGTGTGGCTGCGCGCGAGCGCCGAGGTCACGACGTGCGGGCCGAGGAAGCCGGTGCCGCCGAGGATGAGGATCGACTTCTTGGCCGGCGGTGCGGCCGTGGCCTTGGCGGCGGGCGCGGTCGTGCTGCCGTGCTCCTGGCTTCCGCTGCACGCGGCGCCTGCTCCGGCGGCGGCTCCGGCGGCAAGTGATCCCAGGATGAAGGTCCGGCGGTCGATGGTCATGGTGGTAGCTCCTTGGTGACGCGCTGGCGGAACCCAGCGCCGGCGCGGAATGCGAACCTGATCCAGGTGGCGACCAGCAAGATCGTGGCGCCGACCAGCACGCTGCTCCCACCGCTGGTCGCGAGGAGGCCCGTGTACAGCCAGCTCGACCCGACGTCACCGAACCGATACGCGATCGTGTCGATCGCGTTCTTGGCGCGATACTTCTCGTCGCGGCTGACCACGGTGAACAGCAGCTCGCGCGCGGGCCGCGTGAGGCCGTGCGTGGAGGCTCGGCCGATCACCAGGACGACCGCGATCACGGCGAGCGAAGGCGAGGTCGCGAACACCGAGATCCCTGCAAGTTGCACGAGCGGCAGCACCACGAGCACGATGCCGGGCCCGAGCTTGCCGAGCGCAGGTCGTGCGATCAGGGTCTGGAGGATCAACGCGACGCCCGACGTCCATAGTTCGATCGAAGCGAGGAACTCGGTGCGGGCGGCGCGCGCGGGAATCGCAGCCTTGACGATGCCTAGCTGCTGCAGATACAGGAACGTCGCCGCGCACGACGTGCACAACACGTAGCCGGCGATCGCGGACAGATACGGCGACTTCGCGACGTACGCGATGCCGGTGAGCGCGCCTCCTGCCGATTTCTGGGGCTCGTCGTCCCGTGCCGGTCCGGTGCCGCGGTCGAGCCCCACCGCGGCGCGTTGCACGCCATAGACACAGATCACCGCGAGCTCGAGCAGGAGCGCGGACATCAAGAGGACGCCGGCGGCGCCGATCGTGCCGACGAGCGTGCGCGTGAGCAGCGGGCCGACGAACGTGCCGATCGTTCCGCCCGCGGCGATCGGCCCGTACAGCTGCCGTGCGGCGCCCGGGCCGAGCAGATCGGCGAGCAGGCTCCAGAACACCGAGACGACGAACAGGTTGAACACCGCCGACCAGACGTAGAACACGTGGCCCACGCTGACCGGCGCGATCTGTGCTCGCACCGCCAGGAAGAAGCCGATCTCGCACGCGACGAACACGTGAAACGCGACCGGCACCGCGCGCGGGCGCGAATGCTTGGTCAAGAGCGCGCTCCACATCGGCGACACGACGCTGACCGCGACGAACGTCGCCAGGAACAGCCACGGGATCTGATCCAGATCGCCGTCGAGGACGAGCGCGTCGCGCACCGGCCGAAATGCGCTGTAGCTCGCGAGCAGGGCCGCGAACGCCACGGCGCCGTAGATGGCAACCTCGAGCTTGATACGACGCTGATCCACGCTACCGCGATCGACTCTGCACGTGGCCGATCTCGCCGTCGAGCATTATCGTGCACCGTCGCTCGTGCGACTCGTGCGACGACTCGTGCGACTCGTGCGACCAGTGCGACGAGCGCGACAAGCCCAACGCGAGTACAGTGCATCGGTGAGCAAGGCGTTCACCAAGGAAGCGGATGATGTCCCAGAACCCAAGCGCCATCGCCGCGGCGTCTCGGTTCCCGAGCCGAACTACATGACGCCGGCCGGCGCGCGCGCGGCACGCGGCGAGCTGGCGACCTGCACCGACGAGGAGCGCATCCGCGAACTCGCCGACCACCTGGCGACCGCACAGATCATCGAGCCGCCCGCCGACCACGGCACGGTGAGCCTCGGCGCCACCGTGACGCTCGAGGACGAGTCCGGTCGGCAGACGAAGTACCGGATCGTCGGCGCGCTCGAAGCGGACGCCCGGCGCGGCTTCGTGTTCTGGCAATCACCGATCGCGGCGGCGCTGTACGGCGCGCACGTCGGCGACGTGATCAGGCTGCCGCGTGGCAGCGAGGCAGAGATCGTCGCGATCGACTACGCGTGACCGCGCGGACGCGGTGGAGTCCAATGGCGCCCGACGGTGGCGCGCGACCCGAGGGCCGGGCTAGGAGCCCGTATGGCATACGGCCGCCTAGGGGCGGGGGGCGTTGGCCCAGTGCATGACGACCAGATCTTCGCCGCAGCGGGCGGTGTAGGCCGCTGCGAAGCTCTTGGCGTCGGCGGCTCGGCCATCCATGACCAGCTGCTTGGCGAGCTCGTGCGCCTGCGGAGGATCGCAGCGCTCGCCGAGCAAGCGTTGCAGGTCGGCGATCTTGACGCGGCGCTGCTGTGCGATCTCGGCGATCTCGCGGCGCATCACCTCGGAGCGGCTCGGTTTGCGGTGGGGCACCAGCGCCGAGACCCACGACAGCACCGCCACCGTGAACGTCGCGACCAGCGCGACGGCGATCACGCGGTTGCGCTTGCGACGCCAGAGCGGCGCATGCACCAGGCCTGCCGTCCGCTGCTCGATCGCCGCCCAGTCAGCACCGGGCACCGCGAGCTTGAGCTCGCCGGTGGCGCGCCGCGCGTCATCGAGCGCTGCCGGGTCGATCCGCACCGCATCGGCGTCATCACCGCTGGTGGCGAGCCGGGTGCGCACGTGGGGCCGGAGTTCGTCGTAGCCGGTCACGTTGATGCCCCGCCTGGCGAGCACCTGGCGTGCGCGGTCGAGGTGGCGCCAGATCTCGGGGAAGTCATCGTGCGCATCACGGATCGCTCGCCAGCCGGAAGGACCATTGGTCTTGCCGAGAACCTGGGCGCGTTCACACGATGCGATCAACGCTTCTCCGATCAAGATCGCGCCAACCGCACGATCACGTTCGTCGAGGGTTGCCTTCGTGTCGCGATACATCGATCAGAATTGTTCGGGATTTGTCGCACGCTTGCAAGCGTCGATTACCGGCAGTCTTCCTCCGCCGAGTACGCGAACCCGACGTTGCGTTTGGCGATGAGCTCGATCACGTAAAACCCGACCGGCTCGATCTCGAAGTCGGTGCAAGTCGTCCGCCACTTACCGGCATGGCCACACGTCGCTCCCGGGTAGCCGCACTCGACGCGCTTGGGGAGGAGGAACGCAACGATCACCGCGAACACGAACGTGAGGTGGGTGCCGCGCGTCGACATGCTGGGATGGCGCATGGCTACAGCCTCAGCGAGGTGCATGCGCCGGTCAGGCAGCCGACCGCGACGTCGACCGCCGTGAGCGCGAGGCCGGTCGCAAGTGAGCCACCATACGAGTACTCCTGGATCTGTGACGCAGCCACGGATGTCACGACCAGATCCGCGAGGGTGGCGCCAATCAGGAGCGGTAGGCTGACGTCCTGCTTCTTCACGATGCCCGCGGTGGTGACGCACCCCGACAGCGTGAGCACGAGCAGCGCATGCTTCATGAGCCGAGTATTACCCAGCTTGCAGCCCGTAGGTTACGAACGGTCGGGCCCGTCGCGTCGCCAACTCCGCGGCACGACAGCCGAACCCACGTGGCACATCCGCTGCAAAAGCCCGGTTCATGCAAAACACCACCAGCCCGGCGATTCCTGCCCTGGAATCGATCACGTTCGATCTCCTCTCCTACGTCAGCGGCGGCTGCGGCGGCCGCAAGCAGTGCTGCCCGCCACCTGCGCCAGCCCCGGTGCAGCAGACGCAGATCATCCAGCTGCCCGCGGCGCCAGCCGCGGCCCCAGCGCCCCTGCCGCCGAGCGGCCCCGAGGTGTCGACGAACGTCAGCATCGCTCGAGCCTGAGCAGCACAAGGCACGGCTACCTGCCCCAAGGCCCGCTGCACTGATGAGCCGGGACGGTGTCGATAGGACGCCGTCCCCGGTGCTCGTTTCGGCGAAAGCGCGATCGCGTCCGGCTGGTGTTTTGGCGTTGCGGTGCGGTGCGGCGCTGACGATGCTGCTCCCCATGCGATGGCCGCCCGTCTTGCTCGCGCTCTTGACCTGCGGGCTCACCGGCTGTCGAGCTTGCGAAAAGCAGGAGACGCATGCCGATGCCGAGATCGGGTGCATCAGAGATCCGGTGTCCGAGATGGGAGAGGGCACCTACTACGATGCCGATGGCACCGGCAACTGCAGCTTCGATCCATCGCCCGGTGATCGGATGGTCGCGGCGCTCAACGCTCCCGACTACGCGCACGCCGCGTGGTGTGGGGCCTGCCTGGCGGTCAGCGGGCCGATGGGCGAGGTGGTGGTTCGCGTCGTCGACAAGTGCCCGGGTTGCAAGCACGGCGATCTCGATCTGAGCCGCGAGGCATTCGCGAGGCTCGCGCCGCTGTCGGCGGGTCGGGTCCGGATCTCGTGGCACGAGGTTGCGTGCCCGGTGATCGGCCCGATCGCCTACCAGTTCAAGGCCGGTTCGAACGAGTCCTGGACCGCCATCCAGCTCCGCAACCACCGCTATGCGATCCAGCAGCTCGAGGCCCGCCGCGCGAACGCCGCGTACCAGGCCCTCGTCCGTGCCGACGACAACTACTTCGTCGCCGCCAAGGGGCTCGGCGCGGGGCCGTATGCGTTGCGGGTCACCGACGTACACGGTCATGTGCTTGAAGACAGCGCGATCGGACGCGGTGCCGCGGTGTCACGGCCAGGCGCCGCGCAGTTTCCGACCTGCCCGTAGCCGATACAGGCACCAAGCCCCAGGCTCCGGCGAACGTCCGGCTATCGGTCGTCGGGCTTGGGGCACGACAGCCGGCGTGGACGGCTATCAATGCGTTACCCGGGTCGCGGCCGCAGTGGCAGGGTGCTCGGCATGGATGCGGGCTTGTCGATCGGCGAGGTCCGCGATCACGGGCACGGTGTGTGCCACGATGCGCGACATCGCGACCGATAGCGCGGCTGCGAGCCCTTCGGGAGTTTGTTGCCGGAGCGGCTCGGTCTCCTCGAGTTGCTCGGTCCATAGCGCCTCGCCGGTCCGCGCATCGGTCAGGACAAGCTCGAGGACGAGCCGCCCGATCCATTCGGTCTTCGAGCGATCGACCTCTTCGATCGCGATCACGCGGCCGGCGAGGATGACCGGCGCATCCGGGATCGTGTCGCGCACGACCGCGCGAAACTTGCCGCTGGTCTCGAACGCCTGCTCGAGGTAGTTGCCCACCATGACGCCCGGGGCGCTGCTCCACCGGTGGTACTGGTAGTAGTCGATGCGGTACGGCGTCGTGCGGTAGACGATGCGCTCGTCGTCGTAGGCCGCATCGGTCGTGAGCGTCTCGAGCACGAGCATGCCGTCGCCGCCGCGAACCTTGGCATCGGTCGGCGCGAGCTGGTAGTAGCGGGTGTCCGGGAGCTTGCCGCCGCACCCCGCGCACGCGATCCACACGGCGGCGACGCTGGCGCGCGCGGTCATGGCAGCTGCCTCTCGGGCGGCGTGCTCGAGAACAACAGGCGCGATGGCTTCTGGCGGACATCGCGAGCGAGCTC
>Ga0134121_10003570_pt1 | contig 12932 bp, 10 predicted proteins | sample KB301_FD_96463 | JGI IMG/M metagenome (GOLD analysis project Ga0134121, IMG submission 96463) | Terrestrial soil microbial communities without Nitrogen fertilizer from Kellogg Biological Station, Michigan, USA - KB3-0-1 | ecosystem: Environmental > Terrestrial > Soil > Unclassified ...
CAGTGATCACCCCATTCCTCGGGAGAATTTTGCCAGGTCGACCAGCCACCCCTCAGGACATCCTGGCCTATGGCCATAGGGCCGAAAATATCCATGGCATAACGCCTGAGTCGCTTTCTGGAATCCGGTCTGACGTAGTCATCTTTCGGCACGCTGCCGCTGTTGGTTTTCGAGACGTCCTGTTGAGTGTCAGTGTCCGATTTCGAAGCACTCTCAGGGCCCGTGGTTTCAGGTTTTTGCGTTTGTGAGAAGACCAAAGGCGTTGCGATCATTAGCATTACGCCCATCAGGACAAATATTTTCATTTACTTTCCCCAAGTTCTAACATCAATGACATCAACAGTCCACCAGTAATACTGCAGGCCTTTCGCAAACATCGTTCCAGAAGCGGAGCTATGAGCTCAACAGAGACAGCCATTTATTCAGAACAGAGCCGGAAAATCTATCTTGAATAAAGGCAGGAATGTATGATTAGAAATCCATATCGAATTTGGCCTTCACGCCCGCCCCAAGCGAATTGTAAAACTGGCCGAAATTGGGACTTGTCATATTCATCTGCACATCCCTAGGGTTAAAGTGATTAGTAACATTAAACACCGCAGCGCCGATCCGTGCGCGTTTGTCTTTCAGAAAAAAAGGCAGTTGGATACCTTTCGACACTTGAATATCGAGCGATAAATAGAGTGGGAATCGTCCCGCCTCGTTCTGGGGACCGACAAAATCCATGCGATCGTTCACTTTCGAAAATGGGAATCCACTCCGAACCTCAAAAAGCGGAGCAACCCGGACGTCGTGTTTTTTGCTGACGTCGATCTGTCCGTAAAATAAAAAGCGGTGCGGCGAATCGAAAGGCAATGGGCCATACTCATTAGGACCGACGACAATAGCTGGCATATTCCCAAAGTACCTATCCGCAGTATTTAAGTCACCTCTAGCATGCGAAAAGACATAAGAGAAATTCCACTGCCCAAGCTTCGCTTTATTATAAACAAGGACCATCTGGAATTCATCGTACATGGAATGGCCGCGACTAGACAAAACTAGCTCGCCGGTGTTTGCGGCCCCTACGACCGGGTCGATCAACAAGTCATGGTCCGTGAATCTTTGCAGAAAACCAACTCGCCCGGTCAGACTTTTCGAAAGTGCTTGGTCAAGCTGAATACTCCAGCGGATGCTCCGGGGTGTTTGAAAAGGCACGCCTAATCGAGTCTCGTAACGACGCGGTCCATCACTAATAGTTGTTCCGTCCGCCGCAAGATCAGTGACGATCCGTTCCGGGACTTGTTCGAATTCAGAGCGAGGGTTGATCGTGTCGTCGCCCGATTGTCTATCGAAATAGCCCGCAGCAGCCAATGAACGGTCGTAAAAGATTCCAATACCGCCGCGAACAACCGTTTTTCCATTTTTGTACGGCTGGAAGAGAAATGAAAAACGTGGCGAAAAATTGCCTCGGCCTGTCACACCGTCCCGATCGAAGCGGATTCCGTAGTCAAATGCAACTTTGGGACTGAGAACCCATTTGTCCTGTAAAAATCCCGAGATCTCCCGATAGCCGTATTCGAGTGGTGAAGAGTCTGTGAAATCTATGCGCCGTGCCAGGGTAGTATCCAATCTGCGGATGAATACAGAACTATAGCGAAGTTGCCCACCAATGCTCGTCTCGTCAAATTCAATCCCAGCTTTTATCAAATGATCGCCGCGAAACTTTAAGGGGCGTGAATAGTACGTTTCCTGCCATTGTACTCGTTTGGTTGTCCGCCGCGTATCAGCATAATAACCCCCCGTGCTAATCTCAGGAAACACGTTGAACGGTCGATCCGATTTCGCGAAAACGTCGACGTCGAAAGTCTTATAACTGACTGCGGACAACAAAAACGACGAGTCTTTGAGCACAGCCTGCTCAGAGACTGAAAAAAGCTTTCCACGCTGCTTATAGTTCGGAGTGCTAGGCTCGGGATTGAAAGTATCAAGATTTAGGTTTCGGATCTTTTGTGGGAATACCGCGAGGTTGAATTTTAACGAGTTCTTCTTATTGATCACCCAGTCGAATTGTGTGAATGAGCTGAACCCTTCCAAGGTCACATCATTTTGTCCCTTTGGAAGACTAGGAACAAAAGAGCGCGTAAAGCGGTACTCGAACGATTGGAGGTAATAAAAGCGCTTCTGAACTATGGGCCCGCTCAGGGTAAGACGGGGACGGAAGGAATCGACCGTACTGGAGAAATTATTACGAAACGTCGGGAAAAACCGGACGGCAGATATCTTGAATTTATCAGTTCCACCCTTGGTTTGAAGATTCGTGACCCCGCCGCTAAAGCGTCCGAACTCAGCCGAATACGGATTTTCCTGGATCTGAACGCTTGCCGCGGCCTCAAGAGGAATCTCAAAGGCAGGCTTGCCCGTACCTGGATCAGTAACGTCAGCACCGTTAACCGTGTATGCGCTTTGACCGGCTCGGGTCCCCTTTAAGTAATCGTTACCGTTTCCATCCCGAATTACACCGGGTGTGAGGGAGATTGACGCCTGGTAAGTCTCGGTCCGAAGCGGTTGCGCTTTCAACGTTTCGGCCCGAACCACGTTTGACGTTACCGTCTCGGACGTGCTTAACAAACCCTCCTCATCGTGAATGGTGACGGATTCGTTCAAGGTCGCGCTCATGTCAACATCAACCGTCAACGAAGCTCCTGAGGCAAGAATTAGGTCTTTGGACACGGTACCCAAGCCGTTAGCCTCGATCGTCAACGTATAGCTACCCGATGGCAGGTTGTCGAAAATAAAATCACCGGATGCATTGGAGTAGGTCGTGATCGGCTGGCTCTGAGAGGCCTTGTTCATCAAGGTCAGCTTTACGCCCGAAAGAGGGGTTGACTGGGGCGGAACTGTTCCGATCGCGACCGCTCGCACTATTCCTTTAATACTCCCGGCATCGGTCGTCGATATGACTGGATGAACTATTAATCTTAACGATTTAGGCAGAGGTGCAACAGGAACGAAGAGAGCGAAACCTATTCGGGGAGGCGACGGTGGGATGCCCGGTGCATTCCCGAAAAGCGCGGGGGTCTGCGTTAAAAGTCCCCAAAGCAAGAGCGACTTCATTCTCCCTCCCTATGTTATCCCGTGGAAACTCAAACTGGATAGCTAGTTTTACGAGTATAACATTTTTAGAGCAGAGGCCTTAGCTCTTTGTAGACATTATCAGTCATTATCTTTTCGCCGTCGGCGTTCGGATGGATGCTGTCGGCCTGGTTTAGCTCTTTCTTGAGCGCGATGTTTTCGAGGATGAATGGCAGGAAGTTGATCTTGCGTTCAGCGGCAAGGTCGGGAAATGCGGCGTTGAAATCACGTTGGTAGTCGGCACCCATTGTCGGAGGAGCGAGCATTCCGCAAAGAAGCACCTTGATATTTCTCGCCTGTGCCTTTTTTATTATTTCATCGAGGTTGGTTTTCATCTTGGCAACGGGAACACCGCGAAGCAGGTCGTTTGCGCCGAGTTCAAGCACTAAGACCTTTACGTTACCCGTATCGAGCACCCAGTCGATGCGCTCAAGCCCGCCAAGGCTGGTTTCGCCCGACACGCCCGCATTGACCACCTCGTAATCATAACCATCGGCGTTCAGTTTTTGCTGCAGCAGATACGGATATGATTCGTTTTCGGTCAACCCGAAACCAGCCGTCAAGCTATCGCCGAATGCAACGATCTTTGGCTTATCGGATGAGACCTGAGGTGTTGCTAGTGGCTTCGAAAAAGCGTTGGCTGATCGCGTCCCTTGTGTCTTTCCACACGCAAGCGAAAGCAGCGCAACAAATATGAAACTTATAAGTGGTGATTTTCGAATAAGATAGTTCACGGTTTCTCGTTGCTTATACGATGACGTCAATGATTAAGATGCAAATTATTTGGAAGCTGCTGCTAGTGAATTGTGAATCATTGATAAGGTCGCGGTTGACCATTTAAGATTCACTTTACCAATGATCGAACTGACAAACGTAACCAAGATCGTGCGCTCCGGCACCGAGGACCTGACAATTCTCAACGACGTTTCGATGACGATACCCGACGGCCAATTTGTCGCGGTAACCGGCGCCTCGGGCAGCGGGAAATCCACGCTGCTTGGATTGATCGCGGGACTAGATGCTCCGACGTCTGGCACTATTCACATTGATGAAGACGAGGTCACGTCATTGAAAGAAGATAGGCTTGCAGAAATTCGCAGCCGAAAGATCGGTTTTGTTTTCCAGTCATTTCATCTGATCCCGAGCTTGACCGCCTACGAAAACATTCTGATACCCATGGAGATCGCCGGCCAAAGAGATGCGGCAAGCCGGGCCGAGTTTCTATTAAAAGCCGTCGACCTTGCAAATCGAGGACACCATTATCCTCCTGAGCTTTCCGGCGGAGAACAACAGCGGGTCGCGATCGCCCGCGCGTTTGCAAACTCGCCGAAGATATTGCTCGCCGATGAACCAACCGGAAACCTGGATTCTAAGAACGGCGAACACATCTTTGAATTGATGCGGCAGCTTCACCAGCAGAATAACGTCACGCTCGTGTTGGTAACTCATGATCCGAATTTGGCTAGTCAAGCCCAGAGACAAATAATTCTCAAAGATGGCCGTGTCGTGGCGGGTGAAACGAACCACGGAGACGCAAATACGTCGAGATGAGATTCATTTTCAATCTGACTCGGCGTGAGATCCGCTCTTCATGGCGGCGGCTGTTGTTCTTCTTTCTCTGCATTGCGTTGGGTGTGGGCTCGGTCGTTGCATTGCGTTCGCTTATCCAGAATCTTACGAAGGCGGTCGGAACAGACGCTCGAGCGCTGATGACCGCCGATATTGAGATAAACACGACCACCGACTTTACGCCCGGCGACCTCGCTAGGATAGAAGAGATCGTCAACCGCTCGGGAATCGTCGAAGCCCGAAACGAGGCGGTCACTACCGCTCTAATGGCTCGGCCGCTGACGCCCGGAAATAATAACGTCAAATTTGTCGAGCTGAAAGGAATAGAGCCGCCGTTCCCCCTCGTTGGCCATTTTGAAACATCGGATGGAAAGCCGTTTGATTTTGACCTGCTAAAAAATAACGGTGCTGTCGTCGCGAAAATATTGCTTGAAGAAATGGACCTTAAGATCGGCGATGAGATCAAGATCGGCGAGGGCGTGTTTCAAATTCGGGCAACGTTTGACGAAGAGCCGGGTGGGTCGAGTGGGTTTCGTTTGGGTGCGCGAGTTTTCATAGAAAAGAAGGCATTTGATGATGCCGGCATCACGCGTACGACGGGCCGGATCCGGCGGCGAATTCTTTACCGGACCTCCGATAATCCGACTGAGCTCGTGAAACAGCTCCGAGAAGCTCTAAAAGGCACGACTCTCGCGGTTTCATCGTATCGCGAAGCTCAGGAAAACCTCAGCGAGCAGTTCGCAAAAACCGAGAACTACCTTTCTCTAACCGGTTTGCTGATACTCGTGCTTGGCGGCATCGGCGTATGGAATGTCGCTCGTGCTTTCGTCGAGCAAAAACGCAAATCCGTCGCCGTTTTGAAATGCCTTGGAGCTAGCGGAAACCGGATCATAACAGTTTACCTGCTTCAAATCCTGACGCTTGGGCTGGTCGGCAGTTTGTTTGGAGTTTTGTTCTCGCAGGCTGCACTGTGGCTAGTAGCCTGGAGATACGGAGCGTCCCTGCCGGAAAAAATGACTTATTCAGTGAATCCGGCGACCGCCGCGCAGGGCCTGATCCTGGGTATTCTGATCTCGCTGCTTTTTTCCGCCTTGCCGCTGCTTCAAATTCGGACGATCAAACCGCGTCTGCTGCTTCGCGACGATAACAACCTGAATATCACTCGATTGGACCGCACGAAGTGGCTGCTCGGATTTTTTTGCCTGGCGGGTTTACTGGGACTGGCGGTGTGGCAGGCCGGTTCACTGCTGGTTGGAACATTTTTCCTTGCCGGCCTGGCCGCGACATCTATCGTGCTTTTTATCGCGGCTCTTGCGTTGACGTGGATACTTCGCAGGTTCAAGAAGTTCAGCTCATTCTCGATCGCACAAGCCATTAATTCGCTTTACCGGCCCGGCAATCAAACTCGGATCGTCCTGCTTGCCGTCGGGCTTGGAGCATTTGTCGTTTTGGCGGTCCAATCGCTCCAGAGCAATCTTGTCAGCGAGTTCGATTTCACTCGAAACCAACGATTGCCGAGCCTTTTCTTTGTCGACATCCAGAAGAGTCAGATCGATGAATTGCGTTCGATGATCACAAACCGTATCGGCGAAGAACCGGAAACCGTTCCGACCGTACGCGGACGAATTGCATTCGTTAACGGACAGCCCTTCGATTTCGGAAAACCGGAGGTTCGGCAGCAGCAAGGACAAATTGGTCGAGAATTCGCGATCAACTATCGGCCAAATCTTGACCAAGGCGAATCGATCGTAGCCGGCAGCTGGTGGAGCGACCAGCCTACCGATGAACCACAGGTATCGGTCGAAGAGGACATGGCAAAACGCCTGAACATTGCTCCCGGCGATTCGATAACTTTCGACATTTCGGGCAGAAAATTAACGGCAAGGGTCATGAGCGTCAGAAAACTCGATGTGAGAAACACGCGAACCGCCTTTGTCTTTGTCTTTCGGCCAGGAGCATTGGAGAAAGCTCCGCAGACATTTGCTGCCACGGTCCTAAAGCATGTACCTGCAACTGACAGGCAGAGACTTCAACGCGAGGTGCTGGAGAGATTTCCGAACGTACAGATCTTCGACGTCGATGACATCATCGCGGCGATTCAGAAGCTGATAAATAATTTCGTGATCGCGATCTCTTTCGTCGGGAGCTTTGTGATGCTGAGCGGGATCCTGATCCTTATCGGTTCGATCGCTCTAACCAAATCACAGCGCATCTATGAGAACGCGATCCTGAAAACGCTCGGAGCCGGGCGACGCGTGCTCGCGACGATACTGGTTGCGGAATATGGCTTGCTCGGACTGATGGCCGGGATCATCGGCGCAGGTTTTGCAGCACTGCTCTCGTGGTCAGTCAGCCGTTATCTACTCGACATCGAATGGATCTTTAGCCCTCAGGTTCCGGTCGTCGGGATCATCGTGACCGCCGCACTGGTGACGGGGATCGGGGTACTCGCAAGTTTTGATGTGCTCTTTAGGAAACCGCTGGCGACACTGCGATCACAATAGCTGGATCTTTTCCGGCTCGAAAGGTTGATTAACGAGAACGGCCCGGATGTTTACCTGGCCGAATAGCGTTTCGAGATAGGTGGCAAAGCGGTGAAGGATGCCGGAGAGATCCTGTTTATCGATCGTGACGAAGATCTCCTCGACGAAGCGTTCGACCGATTCCTTATCTTTGTAAAAAAGAAAATGGACGGCCTCGCCCATGAAGTTTTCCATCTGCCTCTGCAGGTCGCGAACCTTCTTGGGATCCGGATCCTTTTCAGCCGCACGAATGCTTTGAAGCACGCGCCATAGCTCGACACGAAGGATCATCGATTGATCGAGTTTTGTACGGAAGCTTGGGAAAAGGTCCTGCACCTCGGTCTTAGGCTCTATCAGCCTCGCAAAATCGGTAAGGATCTGCTGGAAGCTATCATTAAGTAAAGAATATGCAGTTTCGACACGGGCATAGATAGAAAGCGATGGACGGATAGCTACGATACCCGACAACTCCTGTTCATAAACTTTGCGAAGCTCCAGCGATGCGGTGTATGAAGCACCGTCGAGCGAATTAAAAAGACTCGACTCTTCGTCAGGAAATCGCTGAAGGCGATTGTTGATGTGATCGATCATTTCTCGCGTCTGTTCATAAACGCGTGAGAAGATGAGCAAGGCAGGCTTTAGCGGTTCATCGCGTTTCAACATTTTGCCGACGACACTAAGCCACTTAAGTATCTTGGCAAATCGCGGAAGGATGTGCTGCAGGTCCACTTTTTCTGCAAAGGGCATGGAGCTGGTTACCATGAGTTCCTTCAGTCTCGCTGGAAGGTAATTTTCGGCCGATTTTTCCGCTCCGCCTATTAACCCTTCGAACGCGGGAATGGCTTTTAGTTTTTCTGAAAGGACGTTGCTCCACGCTTTCCACACGCCGAACTTCAGCGAGCCGGCCGCGATCAAACTCTCATTGAGAAGGATCGCATCCTTTAGGGCCAGAGATAGTTTGCGAAGGTCATCGGCTCGAATAGGGTGTTCATCGTTCTCGCTCCGTTCGCCGGCTTCAGCCCTCTTAAGCATGAGAAAACTAAGCTTTGAACAGAGAAGGAGGGTCGAATGAGTCAAACGAAGTTCCTTTGACCAGTCATGCACGGGCTTGGTGTGGTCCTTGTCCGCGAATGAATGTATGCCGACCGCGAGAAAACTCTCGAGCCCGGAAAACCAAAGACCCAGTTCAAACTTCAGGTCTTCATAACTAAGCGCGGGTACATCAACAGCCGTTTTTTTCGTTTGGGCTGGCATCGGTTTTTGGCCGGTGGCGGATTTCGGCGATTCGGTTACGGAAACGTCCAAGACGACTTAGATCCTCTCTAAATGATTGGAATTGGATAGGGTGCGCGGGCGGATTCGACCGCTCATAATAGTTATACATCTTTGAACGTGTACTTGGCAATGAAAAATTCACTTTCACTTGCTCGTGCCGAACCCGGAGAGTACATTCAAGTCAATTGTTAAGAGATCTAGCCGATGGAACCTTCTAAGCTATCGAGAATTTTGATAGGTACAACGAATCAGGGAAAGATCTGCGAGCTTAGAGAACTACTCGCTTCCCTGCCCGTTGAATTGATCGGCCTGAATGACATTGACGTGAACGTCGAAGTCAAAGAGACGGGAATGACCTTTGCCCAAAACGCTGCCCTGAAGGCGCGAGAGTATGCCCGAATGTCCATGCTTTGCGCTCTTGCGGATGATTCTGGCCTCGAAGTTCGGGCACTCGACAACCGGCCGGGCGTAATGTCGGCGAGATACGGTGGAGAAGGAACAAGCTTTGCCGGCAAGATACGGATGCTTCTTGAAGAATTGGCTGTTTGTTCGGATACCGACCGCTCGGCGCAGTTCGTTTGTGTTATGTCGCTGGCCGCTTCTTCCGGAGATATCCTGTTTGAAGCGGAAGGAATTTGCAGAGGAACACTTGCAAAAGAGCCGCGCGGTACCGGCGGATTTGGCTACGATCCGATCTTTATTCCGGACGGCTATCGTTTAACATTCGGCGAACTCGCCAGCGATATAAAGCAGCAAATAAGCCATCGCGCACGCGCCGCGCAAAAAATAATCCGATATTTACAAGGTTTTTTCGCTGTTTGACTTGACCTATCCATTTTTCGCCTGTAAAATTCGACACTTGGAACCGTTTCTTCGATGAAACACGGGGCGTAGCACAGCCTGGTAGTGCGCACGGTTTGGGACCGTGAGGCCGCAAGTTCGAATCTTGCCGCCCCGACCAGTTAAGCGGTCCGATAACTGGTTGTTTCCCACCTTTTTGCCAAATCTCAAACTTGGCAAATCAGCTCAAAGAAAGGAGTTTTAATTTCTCAATCAACCTTGGAGGTCACTTAAAAACTTATGGCTCGCATGACGCAAACAGAAATCATCAATGCCCTCGCAGAAAAATCAGGTTTGAAAAAAACCGAAGTCAAAGGCATGTTCGACGCTCTAGCAGAACTCGCCACCAAAGAAGTTAAAAAGAACGGTGAATTCACCCTTCCCGGTTTTGGTAAGCTCAAGAAAACCAACCGGAAAGCACGTGAAGGACGCAATCCGGCAACCGGCGCAGTGATCAAGATCCCAGCAAAAACGACGGTCAAGTTCAGCCTCGGAAAGGCCATGAAAGACGCCGTTAGCGGCAAATAAACCACCACTACATATACACCTGATCAGCCGGTAGCGCCCGTAAGCTACCGGCTATTTTGTGCCCGCCTTACTTTGGGAAAAAAATCACAATTATTAAAAAAAGTTCGTGACAAACGCGAAAACTTTTGTTAACATTTTATTACAAGAGTTGAGATCACTACCGCGTTTGCATTATTCCACGCAACTTTCAGGTTGAAAACTTCAACTAAACCTTTGGGTAGAAAGCACTTTACCCACGGTAGATTTTTGATTTTTTGTTTTAATTATTACGTTAGAGGGGGCGAACAAAAGGGTAGGTAAATCAATGGAAGGAGAGTATAAAGTGCCAGCAGCTAAACCTATGACATTGCAGGACAGAGTTCTGCAGATAGATCACATTCAAGCGCGTCGTTTTTCTAAATTAGTCGGAGACTCATTGGAAATCGCCGCTGAAGGCATTATTAGACATCTTCGCGCTTGTGCCCGAATGGATGTTAATCCTGATGCTTCGGCAGTTCGCGAGATCATCGATGACGCATTGAACGGACGGCGAGTTTTCGCCGAAACGTCAAATGACCTTTTAGCCGCTTAGAAGTTTTTATAGATCGTTTTAGTAATTAGAAATTTGACCGCCTTTGAGGCGGTCTTTTTTTGCGCTATTGAATGACTGGCTCAGGCCGCAACTTAAGTGAATAAAGAGTGTTATTGACCAGATGTTCTCCCTTGCCACGCTCGTACCACCGGTCCAAATTCGGCAGGTCGCTGTCCATTCCGTCCGGCACGACGAGATACGACAGTATGGTGTCCGGCGAGTTTCGCGGGTCAAATTGCGCGGCGTATGCACCGTAATTCTTCGCTTCGCGATCGATCTCACCGAATGTAAGAGGTTTGTACGCTGAATTAAGCCGGTCCGTATGTCGTCCCCAGCCAAAGAGTGTAATCATCGAAACAAAATCGCCATCTTTCATCGACTGGGCAAGCTGGCGCTCGGAAACACCCTGATAATAGAGGAACTGATAGTAACGTTCCTTGTTCTCCTGCCAGGTAACACCTGCGAAAACATGCTGGTGGCGGGCCCAAAGCACAGCCTGCGGAGCTATCGTCGGCAGATCATCGCCTTCGCCGATCCCAAGGTGCAGGACCACGGTCCGGTGCGGATCAGGATCAGCTTTGGCGAGTTCCGTAAGGCGTCGGCCAAGCGGCATTCCCTCGTCGCGGCTCAGGTTGATGTCGTCCAGCACCCGGACGGTGTAGTGGCATTCGGTAAAGCCCCAGACTATCGATGCCAACGCAGCGATCGCTATACCCGCCTTGACCGGCCACTTCCCTGCCGAGATGACATCCCGGAGCAACAGGCCAACCGCTGAAACCAAGGCTAACCCGGCCACATAATTGCCAATAAACACCTGGTAATGAATAGGTTGCAAGGATTGACCGGTGAAAAGCTGTTGATTGAACACGATCAAGGGAACGACAGCAAGTGAAATGACAAATATAGTCGACTTTTCTCGAATCTCGATCTTCTTTAGAAGCAGGCCGACGGTGAGCATCAATAGGACAACGACGCTGATATATTCTGGAAACCGGCTGAAATCGGGAGCATGCGTCCGGACGAGAAGCTGCACCTCGTCCATGGTCATCGAGCGCTTCGACAGCAGATATGCATACGGAAGCAAAAAAAGTACGCAGCCCGCACCAAGAATGGCCAGGTTGCGGATATCCCGCCAAACTCCCTCGGGCCGAATACCAAGCCACAAAATGCCAAGGCAGCCTAACCACGCCGCGGCCGTTGTCCAAACGTAGAAATAACAGAAAACGGTGTAGCCGAAGGCCAGAACACAAAAGACAATGAGAAGACGAGCGGAGAAAAGTTTCGAGTTTCGAGTTTCGGGTTTCGAATTGTCCCTCTCAATTCCCCCATCCACTAGCTTCCAAATCAGTCCGATCAAAGTAAAAAAGGCCGGAAAAGCCAGGGCGGGTATATAACGGCGAAAGCCCGGGAAATACGGGTACGAAAAGCCGTCAAAGAGTATCTCGCTGATGGCGCCTTCGCCTGCCGCAAGTGCTCCGCCGCATAAAACGGCAAGACTCCCTGCCATTGCGAACAACGAATCGCCAAGCAATGATCCGAGGAACCAGAAGATCGCTAGAGCCGTTAGGAAGGCTGCCATCGCACCGCCGATGGTCATTATCCACGGAGTCGGGATCCCTAAGACTCGCGCAGGTATTGCGAGCGTGTATGGAGCCGCAAATTGGATTGAGAAAAGGGATTCCGGCTGCGGATGCTCCGGGCTGTCATCGCGTCCTGTATATGGATCATTCTTTCGCGGGCGGCCATCCGCCAGGGCCTTAACATAGGCCGCATAAGCTACTTCGTCGATGTCGTTATAGGCATAGTTTCCCTGCCACTCGCTGCCCCGGACCGACCAAAGTTTGAGCTGCGGATACAGGGAAAAAACTGCCAGAAAAATGCCGGCTATGATGCCGAACTGCCACCTGAGCTTCATAAAAGAATTGACAGATTAGCACATCGTTTTGACTTTCGCCTTTTTGTCCGCGAACCTGCTTGAGAGTTTAGCTTCCACGCATTAGACTCATTTTCATGAGTTTAAGGGACACGATCGTTGCGGATCTGACCGCAGCGATGAAGGCTAAGGATGCTCACCGGCTTTCCACTCTTCGGATGGTCAAGGCAAATTTGATGAACCGCCAGATCGAAAAAGGCGGCGAATTAACCGACGACGAGGTTATGAAGGCACTGCAGAGTCTGGTCAAACAGCGCCGCGATTCGATCGAGCAGTATGAAAAGGCCGGGCGATCAGAGCTCGTAGCTAAAGAGGCCGCGGAGATCGCGGTGATCGAAACCTACCTTCCGCAGGCAGCCTCATCCGAGGAGATCGCGGCCGCAGTGTCTGATGCCGTCTCAGAAATAGGTGCTTCCTCGATGAAGGATATGGGCACCGTCATGAAAGCCGCGCTTGCAAAACTTGCCGGTAAATCGGCCGATGGTAAAGCCGTCAGCGAAGCTGTCAAAGCAAAGCTTTCGTGAGTCAGATCAGCTCCGTCTCAATTTGGCTTTGGGCTTTGTCTTCGCGAGGTTTGTCC
>Ga0134121_10003572_pt1 | contig 12927 bp, 8 predicted proteins | sample KB301_FD_96463 | JGI IMG/M metagenome (GOLD analysis project Ga0134121, IMG submission 96463) | Terrestrial soil microbial communities without Nitrogen fertilizer from Kellogg Biological Station, Michigan, USA - KB3-0-1 | ecosystem: Environmental > Terrestrial > Soil > Unclassified ...
AGAAATCCCGACAAGGTGTCCACGCCAGGCCCGGTCACCTCGAACGCCTGGAAGCGACTTTGGAAACGCTTCTCCAACTCGTCGAGGTTGCTGTTACAGGTGCAGACGACGGCAGTGTGTTGCGGCAAGTCATCAAGCAAGGTCAGGAAGCGAACTTGAGCAACCATCGGGATTTTATCCGCCTCATCAATCCAGATGAGACGATAGGTGCCGAAGAGTTCCCGGAAGTGTAATCGGGCGGCGAGTTCTTCAATGACTTCCACCTTCACCTGCGTGCCGTTGAGCCTGGTCACAGACCATTTGCTGCATCCCAGTCGATTACAGACGTGGCGCGCCAGACTGCTCTTCCCTGTGCCCGGTTCGCCATAGAGTAGGAGTTTGATCGTGGCACCAGACGGAACGGCGGCCGCAAGAATCCTGTCAATCAGCCCGGCGAGTTGCCGGGCCGGGCCGATAAAGTCGTCCGGATTCTCCGGACGGAAGTCGGAAGGGAGATTCATAGTTCAGTTAGGGGATGAGTTTTCAGTGGCTGTGTGTCGGTCGGCGCACGAAACGTTTTCGCCATTCCGGGAGACTTGGTGAGCCAGCAATATCGCAAGATTCAGTGTGTTCGGTTCCGGCAAGCGTCCCGTTCGCAGCGGGCATCGGTCTTTGTTTCCGCCAGACCGCCCAGGCGTGCCGCCAATCGGAGAAGTCGGATCGGGCTTCGCAAAAACGGAGAAACCCGGCACGGGTGGCTTCGAGCATCGCGTGCTCAGACGGAGTGAGGAGAGCGCGAAAGACTGACCGCGGCAGGTTCTCCACCGCCGCGACCAACTGGCCTGTGTTCAACTGAAGCCGCCTCGGTTGCGAGTCCACTGACGAGGCGGTCGGCCGTGCGGCGTATCGCGTGCATTGTATTGGATTGTAGCGGTTCATAATGAGGTCGTTTCGATGGAGTCGTTGAGATACGAGTGACTTGGCAGAATTGAACTGAGGGGGGCGAATGGTCTCGCGGCAGCGGAAGTTGGTCGAGGTTCAGGAAAACTCCAAACTGGAAACTTCTCCCACTGATTTTGGTGCTTCCGTCAAATCCCACTGTTTGTTCTAATCTCAGACCATGCCCGCAGAAAGGACGGCAGTTCCATGCAGAGCAAAGGCTCGTTGCCCGATTTCGAAGCCAGTCTTTGGTCCGTAGACGAGGATTCAGTGCGAGTCGGTCCGCTTTCAACAAAGTTGAATGAACTCGTCAACTGCGCCTTTCTCAAATAGAGCCCAAGCTGTCTCGTTCTCGATGAATCCAAGCCCGATACTTAATCCAGCCGAGAGCGCTGAAAACCAGCGCTGCCGAGACGCCTTGTTCGAACTCGTTTCTTCCCGGATCGCAATTGCGTTCGTAGGTGCAGGGAGCAGCCAGAGGTGTGGTTACCCAGGTTGGGGCGCTCTAGCGCAACAACTCGGCGACCTCGTCGGCCTGTCACCGCCTTCGACCATTGATCTGCGTAAGAATCCCTTGCGTGCGCTTAATTTTGTCGAGCAGGTTAAGGCTTGCGTGAACACCAGGGATCGGAGCTTGGCACAATACCATGCAGCGCTCCAGCAGATGTTCGCGCCAAAAAAGCTAAAGGCCCACGACAATTTCCATGAACAACTCGTCGGCTTACCATTCCGTGCGATCGTTACAAGCAACTACGATGAAGTCTTGGAATCGGCATTGGGTGCGGTTCGTGTCGGCTTGCGTGCGGTATCGTGCGACATCGACGATGATGCAAGGGCAACGTCAAGTCAGTTCCTCCGCTCATTAGATCGCCTGGAAGACCCGCCGGTAATTCTCCACGTCCATGGCACCCACACGAAGCCGACGAAGATTATATTAGGCGAGCAGGACTATGTGCGAGCATATGGATGGATGCACGAAAGAAGGAAAAAAGATGAGGCAGATGGCATTGGAGATGTAGGAGAGTGGACCTTTCAGAGCCGCCTCATGTGGGCGCTCTTCGCTACTCGCAGTATAGTTTTTATTGGGTTTAGCCTGACGGATCCTTACTTCAATTATCTTCTGGAAGTTGTAACGAAGGATCTTTGGGAATGGAACCAGCAGAATCACTTCGCAGTTATGAGCCTGTCTAACGAAGATGCCGAAGAAGCTAAGTCATTTGCTAAGCATCTCTTACACAAACATGGAATCCGAGTAGTGTTTTACGAAAATGCCGATGGGTTACATACAGGCCTCGACCAACTAATCCGAGACGCGAGTGTCTTCTGTAACACCGGTGACCGCTCCGGATGGTTGGAAGCGGCAAACAGAAGGCTGGAGGGAGGCGCGGTTCGATGAACATCGACCGCGCAACTTTGGTCGATGAGCTTCGTGCTTTCGCTCTCGCCGGCAGCGGAGTCGTGATTGGGCAGCCGGGCGTCGGCAAGACGCACACACTTCGGTCGCTTAGGCAACGTCTTCGCGTTGAGAAGGTGCCCCACCTCATTCTGCCGGTTGATCAGCTTGGCTCGGGACGCCTCGAAGAACTGCAATCCTTGCTCGGGTTCGAGGGAGATTTCATCGCGAAGCTCCGTCATGAAATTGGAGGAGCCCCTAGGCCAGGCATCCTCATCTTCGATGGCTATGATGCAGCGCGTGGTGAAAACAACAGAAGTGAGGTTCTTGGCTTGGTTCGCCGGACTGTCAACGAACTCCGGGGTATTTGGAACACGATTGTCAGCGTTCGCACGTTCGACGCGAAGAAATCTCAACGACTGCTTGAACTATTCCCGCACACGAATTCTGAACCGGAGACCGTGATGGCTCCATGTCGCCAATTCCTGATCCCAGCATTGCGGGAAGAGGAGGTTGAGCAGGCATTGGCACAGGTCCCTGGTCTGCGGCAATTGCATAATGCTGGCACGCAAGATTTTCATACACTTCTGACAGTGCCCTTCAATCTTTGGCTGATTGAACGCGTTCTGGGCGACGGAGCCAAAGCCAGCGAGTTCTCCCGGATCACCTCAGAGGTTCAGTTGCTGGAGTTGTATTGGGATTATCGTGTCAGAAAGACGGTCCATTCCGAAGACCGGGAATTCATACTGAAGAAAGCAGCAATGGCGATGGTCGAGGACCACACGTTGACCGTGCGCAGAGACCAGATTTATCAGCCAGAGGTTCGAGATGCGTGGGAAGGTCTGCTGAGCGACGAAATCCTTTGCGAGGTTCAAGAGCGTGAGGTCCACGTGGCCTTTACACACAACATTTTATTCGATTTCGCTGCTAGCGTTCATCTGCTCGAACCTGACTCGGTCAAGTTCGCTCAGTTCGTGGCTGCAGAACCAGCGCGCCCGTTATTCCTGCGGCCGAGCTTGGTGTATCACTTCACGTGGCTGTGGCATTTCAACCGGAACGTCTTTTGGAGAAACTTCTGGGATGTGGTAAACCGCCAAGAGATTCATTTACGGCAGATTGTGCGACTTGTCCTTCCCATGGTTGTAGTCAACGAATCGCAGAGTTCTGAAGACCTCAGACCATTACTGGAACGGTTGAGTAGGAATGAACCGCTGGCCGCTGAGGCTGTTACTTTTGTTCTCCATGCCCTCCGGGTCCTCCAATCGTCTAAACCTGAACTTTGGGCGGAATTCATTTGCGCCATTGGGCCACACCTAGACTACCGGTTTGCGTGGGATGCGGGGACTATTGCCACTCAGATCATCGAGTCCGAAAAGCCGGTAACACCCAAATCTTTCGCGCACTGCGGTGAGTTCGGGCGCAGACTACTCGGTTGGGCTTGGACCTTGCGATCGGATTTGGAGAAACGACCCTGGTTCGAGCGACTGGCCGGCCTGGTTGCGATTCCGTTGGTCGCGAAAACCTATGCCACAGGTTCATCGGAAGCACGACGACTGTTTGAAGGCGTTCTTGCTGTCGTTGGGGAAACAGATTTCCCAATCGACTGCATCCACCAGCTCACAAACGAAGTCGGGCGTATCATTCTTCATGATCCGGATTTGGCTGGGCTCATTTACGAACGGGTCTTCGGATACGAAGAAAGCAGCGCTGCGAAAACGCACATGGGCGGGCACGTCATGCCTCTGATCAGCAACCGGCGCCAGGACTACGGAATGTGCCGATATTCTCTGATTAAAGAATTCCCGCGGTTTCTCGCGACGAAGCCGCTGGCGGCTCTGCGCACTGGCATTCGCGCTGTCCAAGCCTTTGCGATTCTGGACCATGTGATGCGGTATGTGAAGGATGGAAAGACACTCAACGAGCTTTCGATTCAATTCCAGTTCCGTGGCACCACTGCACGCTACGTGGAGGACGGTTCCGCAATTTGGGACGAATCGTCCTATCCAGACCAAGAACTCCAAATCGCGGACAATGTTTTCGGTTGGCTTGCAAAAGCCGCGAAAGACGCGCGGACTGAGGATCTCGAACAATTCCTCGAGGTCTTTGTCGCTAATGCAAATCTTGCATTCCTTTGGGCGCGCCTGCTGGCTGTGAGCGCAGAGCACCCGGCAATCCTTGGTCCACGCTTGTGGGAGCTAGCCAAAACCAAACCGCTGCTTGAGGAAGACGGTTCTCTCTATTCAATCGGTTTGTTCTTGGAACGTGCATTTGAATTCATTTCGGAAGAACAGCGAGTTGAAGTTGAGCAAGCAATTCTCGACCTAGCAATGGGTGCAAGCGGAGAAAAGAAGGAATTTTGGGAACGTCGACGCGACAGACTCCTTGCTCGCATACCCTCTCCGTTCGTGGTCACACAGGAAGCCGCCAGCCTCCGCAGCTCGCTTGAAATCGAATCCAAGTTGCCGCCAAATCAACCTTTGTTTAGTTTTACGTCATCCTCGAGAACGGTCACCGAAGAGGAGTTTTTGCTCAGACAAGGTGCGAAGCCTGACTCTCCCGCTAACCTGCAACTTCGAGAACTTTATAGGCCGCTTAAAGAGTGGAGGGAGAAGAATAAAGAGGAGTCTCAGATTGACATCCTCTTACCGACGGCATGTGCCTTGAAGGATTCTTTGGCCAATGAGAACAACGCTGATCCGCCAGTAATGCGCGCGGCTTGGACGCACCTGGCCAGCTTTGCATCTGACGCCGTGCTCATTACCAGGTCGGCTGACACGGACAGGTTTCTAAAACTGCGAGAGATCGTGTTGGAGGCGGCTGCGCACCCCGATCCGGAGTTCAATCCGGAATATCACTCTAATTGGGATAGCGCGGCTTGGTCTCCTGCTCCGAGAAACGAAGCCGCGCAAGCGTTGCCTTGGCTAACCCATTTTGGAGAAGATAGGGATGCACTAGCCGCAATTCAGAGACTGGCCAGTGACCCTGTGCCTTCTGTTCGCTTCCTTCTTGCATGCGAGCTCTGGAGACTTCTTGAGCACAGTTCAGATATGATGTGGTCACTTTTTGACAAGTTCGCAACCGACGAAACTAACAGCGTCGTCCTCCAAGGAGTCACGGTCTCGCTATGGAAACTGATTCCCCGAGCCAAGGATCGAAGTCTTACGCTGATCGGTAAACTGCTGGAACATGTTGAAGAAGAATCGGAGGACGAAGAAAAGGCGGGATCAAATCTTGTGTGCATGGTTGTTGATTATGCTGTTTGGGAGAATAGCGAATGGGCAAAACAAACTCTTGCTCGTTGGCGCGGCGAAGCTGTCGAATCTGCTTCGTCAATTGCTACGGCAGGTCGTCGCCTTGCCGATTATGTAACCCCTCAACACAGCGGCATTCGACTGGAACGCGCTCGGGAGTTGTTGTTAGAACACTTGGGTGCAGCGTCTGCAGGACTTATTGCTTTGAAGCAGAAGGGAGGAACTTTAGCTTCTGATGAGGTTCAAAAGAAATGGAGGCTGCTCTATGGAGTGATAGACGAAGTTGTGATGCGAATCTACTTTGCGGCCGACATCGATCCAAACCTGCGCGAGCGGAAAGAACATCCACTTGACGATCAAACCAGGGCTCAATTCTTTCGAGACGCGTTGCCAGTGCTGGAAAAGATTCTTGGCTTCGGAAAGCAACCGGAATTTGGAATGCTTCTCGCGCCGACCGCGCATCACTTCATGGAATTGCTAAATGGTGTTTTGCGCTACGATCCGCCGCTCGTTCTTCGCATGGCGGCGGATGTGGTTCGTTGCAGTAAGCCTTTCAACTACAACCTCGACTCAATGGCGATGGGTGAGACCGTCAAGCTGGTCGAGTCAATACTCGCCGATTACCGCGACAAGGTGCAGGAAGCAACTTCCATTAATCACCTGCTGGAGGTCCTGGACGCTTTCGTTGAGGCAGGGTGGCCGCAGGCTCTAAATTTGGTGTGGCGATTGGATGAAATCTACAGATGACTCGCGCGAGGCAAAAAGACGCCCGATCGCGGCCACGCTCTGCGTCGGTCTGGCGATTGTTCACGCCAATGTCCGCGCAGGATTCGCCAGCACCGCTATCGCCTGCGGAGATCGCGTTGCGACAGACGAAAAATACTTTCAATTCTTAACGCATCGTCCGAAGGATTATGCTGACTCGAAAAGGACAGGATCTTCTCGGTCTCGCTGCCTTGATGGTGATGCTCGCCGCAGGCAGCGCGTTGGCCGTTTTTAGGATAGGCACTAGCCAGCAGCCCGTTGATCCCTCACTGAATCCCAGTCCTCTGGGTTACACTTTCAGCCTCGCGCTTTTCATTCTGCCGTGCGTTGTCTTTAGCGTTTGGGTGTGGCGAGGTCGTGGAATGGCGGAGCAACGGCGCGCTTGCCTCGTCACGCTCGCACTGCTCATCCCCGTCGGGTTCATCCTCGATTTGTTGTTCGGGCGCACGTTTTTGAAATTTCCCAATCTCAAGGCCACTCTGGGCATTCTCGTGCCGGGCTACGACCTGCGCAGTGGTTGGAATGGACTGTGGGGTCCAGGCTGGCAACCGTTCCTGCCCCTGGAAGAGTTCGCTTTCTACGCGCTCGGCTTCGTGGCGATCCTCCTTAGTTACGTCTGGGGTGATGAGATTCTTTTCCCTGCCAACAAAGTGGATGACCAGCAGCGAACTCCGCGGGTGTTTCGTGGTTGGAGGGAAACGCTGGCTTTCTGGCTGGTCGTCGGTGCCGTTCTGTTTGCCGTTGCCTGGCTGATCCGCCGCGCGGTGCCCAGCCAGAGTGGAAAAGCTTTCCCCGGGTATTTCCTGTTCCTCCTGGCCGGGAGCATTGTGCCCAGTCTGTTTTGCTCGCGTGTGGCGTTTCAGTTCATCAATTGGCGCGCGCTCACCATAAGCTGGCTGTTCATCCTCGCGATCAGTCAATTCTGGGAAGCTTCCCTGGGAGTTCCCTACGGCTGGTGGACATACGAGCCGGACCAGATGATGGGCATCTTCCTCAAGCCGCATTGCGACCTGCCGATCGAGGCTGTGCTGGTCTGGACACTCGGATCATGGACCACCGTCATCGTTTACGAAACGGTCCTCACCGCGCTTCATGCGGGTCGAAAAGGCTGGGGTTTGTTTGGCGTGGTTCGAGCCAAGGATTCGGAACTGGAAACAGTGAAACGCAAACATCAACGGGCGAAGGAATAAGACTTCGGCCAATTTCAGGATTGTTCGTCTTCTTTCGGAAAACGTCGGATCACGCGTAAAAATAGCCATTAAAGCCAAGCTCGGCATAAGGGTTATTCTCAGTAGCGCCGGATTACGCCGAGCACACGGGGCAGTTCCTCAAATCATCGAGGGATCGCCCCTTTTTCATTTTTCAACTCGGCATAAACCGCGTGTGACATGAGCAGGGAAACAGAGGTGCCCAGCTATTCCTCATTCAAATCGCAGCGCCACCATCGGATCGACCTTCGCCGCCCGCCACGCTGGCAGCCACAAAGCTAAGACCGCCACGAACAAAAGCGCCAAAGATACGCTGACGAAGGTCGTCGGATCGACAGGGGAAATACCGAAGAGTTGGCTGGCGATCATGCGAGTTAGGACGAATGCTCCAGTCAGACCAGTGAGAATCCCGGCGATCACTAACTGGAGACCCTGGCGCATCACCATTCGGAGTACCATCCACTGGTCTGCTCCGAGTGCCATGCGAATTCCGAGTTCAGCCGTGCGAAGGCTGACAGAATAGGCCATGATGCCGTAGAGACCGATTGCGGCTAGAAGCAGACCCAAAACTCCGAAGATGCTTGTCAGGGTTGCGAGCGATCTTTCCTGCAAAAGCGTGCTATCGACAAGTGCGCGCGCGGTCTCGACCCGGTCCACGACCAGATTCTGGTCGGTACCTTCTAATTCGCTTCGAATTTGTGTGACGACCGACGCTGCTGCGTTCTCCTTCATTCTGACGGCGAATTTCATCTCCTCAGTGCTCGGGAATTGGGCAAACGGCATGTAGAGCAAGCTGGGGGCGTCGCTTCGCACATCGCGGACTCTGGAATCTTCGACTACCCCGACTATTTCGACTTCCTTGAAAGGGGTGCCGGGAATAGCAAATCGTCTATTGAGTGGGTCTTGTCCTCCGAAATGACGCTTTACTAAAGTTTCGTTAACAACGGCGACTATTGGTGCCCCCCAGCGGTCGGTGGCGGTGAAGGCCCTGCCTCTTTGGAGCGAAACGCCTAAGGTCAGAAAATATTCGGGCGTCACGCTGTTCAGATAGACCTTTTCAATCGGGTTCTCATCAAATGAGCCATTCAACGGCTTCAATGAGAAAGACCACCACGGCAGATCCGCGATGGGTTTCGAACTGGAGAGGCTAGCTGATTGGACGCCGGGCAGTTTCTCCAACCGCGCTATCAGTTCAGGATTTACGAGTTTGCCGACCAAAGCACCAAGTTCCTTTTCGCTGTAACCACTGATCGCCGGTTTGATTGTAAGGAGTGTCAGGTTGTTCGCGTTGAATCCAAGGTTTATCCGACTCAACTTCCACATGGTCCGAACGAATAATCCTGAAGCAATCAAAACAAGTAACGAAACCGAGACCTGAGTAATCACCAAAGTGTTATTGAGCCGAAGACGCAATCCAGGCGAACTCAGATTCCGAGCGGTATCCTTCAGAGCTGTAGCGAGGTCAATCCGAGTCATTCGGAGCGCAGGCAAAACACCAGACAATATTGCTGCGACGACGAAGACCGCTCCGGTAAAGCCAATCATCCGATAGTTCAACTCGAATCTCTGCGCGAGATCAGCCGTGCCAGATGGCAAGAATCCGAGCAGAGAATGTTTACTCCAAAGCGCGAGGAGTATCCCTAGCACGGTTCCAGCCGCAGCCAATAATCCGCTCTCGACGAGCAGTTGCCGGATTAATCGCATTCGCGTAGCACCTGTTGCAAGACGCACTGCGATTTCCTTATGCCGCGCCGTGCCGCGGCTCAAAAGCAAGTTTGCGATATTGGAGCAAGCGATCAGCAGGACCGAGCCAGTAACTCCCATGAGAATGAACAAGGGCTTGGACAACTGTTGGCTCAATTTAGACAGACCCCTGCTCCCGGGAATCATGACGACCTTCCGATTCGGAATGTCCTTGATGTCGGCCTCCCTTAGCGATTCACGACCTCGTTCGCCGAGGATTCGCTGGAACAACACCGTGAATTCAGCGGCGGCCTGTTCTGGACTTGCTTCTGGCTTTAATCGAGCCATAAGAGTGAAGGGCCACAGACCAAAGGAGGTTAACAATTCTGCATTCGACGGTTCGAACCTTGGTTGCATTTGAATTGCAGCGAACACGTCAGGCGCAATCGTTGCATCAAGACCGATGAAGCCGGGAGGCATGATTCCTATGATTGTGCAAGGCACTCCGTTCAATTCGATGAGCTTTCCCAGGACGGCCGTGTCATTGCCGAAGCGCCGCTGCCAATATCGGTGGCTGATTACCGCCACTCCTTCAGCGCCTGGCAGATCGTCTGGCGAGGCAAGCACCCGTCCACGAACTGCACTTACTCCAAGTCCTGAAAAATAATTCCCAGATACCAACTGTCCGTCGACCAATTCACGCTGTGCACCAGCACCTGCCCTGAAGCGAATAGCTCGGTAAGCAAAAAGCTCCGCTGAACTCTGAGCCTGATTGCCAAGATATTGGAAAGTATCGTAGTTAAAGGTCTTGGCAACACCCCGCCCGCCCGCTGGAGACAGGAAGAACAAACCTTGTGGATCTTTTACGGGTAACATTCTAAAAAGGAAGGCATCGGCCAGGCTGAAAATCGCCGTTGTCGCCCCAATCCCGAGCCCGAGCGTGAGCACGGCAACGGTGGTGAAACCAGGGTTTTTTCGCAGCATCCGCTTGCCATAACGAATGTCCTGCCAAAGCGTCTCTAAAACCGGAAGACTGCGCTGATCTCGATAAGCTTCTTTCGTGGTCTCGATCCCTCCGAATTGGATCATCGCCTGGCGGCGCGCTTCTTCGGGCGTCATGCCCAATCGAAGATTGTCTTCGATGTGCATCTGAAGATGGCTCTCAATCTCCTCATCGAGTTCGTGGTCCTTGCGCCGCTTGTTGAACAAGCCGCCAAACCTGAAAATCCATTCGCGCAGTCTCCTCATGCCAATACCTCCAGTTGCTTTCTCGAACAATTGAAATATGGGTAACCCATAGGAGAAAGACTCAAAAATCACCTACAGGGAAAACTACCTCTCATGCGATTTTGAGGTTGAGGAATCGAGCAAGAATGGCGGTCGTTTGCTCCCATTCCTGGGTTTCCTTTTCGATCTGTTTTCGGCCTGCTCGCGTCAGTTGATAAAATTTCGCCTTCCGATTGTTGTCCGAGAAACCCCATTCAGACGCGATGTATCCCTCCTGCTCGAGCTTGAGCAAAGCAGGATAGAGGGTGCCGTAATTGACCGACAATAGATCGGCGCTGGTCTGTTCAATCTGCCGAGCGATCCCGTATCCGTGCAACGGACCGGCGTGCTCAAGCGTTTTCAACATCATCAACGCCAACGTGCCTTGCCAAACCTCAGGTTTGTCATCCATGGCCAGGAGACTATCGCTTCTCCTATGGGAAGGCAATAGGAATAAATCGATCCCACGCCTCCGATGGGACATATCACTCTGAACGGATGGTTCTGCCAGCGATTCGAAGGTCGAAATAATGCCGAGTTGAGAAATGGAAAAAGGGGCGATTCCTCAGTCTTTGAGAAATCCCGCCTTATACTCGGCATAACCCGGCGCTACAGAAAATAACCCGACTCGCGAAGCGAACAATATTTCTGCCCGACGATGACGTGGTCGAGGACTTCGATCTTCATCAGTTGACCCGCGCGAATGAGATCCCGCGTCACTTTAGTGTCTGCTTCACTGGGAGTCGGGTCGCCGCTCGGGTGATTGTGCATAAGCACGATGGCGGAAGCGACGGCCACGATCGCCGGCCGAAAAACTTCGCGTGGATGAACGGTGACGGTGTCGAGATTGCCGAGTGATACCAGGTTGAAGCCTTTGATCCGGCGACGCGCGTTCAGGAGCAGAACGCAGAATGCTTCCTTCTCCGGATCGAACCAATCGGATTTCACGATGTGTTCACGCCAAAAGACAGATGCCCTTTCAGGCGTGTCGATCAAGGGTGGCTCGTCCGCCAGAGGGCACTCGCGAACGCGAGTGACTTTGAACTCTGCTGGGTTGTAGCGCATGGGAGTGGTTCGTTTAGTTGAACAGGGTGGAAGCGATGGCCGAAAGTTCCGCGAAAATGAAACCGGCCGTTTCAGGAATGAAAATGGGTATCCAGGCGTGTTTGGCCGGAGCGCGCGCGGGCCGGATTCGGGAATAAAAAAAAGCCGGAGCATCCCTTGCGGGATACTCCGGCATTGTGTGGAGCAGCTTGAAGCGGACTACGCGGCGGCTTCCGCCGTCTCTTCGGCGTCATCTGCGGTGACGAATTTCACGGGTGCCTGGAAGTCTTCCTTTTCTTCCAGCCACGCGTTGAGCGTGTCGTCGCTGAACCGGCGATCGCCGTTCTCGGTCACGTTGCGCCCGAACATGTCGTGGGCCGCAATGATTCCGTGGAACGCCTGCTTCGCCACTTTCTCGTCGGTCAGGTAGGCGATTTCCGCTCCCAACAGACTGATGACGGTGAGCAGGTGGCCCTCGGCGAAAATGGTTTTAAGCATTTCCGCCGCCTTGTCGGCGCTGAGGGTTTTGTGTTCCTTCACCTTGTCGAGGATGGCGCGCAGGCTTTTGGCCGCGTCCTTCCCGCGCTCCTTCAACTGCTCCGCAGCGTCATGCACGGCTTGGGCCGTGATGTCGCCCCCGACGGCCGTGGAAATCGACGCCGCCAGTTCAAGGCATTGCGCCGAATTCAGGTCGTAGTCCCTCTCGGTGATGAGTTCCGTGCGGACATACGTCCCGAACGCCACGGAACACGAAAGCGCGTGATTGTTGACGCGCGTTTTCGTGATGGACTCCCAGTAGGTTGCGAGGCTGGTGTTGCTGGCAATCATGCGCTGCGATTTCAAGGTGTTGAGACGTTCCTCGAAAACGCAGACCAGTTTCCCGACCGCCGGGAAGCTCGACTTGTGCGCCGTATTGGCGTCCTTCGCGCGCTTCTCCAGCTTGACGGAGTCGATGGCCAGCTTGTTCAGCTCGTCTGCGGACAGGGTCCGCAGCACCTCCATAGGTAGGGTCTGCATGTGTTTCCTTTCATTTTGAGGCTTTGACCCGCGCCTCGTTGGGTTCCGCGTGCAAACGCTGTCCGAATGGGCCGCGTTTCACTCGAAAGCCCGGCTCGACCATAAGGAAACGAATGGCCGGCCTTTAATCTCTGGCACTCCGGGTCGGAGTGAAGCCCGGTTGTTGTTCACGCACACTTCATGCGTGAATCCCGAACCAAACTCCGACGAACTGCGGAGTGCGGACGCCGTTCAACGTCCACGTCTGAGGAAACGCCGTTTCCCCAGGGGTGGAAGTTGAGAGGATGAAGGCCGCGAGACGGGCGCGGCGGGCGGGAAAGCAAACTACGCTTGCTTCATTTAGTATGCGCCCGCCGGGCATAAGCACAAAAAACGCGCAGGG
>Ga0134121_10003575_pt1 | contig 12921 bp, 10 predicted proteins | sample KB301_FD_96463 | JGI IMG/M metagenome (GOLD analysis project Ga0134121, IMG submission 96463) | Terrestrial soil microbial communities without Nitrogen fertilizer from Kellogg Biological Station, Michigan, USA - KB3-0-1 | ecosystem: Environmental > Terrestrial > Soil > Unclassified ...
CAGCCGGGACGGCGAGGTTGATGCCCTGGATGCCGGCACCCTTCTCGTTGACGCCGAGCAGCAGATCCTTGCCGCCGCGGAACTTGTTGTTGACGACCTGGCCGATGACGTCGACGACCGAGACGTCGACGCCCTTGGTGGCCGACACGAGCAGCTGCTTGGGGCCGACCTGCTTCGACTGGTCGGTGTCGACACCGATGGCCCAGTAGCCCTTGTCGCGCGCCGCGTTGATGGCGCCGAGGCCGCACTGGCCCGCGACCTGGAAGATGATGTCCGAGCCCTGTGCGATCTGCTGCTGGGCGAGGCCCTGGCACTTGTCCTGGGCGATGAAGTCACCCGAGTAGCCGTTGAGCAGCTTGACGCTGGGATCCGCGGCCTTGGCACCGGCCTGGAAGCCCGCGATGTAGTGGTCGACCGGCGGGATGGCGATGCCGCCCACGGTCGACATCACGTTCGCCGAGTTGAGGCCCTTGGCTTTCGTGTTCTCGAACAGGCCCGCGAGGTAGCCGGCGAGGTAGCCCGACTCCCACTCCTTGTAGAGCAGGCCCTCGACGTTCTTGAGGCCCTTGAGCGCCTTGACGCTCGTGGAGTCGTCGACGATGGCGAACTTCGTGTCGGGGAACTTCTTGGCCACCTGGCCGAGAGCCTGCTCCTCGAGGAAGCCGACCGCGATCACGAGGTCGTAGCCCTTGAGGGCGTAGTTCGTGATGTTGGGCGCATACGAGCTGCCCGACTTCGAGACGGTGATGTCGTAGGTGATGCCGTACTTCTTCTTGGCCTGCTTGACTCCCTCGCCGGCCAGGAAGTTGAAGGACTTGTCGCCGAGGCCGGCGATGTCGGTCACGAGACCGACCTTGATGTCCGAGCCGGCCTTCGGCGTGGACTGCTTGGCTGTCGCGGTGGTGCTTGCGATTGCGACGATCGCCACGATCGCGAGCAGCATCGCCGCGAGGCGCTTGTTGGTATTCAGTGGGAACTCCTCCTGGAACGGTTGGACGGGGCGCATGCTACGGGACGCGCGAATGGTCCGCATAGTTAGCGCAGCGCCCGCGCGCGCAACGTGCGGGCAACGTGCGCACAACACTGCAAGGTCATCGTTTACCTCGCGCGTGCAGGCCGCCGCCGGGCGTGCAAGAATCGCCGCCACCCGATGCGGCCACTGCCCGGAGGAGATACCCGATGAGACGTCCGCTGCTCGCAGCGCTGGCTTGCGCGATCACCTTCAGCGCCCTCGCGACGGGCGCTGCGACAGCGCCGGCCGCCGACCACAAGCCGGTCACGATCACGTTCTGGAGCGCGTACACGACGCGCGAGTTGCACGACTACCAGCTGGCCTTCGTCGGCTTCCACAAGAAGTATCCGTGGATCACGGTCAAGGGCACCGGCAACATCCAGGACGACAAGATCACCGCTGCGATCAACGGCGGCAATGCGCCCGACGCACTGCTCTCGTTCTCGCCCAACAACACGGGCAAGTTCTGCTCCTCGGGCGCCTGGCAGAACCTCAACGACCGCATCGCCAAGGAGAAGTTCAACCTCACGCAGTTCCCCAAGGTCGCGCTCTCCTACTCGGGCTACAAGGGCGTGCAGTGCTCACTGCCGGCCCTGGCCGACGCCTACGGCATCTACATGAACACTGCCATGCTGAAGGCAGCAGGATTCACGTCGCCGCCGAAGACGCTCAGCGAGTTGACGACGATGGCCAAGAAGCTGACCGTGCGCAATCCCGACGGCTCGCTCAAGCGCGTCGGCCTCAACCCGCTGTTCGGCCACTACGAGACCATCTCCGACGGCCTGCGGCAGGCCTACGGCGCGCCCTGGTTCGACGCGAAGGGGCAGCCCATGCTGTCCAAGGACCCGCGCTGGGCCGCGATGCTGAAGTGGCAGAAGGCGCTCGTCGACTGGTACGGCTACGACAAGCTGCGCAAGTTCACGGCCGCCTCGGCCGACGAGTTCGGGGCCTCCAACGACTTCGAGATCGGCCGCGTGGCGATGCAGTACGACGGCGAGTGGCGCACCGCCTTCATCAAGAACGAGCACCCGGAGCTGAAGTACACGACGGCGCCGTTCCCGGCAGCCGACGGCCAGGCGGCCCAGTACGGCTCGGGCCCGATCGCCGGCGACATCGTCGCCATCCCGAAGGGCTCGAAGCACCCGGACGAGGCGTGGCTCCTGATCAAGTACCTGGCGAGCGACACCGACGCCGTCGTCGGGCTCTCCAACCGGCTCAGGAACCTGCCCACGACGAAGGCGGCGAACTCCTCGCCGAAGCTGGACAAGGACCCCAACTTCGCGCCCTTCTTCAAGATCTTCACGAACACGAAGAGCGAGTTCAATCCGCTGACGCCGATCGGCCAGCAGTACGGCGACACGTTCCAGGCGTTCGCGACCAAGTGGCAGGCCGGAAAGGTCAGCGACCTGACCAAGGGCCTGCAGGGGCTCGACAAGCAGATCTCGGATGAGCTGAAGCAGGCCTCGGCCGGCAACGCGCCGTAGGCGCACTGATCGTGGCGGCAACGGCGATCTCGCCTGCGGCGGCCCGGGCCCGCCGCCGCAGGCGTCGGCGAACGCGCACCTACGGGCTCGCGTTCCTGTTCCTGTCGCCGTGGATCGTCGGGTTCCTGCTGTTCCTGGTCTACCCGATGGTGGCGAGCCTGTACTTCTCGTTCACCCACTACGACCTGCTCAACTCGCCGCGCTGGATCGGGCTCGCCAACTACAAGTACATGCTCGAGAACGACCCGTTCTTCTGGCAGGCGGTGCGCAACACGGCCTGGATGATCGTGATCGGCCTGCCTCTGCGGCTGTTCTGGGCGCTCATGACGGCGACGTTGCTGACCATGAAGGTCAGCGGGCAGCGGTACTACCGCACGCTCTACTACCTGCCCACGATGGTGCCGCCGGTGGCCGCGGCGCTCGCGTTCACCTACCTGCTCAACCCCGACCTCGGGCCGGTCAACGGCGTGCTCGCGCACCTCGGCATCCCGGGGCCGTTGTGGTTCTTCGACCCGTCCTGGTCGAAGCCCGCGCTCGTGCTGCTCTCGCTCTGGGGCGCGGGCGACGCGATGATCATCTACCTCGCCGGACTGCTCGACGTGCCTCAGACGCAGATCGAGGCCGCCAAGATCGACGGCGCGAACGCGGTGCGCCGCTACTGGCACGTGACGCTGCCCTCGCTCTCACCCGTGATCTTCTTCACGCTCGTCACGGGGCTGATCTGGACGTTCCAGACGTTCACCGAGGCCTACGTCGCGGGTAACACGACCTCGGGGCAGAAGGACACCCTCGGGGAGCCGCAGGGCTCCCTGCTGTTCTACGCGATCTGGCTCTACCAGCAGGGCTTCCGCTACTTCAACATGGGCTACGCCTCCGCGCTCGCCTGGGTGCTGTTCGGCGCGACGATGCTGTGCACGCTCGTCCTGATCAAGAGCTCCGAGCGCTGGGTGCACGTCGAGGGCAACCAATGAGCGTGCTCGCGGCCCACGAGCGCGCCCGCCGCCAGCGCATCCTGCACAGCGTCGCGCGGCACTCCGTGCTGATCGGCGTCGGCGTCGTGTTCGTCTCGCCCTTCGTGTTCGTGATCTTCACGGCGCTGATGACGCGCGACCAGGCGCTCACGCGCGCGATCTGGCCCTCGCCGTTCCGCTTCCAGAACTTCTACGACGTGCTCGACCAGCAGCCGCTGCTGCGCTGGACATGGAACACGTTCCTGATCTCGTCCCTGTCCTCGATCGGCGTCGTGCTGAGCTGTACGCCGCCCGCGTACGCGCTCGCGCGCATGCGCTTCCGTGGCCGCAACGCCGTGTTCCTGCTCGTGCTCTCGACGATGATGCTGCCGATCCAGGTGACCATCATCCCGCTCTACGTGCTGTTCTCGCACCTCGGCTGGATCGGCTCCCTGAAGCCCCTGATCATCCCCGGCTTCTTCGGCGATGCCTTCTCGATCTTCCTGCTGCGGCAGTTCTTCATGACGATTCCGAACGCCCTCACCGACGCCGCGCGCGTCGACGGCGCCAGCGAGTTGCGGCTGATGTTGCGCGTGGTCGTGCCGCTCGCCAAGCCTGCCCTCGTCGCGGTCTTCCTGTTCAACTTCCTCTACTGCTGGAACGACCTGTTCGCGCCGCTGCTGTACCTCGGCGCGAACCCCGACTCCTACACCATCTCGCTCGGCCTGTCGGAGTTCCGCTCCTCCCGCCACGTCGACTACGAGCTGATGATGGCCGCCTGCGTGCTCTTCACGCTGCCGGTCACGGTGCTCTTCTTCCTCGCCCAGCGAGCGTTCGTGGAAGGAGTGACCGTCACGGGCGTCAAGGGGTGACGCTCCGAGCACCTCGGGGTCAGAGCCGAGCACCCGGGGTCAGACCCGAGCAGCTCGGGGTCAGACCCGAGCAGCTCGGGTCAGACCCCGATGTGTGCGCCCGCGCCGTTGGCCCGCTCCTATGCTGGCGGCGTGTTCGTCAACACCATGCCCCGCTACGAGGTGCTGTCGGAAGGGTCGATGGCGGTGCTCGAGGAGGGCTGGCGCTCGATCGTCCGCGACATCGGCATCGAGTTCCAGTGGGAGCCTGCGCTGGAGCTGTTCCGGGCGGCCGGCCAGACGGTCGAGGGGGAGCTCGTCAAGCTCGACCCCGACTTCGTGCTCGAGCAGGTCGCCAAGGCGCCGAGCGAGTTCGGGATCACGGCGCGCAACCCCGCGCGCAGCCGGCGCTTCGGCGGCGACAACATGATCTTCTGCAGCGTGCAGAGCGCGCCCTTCGTGAGCGAGGGCGACCGCCGCGGCGACGGCACGTTCGACGACTACCGCCGCCTCGTGCGCCTGACGCACATGATCGACGAGCTCGACACGGCCGGCTACCCGATCTGCGAGGCGGGCGACCTCCCCATCGACTCGCGCCACCTGCAGATGCTGCTGACGCTCTACACCGACAGCGACAAGCCGCTCGGCACGGCGCAGTTCAACCCCGTCGGCGCGGGCGACTCGATCGCCATGGCCGAGCTGGCCTTCGGCCGCGAGGCGCTCGAGCGCGAGCCGCACATGTTCGGCATCGCCAACGCCAACTCGCCGCTGCGCTTCGACGAGCGCATGATCGGCTCGCTGATGCTGCTGGCGGCGGCGCGCCAGATCGTCGTCGTGACCCCGTTCATCCTGATGGGCGCGATGGGCCCGGTCTCGATCCCGGCCGCACTCTCCCAGCAGATCGCCGAGCAACTCGCGGGCATCTGCCTCGCCCAGCTCGTGCGGCCCGGCGCGCCCGTCGTCATGGGGTCGTTCATCTCGCACACCGACATGCAGTCGGGCTCGCCCGGCTTCGGCGGCCCCGAGGCCGCCATCGGCCTGCTCGCGTCGGGCCAGATCGCGCGCCGCTTCGGCCTGCCCTGGCGCGCGGGCGGCGGCGCCCTGACCTCGAGCCAGTCGGTCGACGCGCAGGCGGCCTTCGAAGGGCTGAACACGATGCTGCCGGCGTTCCTCGCCGGTGCGAATCTCCTGCTGCACACGTGCGGCTGGCTCGAGTCCGGGCTCGTCGCGAGCTACGAGAAGTTCGTCCTCGACATCGAGATCGTGCGCATTCTGCAGCACGAGTTCAGCCCGCTCGAGTTCACGCGCGAGCAGCTGGTGCCGGACGCCTTCGCCGAGGCCGGTCACGGCGGGCACTTCTTCGGCACGACGCACACGCTCGAGAACTTCCGCACGTGCTTCTATCGCCCGCTGCTGTTCTCGACCGAGAACTACGAGCGCTGGGCCTCACGCGGCGGCAAGGACGCCACCGAACGCGCCCGCGACCGCCTGGCCGAGCTCGAGGCGAGCTACGAGCCGCCCGCGCCGCTGGCCGACGACGTGCGCGCCCGGCTCGAGGAGTACGTGACGCGTCGCCAGAAGGAGCTCGGCGACTAGCTCTCCCGGCTCGCCCAGGCGTCGAGCTCGACGCGCAGCGCGGGTGAGGCGAGCGCCGCGACGAAGATCAGCGTCATGCAGGGACGGTGATCGCCCAGCCTGGAGGCGAGCAACGCGCGGCGGGCGTCGTTGTCCCATTCGCCGACGGCGTAGGTGGTGAGCCGGACGAGATCGCCGAGCCCCATGCCGGCGGCCTCGAGGTTGCGCTCGACGTTGTCGAGCGCAAGGCCGAGCTGCTTGATCGGATCCTCGGGCACGAGTCCCTCGGCCGTCATGCCGACCTGTCCGGAGATCACGAGCTGGCGCTCGGCGCCGCTGATCTCGATCTGGTGGGAGTAGGCCGCGAGCGGCGCGTGCACGGTCGGCGGGTTGCGTCGTGTCTTCATCGCGCAACGGTAGCGAGCGCCGGACGTGTAGATTCGCGCGATGTTTCGTCTCGATGGGAAGACCGCAGTCATCACGGGCGCGGCGTCCGGCATCGGCGCCGCCAGCGCAACGCTGTTCGCACTCGCCGGCGCCAATGTCGTCATGGGCTGGTTCCCGGGCGATCCGCACGAGGTCGAGCCGGTCGCCGAGGCGATCACTGCGGCCGGAGGCAGCGCGCTGACGGTCCCCGTCGACGTGCGCAGCACGAGCGAGGTCCGCCAGCTCCTCGCGACGGCGAGCGAGCGCTTCGGCGGCGTCGACATCGTGCTGGCGAACGCCGCGATCGCGCGGCTCGTGCCCAGCGGGGACCTCGACGACGAGCGCTGGAGCGAGCTGCTCGACATCAACCTGGCCGGCGTCTTCCGCTGCTTCCGCGAGGCGCTCCCCTACCTCCGGGCTCGTGGCGGAGGCCGGCTGCTCGCGACGAGCTCGGTCGCCGGAGCGACCGTCGGCTGGGCCGAGCACACGCACTACGCGACCGGCAAAGCGGGGATCAAGGGCATGGTGCGGAGCCTTGCGCTCGAGCTCGGCCCCGACGGCATCACGGTCAATGCGATCGCACCGGGCGTGATCGCGACGCCGCAGGCGCTCGACCCGGTCAACTCCCTCGGGCCCGAGGGCGTTGCCGAGTTCGGCACGCACGTCCCGCTCGGCCGCAGCGGCCGCCCGGAGGACATCGCGGCCACGTACCTCTTCCTCGCCAGCGACGAGGCGGGCTACCTCACCGGCCAGACGATCGTCGTCGACGGCGGCGCGACCCTGTCGCTGATCTAGAAACCGCGACCCGGCGCCATCGGCGCGAGCCAGGCGGGCACGTCTCCCGTCGTCACCATGTCGGCCACGGCCGCGCCCGTGGCGGGCGCCAGCGTGACTCCGAGCATGCCGTGGCCGGCGGCCACGAAGAGGCCGCTCTGACCCGGGATCGGGCCCAGCAGGGGCAGGCTGTCCGGCGTCGCCGGGCGGAAGCCGGCCCAGCCCTGCTGCTCGGCCTCGCCCGGCGCGGGCTTCCAGCCGCGGATGAAGGGCAGCGTGTCGTCGAGGATGTAGCCGACGCGCTTGCGATCGACCGAGAGGTCGCGGCCGGGCAGCTCGAACGTGCCGGCGATGCGCACGCCGCCGTCGTAGCCCGAGACCCCGATCTTCGGCTCGCACAGGTAGAGCGCCGTGCGCGGCGGCACGCCCTCGCCCTGCAGCGTGAGCGAGTAGCCCTTGGCCGGGACGATCGGCACGCGCAGGCCGAACGGGTGCAGCAGGGGCGGCGTCGCCGCTCCCGCGGTCACGACCACGGCCTCCGCCTCGATCGCGCCGCCGGAGGTCTCGACGGCCCAGCCCGCGCCCCGGCGGTGGAGACCGGTGACGTCCACCTGCTCCCGCAGCTCAACGCCCTCGCCTCGGAGCTTGGCTGCGAGCCCTGCCATCAGCGACTCCGGGCGCACATAGCGATCGACGCTCGTGCGCACGACGAAGCGCGCGTCGTCGCCCAGCGCCGGCTCGATCTCGCGCGCCGCCTCGGGCGTGAGCGTCTCGATCGTCCCCTCGAAGCCGAGCGACTGGAGATCCTCGAAGAGCGGCGCGAACCAGGCGATTCCGTACTCGCTGCGTGCGAGGCAGAGAATTCCGCCGCCGTGCATCTCGAACTCGACGCCGTCCTCGGCGTACGAGTCGAGTTCACTGAACGTGCGCACGTTGAGATCGAGCAGCGCCTTGACGCCCTTGCGGTAGCGCGGTCGCGCGCTGGCGGCGCGGAAGGCCCACAGCCAGCGCAGCCAGGCGGTGTCCAGCCCCGGGCGGATGACGAGCGCGCCACGCGGATCGAACGCCGAGCGCAGGCCCGTGCGCAGGACGCCGGGCGCCGCGAGCGGCGTGGAGATCGTCGGCGAGATCCAGCCGGTATTGCCCTCGGAGGCGCCACGCCCCAGCGCGTTGCGCTCGAGCAGCACGACCTCGGCACCGGCGCGCCGCAGCGCGTAGGCCGAGCAGAGCCCCACCACCCCGCCACCGACGATTGCGACCTTCACGGCGGCTGACCCTAGCTCATCTGACGACGTCTCCGCCGCCCGCCAGCACGCGCGCGAGCTCGCTGCGCGTGGGCAGGCCGGTGGCGTCGCCCACGGCGGAGACGGCGACGGCGCCGCAGGCATTCGCCCGGCGCAACGCATCGACGAGGCTCGCGCCGTCGAGCAACGCATCGAGGTAGCCGGCCGTGAACGCATCGCCCGCGCCGACGACGTCGACGGCCGCCACCTGGAGGCCGGCGACGTCTGCCACCTCGCCCGAGCGACAGCCGGTGGCGCCGCCCTTGCCGTGCGTCACGACCGCCTCGACCCCGAAGCGCTCCGCCAGGAGCGCCGGGTCGGGCTCGCCGCACAGCAGCGCGGCCTCCTCTTCGCCGGCGATCACGAGGTCGCAGCGCTCGGCCAGGTCCCTCAGCACGGGCGCGGCCTCCCGATCGCTCCACAGGCGCCGCCGCAGGTTGACGTCGAACGAGACGCGCACGTCGCCGGCGCGCGCGAACGCGAGTGCGCTCTCCACCGCCGCGCGGCAGCTCGGCGAGAGCGCAGGCGTGATGCCCGTCAGGTGCAGCCAGCGGGCGCCGGCGATCAGGTCGCCCGCCGCGGCGACGTCGCCGGCGTCGAGCTGCGAGGCGGCCGAGCCGCGGCGCAGGTAGACCACCTCGGTGTGCGGGAACGAGCGCCGGTCACGGGCCAGCGCGCCCGTGGGCGCGCCAGGATCGTCGGTCAGGCAGCTCACGTCGACGCCCTCGCCGCGCAGGGCGGTGCGCACCATCCGCCCGAGCCCGTCGGCGCCGACGCGTCCCACGAATGCCACCGAACGGTCGAGCCGCGCGAGCCCCATCGCGACGTTGGCCTCGGCCCCGGCCACGAAGGGCGTGAACGCGCCCGGCGAGGCCAGCGGACGGCCCTCGGCGGCGACGAGCGCGACGAGCGCCTCGCCGAGCGTGACGACGTCGGCGCTCACTCGCCCGCGTGCACGAGCGCCAGGCCGCGAGCGCCCAGCTCGGAGGTCTCGCAGTCGGCCCACTCACGCGCGAGCAACTCCAGGCCGATGCGCGCCCGGCGCACGCGCTCGCGCGTCAGCGCGACCGTGGTGGCCTCCAGGTGGGTGCCTGCCGGGTACACGTCGGGTGCGTTGCGCAGGCCGAACTTGAGGTAGACCGGAGCGGCCACGCGCACGATCTCGGGGATCTCGTGCAGGCGGACGAAGCCGCCCACGTTGTCGGGCACCTCGACGTAGATGTCGAGCGGGACGTCGACGACCGAGCGGATCGCCGCGATCTGCGCGAGCGAGAGGTCGGTCGTGAGATTGAGCGTGTCGGCGCCGAGCGTCACCAGCGCGCGAGCGGTCGCCGGGTTGGAGACCGGGAGCATCACCGAGATCTTGGCCTGCATGTCCGCCGGCAGGAAGCCGCTGCGCCGCGCCTCGGCGAACACCTCGAGCAGGCCGACGTCGGCGATCAGCACGCTGCGCACGCCGGCAGCCGCGGCGCGACGGGCGTCGGCGAGGCCCTGCACGATCTGCTCCTGGCCGCGCGATGCCGCGGCCACCGCACCGCCCGCTGGGCTGCGCGCCATGCCCGAGGTGTCCCAGGCCGCGTTGGGCCGGGCGAAGAGGCTGATCTCGATGGTCGCCGCACGTGCCATCGCCGCCATCTCGGCCAGCTCGGCATCGGTCAGCATGAACACGCCGGAGCCCTGGGAGGCGCGGTGCACGCGCACGTCGAGACGCGCGGCGGTCTCGAGCAGGGCCTCGAGGCAGCGCGGCCCCTCGCAGCTCGGGATCTCGACCCGGTAGCGCGCACCGTCTGCGAAGCGCTTCGCAGAATCGGGCAACTCGTTCAGGTCTCCGGGTGGGAGGCCGATCGACTCGAGGAATCTGCGGCTGGCGCGCATTGGGCGATGCTACCCCGGGATGAGCTCGACGAGCACGCCGTGCACGGCGGAGCTGTCGCCCATGTCCGTCTTCGAGCCCGGGTTGAGCGCGTTGACGTTGGCGCCTGCAGTCTCGTGGGAGGGCCAGCGACCCTTGGGCGCGTAGGCCACTCCGGGCGGCACGGCATCGCTGATCTCGACCTCCAGCCGCAGTGCGCCCGTCGCGTTGCGCAGAGTCACGTGATCGCCCTTGTGCAAACCACGTCCGGCGGCCTCGCGCGGGTGCAGCGCGACACTCGCAGGCCCGATGCGGCGGCGCAGCTTGCGGTCGTTGCCGAACGTGGCGTTCATGAGCCAGGGCGAGGCCGGGGAGAGCAGCCGGAGGTAGCCGGGCGGCGCCGGCTCGTCGACGCTCGGCTCCGGCAGTCGGGGATGCCCGTCCGCCTCGGCGGCAGCCGAGGCGAGCTCGATGCGACCGCTGGGCGTGGGGAAGCCGGCGGCGAACTGCACGCGAGGCTCCGCGTAGAGGCGCACCGTGCCGGCCCGCGCGAGCTCCTCCCAGCTGACACCGGAGCCGGTCAGCAGCTGCTCGATCAGCGACCCGTCGCCCTCCTGCAGCGCCTGGTCGTCGTAGCCCATGTCGGCAGCGAGCCTCCGGAAGATCTCCGCGTTGCGCAGCGCGTGGCCCGGCGGCTCGACGGCCTTGACCTGGGCGGAGAGCGTGTGGTGGAAGTACGACGCGACGATGTCGTCGCTCTCGAGGAAGCTGGCCGCGGGCAGGACGAAGTCGGCGTACGCGGCGGTGTCCGTGAGGAACAGGTCGCACACGACCGTCAGCAGATCCTCGCGCGTGAGAGCCGCGCGCAGCGCCTCCTGCTCCGGGCTCGACGCCACGGGGTTGATGTTCCAGCAGACGAGCGCGCGGCTTCGCCCCGGATCGGCCAGGACATCGGCCAGGTCCATCTGGCTGATCGGGGCCGGCGCATCGCCGCGCACGAGGTGAGCGCCCGTGAGCCAGTCCGAGTCGACGCCGCGCGAGTCGCTGCCATTGAGGTACAGGAACCCGGAGCCGGGGCGGCGGACGTTGCCCGTCAGCGCAGGCAGCATCCCGACGGCGCGCATGACGTTGCCGCCGCGCGGCTGCCGCTGCAGCCCCTGACCCATCCAGAGCAGCGACGGCCCGCGCCCGTACGCACGCGCGGCGTGCTCCACGAGGCTCGCAGGCACGCCGGTCTGCGCCTCGGCCCAGGCCGGCGTGCAGCCCTCCAGCACGAGCTCGAGCTCGTCGTAGCCGAGCACGTGCTCGGCCACGAAGGCATCGTCGACGAGGCCGTCCCTTCGGATCACGTGCGCGAACGCGAACGCCAGCGCGGCATCGCTGCCGGGGCGGAGCTGGAGATACGTGTCGGCCGCGGCGGCGGTCGGGGTGCGGATCGGGTCGATCACGATCACCTGGCCGCGCGCCTCGCTCAGCCAGTGGTCGTGGGCGTGGGGGGCGCTCGCCGAGGGGTTCGCGCCCCAGACGAGGATGCACTCCGCCGTCGCGGCCGCCTCGGGGTCGAAGCCGTCCAGGCTCGAGCCGTAGACGTAGCTCAGCGCCACGTGGCCGGCGTTGTTGCAGACCGTGTCGGGCTCGACCTCGGTCGCGCCGAGGCGGTTGAAGAAGCGCTGAGGGAAGGCCGTGTCGATCAGTGCGCAGGTGCCCGTGTAGTGGGCGTTGAGGATGCTCGCCGACCCGTGCTCCTGCACGATCGCTCCCAGGTGCGCGGCGATGGCCGAGATCGCATCGGGCCAGCCGACCGGCTCGAAGCGCGCCTCGCCCTTCGCACCGACCCGGCGCAGCGGCGTCGTCAGGCGCAGCTCGGGGTCGATGAACGCGCCGTTGTAGCCGATCGAGCACTTGCGGCAGAGCTTGCCGCGCGCGACGTGATGCCCTGGGTCGCCGCGAACGTGCTTGACGCGGCCGTGCTCGAGGGCCACGAGCACGCCGCAGGCGTCGTAGCAGTCGCGCGGGCAGGTCGTGCGCACCGTCTCCACGCGACTGATGATCGCACGCGGGTGGCTCTACGCCGCGATCGCGACGGCGAGCACGGCCCGCGCGAAGCGATCGGCGATGCGCGCGGCGAGGCGCATCTGCTCCAGCACCTGCTCGTCCGAGCCGAGCACCGCCTCGGGCGGTAGTCCCAGGTGCTCGAGCTCGGCGGCTGCGGCCTCGCACCATTCCTCGAGCACGGGCCGCGTCACCTCGACGTGGAACTGCAGTCCCCACGTCGTGCTGCCGACGCGGAAGGCCTGGACGCAGGCCGGGCTGCGCGCGAGCTCGACGGCACCGGCCGGCGGCGTGCAGCCGTAGTTGTGCCACTCGTTCACGTCGAGCTGCCTCGGAGCGCCGGCGAGCAGGGCGTCGCTCGCGGCCGCCTCGGCGAACTCGATCGACACCCAGCCGATCTCGCCCGCCGGCAGTCGCTCGGCGCTGCCGCCGGTCGCCTGCGCGATCAGCTGCGCACCCAGGCAGATGCCGAGCACGGGCAGGCCGCGCGCGTGCGCGTCGGCGATCAGCTCGCGCTCGCGGTCGAGCGGGGCGTCGCCATCCGTGCCGTCCGGATTGACGATGCCCCCGAGGACGATCACACCGTCGAACGATCCCGCGGGCGGCTCCGGCTGCGAGAGCGCGTGCCACGTGACAGTCTGCACGCCGAGGGCGGCGAGTGG
>Ga0134121_10003577_pt1 | contig 12918 bp, 11 predicted proteins | sample KB301_FD_96463 | JGI IMG/M metagenome (GOLD analysis project Ga0134121, IMG submission 96463) | Terrestrial soil microbial communities without Nitrogen fertilizer from Kellogg Biological Station, Michigan, USA - KB3-0-1 | ecosystem: Environmental > Terrestrial > Soil > Unclassified ...
CCAATTCCTGAACCGTACGCTGACCTTTGATCGCTTCCAACGCGAGTTTCGCCTTGAACGCTCTGGTGTACTGCTTCCGCTTTCTTGCCATGCTCTCTCCTTAGAGCAGCGGAAATCCACCTTAGGTCCCTGTCCAGTTTTTGGGGTCCACCTCACCCATAGCGCTCAGACCCGCGCGCGCGTTCCCTAAGCCAGTGCTTGGCCTTTGAGAGGTCCCGCGTGATCACAATAGGATATTTATCGCGGAGCTTGTTCAATGCGCCTCGCGCTCCGTCGGGCTCCATATCGAGGAGTTGCTTCACCAGACTCGAAACATTTTCGGCACGGAACGACCTCATGGACACCGCGAGGTGCAGTTCGTCCTTTTTCGTCACCCTGGGATGCATTTCGAGTTCTTTGAGTATTTTGCCGGCCCCATATTCGCTATCCGTCAGCCTGGATGAGATGTAAATGTGCCAATCTGGAAAGGATTGCTTCAGGGCACGGATCCATTCTCTAATTCCGGCTTCACCCCTATTGATCTCCTGTCCACCACCGACCAGACAAACGATCACCGCCCAATCGGGATGGCGATCGAGACACGAAATAAGGAACTCAGGTTCAGATTGATCGAAGTTCGGAGTGTTCTTCTTCCGTCGCATGAACGACGATGTTTCATTTTGATCCCATGCGCGCTGCGCCTCATCGAACAACGCAACGTGCTCGATGGGTGGCCCCGGGTCTCTTAGGCATTCATCGCGAAAGTGGTGGACGTTCTGAATGAAGGCACCGACTTCACTTCTTGCCTGGCCAATACGCATCGGCCGACCGGATGCTTGCTCGTTAGCCACGCGATCTCGCGCGAGTGCTTCTCGTAGGATGGCAACGAGAGGTCCGTTACCCGAAAGAAAAACGCTGTACAGTTTGTCCGTCAGGTCGCTGTGTTGGGTGGCTATGTTGAGGCCAACGAGTGTCTTGCCAGCGCCTGGCACTCCGGTGACAAAGCAAATGGATTTCAAGTTCCCCTGCCGGGATTCGCGAATCACTTCAGCGACAGTGTCTGACGTTACCGAAAGGTTAGTAGCCGACGCGTCACTGCGGGAAATCTCGTGCACCGAATGACCCTTGTACAGCGCCATTGCGGCTTCGATGATCGTTGGAGTCGGGGAGTAACGTGCCCGCTCCCATTCACCGGGATCAATCGTTGCTTCACCGCGAGCCACTGTCAGAATTCTCTCGATGACAGGCCCAATCAAGCCCACGCTGCAATGAATAGGGCGGAGAACCCGATCGTTATGGGGCGAAAGAAAGACTGGTGACGCGACGCTATCCGATCTGCTTGCACATAGAATTGGAGCAATTAAACGTGAATGACTGGCTTCATGAAAGTTTTTCAGATCGACGGCATAGTCCCAAACTTGATCTGTGCCAGCTAGAGTGAAGTCTGTGTCTCCGACCTTGAATTCCAAGACAACGAGAGCCGGTCCAATGATCAGCAAAACGTCGATTCGCTTTCCCATTCGCGGGATTGCATATTCGAAGTAAATCTGCCCGTCATAGGGCGTCAACACTTCCTTGAGGATACGAATCTCTTCCAGCCAAGCGTTTCGCTGAGAATGTTCCAGAGTAAACGGGTTGTTTCCCGCGAGCGTTCCCAGGATTTGCTCCGAATTGGAGGCCTTGAAATCGGCGATGGATGCGGAATAGTACGCTCGCTTCATCAGCCGCAACGCTGGCGCGATGAGATTGGTGTGGGTCTCACCGATAGGTTCCGCTCTTCCTGGCCCGCACTGTTCAAGCCGCAAACAGTAACACCAACACAACGGATATGGGAGTTGGGATTTCGTTTCTTCGTGAATTAGCGACAGAGAGGTATTTCTAGACGTGGAGGTTGTCAGTTCTCCGCTTCGTCGCGAAATGTCTCTCCGCCGCCAAATTCCCCACTATGCAAGTCCGTCATTTCACCAGCCTGAGCTTCCGCTCTCGCCCGTCATCGCTTCGAGCGGGCAGAGAAGGACTTATTCGCGGATGTCGGCTGATTACGCGGAGAAAACTCCGAGTTTTACGCGACATATCTAGACAGCGTCTTAATAGAATCAGCAGGTTGAACTGGCAGCGGTCTTGCAGTTCCGAGCGCATGTTCTTGGTGGATGGATGTAACCAAAAATGAGAACATGCGGAGCGTGGATGTTTGGCGCGAGCTGAGGTCTACCTTTACAGGGATGAAAAGGGATCGATTCCCGTTATCCGGTGGCTCGATTCTCTGCCGATAAGGGTTCAACTAAAGTGCCACACGCGAATCGCGAGGTTGGCGGAACTCGGTAATGAGCTACGCAGACCCGAAGCGGACTTTCTGCGGGATGGAATCTATGAACTCCGCGCAAGCTATCAAGGAATCCACTACCGTCTGCTCTACTTCTTCGCAGGGCAGTCGACGGTTGTGCTGTCGCACGGAATCACGAAGGAAAGGGAAGTTCCGGCAAAGGAGATAGACGTTGCCATCAAACGCAAAGAAAGGGTCGCGGCGGACTTCGATCGCTACACCTTCAAGAAGAAAGGGTCCGATTCGAAAGAGTAGGAAGTTCGATTCCGACACAGTGCAGCTTCTCTATGAGCGCTATGTCGGTACAGACCCTGAGCGGATTGAGGCGTATGAGGAGGAGGTCCTTAATGCGGCGATTGCGCGAAGGATCTTTGATCTGCGCACCAAGGCGGGGTTGTCTCAACGGGAACTTGCAGCCCGAGTGGGAACTTCGGCGTCCGCTATTTGTCGTTTGGAGGACGCGGATTATGAAGGGCATTCCCTCTCACTCCTCAAACGAATTGCCGGAGCGTTGGGCAGGCGTGTGGAGATTCGATTCGTGCCGCCCAAGGGAACTTCCCTCTGAAGGAAATCTCGGAGTACCCCGTACAAGTAAGCAGTCAGGACTTCGCCATCGACCTCGTCTTCTTTTCACCGGGTTTTTTCATGCCTTTTGCCTTAACCGTTTCCTCTGGCCGCTGCTTTACTTTCGACTAAAATGTAAAGCGAGGGAAAATCCATGGAAGTCAAACTTTCCAGCAAAAATCAAATTGTCATTCCGCGTGAAGCCCGGGAAGCTCTTGGTGCCAAGGCCGGCACTCAGCTGCTGGTTGTAGTCCGTAATGGGAGCGTGACCCTCTTGCCGAAACCGAAAGATTACGCCAAAGCGATTCGGGGCCTGGCAAAGGCTTACCCGAAGGGGTATTTGAAAAAGGAGCGTGAATCCTGGTAAGCGAAAACAGAGCTCTCGCAAAGTTTCTGGGCCGCCATGCCAGGATTGCGCTGGATACCTCGATCTTCATCTTCCAAATCGAGGAGAACCTCAAATATGCGTCTCTGGCGGATCAATGTTTTCGCTGGCTAAGCAGCACCAAGGCAAGCGGGGTAACGTCGACGATTACTATGTTGGAGTTGTTGGTTCATCCATACCGAGACAAAGATCAAGAACGTGCGGATGATTTCTACGGGCTACTATCAACCTACCCCAATCTCGATTGGGTGCCCGCGACGTTGGATATCGCCGACCAAGCCGCTCGGCTCAGAGCAGAACACAACCTGAAAACTCCCGATGCGATTCAGGCTGCGACGGCTCTGGGATCACACGCAACTGGATTTGTTTCTAACGACCCGGCATTCTGCCGTGTCAAGCAACTCGACGTGCTGATCTTCGACCATGTGCTGAAGAGTTAGCCCAGATGTTGGACAAGGCTGTCTTACACGAAAAGCCCAGAGAGTCTTCAGACTTTCCCTGAAGCCGCAGCCCGAAAGAAATTGGGTTGCGGGACTCCGGAATCCGAGTGTCAAATGTGGCAGCACTCGTCGAGGAGGAAACGTCATTGCGCGCGACTGGAAAGCGGGGCAACTCCAACAGGGACAGCTTGAACGCCGCTGGTTCATCCGATAGCAGCCCGGCCCTTCAGAAGAAATTCGCAGATGCTCTGGAACGGCTGACCGGGCAGATCAAAAATGATCGATCGATTCTCGCCGCCATTCTCTGCGGCAGTCTTTCTCACGACAAGGTGTGGGCGAAGTCCGACATCGACCTCGTGCTGGTCACGATCGACGACAAATCCTTCAGAGAGGATTCCAGCGGCGTCTCGCTCTACGCCGACGATGTCAACGTCCACGTTTTCATGACGACGCGGACGCATTTTCGCAAAACAGTCGAAGGCACTTTCCACAACTCGTTCATGCACGCGCTGCTGGCAAAGAGTCGCCTGCTCTATACCCACGACCAGACGATCGCCGACCTCTGCAGCAAGCTGCGCGACGTCGGTGCACGTGACACGCGGCTGCAGCTCCTGAACTTTGCGACGGGAGCCCTGCCGGCGATCGACATGGCGCGGAAGTGGTTTGTCACGCGCGGCGACCTCGACTACACGGCGCTGTGGATCCTTTATGCCGCAACGCCTCTTGCGAAAATCGAGGTTCTCGAAGCCGGTCTCCTGGCGGACCGTGAAGTCTTGCCACAGGCCGTGAAGCTGAATCCGAAATTCTTCGAGATGGTGTACACCGGCATGTTGAATGGCAAGAAGACCCGCAAAAGTGTCGAAGCCGCACTGGACGCCCTTGATTCGTACATTGCCAGCCGCATCCACCTGTTCGATCCGATCATCGAGCATCTCAAGGAAGTGGCGGAGGCACGCTCGTCCACCGAGATCGAGAATTACTTTGAAAGAAACCTGGGTGTCGACTCTGTCACGACGGCCTGTGAGTATCTCGCCGACCAGGGATTGATCAGCAAAGTATCGACGCCGCTCAAGATCACGAAGCGCAGCAACCTCGAGGTGCAGGAGCTGGCATTTGTTTACATGGGAGAACCGCCGGATGAGTTCTAAGGCAACCGCACGCAAGACGATCGCTGTACAGGGTGCGCGCGTCCACAACCTGAAGAACGTGTCGATCGAGATTCCGCGCGACAAGCTGATCGTCGTGACGGGCCTTTCCGGATCTGGAAAGAGCTCGCTTGCTTTCGACACGATCTACGCCGAAGGGCAGCGACGCTACATGGAGTCGCTGTCGAGCTTCGCCAAACGGTTCGTTGCCCAGGTCGCCAAGCCCGATGTCGATTTCATGTTCGGCCTGTCGCCTGTCATTTCCATCGAGCAGAAGACCATGTCCAACAACCCGCGCTCGACGGTCGGCACGATGACCGATATTGCGAGCTACCTCAATCTGCTCTTCGCCACGATCGGTGAGCCCCACTGCCCACGTACCGGGGAGCCAACCCCCAGCAAGTCGAGCCCGCAGATTCTCGAGGCTATCCTGTCGTTGCCGCAAGGCACCGAAGTGGAACTTCGAGCGCCGGTCTTCAAGGTCTACGGGGAAGATTTTGAATACGTCTTCACCGAACTGCGCAAGAAGGGTGTCCGGCGCCTGATCGTCGATGGCAAGCCCGTCGATCTTTCAGAGGAGCTCGATCTTGACGAATCGAAGATCAAAAACATCGACGCAGTCGTCGACCGTTTCGTGGTGAACCGTTCGCACGAGAAGCAGCTCAAGGCCGGTATTCTCAGCACGCTGCTGGTCGGCGACTGCCTGATGCAGATTCACGTGCCGAAAGGCGTCTCGAAAGCCGAAGTGGAACGAGCGCTACAGAACGTCACGAGCAAGACGCACCGTTTCGTCTACGGCGACATCGTGCCGGACTTCTTCATGTTCAACAATCCCGAGAGCGCGTGCCGCACGTGCGGCGGAATCGGGACGCACAAGCTCACGCATCCGGACCTTCTCATTCCCGACCCGGCAAGGAGTATCGCCGGGGGATGTTTCGTGAAGGAGGCGTTCAAGTACAACCCGGATACGTGGGACGGCCGGATGATGTACAGCCTTGCGAAAAGCGAGGGCTTCTCTCTGGACACGCCGTGGCAGAAGCTTTCCGAGCCTGCCCGGAACATGATCCTGAACGGAATCGAGGGACGGAAGGTGAAGTTCGCGTCGCCGCCCGGCGCCAAGGTCAAGCGGGACCAGTGGGAAGGAAAGGAAGTCGGCTTCGGCGGAATCGCCCGCCGTATCGAACGTCACTATCGACGCTACCGCCAGCGCGGCGAGGCGAGCTCGGGAATGGAGGCATGGCTCGACAAGGTCATGGTCGAACACACCTGCCCCGATTGCAACGGCGCCCGGCTGCGCGCCACGCGGATGCTGTTTAAGATCCACGACAGAAGCATCTACGACTTCGGCCAGTTGAACTTCGATCAGCTTCACGAATTCATGGCCACGATAAAACCCGCCGGCCGCGGCGCTGAAGCGGGCCGCCAGGTGGTGAAGGAGATTCGCGGCCGCCTGGATCTGCTCCTCGGCATCGGCCTCGACTATCTCAATTTTAATCGTCGTTCGGGAACCCTGTCGGGTGGCGAATCTCAGCGCATTCGCCTGTCGACACAAATCGGCTCGGGACTGATGGGCATGCTTTACGTTCTTGACGAGCCCAGCATCGGGCTTCACCCCAAGGACAACGTCAAGATGATCGCCACGCTCGAGAGCTTGCGGGACATCGGGAATACGGTGATCGTCGTCGAGCACGATGAAGACACCGTCCGCGCTGCCGACCACATCATCGAAATGGGGCCTGGGCCCGGCGTCCACGGCGGAACCGTTGTCGTACAGGGAGTGTTGAAGGACATCCTTGCCTGCAAGGCGTCGCCGACAGGGCAGTTCCTGTCGGGAAAGAGATCGATTGCAACTCCGGGACAGCGCCGAAAGGGAAACGGACATGCGTTAATCGTTCGCGGCGCCTGCGAAAACAATTTGAAAGGAATCGATGTGACGTTTCCGCTCGGCCAATTCGTCGCGATCACGGGCGCGTCGGGTTCGGGGAAGAGCACGCTCATCAGCGAAATTCTTTTCAAGGCGCTTTGGAAACGTCTGATTGATACGCGCACGCTGCCTGGCGAGCACAAAGCCATCGAAGGCATGGAGCACATCCATCGTGTGGTGAACATCGACCAGTCGCCGATCGGCCGTAACAGCCGCTCGAATCCTGCCACGTATATCGGTTTCTACGACAACATCCGCGATCTCTTCGCAAAAGCGCCGCTGTCCGTCGAGCGCGGATACAAGGTTGGACGGTTCAGCTTCAACGTCAAAGGAGGGCGATGTGAGGAGTGTCAGGGAGAGGGGACTATTCGTACGCAGCTTTACTTCATGCCCGATGTCGAAGTGACTTGCGGCGCCTGCAAAGGCGCTCGCTTCAACAGCGAAACGCTGGAGGTCGGGCTGAGAGGCAAGACGATTGACGATGTGCTGAATATGCCGATCGAGGAAGGCGTCACGTTCTTTGCGGATGAACCGGTCGTCGGGAAGAAGATTGAGGTGTTGAACGATCTTGGTCTGGGCTACCTCACTCTGGGCCAGTCGGCCACCACGCTGTCGGGTGGCGAGGCGCAGCGCATCAAGCTGGCGACGGAGTTGAGCAAGCTACAGCGGGGGAAGCACACGCTCTACATACTTGATGAACCCACGACCGGACTGCATCTCGCCGACATCCAACGTTTGCTGGATTGTCTGCACCGCCTCGTCGATGCGGGCCACACAGTCCTCGCCATTGAGCATCACATGGACGTGATCAAGACGGCGGACCACGTCATCGATCTCGGTCCTGAAGGCGGGCATGCCGGTGGTGAAATCGTCGTGACGGGCACGCCGGAGCAGGTCGCTGCGTTCAAAGGGTCCCACACAGGCAGGTTCCTGAAAGCGCATTTGAAGTAGGTCGTCGGACCAATGGGTTGGGCATTAGGAAGCATGGGCCGAGCAGCGTCGCCTCGATAGCCAAGCACTGTTGTTCGTAATTAACGAGGACGTATTCGAGGGGGCCCTCTCCCTCCGGGAGAGGGTGGCCGAAGGCCGGGTGAGGGCAGGCCTACGTGCCCTCATCCGGCCCTTCGGGCCACCTTCTCCCGAGGGGAGAAGGCCGCTCGAACACGTCACCGCAATTACCAACTGCAGTACCAAGAATAGGGGCATGCTCAATCACGTTGGGGTGAGCGGGCGTTCGCGTTGGCGCTGCCAAAGTATTGATGGAGTCCTGTCACGATTTCCGAGAGTCCCTGCCGCAGGTTCTGGTCCAGGGATTCGACGACGTCGGTGACTTCCTTGCCCTGGACGGGCTGCTCATGCGTGTAGAGCCGGGACCAAACGATTCGTCCGCTCTTTACGTCGCGGAGATCAATTTCCATCGAGACCCGCGTATGGATTTCCGGGCGATCGATTTCGGAGAATTCGTTAATCCGGCCACCGACGATGTAGTCGGCCACTGCACCGCTGCGTTGAACGTCTACCGACGGATATTTGCCCGAGGAGCGGAGCAGGCTTACGAGCGAATTCTGAATCATCCGATCCGGTGTCTCCACCCACCGGTGATATTCGTACGCACTGACTTCATGAGGGCCAACCTGATAAAGAATTCGGCCGTCGCGCATGATCGGAGGGCAGTCGATAGCCGCGACCGCGAGCGTGACGGGGTATGCGGCGCCGGCTGCCGGCGCCGGCGCCGGAACGTCAATGCGATAGTAGCGGATTGGCTTGGGGCTCACGCAGGCTGAAATCAGCATGCACAACGCCGCGATCAAACACAGCTGCAGGGCCGAACGCATGCGGTCCCTCCTTTGCAACGGATCCTTCATTTCCGGATCTCTCCGGGTTTGCGGTCTCTGGTGTTGACGCCTCGAATCAGGGTGGCGGGGTTGCTCTTGACCGAGTCCGTCAGACTGCGGAGGTTCTCCGTGGATAAGCGCATGTTCTCCAGGATTTCATCGATGTTGGCTGCATTTTGATTCATGATTCCTTGAAGCTGGCTCACCGCTGCCGTCGACGTTGCCAGCATCTCGCGCAATTGCGATACCGACGTCCGCAGGTCCCCACGGTTTTCAAGCAGCACAGAATCGAGACGCGAAAGCAGGTCGTCTGCGCGGGCTGACGTCCGACTCACATCGTCCAGGAGCGGAACCAACCGGTTGCTCGCCTCGCTGATGCGCGTCAGACTCGATGAGACTTTGGGCCGGGAATCGTTCAACATCTGGTTGACGCTGTCGAGAGACTCCGAAAGTTTCGCGCGGTTGCCATCGTTCAGCAAATCGTTGGCTCTGGCGAGAGCCTGTCCCATGTTCGAACGGTTGCGGTCGTTGAGCAGATCATCGGCTCGCCCAAGAGTCATCTGCAAGCCATCGAGACTGAGCGTCAGCTTGTCCAATACGCGTTCAATTTGGGGAACCAGATTCTGGACTGTGTCGCCAATCTGCCCAAGCCCGAACGCTTCGGCTGAAAGGAGCACTCCATTCGGCGGTGCGAGCGCGGCCTGCTCCGTTCCGGTGGAGATCTCGATGTAGTTGTCGCTTAATGGGCCGAGACTGGACGGGCGGGCGACACTATCGGTCTTTATCGGTGTACCTGGATTGACGATCAGGTCCACTTCGATCCGAGTGGAGTTTCCCGGGTCGATCTGAACGCGCCGAACCGTGCCGACCCTCAGACCGCCATAGCGAACGGCAGTTCCCGATTGCACGCCTCCACTGAATTTGAAATAGGCGCGGTACGAGACTCCCGCGCGGCCAAGGCCTCCCCAGAGTGCCACGGTGGTCGCCGTCAGTACGCTCACGGCAATGACGACGAAGAGCCCTACCCACACAAGTTCGCGCTTTGGCGCCATTTCACCTCCAGTTCTTGAATGTTCCGCAGCATCTCAGATCCGCTAAGCACAGCGGTTCGTAAGTATGATGACGTATTCGGGCGTGCGTCCCCTCCTCTTGAGGAGGGGTGGCGAACGAAGTGAGCCGGGGTGGTCAGGAATCGAGCCAAGTCTCGTCACGCTTGACCAATTTCTTGAGGCTTCGCCCTACCGGGCTCGCGCTTCGCGCCCGGCCTTCGGCCACCCCTCCTCAAGAGGAGGGGACGCACGCCCGAATACGTCACCATAGTTACGAACACCGTTGCTAATCAAACAGCTTCAAGTGATCCGCATCATCCTCCGCATCGCTGTCCGGCACCCGGTTCAGGAACTGCTGGATTCGAAGGTGCGTGCTCTGTTTCAGTTCCGCGATGGATCCAATCGCCGCAATGTGTCCCCCGTCCAGGACGATGATCCGATCCGCAATGAGGAACGCACTGGCCATTTCATGTGTCACCACCACGATGGTGACGGCCAGGGCTCTCTTCAGATTCAGAATGAGAGCGTCGATGCCGGCTGCGGTAATCGGGTCCAGCCCAGCCGATGGTTCATCGAAGAATAGTATTTCAGGATCCATTGCCGTGGCGCGGGCGAGTGCCGCCCGCTTTTTCATTCCGCCGCTGAGTTGCGAAGGCATGAAGTGCTGGAACTTGATCAGTCCGACCTGTTGGAGCTTGATCCGCACCATCACCTCAATGGTGGAAGGGTTCAAATCGGTATGCTCCAGCAACGGCAAAGCTACGTTTTCCCCTACGGTCATCGAACCGATCAGCGCTCCGCCCTGAAAGGAGAGGCCTATCTTCTTCCGGGCGCTGTCCAACTCGGATTGCGACGCCTGGGCCAGGTTCGTCCCGCCGACCCAGACGGCTCCGGATGTTGGTTTCTCCAGCCCCACCAGTGTCCGAAGTAACGTGCTCTTGCCGGAGCCCGAGCCCCCCAGGATTACGATGGTCTCCATGGCGTTCACGTCAAAGCTGATCCCGTGAAGGATTTCGCGATCGCCATATTGCACGCGGAGATCTTTCGCAGAAATGACGGGTCCGGCGGGGGCATCGGTGGCGGGGGGGCTGTCGTCGCCGGTACCTGGAGTCGAGGACATCATGCCCCGCCCGTTACGTAGAAGACTGCCGTGAACACGAGGTCCACGACGACGATCAGAAAAATGGAAGTCACGACCGCCGCTGTTGTCGACCGGCCCACTTCCTCGGAACCTGCTCCGGTGGAAAACCCTTCCTGGCATCCCACTCCCGTGATGACCAGCGCGAACACAATGCTCTTCACCAATCCGGTGATGATGTCACGCATGTAGAGCGCGTCAAGCGTCGCGCCAAAGTAGCTTTGGAACGTGTAATCGGCGCCGGTGACGCCAAATACGCTTCCACCCAGAACGCCCATGAAGTCGGCCCAAATCGTGAGGCATGGCATCATGACGAGCATCGCCAACAGCTTCGGTGTGACGAGAAACCCGATCGGATGCAGCGCCATCGTCTCGAGCGCGTCCAGTTCCTCCGTCACTTTCATGGTGCCGATTTCCGCCGCAAACGCAGATCCCGAACGGCCGATAACGACGATCGCGGCTACCAGAGGGCCGAGCTCCCGGGTGATTGAAATGGCGACGGTATCCGCCACGAGCTGCAGAGCTCCGAAACGTTTCAATTCGTACGCTCCCTGCAGGGCCATGATGATGCCGATGAAAAACGTGATGAAGGAGATTACGGGAACGGCGCCGACCCCGATCACCATTGCCTGATGACAGGCGCGCTGCAGACTGAGGCGGCGCTTGAGCGGTGACGAAATCGCGTGGGCGAACGCCCGGCCCAGTAACTCAGTCAATCCCCCGAGATACGCGAGACCTCGCTCTATCGCGCTGCCAATACCGGAGAGAGGCGCCACAATCCTCTCTTGAAGGTTAGCCATGCGGCGCGATGTCTCCGCGGACGGCCTGCTCTTCAGTGTCGCATATCCGGAAATATCCAAGGAGGTGTGTGAGCTTCAAGACGTCACGGGCTCTGGCACCGAGCCCAAACAAGACCAATTCCTTTTCCAACTGCTGAGCTTTCATGCGGACCTCAACCAGCGTGGCAATCCCCGAGCTGTCAATATAGCGGACGGCTGTCATATTGAGCGCAAGTCGTGAGGTTTGCGGTAGCGTCTCGAACAATTTGGCGCGAAAGATGGTCGAAGTACCGACATCGATTTCTCCCTCGAGGTCCACAACCGTCGAGTTCGCGACGGCACGGATTGAGATCTTTATGGCGCGAGGTCTGCTCATAGTTCTTGAGACTCTACTGCTGTTCGGGCGCAGGACCAACGGGAGCCGCTGGAACGGGCGGGATTGCTCCTCGGCCTCCGGGGCCAGGTGCCGGTGTCGCCGCAGGCGGTGGTGCCGCCGGCAACTCCGCTTTCCCATCCAGCGCGAAGACGAACATCATTGGCGCATTGTCTACCTTGGCGTTGTTTGGACCGGTAACAGTTGCGGCGCGGCCCAGGCCTCCGCCGAACGCCACATACTGCTTGCCGTCTACTTCGTACGTAATCGGCGCAGCCATGCCGGTGCGATTGATCTTCACTTCGTAAAGAATTTCGCCTTTGTCGGCGCTGAGCGCGCGGAAGCGGCCGTCATTGATGACCTGAAACACGAGATTGCCGGCTGTCGTCGTCGTGCCGCCGCCGATGCCGCCCCCACCTTCAACGTTCCACCCCAGCTTTTGCTTTACCGGATCCCACGCCTGCAGTCCACCGCGCGCGCCTGCCGGCGGCTCAGGACCGGCCAGCGGTTCAATCACCTTGGGCGATGTTGGCCGAACGTAGCCCGTGCTGCCAGGCCTTAGCTCCGGCATTGCTTGATAAGGGAAGTTTGAGTAAGACGATGGAATGTAGACAAGTCCGGTGTTCGGATTGAACGACATCGCCGACCAGTTGTGCGCGCCGCCGCCGGTGGGATAAATCGCGATCCCCTCCAGATCGTAATACGCTGCCGGATTTACAACCGGTCTCCCATCTTTGCCGATTGCCGACGCCCAGCTCACTTTCACGAACGGCTCTGCCGAAAGGAGTTCGCCGGTGACGCGGTCGAGCACATAGAAGAAGCCGTTCTTCGGCGCTTGCATGATCACCTTGCGTACCCGGCCATTGATGTTGAGATCGAGCAGCATCAACTGCTGTACGTTGTCGAAGTCCCAGTTGTCATTCGGTACGGTTTGATAGTGCCACTTGAGTTGTCCCGTGGTGAGATCGACCGCGAGGATCGAGC
>Ga0134121_10003578_pt1 | contig 12918 bp, 11 predicted proteins | sample KB301_FD_96463 | JGI IMG/M metagenome (GOLD analysis project Ga0134121, IMG submission 96463) | Terrestrial soil microbial communities without Nitrogen fertilizer from Kellogg Biological Station, Michigan, USA - KB3-0-1 | ecosystem: Environmental > Terrestrial > Soil > Unclassified ...
GTGTGACGACTGCTCGTCGCGGATGTAGGGCACATCCGACACCACCGGGTCGCCGGTGGCCTGGGTGTCGATGATGCGCAGGTCACCGAGCATGCCGGCGTCGCCGAGTTGCCCCCCGCCCTCCGGGTGAAACGCCGTACGATCGAGCACCAGATCCGATTTGCCGTTCCAGAATCCACGATGGAGTACGGTGGCGGTAAACGCGAGAAGATTGGAATCGTTGTAATAGAGGCGTTCCGTTGGCTTCATCTGGAGGTTCTCATAGCACATCGGGAACCGATGCAGCGCCGCCGGCTCGCCACTCGCGCGGGGCTTGTGCAGAGAACTTGCCGCTGGCTGGACGTAGATCGGACGTAGATCGGCCAGCTGAGCGCCACGAGCTGGAGCTTCCTCGACGACGGGATCATCTACCCGCTGCCGTCGAGCGACTACTGCGACGTCGAGGGCGTCACCTTCCTGAGCGCGAGCCGCGTGGCCCTCGTGTCCGACATGAGCGACCCGCAGAGCGACCCGGCCAACTGCAACAACAAAGACGAGATGGTCCACATCTTCGATCTGTAGCAGCGAAGCCTGTGCCGCCTTCCGGTATCATGCGCGCCATGCGCGGATCGTTGATCGTTTTGGTTATTCTCGGCGCGGCGCTGACGGCGCATGCGTTCGACAAGAGCGATGAGCCGAAGATGAAGGCCGCCGCGGCCGAGCTGGAGAAGATGGTGGGCGCTGCCGCGAAGACGTGCGGCGCGAAGATCACCACCGAGATCGACTGGAGCACGTTCGACAGCTCGATGAAGCCGAGCGCGCTCGGCTGGCTCGGCACCGTGACGGGCTGTGGTGTCGCGGCCAGGTCGCTCGACCTGCTGTGCCAGGATGACCTCGGGAAGGCGGCCGCCAAGGAAGTCTCGGCCGTGCGCTGCGTGTACCAGCCGGGCATGGAGCCGAGTCACAAGTTCGAGAACGGCAAGCTCACGATCGGCGTGACCGTGTACGGCGCGGAGACGCTCCAGTTCGTGATGTTCCAGGAATCGTGGCCGAAGGTGCACGCGCATCGGCTCGCCGCGGGCATCACCGCATCGGCGCGCAAGGAGCTGCTGAGTGGCCTCGAGCGCGACAACGTCCCGCTCGCGTCCGAGGTCACGCTCGACATCGATTCGGACACGTTCGTCGTCGGTGGTTACGCGATGACTGACATCGCGATGAACGATATCTGCAACCGCGACTTCAGCTCGTTCCTGCATCTGGTGAGCGAAAACCTGAAGGGCAAGCCGATCGTGAAGGGCCTCAAGCACCTGCGTTGTGCGACGACGCAGGACGAGAAGGGCAAGGCGCCCGCGGTCGACGGCGATACGCTCACGTATTATGCCCGCATCGTCGCCGGGAAGTCCGGGACGTTCCGCGGCTTCCAGGATCCACAGCACTCGTTCAACTTGTTCCGGAAGGCGAAGAAGCTCGGCGGCGAGTGCGCATGGTTGGCAAACGACCCCGAAACGGCTGCCGACTGCAAGCGTTGATAGGCCCGTCATCATCCATGAACTGCGTACTATTTCTCGATGACGATCACGCGCGACACGCACGGTTCCGCCTGCGCATGGGCGCGCTCGGCCATGCCCAGCGTCATCAGCTGCTCTACGTGTTCACCGCCGCTGAGGCGATCGCGGCGCTGCAGGCGCACGAGGGCGAGATCGCGCACGCATTTCTGGATCACGATCTCTGTGCAGATGACCACTGGGTACTACCGGGTGCGCCCAGCAAGGTGCCGACCGGAATGGCCGTGGTCGACCACATCGTGACCATGCGCCAGCCACCGGCGAAGGTGACCGTGCATAGCTTCAATCACCGGGCGGCACTCGAGATGTGTGCGCGGCTATCCAGGCTGCCGAACGTGGCCACCCAGTACATCCCGTTCACCGAGTTGCTCGATCAGCTCGATCCGCTGGTCTGACAGCCGCCGCGACTCGCCGGCGGAGCGCGCGGTCAGTGCTTGTGATCGACCCTGCCGTTGGACAGATCGAGCGTGAACGTATGCGTGCCGTCGAGCACCAGCGTGGCCGTGTGATCGGCGTTGAACGTGAGCTCGGCGTGGATGTCGAATGACTTGTCGACGTCCTTGCTCCCCATGGCCGTGCCGGTGACCGTGCGATGCGCCTTCACCTCGAAGCTCACCGAGCCACCGGTGGCCTGCCGCTCCTGCGTCGCGATCTGGATCGCGTTGTAGGTCGCGGTCGTGTCGAACGAGTAGGTCGACGTGACGCCCTGGTGGAAGATCGAGGTCATCGTCGTATCGAGCGAGAAACTGCTGTCGCCGTTGATGGTCGCGGTAGGGCTCTGCAGGCCGGTGATCGTCCACGTCCCCTCGCGATCCACCGCAGCGGTGAAGTTCGGGGTCTGCAGGTTACCCGTCCACTTGACGTCGACCGTCGCGCTGTCCGTGGTCTTGTCGCATGCCGCCAGCACCGTGCCCGCGGCGTCCTTGCAGGTGATCGTGAAGTTGTTGTCGACACCCATCCGGTTACCGTGGAAGTGACCGTCGGTTCCGCGCAGGAACCCGAGCGGCATCCTGCCCAGCGCGATGCTCATCGCATCCGCCATCGCCACAACCTCGCCGCCACCGACACCGCCATTGCCGCCGGTCACGGTCGACGACGAGATCGCTTGCGCTGTATCCTCGTAGTCGGCGGTGGTCGCGGGTGACGACGACGACGAGCACGCGGCGATCGAGAGACCCAATGTGACAAGTGTTGTGCGGTTCATAGAATACCTCACGGCGACCAGAGCAAGGACCAGACCCGAAGCTTGCTCATCGGCCAAGCCCGTGAATGCACAGCTAGGAGTCCGCTGTACACGAACCGCTACCGAGTAACTTTGCCCCACCTCCGGCGGGCTCTCGTGCAATTCGCGTACGTGCTGTCCTCCACAATCGTGTCGAGACCTCACACCTCGGGGCGGGGGGGCGATCCCCACCCAGGCGATTCATCCTGTGACGATCCAGATGGCGGCGCGCCGGCGGAGTTGCCACAGGCGAATCCACACGAACCAGCCAGCCAGGGTAGCCAAGCTCAAAACCACGGTCGCCGCACGCAAGAGTGCACCGGATATGTTGTAGTCGCGAGAGGGATTCTGCCCGCGATGATGGTGGCGATCAGCGTACTCCTGGGAATCGCCCCAGGGGTCGTCCTCGTCATCGATGCTGTCGGAAATGTCATCCGCATGAGAGTCCCGCTTGAGGTAGAAGTCGTAGTAACGTGGGTCCTGGCGGATCTGGTAGCGCAGGGGGGGCGCCCAGTTCGGGCGCTCCCCGTCGGGAATCCTCTCGATATGACCTTGTAACATCTGTCCGTTGTCGTGACGGCGGTTGCCGCCGGCAACGGCCAGGATGCGCGGACCGACCACGCAGAGCGTCACGCGGCGTAGACTGCCATGATCGCTATTCTGCACAAAATCGCACGGCACGATGACATATTCGCCCAGGGGACGACGCGCTAGATCGTCGGCGCCGATGCGCCGTGGAGCCTCCAGCGAAGGGGAAGGCGCTGGTGGAGGAACCACGGACGCAGCGGGCGCTTGTCGGGGAGCTGAGTGTTGCGCGGACGCTTGTTGCGGAGGCTGTTGTGGAGTCACGTAGAAGCGGAGCGCGACACCGGCGAAGATCGTCGATACAGCGAGCGCCACGAGCCAGATCCCCTGGTTCCTGAGGAAGGCAGGGATGAACAGGGCGCTGTCCGGAACTGCGTTGTCCGGGCTCGGCATCACAGCGCGATGGTTACTGCCCCGGGCCTGTACGGCGGCCGAGATCGTGGGCCAAAGCTTGAGCGCGTTCGCGCCCGGACGATCGCGATACGGCCCACCGCGGGACCGCAGCCGCCGGAACGCGTTGCCGATCATGTGGTCGGGCCCATCGAGGCGATAAGGCGATCCTCGCGGGCGGGGCATCCGTGCGGCGGCTAGGCGCAAGAGCCCGTACGCAAGCAGCGCCTCGTCGGGAGTCCTCGCGCCGAACCGAACGATATCGTCGGGTGACCTCGGATCGACGCCGACGCTAGCGCGGAGTTTCAGCTGATGCGACAGGAATTCGTGCATCGCGTCGGTCATCCGGGCAGGGTCGCAGCGGCTGCCGAACGCGGCTAGAGCGAAGTCGCTGCCTCGCCGCGCCGCCGCGTCGCGTGGTCACCAGGTCCAGCTCCATGCACACAACCCAAACAGGACCGCGGCGATCACCACGGCGAGCGAGGAGTTTGATCGCACGAGCACCACGACGGCGATGCCAGGTGCCCAGAGGCGTAGATATGTGGCGATCACGCTGCGCAGGTGGAGCTTGATCGGAAAGCCGATCCGCTGGCTGCGCCGGTCGTGTGTGATCCAGAACGAGCGCCCCGGGATCAATGGAATCCGCAACCCACCAATGCACGTGAACTCGGTCTCGACGTACTCCCCATCGTACTCGTCGACGCGGCCATACGTCCGTCTCGCCACAATGAACTCGTCCAACCCCATGCGCCCAGCATATCATCCGCGCTGCCACGACGGGACAGCTCGGCGCCCCGCCCGACCAGCCGGCACTCGGCCCGGTGCTGTCGAAAGCAAGGCGTTCGAAGCGACCGCGAAGGTTCAGCCCTGGCAGAATTGGCCGATGTTCCGGTGGAGGAAGCAGAATCAGCGCTTGCCAGTCACATGATTGATCGCTCACCTCGCTCTGGCGCACGAGTTGGCGTCGCCACCGTCGCACGCCTTCCGGTACAGCGCGGAGGCCCGGGCGCGCTCGCGGGTGACTCCGACGCCATGCTCGAAGCAGAGCGCGAGGTTGCTGCAACCAACCACGTCGCCGCCGTCGCACGCCTTCTGAAACAGCGCCGCGCCTCGGGCCGGGTCTCTGGGCAGGCCTGTGCCCTGCTGGTAGTGGATGCCGAGCATGACGCACCCCGACAGCCTTCCGCCGTCGCACACCTTGCGGTAGAGCGCGATGGCCTCGGCGAGATCCACGGCCGTTCCTGTGCCGCGCTCGTAGTGCAGGCCGAGGTTGGCGCAGCTGGCCAGCGCGCCGCCGCTGCATGCCTTCTGCAACAGCGCCACGCTCCGCACAGCATCGCGGGCAACTCCAGTGCCGCGGTCGAACATCAGCGCGAGGTCATTACACCCCGCCAGTTCCCCGCCGTCACAGGCCTTCTGGAGCAGCGTCGCGGCCCTGGGCAGATCCTGCGCGACGCCAGCGCCGCCCTGGTAGAGCAGGCCGAGGTTGGCGCATGCACGCAGATCGCCGCCATCGCACGCCTTCTCGTACAGCGCGGCGGCCCTCGCCGGATCGTGCGTGCCGGGTCCGGTCTGGAGGAGGAGGCCGAGGTTATTGCAGGCATGCACGGCGCCCCGGTCGCACGCCTTCTGGTAGAGCTCCGCGGCTCGGGCCGGATCTTTGCCGACTCCCGTGCCATGCGCATAGAGCAGCGCGAGGTTGAAGCACGAGGTCTCATCGCCGTGATCGCACGCCTTCTGATAGAGCGTCACGCCCCTGGCAGGATTCCGGGAGGGGCTGGTCTCGGTGGTGTAGAGAAACCCGAGCTGGCCGCAGCTCTCGATCACGTCGCCATCGCACGCCTTCTGGTAGAGCGCGATGGCCTTGGTGACATCCCGGCCCACGCCGGTGCCGCGCTCGTAGCCGCCGCCGAGGTAGTAGCAGCCGACCATGTCTTCGCTGTCGCATGCTTTCTGGTACAGCGCCGTGGCCCGGCCGGCGTCCGCGGCGATGCCGGTGCCGCGCTCGTAGAGGTAACCGAGGTGGGTGCATCCGGACATGTACCCGCCGTCGCACGCCTGCTGGAACAGCGCGACCGCCTTGGCGGCGTCCGCGGTGTGCCCATCGCCGGGCTCGTACAGCATGCCGAGGTGGACGCAGCCGACCAGGTCGCCATCGTCGCATGCCTTGCGATACAGCGCGCCGGCCTGCGCCGCATCGCGGGCCACGCCGTCACCGTGCTCGTAGGCGAAGCCGAGACGAACGCAGCCCATCATCTCGTCGCCGTTGCACGCCTTGCGAAACAGCGCGACGGCCCGGGCAGCGTCGTGCATGGCTCCGGCCTGCTCCGCGTACCGGATGCCGAGATAGATGCAGCCTCGCAGGTTGCCGCGATCGCACGCCGTCCGGTAGCGCGCAATGAGCTTTGAGGGGTCCAGGCCGAGCCCGGTACCATGCTCGTGCAACCCGCCGAGGCCGGCGCAGCCCGCCATGTCGCCGCGATCGCAGGCCCGCTGGTAGAGCTCGTCGGCCTTGGCCGGGTTGCGGGCCACGCCGGTGCCATGCTCGTACGCGACGGCGAGGTTGCTGCAGCCCGACAGCGCGCCAGCGTCGCAAGCGCGCCGGTACAGCTCGGCGGCTTTGGCCGCATCGCGCGGCACGCCGGTGCCATGTTCGTGCAGGATGCCGAGGTTGTTGCACGCCGTCGACTCACCCTGGGAACACGCCCTGGTGTACAGCGCGGCGGCCTGGCCGGGATCCTGCGGCACGCCGGTGCCATGATCGTAGAGGAGGCCGAGGTTGTTGCACGCCGCCATCGTCCCGCGGTCGCAGGCCCGGCGGTACAGCGCCGCGGCGGTCGCCGGGTCTCGCGCGAGCCCGGTGCCGCGGGTGTAGAGGACGCCCAGGTCGTAGCAGCCGAGCGTTGATCCGGCGTCGCACGCCTTCTTGAACAACGCGGCGGCCGTCGTCGGGTTTCGAGCCAACCCTTTGCCGAACGCGTAGAACACGCCGAGGTCGGTGCAGGCCGCGCTCGCGCCGTCATCGCAGGCTTTGCGATACAGCCCGGCCAGGATCGCGGTATCGGAGGCAACCCCGAGGCCGCGCTCATAGCGCAGGTCGAGATCGTTGCAGCGCTCGGCGTCGCCCCCGCAGGCGCGTCGCGACGCCCCCGTCGAGCTCTCGGGAACCTGCGCCGGCAGCTGACACGCCACCGCAAACGAAACCATCGCGGCCACCAGCCATCCGCCGTGACACCAACTCGCGATCCTCATGCTCAACCACGCACACATCCTTGCCTCCCTCCACCTGTTCCAGGAGATGCTATCCCAACCTGCGCATTCCGGCGGCGCAAGCCACAGCGGCCAGGCCGGTTTGTTCAACCTTTCGGTCTTGCTCGGTATTCCGCTCCGACTTGATCAGGCCGTCCCGCCCCACTGAAATTAACCTCGGTCGGACTCTCCCCAACGACCTGGTCAGGCCGTCCGGCTCCACTGAAATTAACCTCGGTCGGGCTCCCGCGGGCACGATTGTATTGGCGACGGGGTGCTATGCGTTACGACAACGGTTTGGCAACAAACCGTAACAAACCGAATTGATTAGGGACTTCCACTGGATTGACACAGGAAGGGCGGTCCGCGCCCCACTGAAATCAACCTTGGCCGGGCTCCCGCGCGAGCTTACCGGAGGTTCGCGGAGAAATAGGATCCAAGGCCCATTCTACAGCGTAAGCTGCAGCGTTCGGATCATCGCGGCTCGGCATCGAGCTCCTCGACGTCTTCGGTCTTGGGCTGCTCCTGGGGCTTGAGTTGGGTGTCGACGTGCCAGCGGAGCAGGGCAGTCCGTTCAAACTCGCGTCGCGATGAATAGGACGCCCCAGTTGCGGAGGGCAACGCCCTCGGGCCCTCGCTGGGCATCGAAGGCCGCGACCAGATCCGCACGTAGCGGCGACCGAAGGTCCTCCGGGATGGGGCGCAGGAAGGTGCCGAACGCGCTCGCCTCGATGAAGGCGACAAGCGCCTCACCGCTCGCGTGGGTTTGCGTATTTTGCATCACGTGAAGCTCGACGAGCTCGAGTCCACTCTGGAGGACCAGCAACACGAGGTCGGTCGTCGTACAGCCTCCCTTCGCAAACGTGAGCTTCGAGTGATCGACGCGACCGGCATAGGGCCCGCGCGCGAGCAGGGGCTCGAGAACGCGGCGCACCGTGCCGGCCCTGGCAAGCTCGTGCGGCGAGGTCGTCACCCCGAGGCGCCCGCCAGGTCGCAGGACGCGGCGTACTTCGGCGAGGGATTTCGGCTTGTCCGCAACCCAGTGAAAAACGGATGACATACAAACAGCGTCGAAGCTCGCGTCCTCGAAGGCGCCGAGATCCTCGGCCTGCCCCACCTCGAACCCCACGGCGCCGCCGTGCGAACGGGCGATCTGGATGCGCTCCTCGAGAGGGTCGATGCCGGTGACGGCGCCTTTCGTCCCGACGCGTTCGGCGATCCAATGCGTCAAGCGACCGGTCCCGCACCCCACGTCGAGGACGCGCGCGCCTTCGTCGAGCCCGAGCCGCTCGACAAGTTGCTTGCCCCCCTCGAATTGGAGATCGCTGACCCGATCGTACGTTTGCGCGAGATTTCGGCTGTCGTGTTCGAACGAAGTCGTCATGGTTCTAGGGCTTTGGTACGACGCGGATGGGCGGCCGAACGTGACATCGGAACAGGTTAGCGTTGGTGCCGCGGAAATGGCAACAGGGTGTTGCCTTCATAGCGGGAGTCCGTTACCGTCTACTCCGAGATGGCGACAATACGTTGCCATCCGAAAGGGAAAGAGTCGGATGGCGCGCACGCATGTCGAGATCAAGACCGATGACGGCATCTGCCCGGCGAGCGTGTTCCGCGCGTCAGGCAGCGCCGGGCCGTGGCCGGGGGTGATCTTCTACATGGACGGGCCGGGCATTCGCCCCGTGCTGTTCGAGATGGCCCAGCGGCTCGCGAACGAAGGCTTCCTCGTCCTCTTGCCCGATCTGTTCTACCGCGCGGGACCATACGAGCCCATCGTGGACGTGAAGGCGCTGTTTTCGGATCCGGAGAAGCGCGCGGCGCACGCCAAGTATTTCGCCAGCACCGACAAGACCAAGGCGGCCAACGACACCAAGGCGTTCCTCCACTTCCTCGACGCCGAAGGCGATCTCGCGGGCCCAAAGCTCGGCGTGACTGGCTACTGCATGGGCGGCGGCATAGCGCTCACCGTGGCCGCCCGTTACCCCGAGCGGTTCGCGGCGGCCGCGAGCTTCCACGGCGCCTACCTGGCGACAGATGCCGATGACAGCCCGCACAAGCTCGCCCACCGCATCAAGGCCAAAGTACTGGTCGCCGGGGCCGACAAGGACACCGGCTTCCCACCGGAGCAGGCCGCGCTCCTCGCCTCCGCGTTCAAGGATGCAGGCGTCGATCACCGCGTCGAGATCTGGGAGGGCGCCGCGCACGGCTGGACCATGAGAGACTTTCCCATCTACAACGAGGCCGCCGCGGAGCGACACTTCCACGAACTTGTCGCGCTCTTCAAGGAGACGCTCCTGTCCAGGGCTGCGCCCCCTGGACCCCGCTGAAGGCTCTCGGAGGAGGCTCTCGGTTGAGAGTATCTCGCGCTGGTGCCCACCGCCTGACGGGCCCCCATCGTTGCCATCTCGTAGTGCGATCGTCGAGCTCGAGCGTCAGCGACCACGCACGAGCGTTCCGGCGCGGGCGCCGGCGATGACGGTCCGCACCGCGAGGGTCAGCCAGATCGTATCCAGCCGGCGCGAGGAGCTGCGGGAATCTACGATTGCGCGGACGAGATGTAAGAGAAGCTGCACATCAGTTCTCGGCGGCAGTTCACCCCGGTCGATGGCGCGCGCGACCATCGACCTCCACTCGTCGCTACGCTCGTCCACCGCATCTCCGATGATCGCGCCGACCTCGGGGCTGCGTCGCTCGTCGAGCAACCGTGCCCAGGCTCGTCCCTCGACCTTTCGACCGAAGGTGAATCGCCGCGTGAATGCTTCGACCAGATCATTCTCGAGCTGTCCGGTGTTCGGAAGCGGGCTCTCGCGAAGGGGCGCCCGCATCCGGTCCACGAGAGCAGTGACCAGTGCCGCACGGGTCGGCCAGCGCCGATAGATCGTGGTCTTGTTGACCGCGGCCCGAGACGCGACCTCGTCCATTCGAAAGCCGGCATAGCCCGAGCGGGCGAGCTCGACGAGCGCGGCATCGAGCACGCGGCGGACCACCTGCTCGCTACGCCCCCCCAGGATCCCCTGGGTGCGACGTGCTGATCCGGCGGAGCGACGCATGGGCCCGGACTGTAACAAGATCGTCGCCTCCCCGGCCTCGTCCAACCCGTGCATGCAGAGCCAGTCAAGCCTGTCGCGTCTTCAGCGCCGGAGACCGTCGAGCGGGCCACCGACGCCTCGGCTCGCGGCTCCTGACGTAGGGTCCGTGATCGGCTGGCTCCGTACGGCGTGACAAGCTCCTGGTAGGCATCCTCGGGCAGCTCAAGTGCCGGATGCAGCCCTCGCGGGTTTTTTCACCTCTTGGAGGAGGTAGCGAAGGTAGCGTAAGAGCTTTCAGTGTGTTACGGCTGCCGAGCGTGCACACCTACGCTCGCATCGATGCTCAAGGGTGTCGATCGTGCGGTTCGGCGTCGTCTTGGGGCGCGGATCAAAGAACTCCGCACCGCTCGCAAGCTCACGCAGGAGCAGGTCGCAGACTGCACCGGCCTCTCGCAGAAGTACGTGAGCGCGCTCGAGTGCGGCCAGAAGTCGCCGAGCTGGGAAACCCTGGTGAACCTCGCCCACAAGGCCTTCGAGATCAGGCTCGCCTCGCTGATGTTCGGGATCGACGAGGACATCGCCGTCGAGATCCAGAGCCTCGGTGATGTGATCGCCGGCCGGCCGGTGGAGGCTCGCGGCGATCTGCTGCGCGGAATCGAGCTGGTGCTGCGCGCGGGGGGCATTTTGAAATAGCGTAACCGCTTGCGCAGGTAGGACGTATACTGGGGCATGCTGCGCCCACTCGACCGCACGTCACCGGCCACCCAGACCGCGACCTTCGGCCTCGGTTGATTCTGGGGTCCCGACGCCCGGTTCGGGTGTCATCCCGCGATCGTTCGCACGCGCGTCGGCTATGCCGGCGGCAACACCGTTGATCCGACGTATCACAACCTCGCCGATCACACCGAGGTGTTCCAGGTCGACTTCGACCCCGCGAGGCTGTCCTACGAGGAGCTCCTGCGGCAGATCTGGGCGAACCGGCGAGGCGGACGGAGCTACAGCCGACAGTACATGGAGGCAGTGTTCTGCATGGATGCCGAGCAGGAGGCGACCGCGCGGCGTCTCGGGATCAGCGCACCGATCGTGAGCGGCGCGCGGTTCTACCTCGCCGAGGACTACCACCAGAAGTACTACCTGCGGCATGACCGCACGCTGATCGCTGAGCTCGCCGACTACACGCCGCGCGAGGTCGTCGAATCGACGGTCGCCGCGCGGCTCAATGGTTATGTCGGCGGGCGAGGCACGCTCGCGCAGCTGCACGACGAGCTGCCGCAGCTGGGGCTGTCCGCGGCGGCGGCAACGCACCTCGAGCGGCTGGTCGCGTCGCGCACGCGATGAGCTAGGCGAGCGGAAGCGAGCCGTCTTGCGTATAGCCGAGCGTTTCGCGAGGCGATCAAGGCTAGGAGGCCTAGCGCGGTCGCGCGACGACGGGCATGCCGCCCGACGGCGCGAGGGTGAGGCCACGGCGCACGAGCCGCACACGGTCCGAGGCTGCTGTGAGCTCGATGCGCGCCAGGATCGTCGCGAGCACGATCTTCATCTCGAAGCTCGCGAACGCCATCCCGAGGCAGCGGCGCGTACCGCCGCCGAACGGGAAGTAATGGGTCGGATCGGGCTTCTTGCCGAGGAAGCGCGTCGGGTCGAAGCGCGCGGGGTCGGGCCACAGGTCGGGGCGACGGTGCACGAGGTAGATCGCCGCGCCGGCGAAGGCGCCTGCGGGCAGGGCGTGGCCGCCGATCGTGGCGGCGCGCGCGAGGCGACGGGCGACGAGCGGGATGATCGGCGTGAGGCGCAAGGTCTCCTTGATCGCCGCGTCGAGGAAGCCGAGGCGCTCGACGTCATCGCCGGCCTCGTCGATCTCGGCGCGAACGCGCGCGAGGTCGGACGGATGCTTGAGCAGGTGGTGGATCACCCAGGCGAGCGTGGTGGCCGTCGTCTCGTGGCCCGCGAGCAGGAGCGTCAGCATCTCGTCACGTAGCTCGTCGTCGGTCATCGCCGCACCGTGCTCGTCGCGCGCGTCGAGCAGCATCGAGAGCACGTCGGTGCGGCCGGCGGTGCCCTCGCGGCGGCGGGCGGCGATCACGTCGCGCACGATGCGATCGGTCTCGGACTGCGCACGGACGATCGGCGACCACGGCAGCAGGCGGCCGAGGCCGTGCTCGCCGGCCTGCTGGACCCGCGCCACATACTCTGGCGGGGTGAGCATCAGGATGGCGGTGCCGAGCCGCGACGTGCCCAGCGTGGTGAAGCGGACGAGGGCGTCGCGCAGCGGGCGCAGCCGCGGCTCATCGCCGACGCCAAAGATCGTGCGCATGATCACCTCGAGGGTGATCGTCTGCATCGCGCCGTGGATCGGAAAGGCAACGCCGTGCTTCCAGCGCGCGAGCTCGGCGAGCGTGGCGTAGCGCATCGTGTCGCCGTAGGCGCGCATGCGATCGCCATGGAACGGGGGGAGCATCAGGCGGCGTTCGCGCAGGTGCTCGAGGCCATCGAGCAGGAGCAGCGAGCTTGGGCCGAGCGCCGAGCGCAGGATGACGTTCGCCTCGCCCGCGCGCAGGACATCGGGGTCGCCGGTCCAGATGTCCTTGATCGCCGCAGGGTCGGAGAAGAACACGATCGGCTGGGGCATGCGCGGGACGCGCACGGAGAACGCCGGGCCGTAGGTCGCGGCGAGTTGCTCGAGCATCGGCAGCGGCTGGCGCACCCAGCGCACCATGTTGAGGAACGGAGGTGAACTCGGTCCGGGTGGCAGCACGTCGTGAGTGTAGCGCGCGCGGCGCTGGACGACGGCTCGCTCGTCGCGTACGAGTGGTGCGATGCCTTCTCGAACAGCCTCTTGCTCCTGCGGCCAGCTGCGCATCGAGGTGCACGGCGAGCCACGCGGCGTCGGCGTCTGCCA
>Ga0134121_10003580_pt1 | contig 12915 bp, 11 predicted proteins | sample KB301_FD_96463 | JGI IMG/M metagenome (GOLD analysis project Ga0134121, IMG submission 96463) | Terrestrial soil microbial communities without Nitrogen fertilizer from Kellogg Biological Station, Michigan, USA - KB3-0-1 | ecosystem: Environmental > Terrestrial > Soil > Unclassified ...
ACGTGATTCGCGTCGGTGGCGCCCCGGACGATGTCAGCATACCGATCGAGTGCGGCTCCCAGCTCGGGGATCTCGAGCGTGTCGATGGTGGCGCGCAGCGCCGCGGCCAGGTCGCCGCCGCGTGGAACGACGCGAATCACGTAGTCGTTGGGGGCGAGTTCCGGCAGCACCGCGGCGTGGATCAACGAGGACTTGCCCGAGCCCGATGGTCCCACGACCAGGATCCGGGTGTGGCGCGCGCGGATGCGCTGCACGAGAGTGTGCTTGTCGGCGTCGCGCCCGAACAGCAGATCGCGATTGGCGGCGGTGAATGTCGCGAGGCCTGGATACGGACACGCCGGCCGCTCGTCGATCGGCTCGTCCAAGGCCAGGAGCTTGCGCAACCGCGCCAGCGCCTCCGCGGTGTGCTCCTCGTCGCTGCAGTCGAGGCCGACCAGCGCGCGCTGACCGAGCGACAGCTGCGTCAGCGCAGCGTCAGAATCCAGCGCGAAGTCGCGTGCGATGATGATCAAGCGCGGCGTCTTCTGTTCCCACCCTGCGTGCTGCGCTAGCCTGGCCGCGAACTGCGCGAGCTTGTCCCAGCGCGCCGCACTCGAGGCGATCAGGACCGTGAAGCGACACTCTTCGACCGCACGGGCGATCTCCTGGAGCTGCAGCTCGCCCAGGCCATCGTCCTCTCGCATGTGGTACTGGCCTTTCTGTAGGCCGAGCTCGCTCACCATGCGACCGTGGACCCAGGCGTGATCGGCTGGCGCGTAGCAGATATGCAGGAGCGGCTTGTCGGAAGCGGTCACTGCGGCACCCGGGAACATGGGTTGCTCTCCAGGAGGTGTTGACACTGGCCGGTCCAAAGGTCGGCCCCTGGCTTGGCGTTGCATGACGAACAGCTCCGCATCACCCTCGGGAGGCGACACCAGTCGGCTGAATCCTACAGAGATCATGGGATTTCGAACGTCGGGCGCAGCCACCAGTTCCGCGAGCCGTTCGTCCACATTGATGCTGCGCGCCGGTTAGTCGGCCTGGACGAACGCGGCATCACCACCATCGCTTCCGGAGATCTGGGCAGAGCTGACCTCTTACCCGTTGAGGGAAGCAGCCACGCCTCAGCTGGAGAGGAACCGGATGCGAGTGGTACGATTCCGCAGTGGACGGGCATCGCACCGCAGAACGACGAAGCCTGGCGTATCACGGCGCCATCGCCGAGCGGCTGGTCCATGATCCGTCCATCATCGCCCGTGCCCGCGCGCGGCTTGCCGACTGGGCTGCGTCCGGGGCCGTTCATCCCAAGTGGATTGCGGCATGGTCAGAGCTTCTTGATCGTACACCTGCCGAGATTTGTGACAAATTGCGCGAGCCTACGGAGCAAATGGTGGCATTGCGCCAGGTGACGCCGTTTGCTGGCGTGTTCGATTCGCGTACGCGCTGGACACTCTGGCGGAGTGTGCCGCATTGAACCGCGCACAGCTTGAGCACGTGATTCTGCCTCTGCGACGCTGGACCTGGGAGCCCGATGATGACACACACGATCGAGATCCATAGTGCGCTCGACGATAATCTCGTGGACCAGCTCGCCGAGATCCTGATCGACGCCACCGACGGCGGCGCGTCGGTCAACTTCTTGCCGCCGCTTGACCGCGACACGGCTACCCGATTCTGGCGCGAGCTTGTGGTGCGGCCGCGCGGTGCGATCGCGGTTGCTCGCTCCGGCGATCGGGTAGATGGCGTGGTCGTGCTAGCGCCAAGCTGGGCGCCCAACCAGGCCCACAAGGCCGACGTCGCCAAGCTGCTGGTCCACCGCCGGGCGCGCGGCGCCGGGCTGGGCCGCCGGCTGATGACCGCGCTGACTGATCACGCCAGCGCGATGGGCTTCCGCTTGCTCGTCTTGGACACCATGCGCGGCGACGTCGCCGAGCAGCTGTACCGCAAGCTCGGCTGGACCGAAGCCGGCGCGATCCCGGATTACGCGATCTACGGCGATGGGTTCGTCGAGACGGTGTTGTTCTACAAGCGTCTCGCCCAGCCTCGGAGTGAACCACCTCAGTGAGCCACCAGCGAGCCACGGGTTAGCCCGGTGCTGCGGTTCCGGCTCGCGCGGCCGCGGCGTGTGCGCCGGCATGATCGACCACGACGCCGGGTGCGCCGGCCTCGAGAAGGCGGCGCAGATCGTCGGGGACCGCGCACTTGGTCTGCTCGAGCTCGCGCACCAGCACGTAGGTGGTCTCGGCCGTGGCCGTGGTGCGCTCGGCGCCCAGGACACGCAGCTCCATCGCGAGCACGAACGAGGTGTTCCCGACGCGCGTGGTCGAGACGGCGACCTGCAGGATGTCGTCATAGCGCGCTGGCGACTGCCACTCGATGGTCTGCTTGACCAGCCGGTAATCGTAGCCGCCGCCGAACACAGCATCGCCCCACACGACGCGCAGGTACTCGATCGTAGCGATGTCGAGGTAGTCGCCGTAGCGCGCGTTGAACACGATCTTCTGCGCGTCGCACTCGCCGTAGCGGACGCGCAACAAGTAGCTGAACGGGGTCAACGCAGCCCCCTGGCCCGCCGGGCAAGGAGCTGGGGACCGCGCAAGCTTCCCTCGGCGTTGCGAACGAGGTCGGTCACCGAGTTGCTCCGGTCTGCTCCGAACATTTAGCGAGCATAATGGAACCAGATCGACCCAGCCAGCTCGAGGGTTCGAAGTGAGACTACAGTTTCTGCGTCCGGCCCTTGGGCGCGCCCCAGACTGCCAGCACATGTACGGTCTCGGTCATCTCGTCGACCAAGGTTCTCCGTCCGGGGCATCAGGATGCGGCGCAGCTTAGGGCGCCGAGGAGGCGGCCATTGGACGCCAGCACTACTCCTCTCGCAGATGTGGCGGAAGGTCTTCTCCAGTTCATCGGTGAAGATCGTCGCAGCCGCTGGTCGATGTTCGACCCACCACCTCTCGATCTTTTCCGCCTGTTGTTGCGCCCTCTTACCGATTCGCAGCTTCACGTCGGGCTCTTATCTGGGCGATGAAGTCGAAGCCGTCCATGTGGTCACCCCGCTCGAAGTCTTCAATGCCTTCGTCGATGGCTTGAAGCAGTCGAGCCCGCTCCTGTGGTTCGAAATCATCATCAACGGGGAACAGCTCGATCTCGGTGCCATCCGGCAGCTCGGTGGGTTCATCCACCACCAGGCGCCCGTTTTTGACGACGGCTTTGAGAGGCTGCATCAGTTCCAAGTGTAGTTCCCTTCGGCTTCGGGAGCCATCACGGTTACAGCGCGATCGGCCAGGTCAGGTGACGCTCCAGGATCATCCTGCGATGGGCCGCGAGCTCGGCGGGGACGAGCGCGCCGAACTCCTCGTGGGCGGTGGCAAAGCTGCGGCGTAGCGCGGGCTCGAACTCCGGGCAGTCATCCGGGGCGATCGCCGAGAGCGGGGTGAGGAAGGTCGCGCAGTAGATGTCGAGCGCGGAGATCCGGGCGCCGCCGAGGTAGACGTGGCCGAGCGCGCGTTGTGCGAGGAGCCGATCGCGCAGGAGGTGGAACTGCTGCTCGATCCGCGTGCGGCTGCGCGCGGCAGCCTCGGGGGTGTAGCCGTATCGCTTCGCGAGGTAGTGACCGACGGCGAGCCGGAACCCGCGCTTGCCCTCGCTCGTGATCGTGGCGTCGATCATCGCGAGCCGCGCGTTCCAGCCGATGCCGTCCTCGCCGGCGATCTCGTGGAGCAGGCCCATCGTCTCGGCGCGCGCGGCGGGCTCGTCGGGGATCAGCACGCCGGGGCCGGCCAGGCGCGACGCCAGGGTGGTGATCGCCGCCCAGTGGGTGCGCACCGGCTCGGCGTCGTGAAACACGGCCGGGACGTTGTCGACGCCGGTCCACGCGGTGATCTCCGCGGCGTCGCGCCCTCGGCGAACCGCGAGCACCGGCACGTTCGCGACGCGGAACAGGCCCTTTGCGGCCTCCGACCATGGGCTTGGTACGTGGCCGGCCACGACGATCCGGACGCCGGGTGCATTGCGGGCAGTCGCTACATCGACAAATTCGATCGCGGTCATGGCGCGAAGCCTAGCGGATTTTCTGCGCACCGAACCGGCTGGGTTGCACCCCGGAAGCGTCCCGGAAGATCACTCCGGCGGATCGCTCTGGAAAGCTTGTTCTGAAGATCTCCCCGGCGGGTTGACCTGGAGCAATGCCCTAGAAGATGGATCTAGAAGATCGAATAGATGAACGGCGCGACGTAGGAGAGGCCGCCGGTGGCGACGAGCAATATGCCGGCGAGCAGGAGCACGAGCAAGAGCGGCATGAGGAACCAGCGCTGCCGGCTCGCGAAGTGGCGCAGGATCCGGCCGATCGTCCGGAGTCGATTGATGAACCAGGTCATGCAGCACCTCGCGTGATCACGAGCTCACCGATCACGAGCGCGTCGATCGGATGGCTCATCAAGAAGCCGAGGGCGTCGATCTCGTTGCCGATGATCGGTTCGCCCGCGCCGTTGAAGGATGTGTTGAGTGCGATCGGCATGCCGATCGTGCGATCGAGCGCGCCGAGCACGGCGGCGAGCTCGGGCGCGGTGGCGTCATCGACGGTCTGCACGCGCGCGCTGCCGTCGACGTGGCGCACCGAGGCGAGGCGCTCGCGGTGGTCAGGGGCGATCGAGCACACCGTCGTCATGAACGGCGTGAGATCGCTCGGTGCGCCCTCGAAGTAGGTGGAGGCGCGATCACGCAGTACCGCGGGGGCGAACGGGCGGAATGGCTCACGGCGCTTGATCGCGCGATTGAGCCGCTCGCGGCTGTCGGGATCGGCCGGGTTCGCCAGGATCGAGCGCTGGCCGAGCGCGCGGGGCCCCCACTCGAAGCGGCCCTGGCAGAACGCGACGATCTTGCCGGAGGCGACGAGCTCGGCGACGTCGGTCGCGACGTCGCTCGCGGTGCGCACGCCGAGCCCGAGCTCGCGCGCGAGATCTCCGGCCGCGCCCTGATCGATCGGCAGGCCGAGGGCGGCGCTCGCGAGGGCGGCCGGGCGCGGATCGCCAAGCTCGATGGCGCCGAGGATCGCGGCGCCGAGGGCACCGCCGGCGTCGCCCGCCGCGGGGTGCACGAACACGCGCTCGAAGCCCGACTCGCGCAGTAGCCGCGCGTTGGCAACGGCGTTGAGCGCCACGCCGCCGGCGAGGCACAGCGCGGGTTCGCCGGTGCGCCACCGCGCCTCGCGGGCGAGGCCGAGCAAGGCTTCTTCGGTGACCTGCTGCAGGGTCGCGGCGATGTCGGCGTAGTGCTGATCGTCGGCGCTGTGCTCGAGGTCCCACGGCCGGTGCGCAGGTCGGCGCGGGCCGAGCAGCTGCTCCATCGCGGGGCCAAAGCCGAGCTCGGCGTCGGCGAGGTACGCGAAGTAGGGCAGGCCGAGCTCGAAGGTGCCGTCGCTGGCGAGCTGGATGAGCTTGGCGAACTCGTCGCCAAGGCGCGGCTTGCCATAGGCGGCGAGCCCCATCACCTTGTATTCGCCCTCGTTGACCTCGAAGCCAAGGTACGCGGTGAGGCCGGCGTAGAGCAGGCCCAGCGAGTGCGGGTACTCGATGCGGCCGAGCTCGCGGAGCTGCGTGCCGTCGCCGTGCCACAGCGCTGTCGAGGTGGCCTCGCCGACGCCGTCGACCGTGAGGACCGCGGCGCGCGGATAAGGGCTACAGAGGAACGCGCTCGCGGCGTGGGCGCGGTGATGCTCGGTCGAGGTGACGCGGTCGCGCGCGACGCCGAGCGCTTCTGCGATGCGATCGATGACCCAGACCTTGCCGCCGAGCTGCGTGCCGAGCGCGCGCGGAAACTGCCGGAGCGAGCGCGGGAAGGTGCGCAGGGTCGAGACGAGCACGCGCTCGAGCTTCTCGACGGGATCCTCGTAGAACACGACGCGATCGAGGTCGCCGGCGGCGAGCCCTGCGTGGGCGAGGCAGGCGCGCGCGGCGTGGATCGGCAGCCGCGCGTCGTTCTTGATCCGCGACAGCCGCTCTTCCTGCACCGCCGCGACGATCACGCCGTCGACGACGAGCGCGGCGGCCGCGTCGTGGTACTCGCCAGAGATGCCAAGCACGGCCGCCATCAGCGACCTGCCTCACGCGCCGGTTCGCCGACGACCTTGGGCGAAGGTGTCTCGGGTGCCGGCAACTGCCATCTGGCAGGGCGCCTGGCCGCGCGCAGGCCGGCCGCCGCGATGGGGCCGGTGATGAGATAGATCACGGTCATCGCGGCTACGTAGATCGCGCCGGCGAGCGCACGACCCGCGCGCCGCCAGGTCCGCCACGCCTCCCATAGCGCCGCCCGCCGCAGCTCGGCGCGCGCGGCGCGTTCGCTGCCGCACAGCTCGACGAGGAGCGCGCGCGTGTAGCTCTCGTGGCGCTGTTCGTCGATGAGGATCGCCTCGAACAGCGCCTTGGTGCGGCTGTCACCGCGCTTGGCGAAGTGGCGGGCGTAGAGCTCGAACTGCTCGCGGCCGCGCTTCTCGCCGCGGTGGACGAACGCCAGGAAGCGCTGCTCGCCGAGTCGCTCGAACAGATCCTCGGTGTCGGCGACCGGCGGCGTGAACGGCGCGCGCGCTTCCTCGAGGCGGAGCTCGGTCGACCGCCGCCAGAACATGCCGGTGTGACGAGTCTCGTCGAGGGCATGCCGCAGGTACGCCGCGCGCCGCGCCAGCGACGTGGTGCGCTGCGCAGCCTGCAGCAGGTCGATCCGGCTGGCCTGCTCCGCGCGCGAGAAGCCGTACAGCTTGCGTGCGCCGTGGCCGGGCACGCGCCACACCAGCGGGGTCACGAGGCGAACGAGTGCTTGACGCAATGTCATCGCGATCTCCTGCAACGCCTGGCAAGTTCATGGGACGCGTGGGTCATGGGGGGCTCGCCGGATCGTGCCGCGTGCACGCGAGCAGTTCGGGGCACCTCGGGGCCGTACCGTAGTAGCGCTTCACGCACCCTGCGTCGGCGGCGCCGTACGCACCCGAGCACGTGAACACTTCCTCGCGCTGGGTGTAGCGTTCACCGCCGAACGCGGTCTGCCAGCAATCACAGATCGCGCGCTCGACCGGCGAGCGAAACGTCATCTCCCAGTTCGAGGGCATGGGATCGGGGTCCGGGTGGGCCAGCTTCTCCGGCTTGTCGAAGGCCAGCACCGGCTTCGCCGCACCGTGCGGCCAGCGGACGCGCAGTACGCGGGTGCGATCGGTCCAGGTGAGCTTGGCGGCGAACTCGCGGCCGGCAACGATGGGGATGACCAGCGAGACCTGGCCCGGCATGACCAGCGCGAGCGCTTCGTGGCCGTCGTCCTGCTCGATGTCGACCGCGACCGGCCGTGCGGTCTCGGTCCGGACGCACAGGATGCGCAGCCATTCCCGCACCTGCTTGGTCTCGCACACCGCCTCGCTCGATCCGCTGACGATCACCTCGGGAGCTTGCTTGAACAACTCGGGCAGCGGGACCGGTGACCGCTCGCTCGCGACGACCGGCTTGGGTGGGGCCTCGGCGAGGGTATGCGCGAGCGAGGCCGCGACGGCAGCATGGCCCTTCGGCGTCATGTGGATGTCTTTGTCGAGGAAGGCGCCCGGCTCGGCCGCGGCAAGCACCGGAGTCGCGTCGAGCACCGACAGGCCGAGGGTGTGGCACAGCTCGACGAGCTCGGCGGTGAGCGCCTTGCTCGGCTCCATGTTGATCGGCGAAGCGCCGTACTTCTTCCATTCTTCGGCGGAGACCTGGACGTCGATCGGCAGGATCACGACGACCAGGCGTGCGCCTTGGCTCTCGACCAGCTGCTTGACGTCGCGAATGTACGGGCCGAGCGGCGGATCGAGCGCAGCCGTGAGCTTCTGCATCTCGAGCTCGGACAGCTTCGCGAGCGCCTGGTCGCGCGCGTCGAGGGTCTCGAGCGCCTGCTTGGCCGTCTCGGTCTTGTGGGTCTTTGCCCACTGCGCGAGTTGCTTGCGCAAGCGTGCGCGGACCGCCGCTGCTGCCGAGATCTGATCCGCGGTGGCGAGGATGTATCGTCCTCCCTCGCCGAGCCCTTCCACGACGATATCGCCCGGGTTGGCGCGCGCGACCGAGATCGTGAACTCGTCGACGTTCTCGCTGTCGTGCAAGACCTCGTTGATCTTCGAGTCGATCTCATTCTCTTCGGACTCGATCTGCTGGTGCACCGACGCCACGTCCGTGAGGCGCTTGTGGCGAACGGCCTCCAGGTCGACGCGCTGCTTCTTGACCTGTTCGCCGGTGGTCACGATGTCCTTCCAGGTGCCCTCCGAGGCGACGCCGCGCTCGTCGATCTTGTCGTCGGCGTGGCGCCACTTGCGCAGCGCGAAGAACAGGTGCGAGCGGCGATACAGGAAGTCTCGGCCGGGAAAGCTCGTGACCGACTCCGGCCCGGTTTCCTTACGCACGGCCCAGCCGTCCCACACCACGTGGCGATCTTTGTTGAGGTGCTGGATCTCGAACAGATCGTTGACGAGGTTGATCGTCAAGACGACGGTCTTGGGATGGCGCCTGGCGAGCTGCTCGGCGATCACCGCGCGGTACTCGGCGGGGCCATACGTCGGGACGCCGCCGTTCATGACGGGCTTGCCGATCGTCTTGCCGAGCCTGGCGGAGAACGTCTCGTCTTGCTCGACCCCGAGGCCGAAGACCTGCGAATCACCGACGACGAGGATGTCGTCCTTGCCCGGCGGCGGCAGCTCGTCACCGCGGTAGCCATCGCGGTTGATCTGGACGTGCGTGAGCGGATTGCCGCTGAACGCGACGTTCTCCGTGGCGCTGGGCAAGAGGCGTACACCGAGCTCGGGGTCGGCGACATAGATGTTGAGGTGCGGAAACGCGCCGCGATCGCGGTAATAGAAGACGCCCTCGGCAACGACCAGGCCGAGAAACAGGCCGGCAAACACCATCACGGCGCGGAGCGGCCAGCGGAGCCAGCTGCGGCGAGGCGCGGGTGGTGCCGGGCGTGCCGGGGCGGCTGGAATCGGGGCAGGGGTCGCGATGGCGGGCTGGTTCATGGACGGCTTTTGAGGTAACGCCGAGCTGGCGAACCCTGTTCCCCGATCCAGTGTCCCACGGCAGGAGCCAGGCAAATCGCGATCTTGGTCACGGCTTTGCCGGGGTGATTCGCTCCACCCGGGTGTCGCTCGTGATCTCGACGCGGTCCTCGTCGGGCGCCGCGTCGCACACCAGCACGTCGCCGCGGTCCGCGGCCTCGAAGCCGCGATTCTGGGGCGTGCGATGGCGCCGGAGCAGGCGGAGCGGAATGCGCCCGGCGGCGCTGCAGCCGATGACCTCGCGCTTGCCCTTGGCGGGCATGGGCGCGCTGACGACCCGCCAGGCGGGGGCTGCATCGACGAGCGCGAGCGGCTGCCGGCGCAGGACGAGGTACGCGAACTTCATGCCGCCGTCGCGCAGGTGGGTGAGCCGCGCGAGCTCGGCGGTACGCCGCGGCAGCTGGAGCGCGCGATCTTCGTGGCACCAGTCGCGCGGATCAGCGAGCGCGGGATTGGGGGGGAGGGTCCGCGTGCACGGCGCGAAGACATGGCCGCGGCCCGAGCGGAGGATCGTGTCGCGTAGCTCGTGGAGCGCACGCGCGGTGTCGCGTAGCGCGGGCTCGATGAGGATCACGGCGCCGTCGTTGTCGATCGCGGCAAGCGCGCGCAGGGTGAGCTCGATCCGGGCACCGGCGGCCAGCTCGTTGAACAGCGTGCCGATCACGACGAGGTCGGCCGCCGGGAGCTTCGCGTGGTGGACATCCTCATTGCGGGTGGCGACGGTGGTGACGATGCCGCGCCGTGCCGCGAGCTCGCGGATGGCGGACCGTGCGATCGCGAGCGCCGCACCGTCGTGATCGATGGCGAGGATGTCGAGCCGGATGTCGTCGCTGGTCCGGGGCGCGGTGACCGTGGGGAGCGCGGTGACCGTGGTACCCTTGTCGAGCATTGCGATCTCGCCGAGCGTTGCGATCGCGCCGAGGCTCATCGCACCGCATCCGGCGCCGAGGTCGACGATCCGCAGGGGACGCGTCGCGGGGAGCGCGCCACGGTGGGCAAGCTCGCCGAGCGGGATCGCGATCTTCATCGCGTCGGCGATCGTGAAGAACATGGCGCGCGCAGCGAGATCGCCGGTCGGGTCCGCGGCAGGCAGGCCACGCTCGCTCGTGTAGCGCCGCGATCGATCGATGATGGCCCTGGTCAGCGCCGCGGTGGCAAGCGGGGCCTCGCCGAGTACCACTCGCGCTGCCGCATGAACGACGTCTTCGAGCTCGTCGGGAACGATCCAGGCCATGGCCAGCGCTGCTAGCCGCCACTCCTTGAGGGGTCTTGGTCTTTCGGAGTGCTCATCCGGCCGGTATCGGCGATGGCAACCTCGGCTGGCGCGGTATCGGGCTGGGGCGTCGCCTCGGGTACGCTTTCGTGATTGGCCGCGGACTTCGCGTTGTCGGCGGGTACGGGCTTGTCGCTGGCGCTGGTGGTGGTCTCGGGTCCGCTGCCAGCGCTCGCCTTGGTCTCCGCGTCGGGCTTGGCTTTGCTCGCGACGTCGGGCTTGGCTTCGGACTTGGCGTCCTTGGCGTCGGCGTTGGTATCGACCCTGACCGTCGGCTCCAGCTCGAATCCCGTATCGGCCTTGGGCTCCTCGTCCGGTGTGGCGGGCGCCGTACCCGCCGCGGGTGCTGGTTCGAGCCTCGGCGGCTCCTCATCGGGGTCGTCGACGATGCGCATCGGCTGCGTCGCCTTGAGATCCGAGGAGACCGACGTGGTCGAGATGATCTTGGGTAGCGTGCCCGTATGGTCGAACATCGCCGTCTCGGTCGGCTCATCGACGGCGAACGGGTTCGTGGTCGGCAGGTCACCGGGATGGGTGACATCTCCGTCGATGTGAGAGGGGACCGCCTCGAACACATCGGTCACCTGCACGGCAACCCCGGTGATGTTGTCGTGGCCGCCACGGGTCTTGGCGAGCTCGACCATGTCCTTGAGCGCGTCGCCGGGGGCCTCGGCTGACAGCTTCTGCGCGATCTCTTCCTCGAGCGGGAAGTAGTCGTGCAGGCCGTCGGAGCACAAGAGCAGACGATCGCCGCGCTTGAGCGTGACATGCGCCATCTCGACCCCGACATCCGCCGAGACGCCGATCGCGTTGACCAGGATCGTACGCAGCGGCGAGACCTGGGCCTCTTCGATCGTCAGCTTGCCTTCGATCACCAGGACCTCGGCGACCGTATGATCGGTGGTGATCTGTGACGACCGGCCGTCACGGACCAGGTAGGTCCGGCTGTCCCCGACGTGGGCAACGAACGCTTCGGGCCCGGCGATCAGCACGACGTCGAGGGTCGTGCCCATGCCGGCCTTGTCGGCTTCGTTCTGGCCGCGCTGGAACACGGCTTGGTGGGCGGACAGGACGGCGCTCTGGAGCAGCTGGACGATGCTGCGCCGCCCGGCGTCGGTCGGCGCCTTCTTGAAGGTGTCGATCTCCTTGCGCGAGCTTTCGAGCGTCTTGCGGACGGTATCGACGGCCATCGCCGAGGCAACCTCGCCGGCGGCGTGGCCGCCCATGCCGTCCGCCACGATGAAGAAGCCGTTCGTCGGCTCCATGTAAGCCGAATCCTCGTTGTGCTCGCGCACAACGCCAACGTCCGTGACGAGCCAGGCTTCGAGCGTCACGCGCGAGGCTTCGTCTAGTGGAGCGGCCGCCATCAGTCGCCTTAAGCTCGGGAATTCTCACCCGCCGGGTGCGCAGCAGCAAGCGCTGGGACCCAAATGCGTCTTATCGTCGATGTTTGTTGCCTCGATCGACGTGGATCGGCGGCGGTGGCCTGCCCTGCCTGGCCAGCTGGCACCCTTGTTGTGTCAAACGAGCACGGCAGAGGTCGACCGCGGCGGGTTCGCGGTCCACGGTGAGGAAGCCTCGACCTAGCCGCTGGGCGACGGCCGCCGTCGTCCCCGAGCCGGCAAACCAGTCGGCGACCCGGTCGCCTGCGACGGTGACGGCCTGGAGGATCCGCTCCACCAGCCGCTCGGGCTTCTGCGACGGCCAGCCGGTCCGCTCGCGGTCCGAATGGTTGAGGGTTTCGACGTCGGTCCACCAATCTTCCGGGACTTTGCCTGCTGCGACCGGGTAACGATAGACCCGGCCGGTCTTACGATCGGTCTTTTCCTGAACCCCATCGACCACCCGCATGTGAGATCCCCCCCTTCGGGGGACACGTACAGCATCGGGATAGAATGCCCAGTCGATGCTGCGTGCGTACCACAGGATGGTGTCGTGCTTCCGGCCAAACCCGCGCCGTCCCTTGCCGCCGACCGCGTAGCACCACACGATTTCATTGACGAATTGGTCACGGCCGAACAGCCGGTCAAGGGCGACCTTCACATAGTGGACCGCCCGGTAATCGAGGTGCACGAACAAGGAGCCGGTGGGGGTAAGAACGCGGCGGCTGTGCTCGAGATACGGCCCCAGCCAGGTGACAAACGCATCCGGATCGTCCGCCCGGTCGGCATAGGCATGACCGCGGCCATGGCGGACGACGCCGGTCCCGAACGGCGGATCGATGTAGATCCCGTCGAGCAGGCCGTCGCCCAGCGCGGTGAGCTCATCGAGCGCGTCGCCGCACACCAGGCGATCGGGCTCGCCGGCACGCCCGAAATCGATGATCTCGCTAGCCGCGGGGGCCTCGGCGGTCTCGACCCGGGCTTTCCCCGGGGCCCCGGCGGCCTCCAAGGTCTGCGGCGCGAGACGTCCGCTCGACATGCGGCCACACTACTATGGCGATATGCGGTTCGGTCCATGGTATCCGCTGGCCGACGCCCGGGATCACGCCCCCACAGGCGAGGGGATCTTGCAGCTGCGGCTGGCAAAGGGCTTGCTCGACTATCCGCGTGGCAAGAGCGCGATGGTGCACTACGAGCATGCCACCGACGTTCGCGCGGCGGCGGCG
>Ga0134121_10003581_pt1 | contig 12908 bp, 14 predicted proteins | sample KB301_FD_96463 | JGI IMG/M metagenome (GOLD analysis project Ga0134121, IMG submission 96463) | Terrestrial soil microbial communities without Nitrogen fertilizer from Kellogg Biological Station, Michigan, USA - KB3-0-1 | ecosystem: Environmental > Terrestrial > Soil > Unclassified ...
CTATGGCAAGGGGGAGGTCTGTGCCGCGGGCTCCCGTCTTTTCGTCGAGTCGAAGGTCCACGGCGAGCTGATGGAGAAGCTCGTCGCCCGCACGAAGCGCCTGGCACCTGCTGATCCGCTCGATCCCCGGACCCGCCTCGGAGCCCTGGTCTCGAAGACGCAGCGCGAGACCGTCCTCCACTATATAGAGGAAGGGAAGCGCGAAGGAGCGCAGGTGGCCTGGGGAGGCGAGCCGGCCGGCATCGGCGGCAAAGGGTGGTTCATGCAGCCGACGATCCTCGACGGCGTGAGGAACGACATGCTGGTAGCCCGGGAGGAGATCTTCGGACCGGTCCTGGCCGTCATCCCCTTCGACCAGCCGGACGAGGCGGTCGAGCTGGCCAACGCCTCGATCTACGGTCTCGCCGCCGGAGTGTGGACCCGCGACGTCGGCTAGGCCCACGACGTGGCGCGCCGCCTGCAAGCGGGCACGGTGTGGATCAACCAGTACAACTGGTACGACTCGGCCGCCCCCTTCGGCGGCTTCAAGCAGAGCGGCTTCGGCCGCGAGCTCGGGCGCGAGGCGCTCGAGGCGTACACGGAAGTGAAGAGCGTGTACGTCGGAAGATGAGGATTCGATGAGCAACGACCAAGACATCGTCCTTGCCGCGCCGGTGCGCACACCGATCGGCAAGTTCCTGGGGGCGCTCTCACCCCTTTCCGCGGCCGACCTCGGAACCGCGGCGGCCACCGCGGCGCTCGAACGGGCCGGCCTCGATCCGCAGCGGGTCGACCAGGTCATCTTCGGTCACGGCCGCCAGGCGGGCGGCGGACCGAACACGGCGCGCCAGATCGCCTATCGCGCCGGGGTGCCGGTCGACCGTCCGGCTTTCACGGTCAACCAGGCGTGCGCCTCGGGCCTCCAGGCCGTCCTCTCGGCGGCGCGGACGATCCGCACCGGGGAAGCCGAGGTGGTCCTCGCCGGCGGCACCGAGAGCATGTCGAACACCCCGTACCTCCTCCCTCGCGCCCGCACCGGCTACCGGCTCGGTCATGCGGAGATCGTGGACGGTATGTATAAGGACGGCTTCAACGATCCGCTCTCCGGTCTGGTGATGGGCGAGACCGCCGAGGAGCTGGCCGAGGAGTCGGGGATCGACCGCCGGGCCTCCGACGAGTGGGCTGTCGGCAGCCAGAACCGCGCCGAGCGCGCCCGCGCCAACGGCCGCTTCGACGCCGAGATCGCGCCGGTCAAGGTCCCCGGCAGGAAGGGAGACGTGGAGATCACGAAGGACGAGCACCCGCGCGACGGCGTGACCCTGGAGTCGCTCGCGAAGCTTCCGCCGGTCTTCCGCCCGGGGGGCCGGGTCACCGCGGGCAACGCCTCCGGGATCACCGACGGCGCCGCGGCGATCGTCGTGGCCTCGCGCCGCGCCGCCTCGGAGCTCGGACTGCCGGTCGTCGCCCGGCTGGTCGACTGGCAGGTGGTCGGCGTCGATCCGCGGATCATGGGAATCGGCCCGGTGCCCGCCGTGCAGAAGCTCCTGGAGCGTACCGGCCTGTCCATCTCTGATGTCGAAGAGGTCGAGCTCAACGAGGCCTTCGCCTGCCAGGTGCTCGCCTGTCTCAAAGACCTGGAGCTCGACGGCGAGCGCGTCAACCCGGACGGCGGCGCGATCTCGCTCGGCCATCCGATCGGAGCCACGGGGACGCGGATCCTCGTCACCCTCCTCCACGGCATGGCGGCGCGCGGACGGACGCGGGGGATCGCGACCCTCTGCGTCTCGGGCGGCATGGGCGCGGCGGCGCTCGTCGAGCGGGAGGCGGCGTGAGCAACGGTCTCGTCCTGGTCTCCGCCTCGACGGAGGAGTATACGGGTCCCTACATAGAGGCTCTGCAGGCGGCCGGCTTCTCCGAGGAGGAGATCCGGGTCGTCACTCCTCCGGACTACGACGCGACACAGGGGCTGGCGGCGCAGGCGGCCGGGCTGGTCCTCTGCGGCGGAATCGACATCGATCCGGCGCGTTATGGCGAGGAGGTTCTCAACGAGACGGTGGAGCTCTATCCCGAGCGGGACGAGATGGAGTGGGACCTGCTGGCCGCGGTCCGGGCCGCCCGCATCCCGACCTGGTGCATCTGCCGCGGCTTCCAGGTGCTCAACGTCTTCCTCGGCGGCTCTCTCTGGCAGGACCTGCCGGTCCAGCATCCCAGCGCGATCGCGCACAGCGTGCCCGAGCCCAAGGACGCGATTGCCCATACGGTCGAGGTCCTGCGGCCGGCCACCGGTCTGGGCACCGTGCTGTCGCGCGAGACCCCGCGCGTCAACAGCCGCCACCATCAGGCGGTCAAGGAGCTGGGCGAGGGCCTGGTCCCGGTCGCCCGCTCGGCCGACGGTCTGCTGGAAGCGGTCGAGCTGCCCGGGGACTGGTGGGCGTGCGGCGTGCAGTGGCATCCCGAGAACCTGATCGCCCTGCCGCAGCAGCGCGCACTGTGGAACGATTTCGCTCGCGCGGTGCGGAAGTGACCGTCCACGTACAGAGCGGCGAGCGGGTCGCCTGGATCATCGTCGACCGGCCGCCGCTCAACATCCTGGACATTCCGACCATCCAGCAGCTCGGCGCTGCCGTCGCCACGCTCGACCGGCTGGGAGACGACCTGCAGGTCGTGGTGGTCCGGGGGGCGGGCGACCGCGCGTTCTCGGCCGGCGTCTCGGTACAGGACCACACGCCGGACAAGGTCGCGCCGATGCTGGAGAGCTTCCACCGTGCGATCCGGCTCCTCCGCGACCTGCCGGCGGTGACCATCGCGGCCGTGCGCGGGCACTGTCTGGGGGGCGGCATGGAGCTGGCCCTCTCCTGCGACCTGGTGATCGCCGCCGAGGACGCCCGCTTCGGCCAGCCCGAGGTGGAGCTCGGCTGCTATCCCCCGGTGGCCGCCGCCCTCTACCCATCGCTGATCGGCCCGGGCAAGACCCTCGATCTCCTCCTCACCGGCCGCACCCTCGACTGCGACGAGGCTAGAGCCCTGGGCCTGGTGACGCGGAGCGTCCCGACCGTCGGTCTCGATGCCGAGGTGAAGGAGCTGGTGGCCCGGATCACCAGCAAGAGCGCGCCGGTCACCCGCCTCATCAAGTCCGCTGTCTGCGCCGGCCGCGACCTCGGCTTCTCCTCCGGCCTCGCCGAAGCCGAGCGCCTCTACCTCGACAAGCTCTGCCGCACCGAGGACATGGAGGAAGGCCTCGCCGCCTTCCTGGAGAAGCGGAAGCCCGAGTGGCGGCACCGGTAGGGGGCGACCACCACATGTTGATGTGATCGACACGTTACCAGGGACGCGTCGATTTAAGGCTGCAAAATCGACACGTCTTGCCCGTCGTGTCGACGCCATCGGCACGTCACGCAGTGAGCACCTCCAGCAGAGCCGGGTGTTTGTAGATGACCTCCTTGCCGCGCCGCTCGGAAACCAGAAGGCCAATCCTCACGAGCTCCTGCAGGTACACCGAAGCTGTCTGCCGCTTGGCGATTCCGGCGTCGACGAGGAACTGGATCTTGCAGTAGGGCTGACGGAAGATCAGCTCGACCAGCTCTTTCGAGTAGATCCTGGGCAGATCCCGCCGGGTACGGCCTACAGTGGCGTCGAAAAGATCTCGAATCGCGCGGATACGGTTCGTCGTCCAGAGTGCCGTCTCTTGGACTCCACGAAGCATGTAGAGAAGCCAGTCCTCCCATGCCCCTCTCTCCGTGACCCCATGGAGCAACCGGTAGTAGTTCGCTTTGTTCTGGATGATGAACCGGCTGAGGTAGAGGACGGGAGTCTCCAGCAGGCGGGCATGGATGAGGTAAAGGAGATTGAGGATCCGACCGGTCCGGCCGTTGCCGTCCGTGAACGGGTGAATGGCCTCGAATTGATAGTGGGCAACCGCCATCCGGACCAGCGGATCCAGCCCTCCCCCTTCGTGCATGAACGCCTCCAGGTTGTCCAGCTTCCCGAGCAGATCCTGCCCTCCGTGCGGCGGCGTATAGGTGATCCTGCCGGTACGCGGGTTTCCAATGTGGACGATCTCGCGATCCGACCGGAACGAGACCGTCTGGCCTCGGAGAATGCTACAGACCTTCATGAGGAGGTCCTTGCTCAAGCCCCTCTCCGGCACCACATCCGAGCCCACGCGCAACGCGGTGCGGTAGCGCAAGACCTCCTTGGTATGTGGGTCCGTCTCGCTCGCCTCGTCGAGGGTGGCATGGAAGAGATCATCTTGAGTGGTGACGATGTTCTCGATTTCTGAGCTGAGCTTCGCTTCCTGAAGCGGTATGATATTGATCAGGATGCTCTGATCGGGAATCAATCCACCAGCCCCCTTGAGCTCTGCCAGAGCCCGAGTGGCTCCGAGACATTGCTTGAGCACGGCCCGGGTCTCGAGCTCGACGGCTGGCGGAAGCAGCGGCAAGGCGTCATAGGGTTCGCGGGGATCGAAGACCATGGCATGCATCCAGGTGACGCGAAGATTGTAGGATAGAAAGCGACCCTCTCCAAGGTCTCGGCTGACACTTCGCGAGCGGAAGCCCGAGCGGCACCGGTAGGGGTGGCGGGTGCCGCAACCCCCTTCCGCACCGCAAAAACACGTCTCCACCCCTCCGCGAGGAGCTCCGGTGCCGCAAAAACAGAGGAGCGGAGCGTCCGCACCCAGGAATATGCCGCCTGTACCTGTCAACTTGCGGCATGTTCCTGGGTCGGAGGTGCCGAGCCTCGTCAATCTGCGGCAGATTTCTCCCGATTTGCGGCGTCACTGCCTCTCCAGTCCACCCACACTTCGGTATTTGCGGCATTTTACCTGGAATTTGCGGCGCCAAACAGCCGTGACGCCGCAAATTGTCAGGGGGCGCTCAGCGCCCTCCAGGAATGTGCCGCAAATTGCTCGAAGTTTGCGGCGCTCCCTGCCAGGGAAGAGGCCTTCCCTGGACGATTTGCGGCACGGCAGACGTGTATGATCCCCCTGCGCAGGGACTTGCCACCCTGATTTCCGGAGGAGAGGAGACTCCCCATGGCTGAAACCATTCTGGTGGAGCGTGAAGGCCGCGCCGCCATTCTGACCGTCAACCGTCCCGACAAGCTCAACGCCCTGAACGAGCAGGTGCGCACCGACATGCTCGCGGCCCTCGCCGAGATCGAGACCGACGACTCGGTCGGCGTCGTGGTGATCACGGGCGCGGGCGAGAAGTCGTTTATCGCCGGGGCCGATATCGGCGAGTTCGCCGGCCGCACGCCGTTCGACCAGCGCCATGCCATGCGCAGCCCGCGCATCTTCGACATCATGTCGAGCTTCCCCAAGCCGGTCATCGCCATGATCAACGGCTTCTGCCTGGGGGGCGGCTGCGAGCTGGCGCTCTCGTGCGACATCCGCGTCGCGTCGGAGAAGGCGCGCTTCGGCCAGCCCGAGATCAAGCTCGGCCTCATTCCGGGCGGCGGCGGCACGCAGCGCCTCTCGCGCCTCGTCGGCGTCGGCCAGGCCATGCGCCTCATCCTCTCCGGCGACATGATCGACGCGGCGGAAGCCGGGCGCATCGGCCTCGTCGAGATCGTCGTGCCCGCCGAGGAGCTGCGCGCCAGGACCCTGGAGCTGGCCAACCGGATCGCCGGTATGAGCCCGCTCACTCTCAAGATCGCCAAGGAGGCGGTGCGCGCGAGCCAGAAGATGAACGTCGAGGAGGGGGGCACCTACGAACGCGACCTCTTCTGCCTCTGCTTCTCTTCCGCGGACAAGGAGGAGGGCGTCAAGGCGTTTCTCGAAAAGCGGCAGCCGCAGTGGACCGGGCGCTGAGCCCTCCTGGGAGAAGACGATCATGGCCCCGCACGACGACCTGCTGGCCCTGCGCTCCGAGTTCCCGATCCTGGAGCACACGACGTATCTGATCAACAACTCCCTCGGCGCCATGCCGCGCCAGGTCCATGACGAGGTCGAGACGTTCGCCACCCAGTGGGAGACCCGGGGCGTGCGCGCCTGGCACGAGGGATGGTGGGAGATGTCGGTCTCGACCGGCGACCTCCTCGCTCCCCTCCTCGGCGTCCAGCCGGGCACGGTCGCCATGCACCAGAACGTGTCGGTGGCGGCAGCGATCTTCCTCTCCGCGATCGACTACCCGGCGGAGCGCAACCGCATCGTCTACACCGAGCTCAACTTCCCGAACGTGATGTACCTGCTGCAAGGGGAGACGAAGAAGGGGGCGGAGATCGTGACCGTCCCTTCGGACGATGGCATCGGCGTTCCCACCGAGCGGCTCCTCGCCGCGATCGACGAGCGGACCCGGCTGGTTCCGATCTCCCACACGCTCTTCCGCAGCGCCTTCGTCCAGGATGCCGAGGCGATCGCCCGCCGCTGCCGCGAAGTCGGCGCCGTCCTCCTCCTGGACGTCTACCAGTCGACCGGCGTGATGCCCCTCTATCTCAAGGAATGGGGAGCGCACGCGGCGGTGGGCGGATCGGTCAAGTGGCTGTGCGGCGGACCGGGCGCCGGCTACCTCTGGGTCAATCCGGAGATCGCCGACACTCTGGAGCCGTCGTTCACCGGCTGGCAGTCGGACGAGGAGCCCTTCGCCTTCCGCCCCGGCGCGATCCACTACCCGCAAGGGAAGGGAGCCTGGCGCTTCTTGACCGGCACGCCGAACATCCCCGCTCTCTACGCCTGCCGGCCCGGCTACCGCATCGTGGCCGGCGTCGGGGCGGAAAGGATCCGCGAGCGCTCCCTCCATCTCACGACCTATCTGATGGACCTGGCGGAGGAGGCCGGATTCAAGGTGAACACCCCGCGCGACACCAAGCACCGGGGCGGCACGGTCTCCGTCTGGCACGACGACGCCGAACGCCTCTGCAAGGAGCTGATCGCGCGCGAGATCCTCTGCGACTACCGCCCGCGCGCCGGAATCCGGCTGTCACCGCACTTCTACAATACGGAGGCGGAGCTGGAACACGCGGTACGGACGTTGAAGGAGCTGGCGGGAGGGTGAGAACCATGACGTACCGAGGAAAGGTGAAGGGCGGCATCATTGTCCCGGAGCAAGGTACAAAGCCTCCAGGAGAGGGTTCAACACCGGATTCTGTCGACGATCCGCTCTTCGAAATGACCTCTCTCGCGGTTGACACCGGGATCCCCGACCTCGCCACCAACATCGACCACTATCTATATAGCCATCCCAAAGCGGGCGATGCCTGACCAGCTCGTTTTATGGACGAGGAGCTCTCGGAGCAGATGGGGCGATACCAGCGGGGCGAGCTCGCCGCGTTCGAGCAGCTGTATGCCCTGCTGGCGCCGCGGCTGCGTCAGTATCTCCTCTCCCTGACCTTCAACGCGAGCGCCGCCGAGGACCTGCTGCAGGAGTCCTTCCTGCAGATCCATCGCGCCCGCCACACCTACCGGTTGCCGAGCCCGGTCGCACCGTGGGCCTTTGCCATCGCGAGAAACGTATATCGGATGGACAGGCGGTCGGCCGGACGCCGGCGGCGGTACGAGGAGCCGGCTCCCGAGAGCGTGCCCGACCTTCCCGTGCCGGCCGAGGCGGATGGACTGGCCAACCGTCTGGCCGTGCGCCGCGCCCTGCTGCAGGTCCCGGAGGACGGGCGGGAGCCGTTGCTCCTGCATCACGTCTGGGGCCTCTCCTTCGGCGAGATCGGTGCGGTGCTCGGGATCCGCGGCGGCGCGGCCAAGGTCCGCGCCCATCGTGCCATGAACGCCCTCCGCCGCCTCCTGGGCGCGCGAGAAGAATGAAGATGAATGACGCGTCGTTCGACAAGCTGAAGACCGAGGTCGCGCGCGACCTCAAACCGGTGAAGCCGCTGCGGCCGGCCTGGGTGCGCGCCCTCGTGCTCTTTCCCTATGCGGCCGCCGGGTTCCTCCTGCTCGCCCTGCGCTTCGGCCCGTACTGGGAGACCAGCCCGCTGGTCTGGGCCGTCGGCGTGTTCCAGATCCTGGTGGCCTACGGGATTCTCTGGGTGGGGTTGCGCGAGGCAGTCCCCGGACAGGGACCCGGCGCGCCCGCGCTCGGTCTCGCGGCGTTGACCGCCACCGTGGCCGTCACCGCCGCCAATGCCCTCCTGATCTCTCTCCGCCCGGTGCCCGGCCCGCCGGGTTTCGACGGATTCAGCTTCTACTGCTTCAGGGTCGCGCTCCTCCTGGGACTGCCCGCCGTGGCGTTCGGTTTCTGGCTGGCGGTCCGGGGCTTCCCCCTGCACCCTGCGGTGGCCGGCGTGCTCGGCGGACTGTCCGCGGGCGTGGCCGCCGCCGGGGTCTGGTCCCTGTGGTGCCCCTACAACAGACTTGCCCACCTGGCGTCCCACATCGGACCGACCGTTCCGGTGGCGCTCGCAGGCCTGTTCGCCGGCTCTCTGTGGGCGCGCCGGCGGCGGGCTCGCCAGGCTCGGCGCAGCTCCTCCGAAAAATCTCTGTAACCAGCCGCCGCCCTCCGGCAAAGAAGAGGGTATGAGACATGAGAACGACAGCGACGTGGTCCGGGAGATCGCGCAGGGGAGCTCCGCAGCCCTCGAGGAGCTGAGCCGTCGCCACGCTCCCTACCTCCGCGCCGAGGCGTACAGGATCCTCACCGATTCGGACGATGCCGCGGACGTGGCCCAGGAGGTCCTCTGGAAGATCTGGCGCCACGCCGGCGACTACGATTCGGCCAAGGCCAGCGTGAGCACCTGGATCAGCGTGTTGACCCGGCGCCTGGCCATCGACCGGTTGCGGCAGCGGCAGCGCCGGCTGCGTCTCCTGGAGGAGCAGCCTCAGGCCAGCGAGGCGATCCCTCCCGAGGCCCCGGAGCGGATCCACGCCCACCACCAGTCCCGGGCGGTGCGCCGCGCCCTCCGCGAGCTCCCGCGCGAGCAACGGAAGATCCTCGAGCTGATGTACTTCCGGGAGATGAGCCAACGCGAGATCTCCCTCGTCACCGGCGTCCCCCTCGGCACGGTCAAGACGCGGGCCGGTCTGGCAGTGCGGCGGCTGCGGCAGGTGCTCGCCGCATAGCCAGGGTCCAAGCCACCAGCGCCGCGACGACCAGCGCGGCCCCGGTCCAGCTCTCCTGGTACCCGGACTTCCAGGAGGACAGGCGGGCGGCGAAGGCTCCGGCCAGCAGGAGGAGATAGAGGAGGAACGGCAGCAGGCCGAGCCCGGTCCAGAGGGTGCGCCCCCACCGGCCTCCCGGACGGACGAAACCCAGGAGCGCCGCCAGCCAGAGGAGCGGGATCGCCAGGGTCGGCGCGATCACCGACGCCGCGGCCAGCAGGACCGGGAAGGGCCATCCCTGCAAGCGGTACTGGAGGAGCAACAGGACCGCCAGCGCCAGACCGATCCCGGCGAGAGCCCAGCGCGACCAGACATGGCCGGCGAGCACCAGGTAGTCGTCTTCCGGCGCGGGCCGGCTGCCGAGCCCGTCCAGCCGGCGGACCGTGGCGACGACCGCGCGCGTCCACGCGTCCAGACGGCCGGCGTCCAGCCGGTCGGCCGTGTCGGCCGGCCGGTGGTACACGGGGTCGAGGGCGAAGAACGAGCTGTCGGAGAGCGTCACGGCCGGGATGCCCTGCGCCTGGAGGGAGTCGCTGTCCGCCCCGAAGCGCACCCGGGTCCCGCGCAGCAGGAGCTGCATGGCCAGCGGATGCCGCGGATCGGCCAGGTGGAGGAGCCAGCCCGCGGAGAGGCCACCCTCCAGGGCCGCGCGCACGAGCCAGCCGGGTGTCGTGACCCGCTTCTTCCGGTCCTCTTCCAACTTCGAGACGACGGGGATCGCATGGATCGTCGGCCCGGTGCTGCCGGCCCAGCCCACCATCTCCAGATTGACGTCCGCCAGGATGCGGTCGCGTGCCGCCGGGGAGAGAGACTCCACCCAGCCGCGGCTGCCGTGGAGGCCCGTCTCCTCGCCGTCGAACAGGATCACGCGGAGGGTGTGGTGCAGGGGGGTGCCCGCCAAGTGAGCCGCCGCGGCGATGGCCAGGCCGCATCCCGAGGCATCGTCTCCCGCCCCCGGGCCTTGCTTCACCGAGTCGTAGTGGCCCGACAGGATGATCTCGCGGTCCGTCTCTCCCGGGAGCACCCCCTCGACATTGACGACCGATGGCCGCGCGGCCACGGGGACCGCCCGGACGTCCCGCAGGCCGGCCCGCCGGAGGGTGTCCACCAGGAACGCCACGGCCTTGTCCTGGGTCTTCGCGCCGTCCGGACGGGGTCCGAGACCGGCCAGCCCGGACGCCACCTCGCGCGCCGAGGGTGCTGCGCAGGCGATCCCGGCGGCGAGCGCGAGGAAAATCCAAACCACCGATGCCCGGCGGAGCGTATCTCTCCTCGATTCCGGGTGTCGCACGGGCCCATCCTACCAGTGAGCGCAACGGGAGCGATTTCCCACCAGGTGAGCACCTTTCCAAGTAGGGGGGAAGTCCCCTATACTTCCCCCTACTTCGCAGACGTGTTACTGCATGTCTTCATCTTCGCATCCGCGGACCGCGTGCTGGTACCCGGCGGCGAGCGTCGAGTCGAGGAACTCCGGAGCCGGTTGAAGTGAGCTTGCGTCGAAAGGTCGCCCTCTCTACCGCCGTGGTTGCAGTCTCAGCGTCGCTGATGACTTTGTTCCTGCTCGCCCAGCTGGTGGCGACCACGAACGACGCCGAGCTGACGCGGCAGATCGGCTGGTCGCTGCTGGTCATCGCCCTGGCGGCGGGGGCGCTCTCCTCGCTCGCCGCCTGGCTGGTGGTCCGGCGCCTCACGCGTCCGCTGCGGCTGCTCGCGGAGACCATGTCGTCCATGGCCCTGTCCGGCGAGCTGCAAAAGGACTTCCCCAGCGCCAGCGGAGGCAGCGAGGTGCTCCTCATCGAGGAGACCTTCCGTTCCCTGGTGGTCTCGCTCGAAGAGTCGCGGCAGGCGCGCGAGCGGTCGTACGTGGAGGCGGTGGGCGCGGTGGTCACCGCCGCCGACGCGCGCGACCACGAGACCGCCGGCCACTCGTTCCGCGTCGCCCTCTATGCCGTCGCCCTGGCCAAGGCAATGGGGATCCGCGGCGAGGCTCTGAAAGCCCTGGAGTGGGGATCGCTGCTCCACGACGTGGGCAAGATGGTGGTCCCGGACGAGATCCTGCGCAAGAGCGGCCCCTTGACCGAGGAGGAGTGGCTGATCATGAAGCAGCACCCGGGCTGGGGGTACGAGATGCTGGCCGAAGTGCGCTTCCTGCAGCCGGCGGCGATCGACGTGGTCTACAGCCATCACGAGAGGTGGGACGGCCAGGGTTACCCCCGCGGCCTGGCCGGGGAGCAGATCCCGCTCGTCGCCCGCATCTTCGCCGTAGTGGACTCCTACGACGCCCTCACCTCGGACCGCCCGTACCGGCGGGCGTGCAGCCATCAGCAGGCCCTGACCGAGCTGCGGCGCGTGGCCTCCCAGCAGCTCGATCCCGGCGCGGTCGAGGTCTTCTGCGATCTCTCCGAGGTCGAGCTCCGTCGCCTGCGCAACCTCTGCCAGCGCGTCCAGCCCGGCCTCAGCCTCCCCTTCGACCTGCTGGAGACGCTGCGCAACCCCGACCGGCTGCGCACCGCGGAGCTGCGCACCATGGCAGCGCCTTCCCCGCGGCAGGTGTGAGCCTCCATCCGGTCCTCTCCGCGGACGAGCGCCGCCGTCTGCTGCGGGTAGGGCTCGAGCTCTTCCATCAGGGCGACTTCTTCGCCGCCCACGAGACCTGGGAAGAGGTCTGGCGCTCCACGACACCCGAGCCGAAGACCCTCCTCCAGGGGCTCATCCAGGTGGCCGCGGCCCTGCACCAGATCCGTGACCTGCATCGCCGGGAAGGTCCCCGCGGCACCCTCGCCAAGGCCCGCCGCAATCTGGAGCCTTACGCTCCCACCGCTCTCGGTCTGGACGTCGAAGACCTCCTGCGCGCTGTCGCGGCCTGGCAGGACTGGCTGGAGCGGGGAGAGGGAGAGGAGCCGCCGCTGCCGCAGGTGCGGATGGTGGACGCGGACGCGCTCCGGTGATTTTTTGGATCAAATCAGGGGATCCCGTACCGCCGCCGCTTCTCCCAGAGCGCCTTGCGGCTGATCCCGAGGAGGTCGGCGGCGCGGCCCTGATGGCCACGGGTGTAGGCCAGGGCATTCCGGATGAGCTCCTTCTCCACCTCCAGGAGGGTACGGGGACGACCCTCGATGGAGCCCTCCGGCGCCGGCGGATCGACCGGACCGTCGCCGGCCAGGATCAAGCCGCGCTCCAGCACGTTGCGGATCTGGCGCAGGTTGCCGGGCCAGGGGTGCTCCAACATCCAGGCCCGAGCGCGCGGCGCGAGCTCCAGACCGGGACGGTCGAAGCGCTCGGCCAGGTCCGCCAAGAGGTGGTCGAGGATGGCGGGAAGATCGCGGCGCCGCTCGCGCAGCGGCGGCAGGCGGAAGGCGAGGACCTCGAGACGGTAGAAGAGGTCCGGACGGAACGTCCCGCGAGCCACCCGGGCGGGGAGGTCCTCCGAGCCGATGGCCACGAAGCGGACATCGGCCTCCACCTCGGTGCCGCCGAGAGGCGCATACCGCCGCTCCGCCACCAGGCGCAGGAGCTTGGGCTGGACCGCGAGCGGGAGCTCCTCCACGTGGTCGAGCACCAGCGTGCCGCCTTCGGCGCGCGCCACCCGCCCTTCGCTCCCCTTCTCGGCGCCGGTAAACGCGCCCGCGCGGTAGCCGAAGAACTCGCTCTCGAACAGTGTGCTGGGCACCGCCCCCGGGTCCACCTCCACGCGGGGACCGGCGGCGCGGCGGCTGGTGCCGTGGAGAGCCCGCGCCAGGGTCGAGCGTCCGCTGCCCGGCTCACCGAGGATCAGCACCGGGGCGTCCGTCGCGGCGGCGCGCTCGGCTCCCCGCAGGCTCTCCCCCAGAGCGGGAAAGTCGCCGATCAGCCGGGAGAGGGTGAGGGAAGTGCTCACTACCCC
>Ga0134121_10003582_pt1 | contig 12901 bp, 13 predicted proteins | sample KB301_FD_96463 | JGI IMG/M metagenome (GOLD analysis project Ga0134121, IMG submission 96463) | Terrestrial soil microbial communities without Nitrogen fertilizer from Kellogg Biological Station, Michigan, USA - KB3-0-1 | ecosystem: Environmental > Terrestrial > Soil > Unclassified ...
ACCTACGACTGGGCGCACGGGCTCTCCGACTGCATCGAGGGCATCAGCCATTCGCTGTGCACGCTCGAGTTCGAGGACCATCGCCCTCTGTACGACTGGTTCAACGAGCAGGTCGCCGAGGCCGGCCTGCTGCCGGGGCCGACGCTGCCGAAGCAGATCGAGTTTGCGCGCCTCAACCTGACGTACGTGGTTCTGAGCAAACGAAGACTCATCCAGCTCGTGGACGAGCACTACGTCGACGGCTGGGACGACCCGCGCATGCCGACGCTCGCCGGCGCGCGCCGCCGCGGTTACACGCCGGAAGGTTTCCGCCTGTTCGCCGAGCGCATCGGCGTGTCCAAGGCGAACCAGCTGATCGACTTCTCGATCCTGGAAGACTGCATGCGCGAGCACCTGAACGACGTCGCGCCGCGCCGCATGGCGGTGCTCGAGCCGCTCAAGCTGGTGCTCGACAACTACCCCGTGGACAAGGAAGAGCTGATGGAGGTGCCCAACCATCCGCAGAAGCCGTTCTGGGGCAAGCGCCAGGTGCCGTTCTCGCGCGAGCTGTGGATCGAGAGGGACGATTTCCAGGAGCAGCCCGAGAAGGGCTACTTCCGCCTTTTTCCCGGCAACGAAGTGCGGCTGCGCTACGGCTACGTGGTGAAGTGCGTCGGCATGAAAGACGGCGTGGTGCACTGCACCTACCACCCGGAATCTCGCTCCGGCTCGCCCACCGCCGACAAGTTCAAGGTGAAGGGCAACATCCACTGGGTGAGCGCGAAGCACGCGTACGCGGCCAAGGTGAAGCTCTACGACCGGCTGTTCAAAGTCTCCGAGCCCGGCAAGGACGGCGATTACATCCAGGACCTCAACCCGGACTCGCGCAAGCTGGTCGACGCTCAGGTCGAGCCAGTCCTGCGCGATACCCACTCACGGCAGGTGTACCAGTTCGAGCGCCACGGCTACTTCGTCGCCGACTACGACGAGCTCACCTTCAACCGCACCGTGACGCTGCGCGACTCGTGGACTACGGCAAACCAATCACCGAAACGTCCTTCGGGTAAGTAATGGTGTAGTCGGCGGCGAACTTCAGCGTTTCGCCCGGCGCGAGCACGCGCTCCCACGCCACCACGCCGCGCCGGTCTTCCCAGTTCAGCACCTTGGTCTTCGGCTCGAACACCGATTCGACCGAGATCTGGTCGGACACCGCGACCGGCGAAGGCTCGAGCACCAGCAGGTCCACCGGCGTCTGGTGACGACTGGTCACGGTGTACTGGTCGGCGATCTGCCGCTCGGTGCGTTGGCCGACGATGCCGGCCTTGCCGGTGCGGTTCTTGATGCGGTTCACCGTCACCACCATGCGGTCGTCGCGCCCGAACGGCAGCATCAGCTTGTCCTTGGCTTGCGCCTGCCAGTGCGTCGAGCCGATGTAGGCGCCGTCGCGATAGAGCTGCACGTCGCCCGGCAGCCAGACGCCCTCGGGCCGGTCGGCCTCGACGGTGACCATACCCGTGGTATCGCGTCGCGGCACCACGCGCACTTTCTGCTTCACCTTGACCCACTGCTTGGTGAGCGAAACGCTCACCTGTCGGCCGTCGGCAGCGATGTCCACCTTGCCGGAGACGTCGAACTCGGTGGCGTACTCGGTGTTGAATTCGGTGATGACCTGCGGGGCGTCTGCGCGCTTCGCCAGGGGGCGTTCCGGGGCGGCCGCGACCTGGCCGGTTACCGACATCGCGTCGCGCAATTCATTCGCCTGCGGCGACAGGATGACCAGCTGCCAGGTCGCCGGGTCGACGATAGTCGCCACACGCGGCTGGCCGGTGGCGAGCTTGAGGGTCACCCCGCTCCAGTCCTCGCCGGTGCGCTGCGTCACGGTCGCGGTGCGCTCGAGCTCGACGCGCGAGCCGGCGGAATCGAGCGAGGCGCGGTACGCCGGCCGCCAGCCCGCGTTCGGCACCTGATAGTAAGCGCGCACCGAGCCCGCGCTCGATGCCACGACGCTGATCGCGAGCGTGCGCGAGTCGCGCGCGCTGCCCTTGATGCGCGCGAGGTCGCGCTCGAGCGCCGCGATCTGCTTGTCGAGCGCGCGCTTCTGCACCGCCACGCGCTGGATGGTGCCGTACGCGTCGGCACCGCCTTTTCGCAATGACTCGAGCACGACGCCGATGGCTTTCGGATCGATCGCCGGCGGGCGACCCTTCCCGGGCTCGGGAACGGTATTCATATTGGTAAGGAAATCGCGCGCCAGCTCGGCGGTCTTCACCTGGACGTCGAGCTCCGCCTGCCTGTCCTTCAGCGCCTGGATCCTGGCTTCGAGCTCGCTTTCGCGCGGGCTCATCGCGTTCTGGCGCGCTACGTCACGCACTGCGATTTCACCGATGCGGATTCCGGGATCGGCTTCCACGCGCAAGGTACGCGCATCGAAATTCGCCGGCAGGCCGGTCAGCTCGAGCCGGGCCTGGCCGGCGGCGACCGGCGCGGCGCGCTCGACCGTCGCGCTGCCGGGATAGAGCATGACCCTGGTAATGCGCCCGCCGTCCTGGGAGAACGCAGGCGTGACAAACAACACGGCAATGACCGCGCAACAGGTTCGGATTTTCACGGTGGTACCTCCTTGTCCCGCATTGAACGGAGCCAATGCGAGAAAGGGTTAAGGCCAGAGCTGGACGCGCGGGATCCGGCTGGCAACGAAGGCGCCGAGCGCAGCGAGGCCGGCCGCGACCAGGAACGCCCTGTGGAAGGACTGCACCACGTCCATATGAGGCATGAGCGCGAACAACACGGCGCCGAACAAGGCGGCGCCGGCCGCGCCGCCGGTGGAACGTGCCAGCCCCATGAGCGAGGTCGAGGCGCCGAGGCGCGGACGCCCCGCCACGGTCTGCACCACCACCTGGTTGATCGGCATCACCGAACCCAGGCCCAGCCCGGTGAGGAAGCCGAGGCCGATCACCAGCGTCGTGTGGTCGGGCAGCACGCCGAGCAGGAACAATCCGGTCGCGGCGAGCGACATGCCGACGACGGGGATCCAGCGCGCCTCGCCGGTGCGCCGCAGGAGCCGCGCGGCGATCAGCGCGGCGCACACCATGCCCAGCGTCACCGGCAGCAGCAGCATTCCCGAGACTTGCGCGCTGAACTTGTGGCCGAGCTGCAGGTAGATCGGCAGAAAGAAGATCATCGCGAACAGGCTCGCGGCGAACAGCGCGGTCAGCGCCGTCGACAGCGCGATGGCGCGGTTGCGCAGCAGCTCGACCGGCAGGAACGGCGTGGCGTGGCGGCCTTCATGCCAGGCGAGCGTCGCGATGCCGAGGATCGCGAGCGTGGCGAGGGCCAGGCTCCAGGCGGACGTCCACTCGAAGCGGTGCCCGACCTGCGTGAGCCAGAACAGCGTGCTCACCGCGGTGACCGCGAACAGCACCTGGCCGGTAAGGTCGCGCCCCGCCGCCGCCGGCGGGTGCACGTCGCCTGCGGGCAGGCGCGACAGGCGCCACGCGGCGAAGACGGCGAACGGCAGATTGGCGAAGAACAGCCAGCGCCAGCTCCAGTGCGACACCACCAGGCCGCCGACCACCGGCCCGCCGATGCTCGCCGTGGTGAACACCAGCGCGAAGTAGCCCTGGAAGCGGATGCGCTCGCGCGGCGGCACCAGCTCGCCGATCAGCGCCTGCGACAGCGTCATGAGCCCGCCCCCGCCCAGGCCCTGCAGCACGCGCGCCGCGACCAGCTGCGGCAGCGTCTGCGCCGCGCCGCACGCCGCGGAGCCGAGCGCGAACACGCCGAGCGCGCACAGCAGCACCTTGCGGCGGCCGTGGAAGTCGCCCAGCCGCCCGTAGAGTGGAACGATGGTCGCCGACGCCAGCAGATAGCCGACCGCGATCCAGGAGCTGTCGCGCAGGCCGCCGAGCGAATCGGCGATCGCCGGCGTGGCGGTAGCGAGCAGGGTCTGGTCGGCCGCCGCCATGAACATCGGCAGGAACACCGCGGCGAACAGGTTGAGGAACTCGGCGCGGGAGACTGTCGTTGCGCCGGAGCCTTCGTTCTTCATCGGGTTTATGATTCTGTCATGACCGACTCGGCGAAATGGAAGTTCAACGGCGTTCGCGTCGTCCATTCGAACGAGCTCGACATCAACACCGCGCAGACGCCCGGCATGAACCGCGCCGCCGCCATCACCCACGCGCGCGCCGGCGCCGAGAAGCTCTGGGCCGGCACTGTGGTGATCCACCCCAAGGCCAAGACCGGCGCGCACCACCACGGCCCGGTGGAGAGCGTCATCTATGTAGTCAGCGGTAAAGCCAGGATGCGCTGGGGCGACAAGCTCGAATTCGTCGCCGAGGCCGGCCCGGGCGACTTCATCTACGTGCCGCCCTACGTCCCCCACCAGGAGATCAACGCGAGCGACACCGAGCCGCTTTCCTGCGTGCTCTGCCGCAGCGGCCAGGAGCCGGTGGTGGTGAACCTCGACATCCCGGTGGTCGAGAAGCCGGAAGAAGTCCATTGGGTGGACAACATCCACCCGCATCCGCACCAGAAGAAGTGAAGGCCCGGACCAAACGCATCCTCATCGTGGCCGGTGCGGTCATCGGCGCGCTGGTCGTATTGCGCGTAACCGCGGCGTTCCTCTGGCCCACGATCAACGATGTGCGCACCGGAGCGACCGCCGAATACCCCGACCTCCAGCCGCAGCGCTTTTCGCAGCCTTTCGACCAGGTGTTCGCCGCAGCGCTCGCGACCGCGCGCGAGATGGAGCTCGAGATCACCGCTCAGTCTCCCGAGAAGGGCGAAATTCAGGCCGTAGCGACCACGCGCGTTTTCCGTTTCAAGGATGACGTGACCATCACGGTCGGCCGTGACGGCCAGGTCAACGTCCACTCGCGCTCGCGAGTCGGCAAGGGCGATCTCGGCGCCAACGCACGGCGTATCCGCGAATTCCAGGCTCGCCTCGGCACGCGGCTGCAAAAGCCTGTATAACGGTACTGGCAGGATTTCAAGCAGCACGTGCGTACCGTACTCAGCCGTTCGTTCGTTCCCTCCTTGACCGTCCGCAGGCGAATTCGCCTTATCCAATTTCATCAAGGAAGAGCACGAACATGAGCACAGGTACCGTGAAGTGGTTCAACGACGCCAAGGGTTTCGGCTTCATCACCCCCGACGACGGCAGCAAGGATCTTTTCGTCCATTTCTCCGCCATCCAGGCGAGCGGCTTCAAGACGCTCAAGGAGCAGGACAAGGTGCAGTACGACGTGGAGCAGAGCCCGAAGGGCCCGCGCGCCGCGAACATCAAGCAGGTCTGACCGGCCGGCGAGCTGAAAAGAGCCCGGGCGACCGGGCTTTTTTATTGGAGCGGTAAAACATGACGATCCCGACGATCGAGGGCAGGCGATTTTCCGTGGGCAAGTACGACATCGTGGCAAAGCCCATCCCGCAGTCCGCGCACATGCTTCGCTACACGGTGTTCGTCGGCAGCAAGCGGATCGGCGCGATGGCGAGCCAGCCGAGCGAGTCCGACTGCCGCTTCATGGAAAACCCGCCGCCCACCCCCCCGCTGGCGCCGTTCATCTACATGTACCGGCCGGGCCGGCCCAAGAAAGGCGCCCCGCCTCGCAGCGTCGAAGCGTTGACGCCGCCGCGCGAGGAGCTTCCGCACGGCATGGCGTTTCCGACGCGCACCGACGAACGCTAACTGGGGGCTTGCGCTCCCACCGTCAGGCGCCGCATGCGGCGGCGCTGGCCGTGATAGTCGTTCACCGCACTGTGCTGCGTGCAGCGGTTGTCCCAGATGGTCAACGTCCCCGGCCGCCAGCGCACGCGGCAGGTGAATTCGGGCCGGGTTTGGTGCGCCTGCAGAAAGTCGATGAGCGGGCGGCTCTCCTCCTCGCTCATGTCCCTGAAACGGATGGTGTGGCTGCGGCTGACGTAGAGCGCCTTGCGGCCGGTGTCCGGATGCGTGCGCGCCGCCGGATGCTCGGACTCGTATTGGTCGGCGTGGTCGGTGTCGTGCACCTTCATGCTGCCGATGGTCGAGTGCATCTTGCTGCGGCCGCCGCCAGCCTTGAGGGCGGCGCTGTTGACGCCGACCAGCCCGTCGACCATCGCGCGCATGCCGTCCGATAGCGCGTCGTAGGCAGCGCGGGTGCTGGTGAACAGCGTGTCGCCGCCGTGCTTCGGCACTTCGAGCGCGTAGAGCAGCGTGGCGAGCGGCGGCTGCGGCAGGTAAGCGGTGTCGGAATGCCAGTTGCCGCCGAAGTTGACGGTCTCGCTCTCTTCCTTCACCACTTCGAAGATGAACGGGAAGCCTTCGAGGCCGGTGACGAACGGGTAATAGCACGGCTCGCCGAAGCGGCTGCCGATGCGCATCAGATCCTCGGGCTCGATCTTCTGGTCGCGGATCGCGAGCACCGAGTGCTCCAGGAAGGCCTGCCGCAACTCGTTCCAGCCGCTCTCGTTCAGATTCGAAAGCGACAGCCCGCGCACCTCGGCGCCGAGCGCTCCCGCGAGCGGTTCGATTATCATCGGGCCACTATATGCCAAAACGAATCGCAGTCGTAGGCGCCGGCGCGCTCGGCGGCTATGCCGGCGGCACCCTCGCCCACCTCGGTCACGACGTGACGCTGATCGACCCGTGGCCGGAGCACGTCGAGATCATCCGCAAGCGCGGCCTCGAGCTGGATGGCCTGACACCGGAAGAGAAATTCACCGTCAAGCCGAGGATCATCCACCTCACCGAGGTGCAGGCGCTGGCAAAGACGCCGATCGACATCGCCATCGTCGCAGTGAAGTCCTACGACACGGCGTGGGCAACGGCGCTGATCGCGCCGTACCTTTCCGAGCAGGGCTTCGTGCTTTCGCTGCAAAACTGCATGAACGAAGAGACCATCGCCGGGGTGGTCGGCTGGGGACGCACGGTCGGCGCGGTGGCGTCGATGATCTCGGTCGACCTCTACGAGGCGGGGCGCATCCGCCGCACCATGCCGAAAGGCGGCGACAAGTACACCATCTTCCGCATCGGCGAGCCGCACGGGCGCATCACGCCGCGCGTCGAAGAGCTGGTGAAGTGGTTCAGCGGCATCGACAGCGCCAAGGCCACCACCAACCTGTGGGGCGAGCGCTGGTCGAAGCTGGTGCAGAACTCGATGGGCAACGGCGTCACCGCGGCGACCGGCCTCACCGCGCCGGCGTGCCTGGGCAACGAAAAGATCCGCCGCTTCCAGATCGCGCTCGCCGGCGAGGCGATCCGCGTCGGCCAGGCGCTCGGCTACACGCTCGAGAAGGTGCGCGCAGTAGAGCCGGAGAAATTCGCGCGCGCCGCGGAAGGCGACCCGGCCGCGCTGGCGGAGGTCGAGGCCGCGCTGACCCCGAAGGCCGGCGCCAATCCGCGCGGCGACATCCAGCGGCCGTCGATGGCGCAGGACATCCTCAAGGGACGGCGCACCGAGATCGATGCGATGAACGGCCTCATCGCACGCAAAGGCAAGGAAGTCGGCGTCGCGGCGCCGAGCCACGAGAAGCTCGCCGCGATCGTTACGCGGATCGAGCGAGGGGAGCTGAAACCGTCTCCGTCTCTCTTGGCGTAAGTTTCAGCCGCAACCCCACCGGAGACATGGTGAACGCGAGGTGCTCCTGCGCTTCGCCGCCGTCGGGCGTGGTGACGCTCTCGATGTCGAAGCTCGACAGCAGCATCGCCATCACCATCTTCATCTCGAGGATCGCCAGGTAGCGGCCGGGGCACAGGCGCGGCCCGGCGCCGAACGGCATGGCGACGCGCTTCGCGGAGCTGGCGGAAGGCCCTGAAAACCAGCGTTCCGGGTCGAACGCGTGCGCGTCGGCGAATCGCCGCTCGTCGGTCGCACCGGCCCGCATCAGGCACATGATCAGCGCGCCGGCAGGCACTTCGAGCTCGCCCAGCCTGGTGTCGCGGATCGGCTCGAGCATCAGGATCGGCGCCACCGGCTTCAGCCGCATGGTCTCGTTGATGCACGCTTCCACGTACGGCAGCGCGATGATGTTCTCGTACTTGCGCAGATCCCTGCCCGCCACCTCCGCCTGCGCGCGGCGCAGCGCCTCGGGATTGCGGCTCAGCAGGTAGATCATCCAGGCGAGGGTGTTCGCGGTGGTGTCTTCGCCGGCCAGCAGCATGGTGAGCACGTTGCCCGCGACGTCGGCATCGTCCACGCCGCTACCTTCGGTATCGCGCGCGGCGATCATCGACTCGATCAGGTTGGTCGGCTGGCTGCGCAGCGCCGGGTTGGCGTCCATGCGCGCGCGCGCCTGGGTGATGAATTGCGCCACCGCGCTTTGCAGCGCGTTCAGGTGCTTGTCCACGCTCCTGTTCCTCAGCCAGCGCCAGGTCGGAAAGGGCGCGAACAGGCGCTTGAAGAGCGACGGCAGCACCTTGTCGAGGTGCTGCTGAATCACCTCGTTTTCCGACTCGATGGTGTTGATGTCGGAGCCAAACGCCAGGCCCGCGGTCACGTCGACCGTGTAGCGCATCAGATCCGCCTGCAGGTCGATTGGCGTGCCGGCGGCAGCCGCGCGCTGCCAGCGGCGCTCGAAGCGCTCGGTGACCTTCACCAGACCGGGAAAATAGGCCTTGATGCGGCCGGGGTCGAAGCCCGCCATCACCATGGGGCGCTGCTTGCGCCAGGACTCGCCGCCCGCGGAGAACACGCCGTTGAAGCCCATCTCCCTGGCGATGCGGGTCATGCGCGTGGTGCGCTGGAAGCCGTCGGGACGGTCGCGCAGCGCGGTGGCTATGGTCTCGGGGTTGGACAGCACCACGATCTGCCGCGGGCCGATGCGGAAACGGAACACCTCGCCGTAGATGCGGCTCCATTTTTCCGCGGTCAGGTGCATGCGCCCGCTGTCGAGCTGAAGCGCGTTGCCCAGGATCGGCAGGCCCCGGGGTCCGGGAAGATCACTTATGCGCATGTTGTGAATACAATGCCACAAAGAGAGCGGCAAGTAATTGAAGGTAGCCACCTGGAACGTCAACGGCATCCGCGCGCGCCAGGCGCAGTTCTGCTACTGGCTCGCGCGTGACCGGCCCGACGTCGTCTGCCTCCAGGAGCTGAAAGCCGAGCCGGGCCAGATCCCGGAGCAGTGCAAGGTCGCCGACTACGTGGCCTTCTGGCACGGGATGCGGGCATATTCGGGCGTCTCGCTTCACCTGAAGAAACAATTCCTCAAGGAAGAGCCAGTTTTCACTCATCCCGCGTTCGACATGGAGTCGCGCATCGTGCAGGCGTCGCTCGGCAACCTGGTGCTCGCCTCGGTCTACGTGCCGAACGGGGGAAAGGACTATGCGGCCAAGGTCGGGTTCATGCACCAGCTCATTGCCTGGATCGGCGACACCGCCCGGCAGGGGCGCGAGATCATCCTGTGCGGCGACATGAACATCACCCGCACCGACATGGACGTGCATCCGAAGGAGCGCAAGCCCGGCATCGTCGGCCAGCGCCGCGAGGAACGGGAGCTGTTCTCAGCGCTGCTGGAAAATCTGGTCGACGTCGGCCGCCAGCTCGACCCGGACAACGCCGACATGTTCACCTGGTGGGCGCCGTGGCGGAACATGCGCCAGCGCAACATCGGCTGGCGCCTGGATTACGTGCTCGCCTCGCCATCGATCGCCGCGCGCGCGCAGAGCTGCAAGGTGCTGGCCGAGATCGGCACCAGCGACCATGCGCCGGTGATGATGACTACTGCGCCGTAATCGCCAGCTCGACGCGGCGGTTCGGCGCGAGACAGCCGATGAGGTCCGCTCTTTTCGCCGCCGCGCAGCGCTTCACCGGCGCGCTCCGGCCGAAGCCGAACACTTCGATCCTCGACTCGTCCACGCCTTTCGCCACCAGGTAGTCGCGCACCGCCGCGGCGCGCTTCTCGGACAGCTTGCGGTTGTACTCGACCGGGCCGAGCCGGTCGGTGTGGCCGCCGACGACGATGTGGCGGATCTCGCCGACGTTCGCGAGCTGCGGAAGGATTTCGCCGTCGAGCGCCGCGCGTGCTTCCGCGGTCAGCTCCGCGCTGTTGAGCGGAAATTGCCCGGTCCACTGCAGGTTGAGCGGCCCCGGCTGCGGGCGCGAATCGCGCATCGCCACGGTCGACAGGCTGGCGCCGGCCGGGCCGCCTTTGGCGGGCTCGGGCTCGGCCTGCTTCCTCGCCGGGCGCGGATCCGGGTCCGCCACGCCGAGCCGGCCGACGTACGAAATGCGCACGCGCTGCAGGTCGTACTGGACGAGGAAGCGCTGAGCGCCGGCTTCGAGCGTATAGAGCGGACGCCCGCTCTTTGCATCGAAGCCGCGCCGCGTGCCGTACGCCGCGACCTCCTGCAGGGTCGCGCGACGCACGTCGACCGGATTCTTTCCCGCGCGCTGGATCAGCGCGTCATAGACCTTGGCGCCGTCCGCGCTCGCCGGCAGCATGAGCTCGCGCTGCAGCTCGGGGCCGAGCACCACCGGGTTCGCCATCACCGCGGGATCGGCCTGCGTGAGAAACGCCGAATAGATGTAGGCGAGCGCCTCGGCCTCGGTCGGCGGCCGGCGCTGCGCGAATGAAATCTGGGCGCCCCACAGGACAAGGGCCACGAGCCAGCCGAACCTGATGGTGTTGCGCATGCGGGATCTCGTACTACAAACCGGGAATCAACTTCCTGCAATGATTTTCTTCACGAACCCGCGCGACTTGCCGGCTAATCGTCCAGCTTGATGTGCTGCTGCCGGGCGAGCTGCGAGTAGCGCTCGAGTTCGGACCGGATGTAGGCGCCGAAGTCCTGCGGCGTCATCGGCATCGGCTCGATCGCCTCGGCCACCAGGCGCTGCTGCAGCGCCGGCGCGGCGAGCGCCTTGCCGATCTCGGCATTCAGGCGCTGCACGACCTGCGGCGGCATCTTCGCCGGGCCGACGATGCCGTACCACTGCACGCCGTCGAAGCCCTTGTAGCCCATCTCCTCGAACGTCGGCACGTCGGGCAGGAGCGCGTGGCGCGCGAGGCCGGTGACCGCGATCGGCTTAACCTTCTTCGAGCGGATGTGCGGCAGCGCCGCCGCCACGCCCGGGGTCATGGCCTCGAGCTGGCCGCCGAGCATGTCGGCGAACGATGGGCCGATGCCCTTGTACTGCACGATCACGGCGTCGAAGCCGGCCGCCACCTTGAGCTGCTCGATCAGCAGGTGGTTGAGCGTGCCGATGCCGCCGGCGCCGAAGGTCACCTTGCCCGGCTTGCTCTTCGCGTAGTCGATGAAGCCCTTCAGGTCCGAGACCGGCAGCGACGGATGCACCACCAGCATGTTGCGCGTGCCGCCGACCATCGCCACCGGCGTGAAGTCCTTGATCGGGTCGTACGGTACCTTGCGCACCGCCGGGCTGGTGGCGTGCGTGGCCACGTAGCCCACCATCAGCGTGTAACCGTCGGGTGCCGCGCGCGCCGTGGTCTGGCAGGCGATGGAGCCCCCGCCGCCGCCGATGTTCTCGATCACGAACGACTGCTCGAGGGCCTTGCTCAACTGGTCGCCGATGGTGCGGCCGATGAGATCGAGCCCGCCGCCGGGCTGCGCGGGGACGATGATCTTTACGGGCTTGTTCGGATACGCCGCTTGCGCCCAGGCGAGCGACGGCGCAAGCGCCGCCGCCGCGAGCAGCTTAAGCGAGGTTCTTCTTGAAGAACGCAATGGTCCGCTCCCAGGAAAGCTTCGCCGCTGCCTCATTGAAGCGCGGCGTCGAGTTGTTGTGGAAGCCGTGCTGCGTACCGGGATACATGTGGATCTCGTGGCGCACGCCCGCCCTCTTCAATTCTTCCTGGTAGGTCGGGTACATCTCGTTGATGCGCGGATCCTGCTCGGCGAGGTGCGCGAGCAGCGGCGCCTTGATCTTGGGCACGCCCGCGGTCTCCGCCGCGACGCCGTAATACGGCGCGGCCGCCTGCAGGTCCGCGCCCATCGCCACGGCGAGGAAGTTGGTCGTGCCGCCGCCCCAGCAGAAACCCGTCGCACCCAGTTTCCTGGTGGACAAAGGATGATCTTTGACAAACCTGGCGCCGTTCAGCATATCGGTGCGCAGCTTCGGCTGGTCGAGCTTCGCCTGAAGGTTGCGGCCGTCGTCGTCGTTACCCGGATATCCGCCGAGCGGCGTCAGGCCATCCGGGGCGAGCGCGAGAAAACCGTCCACGGCGAGCCGGCGCGCGACGTCCTCGACGTACGGGTTCAGTCCGCGGTTCTCGTGGATCACCAGCACCGCGGGCCACGGCCCATTGCCCGCCGGCTGCACCAGGTAGCCGCGCATCTTTTCGCCGTTCCCGCCGGGCGACGCATAAGTCACGTAGCTCGCCTTGATGCGCGTGTCGGTGAATGAAACCGTCTGCGCCTGGGCATAGTCCGGCAGCAACCCCTGCGCCATGACCAGCGCCGCCGCGCCGAGCGCGCCCGCGCGCCGCATGAACTCGCGGCGGTCGATGCGGCCGTGGCAGTACTCGTCATAGAGATCGAAGACTTGCTGGTCAATCTCGGGCTGGGTGATCGCGGTCATCGCTCCTCCGGGCCGGTATTGCGAAATGCTAACGCCATCGCAGCAAATTTCACCACGTATTACATGCGGGTCGGTGGTCTTTGATGAGCCGGAATCTGATATCTTCGAAGTAAGCTGAAGATATTCCACGGATTTAGAGGGACGGATGCGCCAGCCACAGGCGCGCCGCCGCAAGGGTTGCTCGCTTTTTACTGGCACTTCGTCCGGCAGACGAAGGGGTGGTACGCGGCCATGTTCGCCGCGAGCCTGGCGACCGCGGCGCTCGACACGGTGATTCCGCTGTTCATCGGCCGCCTGGTGTCGCTGATGGAAGCCACCGACCGCATGACGGCGCTGCAGGCGCAGTGGCCGATGCTCGTCATTATGGTCGCTCTGGTACTGGTGGCGCGGCCGCTGGTCGCGCT
>Ga0134121_10003583_pt1 | contig 12899 bp, 8 predicted proteins | sample KB301_FD_96463 | JGI IMG/M metagenome (GOLD analysis project Ga0134121, IMG submission 96463) | Terrestrial soil microbial communities without Nitrogen fertilizer from Kellogg Biological Station, Michigan, USA - KB3-0-1 | ecosystem: Environmental > Terrestrial > Soil > Unclassified ...
ATGGCAATTTTCAAATCGCCGCCATTCGCGGCCAGACGGGCTTTGCCGATCAGGCCCTCGTAAGTGACGAAGACCTTTTGTTGTTGCGGCAAAAGTCCCGGTGCGGACTGTGTCATGCGGGCCAGTTCGCCAACGCGGTAGCGCAACTCGAAAGAGTTATTCACATGAACGAAACCGCGGCCTTGCAGGTAGCCGTATTCCGCGTCCACCATCGAGGTATCGACGTTGAAGCTGGCAGTCTGCGTGACCACGCCAAAGACAAAGTAACGGATATTGAGCGCCCGCCCGAGCCAGCGGCGAGCGTAAGGATCGACCATGAGGTCGCGGACCGTCATGCCCATGCGGGCCATCCACCAGTAGACCTCGCCCGGATCGACCACTTCATAAGGCGGCGAAAAATACGGCGCCATGGCGCGGGCCGTCCACCAGCTCAAGCCGGGGTCCACCACTAGGGGATCGCCGACGACCACCAAATCGATGATGGCAATGCGCGGCGGAGGGGGAGACGGCACCACGATGATGACGGGAGGCGGCGGCAACAGCGGCCGAACCTTGGTGATGCGGAAGTCGATCTCGAGGAAGCCGGGCGCCAGTGTCAGACCGAAGTCGAAATAGCGCAGCGCAGCCGCCGGCCGGCCGCGGCGATAAAGCGTGTCACCCATGTAGACGGAGACGTAAAGCGCCTTGCGTTTCCATACTTCTTCCGGCTCGCCGCCGTAGACGATCGGCGGCAACGGCTGCCCTTCGGGCAACGGCTGAAAGCCGCCTATATCGGCAGGTTTGGCGCCGCCGAAATTGGGCGGCAACTTGGTGTCGAGGATTTCCGGCGGCGGCACCGGCTGGCCGGGGCCAGGCAATTCTGGCGGCGGCGGCAGCGGCTGATCAACTTGCACTTGCGGAATCTGTGGCGCCTGCTTGGCCAATTCCGCTTGATAGGCGAATTGCTCCTGATCGCTCATCAAAAGCATTTTGGCCAAATCGGGCAAATGCGCCAGCAAATCCTCAGGCGACGCGGCGGTGATCTTCGCGGTCTGAACGACGAGACCGGTCTGAACGTCTACCAGGCGTGCATTGACACTGGTGCCGCCGAAACGGGAGACGCTGCCGAGCACGAGATACCGGACCTTGGCAAGCTTGCCGAATTCCTGCCGATCCTGATCGGTGCCGAACGTGCCTCCCTCGAGTTTCAACTCGTCCAGGACTTTGGCAAATTGGCCACGCTCCACAATGTCGAAACGGCCCTTGAAATAGGGCAACAGCTCCTCGGCAATGACCCGGTCGGCCATTGGAATGCCGATGTCGCCACGGACCTCAAAGTCGGCGATGGCGATGCGGTCACGGCGGTTTTGCAAGGCGAGCGTGTATTCGTCAATATCTTGCTTGATTTGCGGCGTGTCCCACTCCTTGGCGGCGTCTTGCAGGAGCGTCAGGGCTTCTTCAAGATTGACGGCATTTTTGCGCAATTCCGCGGCTTGGGCCCGATTGTCGTCATACTTGGTCAGCTTGGCGCGCAGGTCGTCACAGGTTTTGCGCAGCCCCGCGTCGTCGGCGAATTGCAGCGCTTGCTCAAACGCTAGCACGGCAGCACGGAAATTGCCGGCGCCCATTGCAGCCTGACCCTGGTCACGAAATGACTTGTGTTTGGCATTGTTGTCCGCTTGCCCGGACACGGTCAACGCATCAGCCTGGAGCTTCAGCTTGACCAGATCGGGAGCGGAGTCGGTCGAGCCATATTCCTTCAAGGCGTCGGTGGCGAGCAATCCCGCCTCGGCGAACTGGCCCTGATCGAAAAGCGTTTGAATGTCATGCAAGGTGCTGTCGGCGGCCTGCTGCTGGTCAATGCGGAGGCGGAGTTTTTTCATCTCCGTTTGGACCAGTTCCGTGTCCTTGAATTTGGAAGCGGCTTCCATGCACGCCAGCGCTTCGGCGTATTTCTTTTGGGCCAACAGGTCGATGGCGTCCATCATGGCGGCATCGTACCTCTCCTGGTTGGCGTCCGGCGGCGTGAAATTGATGTCCTTCCAGACGTCCACGGGATCACCTGGCTTCGGGACCGGTGTGCCCTGCAGGGGATCGCCGTTCTTGATACTGGCGACCGGAGCCACGACAGGCTGGGGTTGCGCCCCATGATTATTGTCGCCGCCGCCATTTTGTTGACCGCAACCAAGCAGCAGGCTGAAGACGAGATTGGCAAGAAGGAGCGCAACACAGCAAGTCCGTCGCATGGCGAGATCTCCTACATCTGAAGTGCGAATCGCACGTTTGCAAGCAGGGAAAAGTCGCTGTCAAAAAAGGCAAAGGAATTGGGACGTTTGCCAATGAACGCGCGGCCGGCGCAAAACTTGCGCTTCCCTGCGAAGCCGGTCTTTACCAAAGCGCCTGGATTTTACGAAGTCGCCAAATTGCGCACAAGGGCGGTTTGAAGGGGAATGGTCGCGAGGCACGCATCCTCGCTTGCGCTTTGGGTTGGTGTGCCTCACACACTAACCCGAAGCGCAAGCGAGGTTACGTTCAATTACCGGCGGGCCCTTATTTCTTTTTCACCTTGTCCGCCTTGTGCCGCAGATAGGCCTGCATGAAATCGTCGATTTCGCCGTCTAACACCTTTTGGACCTGGGCTGTTTCGACACCGGTGCGCACGTCTTTCACCAGCGTATACGGCTGCATGACGTAGTTGCGAATCTGGTAGCCCCAGGCTACCTCGCCCTTTTCGTCGTAGAGCTTTTCGACCTCGGCCTGGCGTTTCAGCTCCTCAATGCGGTAGAGCTTGGATTTCAGGAGCGACAATGCCGTGTCGGAGTTCTTGTGCTGGCTGCGTTCATTGCGGCTCTCGGCCGCGATGCCGGTCGGCAGATGCGTCCAGCGCACGCCGCTTTCGGTTTTGTTTTGATGCTGACCGCCTGGCCCACCGCTGCGGAAGGTGTCGCGCTTTAGATCGTCCGCCTTTAGCTCGATCTCAATGGTGCCTTCGATGTCCGGCGTTACATCAACGGCGGCGAACGATGTTTGCCGACGAGCATTGGAATCGAACGGGCTAATGCGCACCAGGCGATGCACACCGCTTTCGGATTGCAGATAACCGAACGCGTATTCGCCCATGATGTGCAGGGTGGCGTTGCGAATGCCGGCCTCGTCGTTGCGCAGCTCGTCGATCAAGTCGGCTTTGAAACCGCGGCGCTCGGCCCAGCGCGTGTAGGTGCGGATGAGCATTTGCGCCCAATCGCAGGCCTCGGTGCCGCCGGCGCCGGCCTGGATCTTGACGTAGGCGTTGGAGCCATCCTGCGGACCGTTCATGACGGCACGCAACTCAAACTCGTCGAGGCGTGTCTCGATGCCGCCAAGTTCTTTTTCAAGCTCCTGCTCCAGGCTGCCGTCTTCCTCGGTCAGCTCCGCGAGGGCCTTGAGATCCTCGATGCTGGCGTTTAGGGCTTCATAAGGCTGGAGCAGCGCATTGAGCGGTTTCAGCTCGGCGATGGTCTCGCGGGCTTTTTCCTGGTTGTCCCAAAAATTGGGCTGGCCCATCTTGTTGGTCAGATCGGCGCGGAGTTGCAGTTTGGCGGGGATGTCAAAGAGAGTCTCGGAGCTGAGTGAGACGGGAAAGCACTTCGTCGGTTCGGCGGCGCAGGTCGCTGTTCATTTTTGGTCCTTTGGGGTGCAACTGCAAGGCCGATTGCGGCCTGGCAATTTGAGTTGATTTAAGATAGCAGAATTGCCGCTGTGGTGGAAATGCCAACCCGCCAACAAAAAAAGCCAGGAACCCCGAAGGGTCCCTGGCCATGAGGGTAGCGGGACTGGGCATGGCCCAGCCCCGAGGAGGCAGTGGAGAGTTACTTGGCCTTGGGCATCGGGGCCGGCTCAGGCATTGGCTGAGTCACGGGAGTTGCAATGGGGCCCGTAGCGGTCCCGCAGCTATTGCAACCGGTGTCACAGCAACTCGGCTTGCAGCCGAAGCCGCCGCAGATGCGATTCCACAGGCTCGTGCCGCCGGAGCAGCAACCGCTTTGGCAGCAGCTCGAGGTGTCGCAGCAGTTCGAGGAGCCACAGCAACTGCCCTTGGAGCACAGTCCCTTGAGCCAGCTGCAGCAGCTATCGAAACAGCTGCAGCAGCACTTCGACTCGCAGCACTTGGTCTCGCAGCACTTGGTCTCGCAGCATGGCGGCAGGCAGGTCTCGGTGACCACGACCGGCACCACGCGGCAGCGCTTGACGCACACGGTGTACGGCACGCACTCCTTGACCTGTTTGCAAATCGTGCAGGGCACGCACTCGGTCACCGTATACGGCACCTTGGTGTGCACCGTGTACGGCACCATGTTGCAAACCTGGTATGGCACCTGCTTGCAGATCGTGTACTTCTCCATCGTGCAGGTCTGGTACGGCACCTTCTTGACGCAGGTTTCCTGGACCATCGTGCAAACCTGGTAAGGCACCTTTTTGCACATGGTGCAGGGCACCATGGTGCAAACTTGATAAGGCACCTTCTTGCAGCAGTCTTCGACGACATTGCGGCAAACGGTGTACGGCACTTTCTTGGTGCAGCACTCCTTGACCATGCGGCAAGTAGTGCAAGTGCTGGTCGTCTTGATGCAGGCGCCGCATTGGAAGGTGCGGCCGGGGCCGTCGCAATCAAAACCGCAGCCGGTGCCATCGACATATGCGCCCTGGCAGCAACGAGTGATGGTGTACGGCACCTTATTGACAATCGTTTCCTTGACCGTGCGGCACACGGTGTAAGGAACCTGGTTCACCACTTGCTCACGGACCACGCGATTGATGGTGCAGGGCACTTTTTCAACTACAGTGTAGGGAACCTTTTTGCACACGGTGTAGGGCACTTGCGTGCAAACCTTTTCCCGGACGTAGGTGGTGCAAGGCACTTGTTCGCAGACGGTGCGTTCGCAGTACACCTTCTTCATGCAGATCTGGTCAGGAGTACGGCAGGTCACCTTGACCTTTTGCGGGCAGCAGGTGCTCTTGCAGGTGCAAGGATCAAAATCACAGCAATCGGGGCAAACCGTCTCCCAGCGCGTGATGCATTTGCCGGGCACGCAGAACGGTTGTTCCACCCACTCGCCGCACTTCTTGCTGACGGTCTTGCAGGTCGTCACCGGCTTGCACACGTATTCCGTGCAAGTTTTGAAGCAGGTCTCGACGCACTCTTTGTAACACGTGCGGCACACGTCTTTGGTGATGCACTCGGTCACATTGCGGCACACGGTCGAGCAGACGTTTTTGTAGCACGTCTCATAGACCGGTTTGCACACGACCTGACAGCATTCCTTGAAGTGTTGCTCGCAAAATTGCTTGGTGATCTGGTGCGTATGCACCTGGCATTGCGTTTCATACACCGGCTTGCAGACGGTGTAGTTGCAATCCTTGTAGCAGGTCTCCTGGACCTGATGGCACACTTTGTAGTGGCAATCTTTCCAGCAAGTTTCCGTGACCGGCTTGCACACCGTATAGGTGCAGTCCTTGTACTCGGTGTGGTAGCAAGGCTTGCAAACGGTGTAGGGGCAATCTTTCCAGCATTGCTGGTAGACCGGCCGGAAGCAATCCTGCGTCACGGTCTTGTAGCAGGTCTGAGTGCACGGCTTGTAGCAGGTCTGGCACTCGTCGCGGTAACAGGTCTTGCAGACCTGCTTCGTGGTGGTTTCTTGAACGGTTTTGTAGCAGGTCTGCCAGCGTTGTTCGAGCACGTTGTCGTACACGAGCTTGTAGCTCGTCCGGCATTGCTGCTGACAAGAGCTGAAGCAACATTGGGCGTCGCAACTAGGTTGGTTACAGCACGCATAGGTTACTGCGCCGCAACTCTGGGCGGAAGCGCTTCGAGCGCCCCCGAGCAGGGTCAAGAGCGCAACCGCCAGCGGCGCCAACAGGCGCATCCTCATGATAAAAGCCTCCTCATTCGGCACCGGGAAAGGCGATGGCGAGGCCCAGGCGCACGCAAGATCCCCAGGGGCGCTTGCGCAAGTCGCCTGAAGCGAAGCCTTTCCGGAAGGTGTGGTGTTGGTGCAAAACGGCTCGAAGAGATGGGCGCATCCCTGCGATCAGCGCGGCCGACCCGCAAACACGTTTGCCGGTCGGGCTGCCGAAGGCTCAGTCCCTGAGCCTCCGTTGTGCAAACTTCCGTATTTCACACCCTTCCTTATCGGCCGTGCTTTCGGCGGTCCTATACCCCTTCGCTCTCTTACGGTTCTTACCTGGCTCCCGTTCCTTACGATAACGCCGGACGTGAGGCGGCTGCGGATGGGGTAAGATGGGATAAATGCGGCGCCTGTCAAATTGGCGGCGGCTGATGATAATGGTGCGGAGCGCGCGACTGAACCGCTAATCCCGCAGCCCCCGTCCAGTCAAATGCAAAAACACACGCTCCAGGTTTGGCTCTTGAATTTCCAAACTCGTCAAATCCACTCCCAGTTCCGCCATCAAGCCCATGAGTTGTCCCAACACCGGTTTGACATCCGCCGCTTCAATGCCGAGCTCCAGGCCGTCGCGCTCATGAAGGCGGACGCCTTGCATTCTTGCCAACCGTTCCAGCAAGCCGGTTACCGGGTGAGCCAGGCGAATTCGAATCATTCCTGAAAGTCGTTGCAAAAGGCCCGTCAAGGAGTCACACGCGATAAGCTGGCCGTGATCGATGATGCCGATGCGCGTGCACAGAGCCTCGACTTCCTCCATGTAATGGCTGGTGTAGATAATGGTCATGCCGGCGCGATTGAGCCGGCGGACTTCCTCGAAAATGTGATTGCGCGATTGGGGATCGACGCCGGTGGTCGGCTCGTCGAGCAACAGCAGACGCGGTTGGTGGATCAGGGCGACGCCGAAATTAAGCCGGCGTTTCATGCCGCCGGAAAAGCCGCCCACGCGCTCGTCCGCGCGGTCGGCCAAGCCAATGGCGTCCAGCGTGGCTTCTACACGCTGCTGCAATACGGGAGATTTGACTGCGTAAAGTTCACCGAAGAAACGCAGGTTCTCGCGTGCAGTTAGTTCGTTGTAGATCGCCAATTCCTGGGGCACCAGCCCAATCAAACGCCGGACCTGGCGGTCGCTCGCATTAAGCGGCCGGCCCAAAAGGTTGGCGCCCCCCGAAGTGGCGTCCATCAAGCATGAGACAATCGACAACAGAGTTGTCTTGCCAGCACCATTGGGGCCCAGCAAGCCAAAGAGCTCGCCTTCCTGGACCGTGAACGACACGCCACGCAGCGCTTGATGCGCTCCAAACGATTTGGTCACCGAGTCGATGGCGAGCAGTGGTGTGTTCATGGCACCCGCGTCCAGGCCGGTTAGATGGGGGCAGAGGGCATCATAGTGGCGGGCGCAAAAAAAAGGACCCCGCATTGCGGGGTCCCGTCTGGCTCACGAAGCCAGGGTGGTGGGCGATTAGCGACATGATAATCAAGCACTTGGAAGCCCTCGCTTTGTCGGCGCTTGGGCGAGGGCGATTGGGCGATGGAGCAACCAAGTGCTTGACTACCATGTCTGGGCGATGACAGGGCGACTGGGCGACGAAGCAGGCATCAAATATTGTTCTCCGTCAGCCTGATCTGGCGGAGCTTTTGTGTCGCCTTCTTCTCCTCCGGCTGGGCGAGGGGGGTGACGGCGACGCCATTACCAAAAACCAGTTGGGCAACACTAACTTGACGAATGTGACTATTGCAAAGCCCGCGCCTGATTGAAAAACGCGGCGGCGATTTTGAAATAATTCATCGCAACTTATTTGCTGATAATAGCTTAAAAAAACTTAAAATATTCGTTCCAATCACTGTAAATGCAAAGCCGATGCAAGATTCTTGGCATGGTGCCAAGAAACTGGGCAGTTGTTTTTTCCCACGCGGTCCAGCCAAGCGGGGATGACGTACTTAGCAACCTACCCCGAGATATTCGTTGCATTACACCCCCCCCAAAGCGACTTAAAGGGCCAGTTTTGTACTAGGACCGTTACCGCAAATCTATTTCACATCAATGGTTGCGACAGAGAAGTTATTCCGGATTCGTTGCACCCCGTATCACCGATGCAAGTGCCAAATGCTCCGCCTGGCTGCGCTGAACACATACTGCCAAAAGTGTGTTTCCCGACCGCGTGAAGCATAGTTGCAACAATTTCATTGCTATTGGTGGTCAAGCGTACCGCGTTGGATCATGAATCCCCGCATCGGCAAACGCCTTTTGGCGCTCTGCGCATTTGTTGCACCTTCCGCAGTGAATCCCTCGAACTGGCTGCATGCATGACCAGGTCAGGCCAAGCGGCAGCGACCGCCCGCGTTGCAGTACTTGGTTCTTGGTAAGGTCTCGATATGGCCGCACAATGTGGAGCTTGCTACCCAGCGCTGCCTTGACTGTTGCCTCGACACCCGCGAAAAAGGCGTCCGAACTGTCGGCAAATGGATTGCCTTTCAGCAAGCCCATTGCAATCGTGTCGATCTGCTGCAAATGGCACCAGACGGATGCCTGAGCCAAGAGCAACAAGTTCCGGCCGGGCAAAAACACCGCGGCATCGGGGCTGTCGGCGCCTGGGACTTGATTACCCGTCAGGCTCCAATGCGGTCCATAGACTGAGGCGATCGGCAGCTGAAAAACCTTGAGCGGCGCCATTGCTGGCGCGGCCAACGCCCTCAGAAAATGCCGCAAAGCATCCTCTTCTTCGTCTTCCCAAATCATGCCAAAGCGGACGTAAATTGGCACGACGCGCGGGCTGTCACGCGCCAATTCGGCGACGAGAATGGCGCTATCCGGCCCGCCACTGACAAGTGCGGCAACAGCCTGATGGCGCCACGTGTTTTCAGTGCTGGTCAGGGTTGCGGTCATGAGCATCGGGATAATGGGAATCGGAGTTTGCCGCCCGGCGTGTCATCCAACCGCGAAGCAGTTGCCAGGTCCCGAACAGCAGCAGAAGCCATCCGATCGACCAGTCGCTGTTCAAGATCGTGTATTGCCGGCCAGCCGGATAGGCGAAGACAATAGCCGCCGCCAGAAACCAGAATCCTGCCAGAAAAAAGTAGATGCGCATGGGTCGCGATCCTCCGTCAATGCTCCCTGCGGCCGTGTTGCCTACCCTCCCATCCTATGCGCCGGTGGCCTGGTGGCCGGGATTGACAGCCGGCGTTAGACCCGCTATGTTTTCCCCAGCTTCACACCCTGGCCCCTTCGCCAAGCGGCTAAGGCAGCGGATTGCAAATCCGCCATCCCCGGTTCGAATCCGGGAGGGGCCTTTTTTGCTCAGTCAATGTTATCCGCGCGCTCCTCAGTTCGCTTTTCTGGCCTGACGTTGTTATTCCTTTACGATCAATGGCAGCAGCCGTTTTGGAGTCCGCACTATGCAACCGCGGCCCAGGGCGGTAGCATGGACAACGCACGTAAACCGGGCGACTGGGGAAACCATTGGTGTCTGGCAATCTCACCATTGAATACGCGAGCCTGACCGACGTGGGAGTGCGTCGCGGCCACAACCAGGACTGCCATGCTGCACTCCCCGCCGGCGATGCCGCGCAGTTTACGCAGCGCGGCCACTTGTTTGTCGTGGCGGACGGCATGGGCGCACATGCCGTCGGCGAACTGGCCAGCAAGATCGCGGCCGACAATATCCCGCATATTTATTTCAAGCATGCCCAAGAAGGCCCGGCCGTCGCCCTGCGCACCGCCATTCTCGACACTAACGCAGCCATCCACAACCGCGGCCAGCAAAACCGCGAATTCGAGGGCATGGGCACAACCGGCACGGCCCTGCTGCTGCGACCTGAAGGTGCGTGGATTGGTCACGTGGGCGACAGCCGGGCGTATCGCGTGCGCGACGGCATGATTGAGCAACTGACCTTCGATCACAGTCTGGTGTGGGAGTTGGCCCGGCGGCAAAGCGTCAAACCAGAGCAGATGCAAGGGATACCGAGCAACGTCATCGTTCGCTCGCTGGGACCGGAGCCGCTGGTGCAGGCGGATGTTGAGGGACCTCATCCGATCAAAAGAGGCGACATTTACGTAGTCTGCAGTGACGGGCTGAGTGGGCCGGTCCATGACCGCGAGATTGGCGCCGTGGTTAGCGCTTTGCCGCCTAAACAAGCATGTAGGTTCCTGATCGATTTGGCGAACCTGCAGGGCGGGCCGGACAACATCACCGTGATCGTCGTCCGTGTCCTGGAAGGTGAAGCCGAGTCGAACGAAAAGGTGCGGCTGACTGCCTCCAACCGCGGCCTGGTGTGGTTGAAGCGTTCGCCGTGGCCCTTCGCCGCGTTGCTCATTGGCATTGTCTTGGCCCTGGGCGCCATTGGCCTCACCTACGGTAATTTGAGCGGTGCTCCCTTTGCGTTTGTCCTCGGTGTCTTGTCTCTAGGCGTCGGCCTGGTCGGTTTGCTGCTTCAGCGAGGCCAGGACGTCAAACCGGCGGATAACGCTGGGGCGACTGCTCCAAAAATCCACCGCCAAACGCCGTGCGCGATTGATGTGTCGTTGCTCAAAAAGCTTTCCCGAGCAGAAGCGGCCCTCCAGGAGCGGATTCGCGAACGCAAGTGGAGCGCGGATTGGGAGGATTTCAAAAAGCACCACGCCCTCGCTGAAGGACATGGTAACGCCGGCGCGCTAACGGATGCTTTTCGTGAATACTGCCTGGCAATGCGGCCGTTGTCCGAAGCATTACAGAAACAACGGCACAAGGAAGAAGTGTTTCAGCCGGTTTGGGACAAAGCCGAATAGTTGAGTGTGTTCAGGATTGCGGCACCGGGCCGAAACTCCGCCAAATATACCACGTCGCCACCGTACGATAAGGTCGCCAAATTTCGCCTAGCTCCGTCAGCCGGACTTTGTCCGGCACTTCCGCCAAGCCTAATTGCCGCTGGACGCCGACTCGTAACCCCAGGTCGGCCAGCGGCAGCACATCGAGCCTGCCCAGGGCGAAAATCAAAAACATTTCAGCGGTCCATCTGCCAATGCCGTGTACAGGCAAAAGGTGTTCAATCACCGCCTCGTCTTCCCATTCGTGAATGCCGTCCAGCAAAACCTCGCGGCCCAGCACTTTGTCGGTCAAATCGCGGATCGCCTTCACCTTGCCGGCCGACAGCCCCGCGGCACGCAAGGCTGCGTCATCTTTCTTGGCCAGCGCCCGCGGATGAATGCCGCGTTTGCCAAGGCTTTCGCTGAGCTTTGTCGAGATCGAATGCGCCGCTTTGCCAGAGATTTGTTGGGAGATGATCGAGCGAACCAGCACCGCGAACCGATCCGAAATCGGCTGCAGTGTGCAAGGGCCAACACTAGCAATAAGTTTCTTGAGCACCGGGTCGCGCCGTGCCAGATGCCGGCGGGCTTTGGCGTAAATTTCGGGTTCTTCGGTCATGGATGTTGCTCACTAAAGTTGCGTAATAGTGTCACAAGCATTCTTTCGATTGTTTCGGGCTCTGTCAAATAATCTGATTGCGAACTCATTTTGCCCCTGGTAGATTCCGCGAGGAACTAACGGGGCCGAAATGCTCCGCGGAGGCAACTCTCAATGATAATCGGCATCGATCCGAAAGTTGACTACGTTTTCAAGCGACTGTTTGGCCGCGAACAGAATGCGCCATTGTTGATTCATTTGCTCAATGCCATTCTGCAATTTCAACCCGGCTCTCGCATTGCCTCTCTGCAAATTCTGAATCCGTTTCATGACAAGGAGAACCTCGACGACAAGTTGTCGGTGCTGGACATCAAAGCGCGGGATGAAAGCGGCCGATTGTTCAACATTGAAATGCAGATGCTGGCTTACGGACCTTTTCGCACGCGCGTGTTATATTATTGGGCCAAGCTCTACCAAGGTCAAATGTTGGAAGGCATGCAGTACGAAGAGCTGCACCCTGCAATCTCCATTTGTTTCGTGAATACGCCCCTTTATCCGGAAGTGCCTGCCCATCACCTCGTATTTGAGCTTCGCGAACGCCGTCACGCGATGGTCTTTACAGATCATTTACAAGTGCATATCCTGGAATTGGCGAAATTCAAACTGCGCGGAGATCAGCTTGCTGCACCGGAGGATCCCTGGCTTTATTTTCTATGCCACGGCGACGAGTTGGACACCGAGGCGTTACCGGCGGCGCTTGAATTACCGGAGATCCACAAAGCTTTGGGAGAAATGAAAATGCTGACTAAAGATCAACTTGAACTTGAACGGTACGAGTCGCGGTTGAAGATGAAACGGGACATGTATGCCGCTTTAAAGGAAGCCCAAACTCAAGGCCTCACGGAGGGGCTCACGGAGGGCCGCGCTGAGGGCCGCGCTGAGGGCCGCGCTGAGGGCCGCGCTGAGGGCCAAAAAGAGGGGAAAATAGAGAGAATTCACGGCTGGCAAAGATTTTTGCGCCAGCAACCAACACCAGCGGAACAACTCATGATTCGATCCATCGAGGAGCTTGAGGCGATGGCTCAGAGTTTGGAACGCGATGCCGCCAATTTGCGGGTCGGGCTTTGACCAGATTGGCAGAGCATTCCGACAATCCTATCTTGCCGGCGCCGCTCCAGCCCTCAATATCACCGAATCCCCACTCCGCGGCCTCGCCTGCCCGTCCCCTGTGGACCGCACCAAATGCGGCCCGGTCGAACGAAACGCTGCCTCCACTAATTCCTTCTGCTCGCGCTGGTGTACTTGCCGCGACCCGGTTGCTGGGCTGGCGCTGGTGTCGCGACCCACATATTTGAGCTGCCAACCAAGTGTACGCAAACGCGGCTCCACGAATGACCAGCCGCCCATGTTGAGCGATTCTTCTTGTACCCAGAACCATTCCTTCGCCTTGCTATATTGCTCCAGTGTCTGCTCAAGCAGCTTGGCGGGGAAGGGGTAGAATTGCTCCAAACGGACAATGGCGATCGTTTTGTTGTCGCCGCGTTTTTCAACCAAATCGTAGTAAACTTTGCCGCTACACAGCAGCACGCGCTTGACCTGC
>Ga0134121_10003589_pt1 | contig 12890 bp, 9 predicted proteins | sample KB301_FD_96463 | JGI IMG/M metagenome (GOLD analysis project Ga0134121, IMG submission 96463) | Terrestrial soil microbial communities without Nitrogen fertilizer from Kellogg Biological Station, Michigan, USA - KB3-0-1 | ecosystem: Environmental > Terrestrial > Soil > Unclassified ...
CAGGCAGGCCTCGACCACCGACGGCGCGGCAGGCGGAGCCACCGAGGCCGGCGCTGCGGCTGCGCTGCGCGTCTCGACGAGCTGGAACGCGCACTGCGAGCAGAACAGCGCGCCGCGCGCGTAGAGCGTGCCGCAATGCGGACAGGCGCCGGCAGCGCCGGTCGTGTCGAGCCGCAGCAGGTGCTCGACCTCGCCGAGGCGCGCGTCGAGCTCCTGCAGGCGCGCCGCCTGGCGCGTGAGCACGTCGAGGCGGAAGTGGTCGCGGATCGCCATCTCGTATGCGAGCCCGCCGAGATCCCACTGCAGCTCGGCGAGCTCGCGCGCGAGCGCGTCGCGGCGCTCGGTCAGCTCGCCGGACGTGAGCGCCTGGCCGCCGCCCGGCGGCAGCGGCTGCGGCACGGGCGGTGGCGGGGGGCCGGAGATCAGGCGCCGCGGGTGCAGGCGCTCGATGAACGTCGGGGCGCTCATCCGATCGTGTCCGTCGGAGTGCCGCCGCCTGAGGCCTTGTGGTCCTTCGGCGGCGGCTTGCCACCGGTCGCCTGCTCGTCGGATTGCTGCTTGAGCTTGGTGATGTCGCCGCCGGTCTTGTCCTGCGTGACGGGCGCGATCCCCTTCGTGCCGGCGTCGCCGGAGCCCTTCTTGCCGTGCTTCGCGCCGCCGCCGGAGCCGTTGGCGGCGCTGGTCGTGCCGCTGTCGGCGGGAGCCGTCCCGCCGCGGTTCGTCACGTTGACGATCGGGCGCACGACCTGCGTCGCGGGCGTGCTGGCGCTGCCCTGCCCGAGCAGGAAGCCGACGCCGAGCGCGACGAGCACGACGGCCGCCGCGCCCATCGGCCCGCCGACGCGCTCGAGCTGATGCGCGAACGAGCGGCGCGGGTGCCGTCGACCGGCGGCGGCGGGCGCCGCTCCCACGCCGCCGGCGAGCACGTCGAGGTAGTCGACGCGCGGCGTCGCGACGCGCGCGCCGCAGGAGAGGCAGTAGCGCTGGTCGGCCGCGAGCGGCCCGCTGCAGCGCCGGCAGGCGGGGGCGGCGGAGTCGTCGGGCAGCGGCGTCGGCGGGGCTTGGGTCATGGTGTCACCTGAGCGTGGAGGGCTGGGCGTCGAAGCTGAGCGCGGCGCCGCGTGGGTCGCCGATGAAGAAGACCTGGAACTGCGCGTGGCCGTGGGCCTTCAGCAGCGGCACGATCGAGCGCCCGGCGGCGACGACGCGGCCGCCCTTGCGCGCGACGGCGGCGATCACGAGATTTTTCTGGGCCACGTCGGAGGCGTTCGTGGCGCGCGCGATCGCGGTCACGCCGCTCGCCGGGTCGCCCTCGAGGTGGGCGGCGCCGAGCTCGATCCGCACCGCCTGTGCGCCGTTCGGCGCCGCGTCGCCCGCGCCGACGCGTGCCTTGACCGTCGCCGGCTTGCCCGCTGACGGCGTGATCTGGTCGTTGACCCACGTCACCGTCTGCCCGGGGGCCAGCAGCGCCGCGTGCGTGAGGCCGGGCTCGAGGCCGGGCGCGTCGTTGCGCCACACGACCTTGTGCTGCGCCGTCTGGACCGCGATCGCGATCGGCACGTCCGCGAGCGCCCGGCCGGACGTGTTGCGCAGCACGACCACCGCGGCGGTGCCGTTCGCGTCGGTGACGAGCGTGCGCTCGAGCACCTTCACCGAGCGGTTGGTCGCGTTCACGCGCAGTCCCTTCGCTGTGAAGGCGCGGTTGCCGCCCTGCGTGAACTTCGCCGCCTGCTCGCGCGTCGAGGAGCAGCCGGCGGCGGTGAGCGAGAGCAGCGCGAGCGTGGCGGCCATGGCTCGGGGTGGGTGGGGCCGGGTCACCCGAACGCCCCGTGGACGTAGTCGCGCGTGCGCTGCGCCTGCGGCGCGTGGAAGATCTGCTCGCTGGGGCCGTACTCGACGAGCTCGCCGAGGTACATGAAGGCGACGTGGTCGGCGACGCGCTGCGCCTGCTGCAGGTTGTGCGTGACGATCACGACCGCGATCTGCTCGCGCAGCTCGAGGATCAGCTGCTCGATCGTGGTCGTGGAGACCGGGTCCAGGGCCGAGCAGGGCTCGTCCATCAGCAGCACCTCGGGCTGGGCGGCGAGCGCGCGCGCGATGCAGAGGCGCTGCTGCTGGCCGCCGGAGAGCCGTAGCGCCGGGTGGTCGAGGTTGTCCTTGACCTCGTCCCACAGGCCCGCGCGTCGCAGCGCGTGCTCGACGGGCTCCGCCAGCGCCGGCTTGCGCGGGCGCCGGCTCGCGCCGTCGCGCAGCGCGTAGGCGACGTTGTCGAAGACGGTCATCGGGAATGGGTTCGGCTGCTGGAAGACCATCGAGACGCGCCGGCGCAGCTCCGTCACCTCGAGCGTGTCGACGTCCTCGCCGTCGAGCGAGATGCGCCCGCCGCGGGCGGCGCTCGGCGTCAGCTCGGTGAGACGGTTGAGCGAGCGCAGCAGCGTCGTCTTGCCGCAGCCCGACGGGCCGATCAGCGCGAGCACCTCGCCCTGGCGGATCGGCAGCTCGACGCGGTTGACCGCGACCTTCTGCCCGTAGGCGATCGTCACCTGGTCGCAGCGCATGCGCTCGATCGCGGCAGCGCTCGCCGCAGAGCGGGTCGCGGCGGCGGCGTGCCCGTTGCCGTTGCTCGCCGCCGGCTCCGGCACGACCGTCGGCGCCTGCTCGAGCGAGATGCGCCGGATCGGCGGCGGCATCAGCGGGTCCACGCGGCCCCTCCGGTGAGCGCCGACAGGTTCCCGCGCGCGAGGCGGGTCGCGAGCACGTTGAGCGCGATCACGAGCGCCAGCAGCACGAACGCCGCGGCGTAGGCCTTCTCGGGCGCGCCGCCTTCGCCCGCGGGCGAGTTGCCGTAGATGTAGCTCGTGAGCGTCGAGCCGGTCCCGCGCAGCAGCCTGAAGCCGGGCAGCCCGCCGTCGGCCGACTCGGTCCCGAGCGTGTTGCCGAGCAGCAGGATGACGATCGCGGTGTCGCCGATGATGCGCCCCATCCCGAGGGCGGTGCCGGTCGCGATGCCGGGACGGACGGCCGGCAGCAGCACGCGCCGGATCGTCGCGCCGACGGTCTTGCCGAGCGCGAGCGAGGCTTCGCGCAGGTGGTTGGGCACCTGCAGCAGCGCCTCGCGCACTGCGCCGACGACGAGCGGCAGCGCGAGCAGGCTCATCGCGGCGCCGGCGATGACGAACGAGCGCCCGAACGCGGCGTCCGCGCCCGTCGCGCGGAAGGAGAGGAACGCGAAGGCCGGCTGCGAGAAGACGACGAGGCCGAAGACCGCGATCACGATGCTCGGCGCGCCGGCGATGATCTCGACCGCCGACTCGACCGTGCGCGCGAGCGGCGCCGGGCGCCCGTACTCGACGAGCCACAGCGCGACGCCGGTGCCGATCGGCACCGCGATCGCGGTGCCGATCGCGGTCAGCAGCAGCGTCCCCTCGATCGGATCGAGGAAGCCGCCCGACTTGCTCTGGTCGACGTCGGCCGTAGGGTGCTGGAAGAGGTAGGAGAGATGCAGCTGGGAGATCCCCTTCACGCCCATGTAGAGGACGATCGCGGTGGCGAGCAGCGTCAGCGTCACGCCCGCCGCCCAGCAGAGCCCGAGCCCGATGCGGTCGGCGAGCGGCCAGGAGGCCGCGCTGTCGCGCGGGCGCGTGCGCCTGCTCGGCCCCGCCAGCTCCGCCGACGCGTGCATCAGCGCAGCCCCATGCGCCGCATCGGCTGACGCGCCGCCCAGGCGGCGAGCGACAGCAGCGCCGAGGAGACGAGCAGCACGGCGGCGAACGCGTAGAGCGTCTGGGCGAAGGGCTTCGCGCTGAAGCCCTCCGAGCCGGCGACGATCGTCGCCGCCAGCGGCTGGATCGGCTCGAGGAAGAAGTTGAGGCCGTCGAGCGGGTTCGGCGCGAAGATGAACGAGCCCGAGACCATCGCGAGCATGATCGCCTCGCCGAGCGCCCGGGCGGTGGCGAACACGACCGCGGCCGCGATCGCGGGCCGCGCGGCGCGCACGGAGATCCGCCACATCGTCCGCCAGCGGTTGACGCCCAGCGCGGCGGAGCCCTCCAGCCACGAGCGCGGGATGCTGCGCAGCGCGTCGGAGATGATCGCGATCATGATCGGCACGATCATCACGGCGAGCACGATCGACGCCAGCAGCAGCCCGCCGCCGCCGATCGGGACGACCGGCTTGACGTCGAGCTTGAACTTCGCGCTGACGAGGTGGTCGTTGATCCACGGCGCGAGCACGAGGATCCCGATCAGGCCGTAGATGACCGACGGGACCGCCGCCAGCAGGCGCACCGTCGGCCCCATCACACGGGCGATCCCGGGTGGCGCGAACTCGACCGTGAAGAGCGCGCACAGCAGCGCGAACGGCAGTCCGAGCAGCACCGCCAGGCCGGTGCTCAGCGCCGTGCCGTACAGCAGCGGCCAGGCGCGCAGGTGGTACTGGTAATGATGCGGGTCGGCCGGGGACTGGTAGATGTCGTTCAACTGCGTGTTCGCGTTTCCGCCGGAGCCGAACCAGGCGAGGCCGTTGTGCGCGAACGACGGCCACGCCTGCACCAGCACGAACGCGAGCATCCCCACGATCAGCGCGAGCAGCGCGACGGCAAGCGCGCCGAGCCCCAGCTCGGCGCGCTCGGGGATTCGCCATCCGCTCACCGCAGCGGGATCCAGTGCGTGTTGATGATCTTGCGCGCCGCGGCGCTCTTCTGAATCCACTTGATGAACGTCTTCGCGGCGCCGGTCGGCTTGCCGCGCGTGACGAGCGAGAACGGACGCACGCCCTGGTACTGGCCCGACTTCGCGTTGCGCAGCGTGCACGCGACGCCCTGGTAGGGCACCGTCTTGACGTCCTTGATGAAGTCGAGCGAGACGAAGCCGATCGCGTTGTCGTCGCTGCGCACGGCCTGGTTGACGAGGCCGTTCGACGACTTCGCCGGGGCGCTCGCGGCGACGTTGAGCGTGTTGTCGAGGAAGATCTCCTTGAACGCGTCGGCCGTACCGGACGTGGCCGTGCGCGTGAAGATGTCCACCGCTCCGTGCGCGTGGGCGCCGGGCACCTGGCTCCAGCTGCGCGTGCGGCCGGTGAAGATCGCCTGCACCTGCGCCTTCGAGAGGCTGCCGAGCGGGTTCGAGTTGTTCGTGATCAGGCAGATCGCGTCGTAGGCGATGCGGTTGAAGACGAGGCCGCCCGGGTCGGTCGGCTGCGCCTTGCGCGAGGAGTTGCCGATCGTCACGCGCCCGTGGGCGACGTCGTTGATGCCGACGTCGGAGCCGCCCTGCTGGATCTTGAAGCCGACCTTCCCGGGGAACAGGTGGACGTACTTGGTGGCCAGCGCCAGGACGAGCGGGTGGACCGACGTCGAGCCGCTCATCGTGATCGTCGACTTGGCGAGTGCGGTGGGTGCGGTGAGCCCGAGCGCCGCGACGGTCGCGAGGGCGATGGTGGATGCGCGTCTGGGCACGGGACCTCCAGGTGGCTGGCTGAGCGCGCGGATCGTGCCGCAAGCGCGTGCACGCTCCGTTAACAGCTCGTGAACCACCTGCCGTTCTTCTCAACTTGTTCACCGGTGGCGGCCTGCCGCCTCCTAGCGTGCGCCGCCGATGCTCCCACGCGTGCGCCCGCTTCCATTCGCCGCGGCGCTCGCCGCCATCGCCGTGGTGCTGCTGCCCGCGTACGCCGGCGCGGTCATCAGCGCGGCCACGACGATCGACGGACCCTCGGGCGCGATCGTCGGCTTCGACGGGATCGCGATGGCGCAGGACGGGACGGGCGGCCTCGTCTACCGCAAGCGCGTCGGCGGCCGCGTGCACGTGTTCGCGAGCCGCTTCGTGAACGACGCATGGCAGCCGCCGCAGCGCGTCGACGTGGGCCAGCCGTTCGACTCCTCCTGGCCGGCGATCGGCGCCGGCAACGGCGGGCGCCTCGTCGTGACGTGGATCCACCAGTTCGGCGCCGGCGTGCAGGACCGCATGTACTCCGCCTCGCTCGATCCCGGCGCACGGACGTTCCAGGCGCCTGTCGCGATCGACCTCGACGTGCGCGAGGGGCTCGACGCCGCGCCGTCGCTGTCGATGGAGCGGGGCGGCGTCGCCTACCTCGTCTATCGCGTCGTCTACCAGCGCCAGAGCCCGGACCTGCCGCCGGGCACGGTCGACGCCGACTACCGCCTGCAGCGCTACTCGGGCTCGTTCTGGTCGCTGCTCGGCCAGCCGGTCGACCGCACGCAGAGCCAGCCGCAGGCGACGCCGACCCCGTTCAACGGGCCGCAGGTCGCGACCGACGCCAACGGCAATGCGGTCGTCGCCTGGCAGGAGCCCGACGACGCGCTGATCCCGCGCATCTACGCGCGCCGCGTCTTCGGGCAGGTGCTCGGCGACGTGCTGCCGGCGAGCCCCACGAGCGTCGGCGGCGTGGCGCTGCACGCGGCGGCTGACCAGCTCTCGCTCGCGGTCTCGCCGTTCGGCGAGGCGATCGTCGGGATGCGCCAGCAGCCCGATCCGCACAGCCCCTGGCACCACGCGCGCGCGCTCGTGAACATGCTCCCGTCCAGCTTCGCCGACGGCGCCGGCACGTTCATCGGCGCGCGGCCGGTCGACGGCGGCGGCGGCGACGGTCCGGCCGGCTCGCTCGGGCCGGTGAGCGTCGCGACCGACGACGCGGGCGTCTTCGACGCCGGCTTCGGGCTCGACGCGCGCGCGCTCGACGCCGGCGGCGACGAGGGTGCCGTCGACCCGCCGGTGCGACTCGACGACGGCAGCGGCGCCGGCGGGGCGGGCGGGGCCGCACCGCTCGTCGCGCGCGGCAGCGAGGGGACGCTCGCGGCGGCGTGGACCATCGACCAGCACGGCTCGGGCGGCGCCGGCCTGCTGGAGCGTCGCGCCGACGGGACGCCGTTCCAGCGCATCGTCAGCGCGCCGGCGGGCGGGGTCGTCCAGTCGCTGCGGCTGAGCGGCTCCGACCTCGGCAGCGCGCTCGCCGGCTTCGAGCAGGGGCGGGACAGCGGCGCGCAGATCGTCGCCGCCTCGATCGAGGCGCCGCCCGGGCGCTTCACGGTGCTGACGCCCGCCGGCTGGACGCGCCGGCGGCGGGTGCGCTTGAGCTGGGATCCGGCGCCGAGCACGACCGGCGCGGTCACCTACGACGTGCAGGTCGACGGCGAGGACGTCGCCTCCGGGCTCACGCGGCTGACGCGCACGCTCGGGCGCGGTCAGCTCGACGACGGCAGCCACGAGGTCACGGTCGTCGCCGACGACGCGCTGGGCCAGAGCGCGACGAGCGTCGTCTCGACGCTCAAGGTCGACCGCCGCGCGCCGCGCGTGCGGATCGCGCGCCTGTCCGACGGGCGCGTGCGCGTGCGCGTGCGCGACGGCGCGCGCGGCGACTGCTCGGGCGTCGCGAGCGTGGCGATCGCATGGGGCGACGGGACGCGCTCGCACGCGCGCCGCGCGACCCATCGCTACACGGCCGCGGGCCCGCACCGCCTGACGGTGAGCGTGCGCGACCGCGTCGGCAACAAGCGCCGGATCCGGAAGGTGATCGGATGAGCCGCCGGCGCGTGCTCGCCGCGCTGACGGCCGTGCTCGGCGCGCTCGCGCTCGCGGCGCCCGCCCACGCCGGCTGGGGCCCGGGCGCGCAGCTCGTCTCGGTCGACTGGGCTCGGCTCGAGCAGGCCGACGGCCCGAGCACCGCCGTCGACGTCTCGGCCGACGGACGCTACGTCGTCTTCCAGACGCGCGCGGCGAACTTCTTCGCCGACGACGACCCCGACCCGCCCGGCGTGATCCGCCGCGGCGGGATCTTCCGCTATGACCGCACGACGCGCCAGCTCGCGCTCGTGGCCGACGGCGACCTGCGCGATGAGGACAGCGGCGACCTCGTCCTGCGCGGCGCGAGCGCGCCGTCGGTGAGCGACGACGGCCGCTACGTCGCCTTCGCCACCGCGCAGCGGCTCGTCCCGCAGGACGTCAACGACAACGTCGACGTCTACGTGCGCGACATGGCGATCCCGCTCTCCTTCGACCGCGCCGGCAGCGGCGCCTATCGGCTCGTCTCTGCGCGCGACGGCGGCGACGATCCCGCCCACTACGCGCCGCGCAACCCGCCCCTGCCGAGCGGCGAGCCGGGCGCGTCGGTGTTCGCAGGCCAGGCGATCAGCGGCGACGGCCGCTACGTCGCCTTCCGCACGGTCGAGACGGCGTCCGACCTGCCTGACCACGCGTCGATCGACACCCCCGGCGGCAACGTGTTCGTGCGCGACCTCGTCGCGCACCGCACCGTGCTCGCGAGCCCGACGCTCGCCGACGACGGCACCGGCGCCGGCGGCGCGCTCGCGCCGGTGGCGATCAGCCGCGACGGCAGCACGGTCGCGTGGGTCGGCGAGAACGCCCCGGCGCAGACGCGCATGCTCACCGGGGAGAGCCTCGACCCGACGCTGCGCCGCTACCTGTGGCGCCGCTGGGACGATCCCGGCGCGAGCACGCGGCGGATCACCGGCCTCGCCGATCCCGACGACCCCGCCTGCCCGCCCGACGGCCAGGTGACGAACGATCCGCAGGCGACCGGCCCCTGCTACGGCCCGCTCACCGACACCGAGGCGGGCTTCGGCGACATCGGCGGGATCGCGCCCGCGCTGAGCGCCGACGGCTGGACGGTCGCCTTCGTCTCCGGAGCTGCCCCGCGGCCGTCGTCGGCGGCCGACCCGGCGCTCGACGCCTACGTCACCTCGATGCGCCCGGGCGTGAGCCGCAAGGCCGGCACGCAGGCGATCACGCGCGGGACGACGGTGGCGAACGCGCGCGCGAACGCCGACATCGCCTCCGTCGCGCTCTCCGCCGACGGCAGCCGGGTCCTGCTCGTCACCGCGCGCAGCCAGTTCCTCGCGCCGGCGCCGCCGCTGCTCGGCGACCCGCGCTCCGCGCCCGGCGGCGACGAGCTCTACCTCGTCGACCGCGCCAAGCACGAGCTGCGCCGCGTCCTGCTCACGCCCGACGGCGGCGACGTCGACGGCGGCGTCGACCCCGGCGCGGCGCTCTCGCCGAACGGACGCGTGATCGCGTTCACGGCCTCGAGCACGAACCTCTTCCGCGGCGATGCGAACGACCTCTCCGACGCGTTCGCGGTCGCCGAGACGCCCGACGCGACGAACGCTCGTCCGCCTGCCGGCGCGGGCGACGATCCGATCGACGACACGATCGGCAACGGCGGGAGCGGTCGCGATCGACAGCTCAGCCTGCGCATCAGCGGCCGGCGCGACGGCTCGCTGCTGCTGCGGGTGCGCGTGCCGACGGCCGGCGGGCTCGCCGCGGTGGCGACCGTGCGCCCCGCCGCGACGAAGGCGCAGCGCGGCCGCCGCAGGCCGGCGCGGCGGGTGGCCTCTGCGCGGGCACGGGCGCGGGCGGCCGGCACGCTGCGGCTCACGCTCGCGGTGAAGGGCCGCGACCTGCGCGCGTTGCGCCACGGCGCGCGGCTGCGCGCGCGCGTCGTGCTGACGCTCACGCCCGCGGACGGCAGCGCCCCGCGCCGTGTCGTGCGCGCGGCGACGTTCCAGCTCGCGGCGCGCGACGCCCGTCACCACCCCCGCCGCAGGTGAAGTCCCTGTGAACGAGTGGAGATCAGCCGGTGACGAAGTGGAGGAGAGGCTGTGAACGCCCCTTGTGGCAGCGCATGCGCAGCGGCGAGCGTGGCGGGCGCCTCGATGTGCCCGTCTCCCTCAGAAAGGACAGGACTGTGACCTCAAGCTTCGTCGCGCCGGCTCTGCGCCGGCGGACGCTGCTCGCCGGCGTCGTCGCCGCCGCGCTCGGCGCCGGCGCCCTCGCCGCTCCGAGCGCTCATGCGGCGTTCACGCTCAACGAGTGCGAGGGCTCCACCTTCGCGGCCCAGGGCTCCTCGTTCCAGAACACCCTGCAGGCCAGCATGAAGACCCTCTTCGAGCAGTCGTTCGGCTGCAATGGCACGCCGGCCGGGCCGACGTACAAGTCCAACGGCTCCGGCAACGGCAACGCGGCGATGGGCGCCGGGGGCGGCAACGCCACGATCAACTGCGCCCCGGGCTGCACGAACAACCCGGCCCCCGCCGGCCAGCGCGACACGACGACCCGCCTCTCGGGCACCGACGAGCCGCCGAACCCGACGCAGATGTCGAACATCAACGCCGGCACGGCGTCGGCGTCCGACGACGGCGTCATCCACGTGATCCCGATCGCGACCGGCGCGAGCACGCTCATCGTCCACGCGCCCGAGGGCTGCGACCTCAGCACGGTCACGAACAAGACGAACGGCACCGACAGCACCGTCGGCGGCGCCGACACCGGCGACGCCGCCTCGAACCACACGCAGCGCATCCGCCTGATCAGCGCGCTCGTGGAGAAGGCGTTCGCCGGCGCCTCCGACGCCGACACCTGGGGCGAGATCGCCCCCGGCATCAGCGGCACGCCGAGCAACGCGCAGGAGACGGGGATCGCGAACTGCACCGACGTGCCCGTCAAGCGCATCGTGCGCTCCGACAACTCCGGCACGACGTACTCGTGGAAGGCGTACCTGAACCTCATCAACTCGGGCCGCGGCTGGATCACGACCTACAACCCGAGCCCGAACACGGTCTGGCCGCAGGCCGGCGGCGCCGGCACCGCGTCGCCGACGCTGACCGCGGCCGCATGCCCGAACAGCGAGGCGAACCACCTGTGCGCGAACACCGCCACGGGCGGCGGCGCACTCGCCGACCTCGTCAACCTCACCGACGGCTCGATCGGCTACGTCGATCTCGCCACCGCCCGCAGCAAGGGCTTCGACGTGACGCCGCACGTGCTTCCGGGCGACACGGCGCAGGACTACACGTTCTGGATCCCGCTGCAGAACAACCCCGGCGGCAGCGCGACCGGCTACGCCGAGCCGACCGCGAACCCGGGGGCGCACACGACCGCGAACACGACGAAGGGCGCCAACTGCTCCAACGCCACGATCGCGAACGTGCCGACGCCGGCCGGCTCGCCGGGCGGTGACCCGACGCGCGGGGACTGGAGCGCCGCCTACGCCGCCGGCGGGGCGAACTTCCCGGCGTGCGTGGTGACGTACGTGCTCGCCTGGGACGACGACGCCCCCGTCTACGGCAACACGCCCGACGAGCAGGCGAAGGCCCGCTCGGTCAAGGACTACCTGCAGAAGATCCTCGTCGGCTCCGTCGGCCAGGCGGCGCTGTTCGGCGCCGACTACTCGCAGCTCCCCAACGGCGCCGGTGCGCCGCTGCTGACCTACGCCCAGAACGCGGTCAACGCGATCGGCTGGAACAAGGCGGCCGGCAACGGCGGCGGCGGTGGCGGCGGCGGTGGCGGAGGCGGCGGAGGCGGCGGAGGCGGCGGCAACAACCCGCCCCCGCCGGGCCCGCCGAGCAACGCCTTCTCGATCCCGAGCCACACGGTCAGCTCCTCGCTGCTGTCCTTCTCGCTCGAGCTGCCCGGCAAGGGCCAGCTCAAGGTCCTCGCGACCGCGAAGGCCGGCAGGAAGACGCTCACCGTCGCGAAGCTGACGGCGACCACGACCGGCTCCGGCCGCGTCAAGGTCAAGCTGACGCTCTCGAAGGCGGCGAAGAAGGCGCTTGCGAAGGCGAAGAGCCGCAAGCTCAAGGTCGTCGTGAAGTTCACGTTCACGCCGACGGGCGGCACCGCGCGCACCGTCAAGCAGACGGTGACCGTGAAGGCGCCGAAGAAGCACAAGAAGGTGCATCGCTAGCGACAGTCGACGCATCTCGTCACAACCCGGGGCCCCGCGGACTTCACGCCGCGGGGCCCCGGCGTGGTGCCGGGCATCGAACACTCCGAGCAGTCAGGAACCAGCGTGAGCCAGCCAACTCCCCCCGAGCACGAGCGCCCCTCCGGCACGAAGCAGGTCCCGGCACCGGGTGGGCGGGATCGAGTCCCGGCGCCGCGCGTGCGCTCCGGCCTCGCCGAGCGTCGCAATCCCGTCGCCGAGGTGCTCGAGAACGTGCTGCGCACCGTCCTGCGCCTGTTCACACGCGACCTCTTCGCGACCGGGCTGCTGAGCGCGGCGATCGCGCTCGTGATCCTCTTCTTCGTCCTGCTCGGCAACACCCGGCCCGAGAGCGCGGGGCAGCCGCTCGCGCTCAGCCAGGTCTTCTCGCTTGCCCACAAGCACCAGGTCCACGACGCGACGCTGCTCGACGCCGACGCGCGCGTCGTCGTCGTCACGCGCGACGGCGAGGTCTTCTGGGCCGCCTACCCGAGCTCCGGCGCGCAGACGCAGGCGCTCAGCGACGCGCTCCAGAAGAGCGGCGCGACCGTCGCCGTCAAGCAGCAGGCCGGCAAGGGGCAGCTCACGATCGTCGTCCAGTTCCTCGTGCCGATCCTGCTGCTCGTGTGCCTGTTCGCGTTCTTCATGCGGATCGGCTCCGACGGCGGCGCCGGCGGCATCGCCGCGTTCTCGAAGTTCACCGGCAAGGGGAAGAAGAAGGGCAAGGGCAGCGCCCACCGTACGACGTTCGCCGACATCGCCGGCGTGCCGGAGGCGATCGCCGAGCTGGCCGAGATCCGCGACTACCTCGCCGACCCCTCCAAGTACCTGGACCTGGGCGCCGCCGCGCCGAAGGGCGTGCTGCTCGTCGGGCCGCCCGGCACCGGCAAGACGCTGCTCGCGAAGGCCGTCGCCGGCGAGGCCGACGCGGCGTTCTTCAGCCTCTCCGGCTCGGACTTCGTCGAGTCGCTCGTCGGCGTCGGCGCCGCGCGCGTGCGCGACCTGTTCGCGAAGGCGCGCAAGATGAGCCCGTCGATCATCTTCATCGACGAGTTCGACGCCGCCGGGCGCAAGCGCGGCGCCGGCATCGGGCAGGGCAACGACGAGCGCGAGCAGACGCTCAACCAGCTGCTCGTCGAGATGGACGGCTTCG
>Ga0134121_10003590_pt1 | contig 12887 bp, 11 predicted proteins | sample KB301_FD_96463 | JGI IMG/M metagenome (GOLD analysis project Ga0134121, IMG submission 96463) | Terrestrial soil microbial communities without Nitrogen fertilizer from Kellogg Biological Station, Michigan, USA - KB3-0-1 | ecosystem: Environmental > Terrestrial > Soil > Unclassified ...
GTGCCCGGCGAAACAATTCTGCTCGTCGGTGGGTATTTCGCCTCCACTCATCCAGATCAATTCAACCTGATTCGGGTAATGGCGACTGCAGCAACCGGCGCGGTCATCGGCGACAACATCGGCTTTGCGATTGGTCATCACTTCGGCCGCCCATTTTTACTGCGCATCGGCCGTTTCTTTTTTCTGACGCCCAAGCGGTTCGAGAAAATGGAGAAGTACTTCGAGAGTCACGGCAACAAGACGATACTCGTCGCGCGCTTCATCACCGGTTTGCGTGTCTTTGCCGCGCTGCTGGCAGGCGCGTCGCGCAAGATGCCCTGGCGAGTATTTCTGGTTTACAACCTGGCGGGCGCCATCCTTTGGGCCGTGGTTATCACAATTCTCGGCTATGTCTTTGGCCAAAGCTTGCCACTGCTCGTAAAGTGGGTTGGTCGATCGGGAACGATCCTGCTCATTGCCCTGGTGATTGTTGGCTTGATTATTTGGCGCGTACGTCGTCATCGGAAAGCGGAATGACCACCGTCTTGATTTCGCCGCGTCACCATGAATTCGCGGCTGCTTACGAACAGAGCGGCGGGCGTGTTTTCATGTGGCCGGAACTTGATGTCGCGGAATTGAATGACAATTTCTCGCTTGATGAGTCGATCGATCACCTGTTCGGTTATGACTGGTTGATCTTAAAGAATGAACGGGCAGCTGAATTCTTTCTCCGCAGACTGCTTGTAGTGAAGCATCACACGGCGAATCTCGATGAGGTTCACGTGCTCGCAATCGGCGAAGCGACTGTCGCAAAACTCGTCGACGCGCATGTGCATGTCGATATTTCATTGGATCGGCACATGAACAGCTCGCTGGTCGCATCGCTTCGTTCCTACGCCGGAGGTGAAGAATCGCTCGCGAGTCTCAATCTGCTGTTCCCTTCCGCGAACCTCACTCATGAAGAGTTCGAAGTTGAATTGAAAGAATGTGGCGCGCGCATTGATTGCGTCGCTGCTTACCGAACCACTTTGGATACGCGGCGAATGGCCGAGCTTAACGCGCTCCTGGCTGGTGGCGGCATTGATGCAGTCATCTTCCGTGACTCACAATCGGTTGAAGAGTTCGCTCGAGTTTTTGATACCGACGATCTGCCGCGGGTCCTCAGAGGAGTTTCGATCATCTGTGACGATGCAGCCCGAGCCGCAGCCGCCGAATTCGCACTAAAGACCCGCCTGACGAGCGACATTCAAGACATCACGAACCAGTCGTAAGCTCACCCCAAACGAAGCAGAGGTGGACCTGACTCAAGTTGTTCTCTGCGTCCTCTGTGAAAACCTCGATTCTCCTCTGCGGTTAATTTCCGAAACACCGGATTAACCGCTGAGGTCAGGGAGGATTGCCGCGGAGGACCGCAGAGGAAATCAAAATCAGGGCACTACAGAAGCAGCACAAGTTATCAGCTTGGGCCATATTCCGTGTGTTACACTGAAAATGATGAAAGGCCGCGTCCTCATTATCGATAACGACCGCGAGCACGCCGACGTTCTCTCCACGAAACTGGCGGGGTTCGGCTATGAAGTCCGCACCGAGTTATCGAGTCATTCGGCCGTGGAAACTGCGGACTTGTTTTCGCCAACGGCCATTGTGGCGGATCCTTTCGCGGACGAATTCAATCCCTTCGGGTTGTTGCGCGAATTACGTTTGCAGCAGCCGCACACGCCGATAATTCTGACGGCGCGAAACACCTCGATTGAGATGGCGCTGCGCGCGATTCAGGAGGAAGGCGCGGATCATTATTTCGAAAAGCCAATCGACGCCGACAAGTTCATGGCCGTGCTCGAACGGGTCACTGAGCTTTCTGAAACGCGCCGCGAAAATCAAATTCTGCGACGACAATTGCGCGATCGTGGAGCGTTCGGTGAACTGGTCGGCAACTCGGAAGCGATGCAGAACGTCTACGTGCTCATCGAACAAGTCGCTTCATCGTCCGCATCGGTTTTGATTACCGGCGAATCAGGCACCGGCAAAGAAATCGTCGCGCGCACGATTCATAATCTGAGTCCGCGCCGCAACGCGCCCTTTCTCGCTATAAACTGCTCCGCGATTCCGGACACCTTGATGGAATCTGAGTTGTTTGGACACGAAAAGGGAACCTTCACTGGCGCGGTCTCGCGGCGGCATGGTTGCTTTGAACTCGCTAACACCGGCACGCTGCTGCTTGATGAAATCGGCGAGATGCCCACCCTGCTGCAGGCGAAGCTACTCCGGGTCATTGAAGAGCGCGTGGTGCATCGCTTGGGCAGCCGCAAAGACATTCCCGTCGACGTTCGCATACTCGCCGCGACCAACAAAGATCCGCAGAAGGCCGTCCGCGATGGATTGTTGAGAGAAGATCTCCTTTATCGGCTAAATGTGATCACGATTCACCTGCCTGTGCTCGCGGACAGACTCGAGGATCTGCCGCTGCTGACCCAGCATTTGATTACGAGACTTGCCGCGAAGCACAATCGGCCCGCACGGTTCATCAGTCCGGCGGCGCTTGATGCGCTCCGTTATCATTCGTGGCCGGGTAACGTGCGCGAGTTGCGCAACGTCATCGAACGCGCCGTAGTCATTTGTTCAGGAGAACAGATTGAGCGTCATCACTTCGCTCCCTATCCTTTCGACCAGCGGCAGAAGTTGCGTGACGAAGACACGGCTTCGTTTCCGATCGGGACACCTTTAAAGGAGATCGAGCGACAGATGATCCTGCGCACGCTGCAAAAGACCGGAAACAATAAAACTCGCGCGGCTGAACTCCTGCAAATCAGTCTCAAGACCCTGCACAACAAGCTGAACGAATATCGCGCCCGCGGACTGTTGCGCGACAAAGGGCATGGGAACTGAGCCCGCTTCGGTTCTGCTCTTCTTTATCGATTGGCTCGGGATAGGTACGCGTGGTCCGCACAATCCTCTGGACGGATTGAGCGAAGCAGAACCACTCGCCATTTTCCAAGACAATTTTGTAGGGGCAGCCCTCGTGGCTGCCCGGAATCGGGCAGGGATAAGCCCTGCCCCTACAGTCTATGACGGAATCGTCGTGCCAACGGATGCATGCCTCGGCGTCGAGGGTCGGCCGCAGAGCGCATCGGGCCAAACCACAATTCTTACCGGAGTGAACGCGCCGGCGGCGATTGGGACGCACAAACAAGGATTCCCAAACCAGGCGTTGCTGGACATCATCCGTGAGCACTCAATCTTTCTTCAGTTGAAGAATCGCGGCGTGCACTCGATCACCTTTGCCAATACTTACACTAGCCAGTTCTTCGAGCGCAGTCCGCGTTGGATCTCGGCGACCACAGCCGCAGTCGAAGCTGCCGGCCTGCGCTTTAATGTCGTCGGTGATCTAAAAAGAGGTCGCGCTGTTTATCACGACTTCACGAACAAAATGCTGATCGAACGTGGGGAAGACGTAGAGCCTCGCACACCGGAAGAAGCGGGCGAAGTGCTGGCGAACATTGCGAGCGAGCATCGATTCACGCTCTACGAACACTTCATCACTGACAAGATTGGCCACGCACAAGATCGTGATGCGGCGCAGCGCCTTCTGCCGATGCTCGCGAGATATATTCGCAGGTTACTTGAGAGGCTCGATCTGAATCGGACCACGGTTATCCTGACGAGCGACCATGGCAACATCGAAGATCTGTCCGCGCGCAATCACACGCTCAATCCGGTTCCAACAATTATCTGGGGACCCAACCGCGAACAAATAGCTTCCCGCATCCACTCACTTGTTGATATAACTCCTGCGATCGTCGAAGCCTTGACCGCCGATTAACTATCGATGGAATCGTCCCCTGCCGCACTGTCAAATAAAGTTGCCGTCCCGCGTTATTCGTATTACGCGCTGTCGGTATTGACGCTGGTTAACTTTCTTAACTACATCGATCGTCAGGTGCTGCCCGCAGTGGCGCCCAGCATGCGCGCCGAACTCGGCTTGTCTCAGGCTGAGATTGGATTCATGGAGGATGCGCTCCTGATTTCGTTCACGGTCCTCGCGCTGCTTTTCGGACGATTGGGAGATCGGTATTCGCGGACGAAGCTGATGGCGATCGCCGCGGTCGTCTGGAGTATTGCCACGGCAATAACGGCGATTACCGATCATGCGCCATGGTTGCCTCCGGGCGTTAGCTTTCGCATTCCAGTACTTCATCTTACCGTCGCGTTGTCCGGAGTCGCGCTTGCCCTTTGCGCGATTCGGGCCCTGGTGGGTATCGGCGAATCATCCTATTCGACAATCACGCCAACTTTGATCGCCGATTATTTTCCGCCTCACCGGCGCGCGACGGCACTCGGTATTTTCCAAGCTGCGATTCCGATGGGTTTCGCCCTCGGTTACGTAGCCGGCGGCGTGCTGGCGCACTTCTTTGGCTGGCGCGCAGCCTTCATGATTGTTGGCCTACCGGGATTGATAACCGCCGTCATCGTCTGGTTACTCAAGGAACCCGAGCGGGGCATGACTGAAACCGCTGAATCGAGATCCCAGGTAGATTCACCTGACGCCTCAGCCGGTGGAACTTCGAACGATCCCTGGCTACGGACGTGCTGGCGCATCATTCGCACACCTGACTGGTTGCTTTCAACCGCCGGTTACACCGCCCTGACGTTTGTGCTGGGCGCGTTTGCTACCTGGGCCAGTTCCCTGCTTCAGGAAGAAAAAGGGATGAGCGAAGTTGGCGCGAATCTCGTGCTTGGGATAACGACGCTTGCTGCCGGCGCGTTAGGAACATTCGGCGGCGGATGGATTGCTGATCGGATTGTCACCAAGAGGCGCAATGGCTATTTTCTGGTTTGCGCTGCCGGAAGTCTCCTGGGGATCATCCCGAGCATTCTTGCCCTGACTACTCATCGTAGAATGTTCTTTATCCCGGCGATTTTCCTGACTGTTTTCTTCCTCTTCATAAACAACGCACCCTTTCACGCGATCCTCGTCGGCAGTGTTCCACCTACGATTCGCGCCTCAGCGATGGCCCTCAACATCGTCGCGATTCATTTGTTTGGTGATGTGATTTCGCGAGGCGGCGTGGGAGTACTTTCCGAAAACATTAAGCTGGGAGGCGTCTCGGTACTGGCTGGTGTGGCTCGCGCATTCGGACTCGATCCGGCGCGCGAGCACCTGACGACGGCATTACTCCTCGTTCCGCCTGCGTTAGTTGTTTCCGCGCTCTTTTTCTACTGGGGTGGGCGCAGTCATGCGGCACGCCATCGAACTTGAGCTGGGCGTCACGCGCGCCGCTTCGCAGCTTTTCTGAACACGCGATCGGTCCGGCACTTTTCCGAACAAAAGAAAGATTCATGTGAAACGAGCGCCCGTTCTTGGGGCACCCACGTTTCACAGTTTACGCATTGAACCAGTTTTCTAGGTTGCGTCGCATTGGTTCCGGCGGGTGTGCCTCGTTGAAATTGTCTGACTGCCTGGATGAAGTTGCGAGCACTGTCCAAGTAAGGTCGCACTCGGCGATACAGCAGGAGAAGCAGAGCCACGACGAGAGCGATTACTACGAGATATTTCAAGGTGTGCTATCGCCAGAGAAGATCAGCGGTCGTCGCCACGCTTCCCCGTTTCTGGTGCGTACGGCAAGTCATCTTTGCGTCGTCGCGGAAACGGATCCGACCCGCGCCTGCGGGTGGGAGAATTTGGTGCGCGACGATCGATGCTGCCCGGCGGCAGGTTTTTTCCGTGAATGGCCTCGGTGAGAATGCGCGTGATTTCCTGTGACAAGGTGCGATGCTCACCCGCCGCCCGACGACGGAGCGACTCTTTCAACTCATTCGGCACATACGCTCCGATGAATACTCCTTTGCGATTGGCCATGTCGTAGGGGTCTCCTTATCAGCGCAGTGAACAATCGGCGAATACCAGCGCCCGCTTTGGCGCTGTTGCCGTCGGAAGTAATTTCAGCAAGAGCAAGATCTCAGGATCTTTGCCGTGCAATTCGGGAGCAAGTCTGTAAGCCGAATTCTGTATCCCGATCAAATCGGGATGGCGATCATTCCTCTAGCCCAAACATTACTGTTTGGATCAAGCGACCTACCCGGAAGCCTCGAGCGAGCAGCCCGACTTTGAAATCTCAAATTTCAAATCTGAGATAACAAACCGCTTCCCTATTTGGTCTTGCACCGCGAGGAGTTTGCCTGGCCGCGCATGTCACCATGCGCGCCGGTGCGCTCTTACTTCTGAAATCTCAAATCTCAGATCTGAAATCTCATTAAGCCTTTCGGCCGCACCGTTTCACCCATCACCTGCGGATTCAGATTTGAGATCTCAAAATCTGAGGCGCCGCCGGCTGGTCTGTTTTCTGTTGCACTTGTCGTCAGCTCTGGAATCTTGAATCTGGAAATTCCGAGTTCAAGTTTTCTTCGGCCGCCCCGCCGTTAGCGGGCTCGCTGCCCTGTGGTGTTCGGACTTTCCTCTCCTTCTCTGTATTTCAAATTTGAGTTTGAAATCTTCTGAGAAGCAGCGATCACCCGACTTGCTCCCTTTTTGCAAGGCAGCGTGATTATAACACGAGTGTTCAACCGGTACAGCCACGAACTGCCCGTGCCAAATCTGCTGTTTTCCTCAGGATTTCGTGAGTTCCTTCTGACTCTAGGGGCAGGGTTGTCCCTGCCCGCGGGCAGGCACGAGGCCTGCCCCTACATAAGACGATCAGAAGAAGTACTTCAGTCCAATGCGCGAGTGGTTCAGCATCGACTCGGGAAGGGCGGCCACCAGCACCCAGCTCATCGCCGCATGCGACAGGGCCAGCGCAAATAGATTTGGCGCGCGTTGATAGATGGACGCCCAAATCACTCCGCCAATAAGTGTCGCCACCATCAGCGTCGGATTGGGCAGATGCAGCAAAGAAAAAATGATGGCCGTCACGAGTACGCTCAGCCAACCCGTACCCCAGAGGATCTGAGTGCGACGATTGATGAAACCCTGCAACACGTAATGCTGCAGTAGTCCCCAGCCCGCACTCATCGCCAGTTGAAATGCCAGAGGGTGATCGGCATGCCATCCAAAAAAGCCTGGACGTTTTCCCAACGCTAGCCCCACCAGTACGGCTAACACAGAAACCACGATCATGGGCAAGAGCAGAAGCTTCACCGCCCTGAAGAAGTTATCAAAACGAAATCCGATGTCATGAAGAGTCTCATGATGCAAACGGTGTGACCAGATGACTACCATGAGGGCAAGCGTGATCGGAATCGCGGCAATTAGCCGGCTCAATCCCGCCGAGGCAGCAATTAACCATTCCGCCATCAAGACCGACGACGCGATGGAGGCAATCTCCCAGCCCGCGAGCGAGCGGCCGTTTAGCTCCGCACCCAACGTTGAACTATGGTTCGATTCAGTGGCTGTATCGCTCATCGTTTGTCTGTGTGCCTCAGTCCGTGGTGAATCGAAGGGGCTTGCCAATCAGTTGCAAAGTGCGACGCGCACCTCCGTCACTGGAATGGAGCGCATAAACTCGTGCCTCATGTTCGCCGGAGGACAAATGCGGCGACGTAAACGAGAACCCATGCCAGTCGTCCGCGGCGCGATGTGATGCATGGACGTCAGGTCGGTACTGATCCGCCCGACCGGCCGCAATGAATTTGTCGTCGATGAATAATTGCAGCTCAACACGGGAAGCAGGATCGTTTTCATCCACAGCCCATCCGGACACCAATCCTTTGTCCGCCTTATCAAGCACCCCACGGAGGCCCGGATTGGTTGTCGCAAAAAAGAACGCCACCGCCACCGCTGCAATCAGCAACGCTTCAGCGATCGATTTTGAAAGCAATAGGTGGATGAGTCGCGCGCGCGATTTGGCGTCCATGAATTGAAGGCCCAGTTTACTAGCTGAATAAATACTGTCAACGCCATGACGTGACGCAAGAAAAAGGGCGGCCACGCGCCGCCCCTTTCTAAATCATAATTTTGATTTAGGCCGTCACATCTTCTGATTAACTTCGATTCGATCTCCCGCTTGCAGCTGAGGATCCTGTGCCTTGCCTTCACTGATAGCATTTAAATCATATTCGCTCGCGGAAAGAAAGCCATTTTGATTCTGCCGAGAAACCTTGACCTTGTTCCCGTTCGAACGTTGTACGCCGCCGGCCGCGATGACTGCTTGGGTCAGAGTCATGCCGTCACGAAACATCTTCTCGCCGGGAGCCACAACATTGCCGCTGATATAGACAAACTTTTTTGTGAGTTCTGAGGTGCTGCCGGTAATCCTAACTAGATCGCCTGACACCACCGACGTTGCCATTCCCTTTTCGTCCTTCAAACTTATCGGCGAGCCATCCTTACCATTGTGGGTAATGATCGCGAGGGTCGCTTCAGGATTAACCATTGACTCTGCGAGCAGAGCAAAAAGCGGTACGGCTTCGCGCCGCAGGATCTTTCGTCCGGGATTACCAACAGCGCCGGTAACCATAACGCCGTGGCTCGCATAGTCACGCACACTCACGCTCACGCGCGGTGCGTTGAGCACCTTTATTTGGTTCGTCAACAATCTGGCGATGTCGTCGGTGGTCATGCCGACGACCCGAATAGGATTGCCGACCAGCGGATATTCCAGCGTGCCATCTCGCATGACGGTGTACAGGGTTGATTCCCGCGTTGCCAGGTTGGATAGCCGCACATCCAGCACGTCACCAATTCCCACTGCGTAATTCGACGCGCCAACCGGATCGCGCAATGCGTTAGTACCTCGCACAACGTTGACCCCTTGAGCGGTAGCTAGCGAAGTCTGCTTAACCAGCGCCTTATTTTGGCCGCTGGAATTCGCGGGGACATTCGACGCGACTTGAGGAGTTAACGTCTTCACGGTCTCGCTCGGACGAACATTGACCGGCGCGTTTCCCCATGCCGGTTGCGAGTTTGCCTGTGATGACTTTTCTGAGCTCGTAGATCCACCAGCAACCACGTCGGGAATAGCATTCTGATTGTTGACGTGATTCAGCGCCTTGGTGTTCACAACGCGTTCGCGCGCTGACGATTCACTCGTGGGCGCCTGGGTCGATCGGCGTTCTCTGGTTTGATTTTGCGCTGAGACAATCGCGGGAGCGACCAGCAGAATTGTGACTAGAACCGTTTTCTTCATAGCACTCACCCCGGGGCGCTCTCTTTTCGTCGGCCGGGCAACGGCTGGCGAATCGATTAGCGCTGCCTGAGTAGAAATCAGGCTTCCCCTCTATCCATAAACAACCGAAGGGCGGGGATTTTCAGAAAAAGGTGAGTTTTCTTAAGAATTAAGCAATTTTAGAGGCGAGATGCGTAGAAGACGGATCAAGACGCCTTCGTTTGCGGAGTGAGAAGATCGCCGGCCATGTGTATGCCGTCCTTGCCTGCTTCGCGGATTCTCCGCGCGATTTCAGTAAGCGATTCCTCATCCGACTGATCGTTAAGTTTGAGAATCATCGGCAGATTAACGCCGCTAATTACCTCAATTGAAGGCTCACTGAGGAACATCGAGGCCACGTCTGTGGGCGCGCCTCCGAACATGTCGGTGAGCAGAAGCACACCGCGGCCCTTCGACACTCGCGCGATGGCACGCTCCAATTCCGCGTGCGCAATGTCGACGTCGTCATGCCAGTCGATCGCCGCCGGCGTGACGTGCGGCATCGGTCCGGCAATCATTTCCGCGGTCGTAATAAGTTCGCTGGCCAGGTGACCATGCGACACAATCACGCCCCCCACCATTTGTTTGGATTGAGGCTTCTTTGTTTCGATGACTCTCATCTCTTCTTTGTCCCTGCTTTCGCCGCGGCGCTGGCTTTCCGCACATCGCGGTGCGACGCATGAGCGTCGAAACCCGCACGGCGCAGACGCTTGGCCAATTCATTCGCAATCATCACTGAGCGATGACGTCCGCCGGTACATCCAACCCCAACCGTTAAGTACGACTTCCCTTCGCGGTGGTACTGGGGCAACAGGTAATAAAGCAAGTCGGTAAAGCGTTGCAGAGTTTCTTCGACCTCGGGTTGATCCTTCAGGTATTTGACAATGCGCCGGTCGCTGCCCGGCAGAGGCCGCAACGCGTTAATGAAGAACGGATTCGGCAAGTGGCGCACATCAAAAAGCAATTCCATTTCCCGCGGCGCGCCGAACCGATGGCCAAAGCTCAACACCTGCACGCGCAGCGGCAATGAACCTTCGCGGGGACTGAATCGATCCAGCAGGAACTTGCGCAGCGAATGCACCGTGTACTCTGAGGTGTCCACGACTTCATCGGCCAGCTCGCGCACGGGTTTCATCGTCTCGCGCTCCGCGCGGATCGCGTCGACCAGGCCTCTGCCGCGTTCCGCCGGATGCGGACGTCGCGTCTCGCTGAACCTGCGCGCCAGCGAAGCACTCGATGCCTCAAAGAAGATCACCGTGACGTTCAGGCCTTGACGACGTAATTGCTTCAGCTGTTTAGCGAACTCGCCCAGAAATCTGCCTTCACGAAAACTGATCACGAGCGCCGCGCGATCGATACGCCCGCGCTCATCTCCGGCGTGCACCAGGCGCGCAAACGTCGGCAATAGCGTCAAGGGCATATTGTCGACGCAGAAATAACCAAGGTCTTCAAACGCGTTGACGGCTGAGGTCATCCCCGAACCGCTGAGACCGGTGATGATGATTATGTCCGGCGCGTTCGATTGATTGCGTTTGGCTGGCATCGGGCTGAGCAAATCGATTGTTAAGCTTGAGAATAGAAAAGGAGCAGCATCGAACGATACTGCTCCCTTTAAAATTGATTCAGCATTCGATCACGGTTCGATCAAACCAAAGTTTCCATCCTGACGTTTGTAAAGCACCCCGACGCGACTGGTATCGGCGTCCCGGAACACAATGAAATTGTCCGTCTTGTCCGCCAGTTCGAGCGCTGCCTCTTCCGCAGTCATTGGTTTCACATTGTAGCGACGCGCATTGATGATGCGTACTGGCGCGGGTGCGGCTTGCACGTGACCGTCAGGATTTGGCGCGGCCGAGGCCGTCCTGGGCGAGTTGTGTTTGCGATCGATTATTTTCTTTTTGAGCTTCCGCGCCTGCTTCTCGATCTTGCCAATCGCCCGGCTCAACGCCATATACATGTCGGCGTTCGTATCGGTCGCAGTCAAAGTGTGGTCGCGCCAGTGAACTAAGACCTCGCCCGTTTGCCGGTTTTTCTCAACTTCCAGGATGACGTGCACGCGCGGCTCGGTTCCGTTGAAAATATTGTTCAGCTTCTTGAAGTGTTCTTCGACATGACTACGAATTGCCGGCGTAACTTCGACGTGACGCCCAGTGTATTCGAATGTCATTGGGATTTCGGCCCTCCTCAAACGCGCAGTCGCGACTAATTCCTAAACCACCGCGCGCCGTTCGCGCGAGCCGGGAATGTTCATCTGATCGCGATACTTCGCAACTGTCCTGCGCGACAATTTGATTCCGTCTTTCACTAGTATTTTTACTACTTGATCATCCGTGATTGGATTGTGAGAGTCTTCTTCTTCTATCAATTTTTTGATCTTTAGCTTGATTATGCGCGTGGAAACCTCTTCACCTTCTTCGTTCAGCATGCCTTCGGTGAAAAAGCGGCGCAGCTCGATCACGCCCTGCGGCGTGTGCGCATACTTGCGATTGACGACCCGGGAAACCGTTGAAAGGTGCATGCCGATGTCTTCCGCAATGTCCTTCAACATCATCGGCTTGATGTATTCGACGCCTTTGTCGAGAAATTCTTTCTGCCGATTCACTATCGACTCGACGACGCGATAGATCGTCTGGCGGCGATGCTCGATGTTACGCAGCAGGTCAACCGCCGAACGCATCTTCTCTTTGATGAAGTTGCGTGTCTCTTTAGTGGTGGTGCCCTGCGAAAGCATCTGCTGGTACGTCGGATTGATGCGCAAGCGCGGACTGCCGTCGTCAGCGAAATAGATTATGTACTCACTATTCTCTTCGAGCTTCTCAATATAGATCTCCGGCGAGATTAGGATCGGCTCTTCGGATGTGTAGCGCCGGCCCGGATACGGATCCAGGGTGCGAATAAACTGAATTTCAGCGGCCAGAGTTTCAATGTCGATGCCGATCTGTTTCGACAAGTGCGGCAACTTATGTTGCTGAAGCTCAGGCAGATGATCTCGAATTAACTGCGTCGCTAAGCGTTCGGTTTCGCCACGGGCTTCCAGTTGGGCCATCAAACACTCGCGCACGTCACGTGCGCCACAGCCGATCGGTTCCAGGCGCTTAACGATCGCCCGCGCCTGCTCGACTACTTCTTCCGACCAACCACCGAGCGCTGAAATCTCTTCATTAGAAGCCGTGAGGCGTCCATCAGGATCCAGATTACCGATCACGCATTCAGCCGCGTCGCACACCTCGCCTTCCGGGGTGTCCATATGCAACTGCCACTCGAGGTGTTCTGCCAGGGATGGAGCCTTGGTAAGAAATTGTTCGAAGGTCGGAGCGTCTTCCTTGTATTCGAACTCTTGCGTCTTGTAACCCGGATCGAGGTAGTCCTGAAACTCGCGGCCAAAATCAACTTCTTCAAAAGCGTCACGCGAATCCTCAGGCGCGAGTTCCTCGCCGGCTTCCACGCTCACCCCTTCGGCGTCCGGATTGGCCGCGAACTCTGTGTCGTGTTCGGGTAAGAAAGAACTTTCCGCTTCAACGTCTCCCGATCCATTCGAAGCAGGTTCGCCCATTTCCGGCGCGTTGGCTTCGACGCGCGGCGCTTCAAAGTTCTCAATCTCTCCCCCGCTCGCCATATGATCGAGAATCTTCTCGGCCAACTCGCGCGCTTCTTCCTGCGTCGCGACCTCTTCCAACACCGGATTCTCAGTCATTTGCTGCTGAATCAGCTCAGACAGCTCCAGCGTAGTCATCTGCAACATCTCTATGCGCTGACGCAATTGCGGCGTGA
>Ga0134121_10003591_pt1 | contig 12887 bp, 11 predicted proteins | sample KB301_FD_96463 | JGI IMG/M metagenome (GOLD analysis project Ga0134121, IMG submission 96463) | Terrestrial soil microbial communities without Nitrogen fertilizer from Kellogg Biological Station, Michigan, USA - KB3-0-1 | ecosystem: Environmental > Terrestrial > Soil > Unclassified ...
GTCCCGATCAATGGCATCGTGGACGTGCCATTTCGAGGCGGGGAATGCTTGTTGCAAACGAGCAAGTTGCCGCGCCAACGATGGCGAAGTCACCGTTTCCGTCAGCACGCGCAAGCGGAACTCACGAGCGCCACGGCGGCCAATCGCTTGCAGCACAGCAGTGATGAACGCGTCCCAGGTGCTGTTCTCACCAAGGTGGGCCACGGCGGCGGAGCGCTCCGGATCGTAAAGCGCTAAGATGGCGGCCTGGGCGAATTGATCTGTAGCGCCGAATTTGACCCGCTCGGGGCTGCCTGGTGGTCGCGGCGTGCTGGGATGATCGGGATTGCCTTCCACCTTGGTTGGCCGGCCTTCGTGGCTTTTTACCAGCAAACCCAAAGCATCACCGCCCAGCGGCATCGTCGTGGCAAAAAAGAGCGGACGGCCGGGCACAATTTCCTCGGGCGGCCGCACATAAGGAACAATGGTTTGCTGAGGAGCAGCGGTGGGGGAGCAACCATTCAAACCAGCCAGACCCAGCGATGCGGCCATCAACGTCAGAAATTGCCTGCGACTGACCGGATTGGTCCATTCGCCCGCCTGACCGGGATACTCGCGCTCGACCAATTCCTGGAATTCCGGCGTTTGGGCCAGTTCTTCCAGGCTGCGCCAATAATCCTGGCCTGTCTTTTCCGTCGCTGTCATTCGCGCTCTCCAAGCAATCTCCGGCAGTGGGGCAGCTTGATTTCTTCGTGGGGCAGACATTCCTGTCTGCCAGCAGGCTCGGCGGAAAAATGGCAGACAGGAATGTCTGCCCCACGAAACTGACCCACTATCCAAACTCCGGTCGTTTTCGCTCCCGGCTCTCCGTGAATTAACGATGGCACGTCGAACAATCAGTTTTGTTTTGAATCTTGTAGGCTTTCACCAGCTCTTTGCCTTTTTCCAGCTGATCTGAAGGATGCTCCCAGCTCATGTTGAAGACTTCCTCCCGCGGCCGCACAAACGCCTCAGGCCGGCGGTGGCAATCGAGACACCATTCCATGTAAAGGGAACTCGTTTGCCTGGTCAGAGGCATCTGATCGACACGTCCGTGGCACGTGGCGCAGCCGACGCCCTTGTTCACATGAATGCTGTGATCGAAATAAACAAAATCAGGCAGGTTATGGACGCGGTTCCAGGCGATCGGCTTGCCTGTCTTATAGCTCTCACGGACAGGTTCCAGCATCGGGCTGTTGGCCCAGACTTGTGAATGGCAGTTCATGCAGATTTTGGTGGCCGGCACGCCCGCGAATTTAGAGCTTTCCACGCCAGTGTGGCAATATCGGCAATCGATGCCCAGACCGCCGACGTGGTGTTGATGGCTAAAGGGCACGGGTTGATCGCGGACGAGGCCGACGCCGGTGACATAATCGGAGCGGACAAATTTGGCCCAGGCCCAGCCCAGGCCAGCCACGATGAAGACGCCGCCGAGAATGCTGACCTTCGAAATGGTGTTGAAGCTGCGATGAAAGATCTGTGCCATGAACCGCCTCCGAGCGTGTGCCGCATGCGTGTGGCGGGTTGCAAATGGAGTGCCAATTCAGCGCGGCTTCAAGGCGAAGGGCAATCGTGCGACGATGCAATGATTTCTTTATACAAATGGAGCCCGAAGGCGAGTGCAGGAGGTGTGCGGTTGCGGTGAAAGTGTTTTGCTCGGTGGGCGGAGACGCACAGTGCTTTTCACCAAACCGCGGGTGTCTTGGCAACGCGTTACTTCGCCCCCACAAAAACATCCGTAATAATGTAGTCGTCGCGAATCCCGCCCGCCTCGGCGTTGGGTTGCTGGCGCCCCGCTCGCGGCAGTCCATACATCGCTTCGATCGTGCGCAGAATGTTCACGTGGGTGATGCCTTTGCCCTCGGAGTAGTTGCCGGGTTTGATGTGGGCCCCGGCAAACATTGTCGGAATGTGGTTTTGAATGTTCCGTTGATGTTGATCGACGGGATCGACGAACGGATTGGTCAGCCCAATGAAAGTCGGCTTTCTGTTGTGACTTTCATCCCACGTGACAATCAGCAAGCTGTTGTTGGACTTGGCCCATTGATAATAAGCGTCCAGGTTCGTTTTGAGCCAGGCATCGCCTTTGACAATGGAGGCATCCAGCTGCCCGTTGTGCATGTCGTTGTTTTGATTAGGAATGACAAAAGCAACCGTCGGCAGATTCTTGAATTGCGCCGGATCGGTGGGAAAGTCCTTGAAACGCAGATGCGACGACGTTTCCACCGTGTTGCCATGGGGGACATTGGCAAAGCTGATCCAGGGAACGTGCTTGCGGGCATAAGGCTGGCCCTTGGCCTTGGGCGGCGCGAAATTGACTTTGGACCCGATCTCCGGCAAATCCTCCGAATAGCCCTTGAAGGAAAGTCCCTTGGCGATCAAGGCCGCGCCCAGATTGGGCGTTTTGAAGGGATAATTCGGATTGTTCTTTTCGGTGGGAATCACGTCGCGAAAGCCGACACCCTGATTGCTGCCCGAAAACATCCAGAAATAATTGCCCTCGCTGTCGTGCTCTTCACCGAACATACGGGTGAAGTTGGCCCCTTCCTTGCGCACAACGTCATTGATATAGGGGGCTTTGGGGTTATCGATGATCTGTTCGTAGTCCTTGTTCTCTTCCACGACGATCACGATATGGTCATAAACCGGCAAACCCGCGGGCCATTTGATGGGCGGAGCACCGCTGCCTTCAGGCTGCTCGCCGCTCAAGCGAGGCGCGGCTGCGAGCAGCAACACCGCGAATACATGGCTTAGCAAAATGCAAATCTGCTTCGGCTTTTTCATCTCCCTCGTGGCCCTCATCAGGTGGCAAACTCGCAGTAACTGACTCCAGGACAGGTAATCGGCAACCAATGTTGTATCACAAGGCGTCCTAAGTTGGCAAAGGTGCTGTAGTTCTTGGCTCGACACGCCCGTCACTCGCCGCGCCATCACGCCACCATAAAAATACAAATACTGGCCAGAGCACCAGCGCCGCCCACTGGTAAACCGACAAATCAAGCCACAGCCGCGGCTCCGGTCGGATGAACTCCGTCGCAAAGCGATAGGCCAGATAAGCGAGAATGTAGAGCTTGACGAGTTGTCCGCGCAAGAGGCCACGCGCTTGCAATTGCAGCAGCACGACGGCGGCCGTGGCATGAAACGCGAATTCGTAAAGCTGGGTCGGGTGCCGTCTCACGCCGTCGCCAAAATCCACGGCCCACGGCAAATCGGTCGGCGTCCCAAAACAGCAGCCGCCGCTGAAACAAGCCAATCGGCCCACGGCGATTGCGGCGGCGACGGGAGCGGCCAGGCTGTCCCCTGTCTTGACGCGAATGTCCAGCGCCCACTTGGCCGCTTCCACGCCGAAATAACCGCCGACCAGGCCCAGCACAAGTGTCTTGCCGTTGTCCAGCCAGGCCGTGCCGGCAAGAAACCCCTCCCAGTCCAGTAGCACAAACGGCAACTTGGCGCCCAGCATGCCGCCGCAAAAGGCGCCCAGGCCCACCGCGAAGCGCTGTGCCGGCGTCAGCCCCAGTGGCTTTTGCGTGCGCCGGGCAACCACGACGCCCGTGGCAATGGCGGCGCCCATTAACGCGGGATAAACCCAGGTCATGAGTTGCGCGCCTGGGGCCGTCGCCAAAACAGGCGAATCAACCACCAAAAGACCATCGCGCCGGGCACCAAGCCGGCGCCGATGCTGGGAATAAGAATCCACTCATAACTTCGAGAGTGCGCAGCGTCATTGAGGGCCAGCGCACCCAGGCAGACGACAAAACACGTCGCGTAAAACGCAGCGCCGGCGGCCGTGCCGACAATCGCCATCACGCCCAGCGAGCTGAAAAAAGTGCCGACCAGCGTCCAACCGGCCAATCCCGTCTCCCGGCTGGCAACCACCAGCGTGCGGATCAGGGCCGGCGTCGCCACGACAAGGAGGATTATGAGCACGCCCGGAGCTTCCATCGCCATCGCCGCAAAGAGCAAAATGATCAGCCCGCCAATGGCGGCCATGGCAATGTTGTCACCGCTGGCTCGCCCTGAAGGGCCGGAGCTGTGTCCCGTCTGCCCGCCAGGCCCCAGTGCCTCCTGGCATAACCAGCAGTGCGTCGCGGCGGACGACAGAATTTGAGCCCCACAGCTGGCACACCGCGGCTTGTCCGGCTCCGGTTGTTGTCCCATGACATAGCCGAAACTCATGGTTAGCCTCCTCGCGTCCGTTCCAGCCGCGTTGCGTAGTCCGTGGCAACCTGGCGTACCCGGCGTATCACCTGACCTAACACAACGCCCGTCAGTGCCAGCGCCACCAAAAAAGTGGTCTGGGCATAGCGCGGCAGCGACATGTCCGGCTTGGGCCAGCCGGGCACCGCACCCCAGCGCGCATAGCCAAGCAGGAAGATGTATCCGGCCATCGCTCCCCCCGTGGCAAACCAAACCAGCTGCAAGTTGAACCGCAGCGACGCCAACACGATGATGAGCAGATAAGCGACAACCAGTGGGCTACGCGGCCCATCGGCCAGCGTCAGCACCGTGGTCAGCAGAACCAAATCGCAACCAGTGGATAGATACTTCAACCACGCCGGAAAGACACCGTGCGTGCGGCAATACAACACGGCGCCGCACAAGCCGCACCACGCTGTCGTCAGAAAAGTGACGGCCAGATGAAAATCTCGGTCGCTGGCCGTGCGCGGTTCAAGACTGAGATAATTGGCAAAGTGAACGGCGTAAAATGCGGTGATGCCGAGGAGTCGAAGCACGTTGGCTCGGCCCTCGCCCTCGTACTCCTGCCAGCGGCCGACAATAAACCACAGGCGTTCCCCCGCGGCCGCGTTTCGGATTGGCTCGGTCGCCATGGCGAATCTCGGTGGTTGAGTGGGGGCGATGACGGCGTAGACTGTAACCTGCCGGCGCGGCGAAAACAATCAAGAAGCGGCCACAGTCCTCCATTTCAAGCAAACGCCTTCCGCAGCAAACTCAAACTCTGCGGCACCGCCTTGCGCGGATTGTCCTGGCCCTCGAATTCCAGCGAAATGTAGCCCCGGTAATTGTGCTTGCGCAGCATCTTGGCGATGCGGTCATAGTCAAGCTCCAGGGTGTACCACAGGCCGCCGCCATAGTAAGTCTTGGCCTGCACCAGCGCCGCCTTGGGAGCGAGCATTTCCATTTGCTCGTACATGTTTTCCAGGAAATTGCCGGTGTCGAGCGTGACTTGCAGCCAGGGCGACTTGATGGCCTCCACGATGCGCAGCACGCCCTTCGCGGTGCGGCCCAGGCCCCAATGATTTTCCAGGCCCATGGTCACGCCGCAGCGCTGGGCCACTTTCAGACACTGGCTCAGGCTGTCGATCACCCACGGAAACGCATCCTCGTCGGTGTAACCCTTGAGGGGCGGCTCGATGCCTTTGTTTTTCATCAGGGCGTCGAAGTTCTTGCTCGTTCCCCAGGTGCCGGTGTTGACACGCATGGTGGGGATGCCCATGGCGTAGGCCAGCTCGATGCAATGAATGGTGTGGTCGATGTTCTTTTGCCGCACTTTCTTGTCCGGCGTGAGAAAGCCCTGATGCGTGGAGAAGCCGCACAGGTCGAGGCCCAGCAAAAACGCCCGGCGTTTGAGGCGCTGCAAATAGTCGTTGTCCTCTTGCTCCATCTGGCGATGCAGAATCTCGACGCCGTCAAAGCCCATGTCGGCCGCCATATCGATGCAGGTCTCGATGCTGCGCAAGTCCTTTTGGCGGAATTGCCAGAACGAGTAGGTGGAAACAGCGATGCGGTTAGCACGGTGGGCCGGCTGCTGGACAGGCGCTGCGCTGGTGTGCAGGTTGGAAGCGGACAATGCAACTGCGCTGGCCGACGTGGTCAAAAACGCGCGGCGATTGAGGGACATGGGACGTGCCTCCCGGTTAGGAAAATGTGAGGGGACTATTCGGGTCAGGCGAATCGTGGTTTAGTTTATAAAGCGTCTGACAATTGGTCGGCCATAACCGCCAATTGTTTGTAGTGGCCCGATTTATCGGGCCACAGTTGACCCGATAAATCGGGTCACTAAAAACCGCCGGCCTCCTTGGATCGCGACGCCTGCAAGCCGAAAGGCGGCCTGTGAAAATTGAAATGGATGATATGGCGCTCACGGAGCTGGCCCTGGACGGCGATTTGACGACGGTGATGAGGCGCAAGGGGTGGGCGAGGTCATTCAATAGAAGGTACATTGGCTGCAACGTCAGGAGAATGGGGCAGAAGTCGCGGGCGCTTCGGCACGCCCTTGAGCTTTGCGAGTTAGCGAAGGATGCGCAATCTGCCAGGGCGTGCCACCTGGTGGCACGCCCTGAATGCACGTACAACCTGGGCTCGCGTCAGGGTGGCCCCGCCCTGATACCTTGATCCCCAGGGTAGCACGTGCGTAATTTGGGGTGGCACGCGTGCCACCCAGGATTGCGCCGCTGTTTGTGCCACCCTGCCGTCTGACAATTGGTCGGCCATAACCGCCAATTGTTTGTAGTGGCCCGATTTATCGGGCCACTGCGTGCCACCCAGGATTGCGCCGCTGTTTGTGCCACCCTGCCGCAAGCGTCATCGAGGCCGGACGGCGCGGAGTAGGATGGGCCAATCACGTCCATCCCGGCGATGCAGCCCTGCAAGAATGAAATTGCCTTCGTTGTCGCGTGTGACCGAGCCATAAAGCAGAAGTTGTTCGAGTGGCCGACCGCCAAGCGTCGGCATGACAACTGGCACGGCGGTGGACCTATTGGTCTCGATGTCGTGGACTAACCACTCGTATGTGTTCTGGGACTGGCGGCGGGACATTCCCATCAGATGGCGTGCGCCATCATATGTGAAAAGGGAGCCGACATAGGCTTCTCCCTGGGGATGGAACCAGCCTTGTTCCAAGACGAGCGCCGGCATTTCCATGCCCACGAGGGGCATGATGCGGTAAAGGCGGCCCCGGTCGGTGGTGAAAGCCAGCGACCCGTCCGCTAGCGGTTGTATGCCAACGATGCCGTGGGAATCGTCGTCGGCGGTCTGGGTGTAACCGCCGATTCGCGATTCGTCAAGCTCACGCAGACTGGGGTCTAGCTCAACGAGCGTTGTGGCCATGTCCTGGGGTGCGCCCGGGCGTCTTTTGAGCCGAGGAACGAAAACATGCCCCCGTTGATCCGCCAGGAAGTTGCGAGAGATATGCCCTCCCACGGCGCCAATGTGGACGGAGCGTTTGGCCGCGGTCTTGATGTCGTATTGGTAAAGGACATGATCGAAATAGCCCAACGCATAGATCAGTCCTGGAGAAACGGCCACGGCAATCAAGGCTTCGGGCGTTGCCAGCAAATGTTCCCACCGATTGCCGGGTAAACGCAAGCGCCAGAGATGAGCGCCCCAGGTTGGCAAGCGGCTGCCATCGACTTGTTCCCCCTGCTCATCCATCGACGTGAAATAAAGGTTTCCATCGTCCGCCTGGACGATCTTGGAATGGATTTTCATCTGGCTTTCACCGCGCCGCGCGATGCCACTACGGCGCAGTTCCGACATCACATCGCCGCGGTCCAAGACCTCGCCAGACTGCGGAATGTATTCCAATAAATGGGCGGAATCGCCCATCGACACGCCGAACCAGATATGTCCACGGCTATCACGGCCTGTCGCTCCCCAGATGGCGCCACCAGTTCGAAAAGTGGGGATAGGAATGATCCTGAGTTCTGGGGCTGCAAACGGATCGGCCGGTGCGGGTTGGAAAACGCAATTGACCAGGTCGGCAGGGCCCACCGGCCCCGGCCCCCGCTCTGGCGGCTCCTCGGCCGCCGGCCACCAGAAGCGTGCCGCGACAACTGCGGCCAGGCCCGCGCCCAGTCCGCCAATCACGGTGCGCCGTGACAGCATGGAACGTATGCTCATTGGTGCCGGTCTTATTGGGGAAATAGTGAGGGTTTGTCCAAAGAGGTCCCAGCGGGCTCCATTCATCTATATCCCGTATTCGCCATGGTGGCTACACGGGGGCAGGATTGATGCTTCAGGCCTTTGGAAGGGGTTTCAGTCCTGGCCGCAACTGTGTGAAGGAAAGAAGTGAAAATCCGGTGTCAATTCATGATTTGGGAGAAGGCGTTCAACGAGCACGTCGTGTAAATGCTGCGCCCCTTGCGCCCCTTCGAGATAACAAGGACAGAGTTGGCACCAAGCCGGCATTCTACGCTTGGTTGGCAACGAATAACTGAAAATCGGCAGGCTTTATCCAAGAAAGCCAACGACTGTCTCGTGTAAAGTTGGCGGCCTTGGCGGTCTTGGCGGCCTTGCCCTGGGCGCAATTCAAATTGGCTCGCCCAGACTTATTTCCTTGACTCTCCCCCTCCCCTCCCCGCATAATACTTCTTACTCTCGCCGACCCATTGTGCGGTCGGCGAGGTTTTACCAATGTTTTAACGACAGGGGTCCGCAGTCCGCCCGGCAACAAGGGGCCGAAGCGCCGCGGTAACCAGCTGTTTGCACCGAAACACCGTACCACAAGCCACGGATTGATTATGATTCTTCTTTGGTTGCTTTGCGTGGGCCTGGTGCTGGGTTGCCTTTTGGCTAGCCTGGCGCGTGAGGTCCCGTGGAGCACATTGCGAATTCAACGGATGCGGCCTGCTCCAGCGCCGGTGCCCGCGCCGCGCATGCTGCTTCGAATGCTGGCCAGTGGTCCCCGCGGCCGAGTTTTGTCCACGCCCGACTCTGCCTCTCGCGCCGGTCCACCCGGCCCCTTCGGGGGCCTGGGGTGAGCGCTGCGCGCGTTTCGGTTGTCAATTCCAGCTGGTTTCCCATAGCAAGTTGCTTTGCTTCGCGGCTTATCAAGCCACGTCGGTGAATGTGCGCTTTGTTGGCCAACGCGATTGCGGACCACGGAGGGAGTTGCCCTCGTGGAGATGATAATCTTGTGGAGCTGCCTGGCAGGCACACTCGGCCTGGCGGGCGGCGCCTTCACTTGCTACGTCATGGTTCGCCGGCACGACCGCCGTAACCTCGTCAGTAGCCAAAACCGTGCTACGGAAATTGTCGCCCAGGCCGCCAAGGAATCGGTCAATCTCCGCAAGGAGATGGAACTGAAAGCCAAGGACGAAGTCTTCCAGCGCCGCGAAGAGTTCACGCGCGAGCTGGACCAAACCAAAAACGAGCTCCGCGAACAAGAACGCCGCTTGGAGAAACGCGAAGACACCCTGGAGCAGCAGCACCAGGCGCAGCTGAAAAAGGAACGCCTGCTGCAGCACAACGAAAAGAAGCTGCACGAACGCAAAGAGCATCTGGAAGCCAAGCTCAAGGAAGTTGATGAGCTAAAGCAGCTCCAGACCGAAAAGCTGCACGAGATCAGCCATCTCAGTAGGCCGGAAGCGGAAAAGCTGCTGCTGGAGCGGATCGACAAGGAGTTGGCCGAAGAGATTGCCGCCCGCATTGTGAAGCAAGAGGAGATGCTGCACTCGACCTGCGAAACCAAGGCCCGCGAGATTCTCGCCACCGCCATTCAGCGCTATGCCGCTCAGCACACCGCCGACACCACCGTCAGCACCGTCGATATCCCCAGCGACGACATGAAGGGCCGCATCATCGGCCGTGAAGGCCGCAACATTCGCACCTTCGAAAAGGCAACCGGCGTCGATGTGATCGTGGACGACACGCCCGGCGTAGTCATCGTCAGTGCTTTCGACAACATTCGCCGCGAAACCGCCAAGCTGGCGCTGACGAAATTGATCCAGGACGGCCGCATTCATCCTTCGCGGATTGAAGAAGTCGTCAAGGAAACCCAGGAAGAGATGGAACGTCACGTCCTGGAGGTCGGCAAACAAGCCTGCCTGGAAGCCAATGTCGGCCATGTTCACGAGAAACTGCAGCAGCTATTGGGCCGCTTGAAATTCCGCACCAGCTACAGCCAAAACGTTCTCCAGCACAGTTTGGAAGTGGCCCACCTGTGCGGCTTGATGGCCGACGAGCTGGGTCTCAACGGCCTTTTGGCCCGGCGCTGCGGTCTGTTGCACGACGTCGGCAAAGCGGCCGACCATGAAATGGAAGGCGGCCATCCCAAGATCGGCGCCGAGCTGGCCAAGCGCTACGGCGAAACCAGCAAAGAAGTGCTGCACGCCATCGTGGGACACCACGACGACGTGACGATAGATCACATTTACACCGTCCTCGTTGCCGCCGCGGATGCCATCAGCGCTTCGCGGCCCGGCGCTCGCCGTGAGACGCTGGAGAAATACGTCAAACGATTGGAAGAGTTGGAAGCAGTGGCCGGCGGTTTTCCAGGCGTGGAGCAAGCCTTCGCCATTCAGGCCGGCCGCGAGCTGCGTGTGATCGCCAACGCCTCCCAGCTGTCCGACAGCGAATCGATCAAAACCTGCCGCGAGATCGCCAAGGCCATCGAGGAGCAGCTTAACTATCCCGGCGAAATCAAAGTGACGGTGGTGCGGGAGACGCGTACAGTGGAATTTGCACGCTAGGATTTGTTTGGTGCTCAGCGGTACACAAGCAACTACTCCTGGAGGTGTTTTGTGATTAACCAATTCGCAGTCATGTTATTGGCAGTCGCGGCCCCGTTCTATGCGCAAGAAAATGAGGCTGAAAAACTCATCCGGCTAATGGAGAAAGAGATAGCGCATGCAAAGGGTCTCAAAGTTTCTGCGGAGACGACTTATTACTTGGGAGGAGAAGTGGTCAAAAACAAAGGTGCAGTGCAATTTGGGACCCAAAACAAGGCTCGACTGGTTTTTGAAGGACCGGATTTGGTCGGTAGGCCCAGCCACCTCCTAATAGTTTCGGACGGCAAGCAGATGCACATTCAATCGCGCCCTGAGGAGAAGCCCACTCTTGAGCCGACGCCGAAGAATCTTAGCAAATGCTTGGGAGAAGTGCTCGTCCGCGGCGGTTTGGCTATGGCATCTAACATAGTCGAAAATCAGATGTTGGAAACGTTCGATCTGGACAAAGAATTGGCGATGAGCGGATTCAAAATGGGTGCCAAGGAAAAAATCGGTAACGTAGAAGCTCAAATCATTGAATATAAAATGAAATTCCGCTCCGGACCAGCAGACTTCACATTGTGGATCGACCCTAAAACCCACTTACCGCTAAAACGGCAGCTTTTGAATGATAAGGGATTTAAGATGATCGAAACTTATTCCGAATTTGTGATCACGCCTAATTTGGACCCGAGCATTTTTGAATTGCCCAAGGCAAGCGAAAAAAAGAAACCAAAAAAGGGAGATTAGTCAGGAGAACAGGGGGCGCTGTTTCGGATTTGTGCCTGGCGATATTGCTGCGTAAGGAAGGCGACCAAATCATGCGTATCCTGTTTATCGGCGACATCGTCGGTCCGCCCGGCCTGGCGACGATCAAACGCATCCTCCCCCGCTTGATCGCCGCCGAAAAGCTCGACCTTGTCATCGGCAACGCTGAGAATGCTCACCACGGATCAGGTTTGACGCCGGGTCAGTATCGCGAACTGCGCGAGGCCGGTATCGATTTGATCACGCTCGGCGATCACATCTACAAGCGACATGAAATCATCGCCACGCTGGAGCGCGAAGACAATATCTGCAAACCCGCCAATTTCCCTCCTCAAGCGCCAGGCCGCGAGTTTGCCTTGGCAACGGCCCGCGACGGCACATCCGTCGCGGCAATCTGCTTGCTCGGCAGACTATTTATGCGGCCCGTCGATTGCCCGTTTCAGGCGGTCGATCGTGTACTCAAGGCATTGCCGTCGGAAGTGCGTTGCATCGTAGTGGACATCCACGCCGAAGCGACGGGCGAAAAACGCCTCATCGCTCAGCATCTTAGTGGCCGCGTATCGGCCGTACTGGGCAGCCACACCCACGTGCAAACCGCCGACGAGCAGATCCTGTGCGGCGGCACCGCGTTTCTCACCGACGCCGGCATGACGGGGCCCTACGACAGCATCCTGGGCCGCCGCATCGACCGCGTGCTCCCGACTACTATCACATTTGTGCCCAGCCCTTTCGACGTGGCCACCGGCGATCCGCGGCTGGCAGGCGCCATTGTCGACGTGGATCCCGCAACCGGCAGGGCCAGCGCCATTCGCCGGCTGCAGACTCGTGACGCCGATTGGGCTTGACATTTTTTCCGCCCCTTGGCATAGCATCCGGCCTTCAACGGTTTTCGACATTGTCAGCCACGGGGCAAGCCCCCGCGCATCGGCACGGCCGCGCGCGAATCGGCGGGGTGGGCACTATGCGGCGAACACTCTGGACGGCATGGACCGGCATGGCCCTGGCGCTTTTGCCAGGCTGCGTCAGCGGGCCAATGGTGGATAATCCAGCCCCTTCAAGTCCCGGAGTGGTCATGGAGGCCAATCCGGTCTTTGTGCCCCAGGGGCCCATGTCCTATCGCAAAGTCTATGAGCACGCTCTCAACGTATTGACCGATTTTGGCTTCGAAATCCTCGATGCCAACGCCTACGAAGGCCGCATCGAAACGGTGCCGCGAATTGCTCCCGGCTTGCTCCAGTGCGTCAAACCGGGCGATCCTGATTTCTACGACCGCTTGCTGTGCACGCTGCAAACCTATCGGCACCGGGCGACAATCCTTATTCAGCCGTCTCAAATGGGTGGTTTTTTCCTTCACGTCACTGTCTACAAGGAACTGGAAGATTTGCCGCGGCCGGTGCGTTCCACGGCAGGCGCCGCCATTTTCCGGGCCGACAACAACGTAGAACGCCAGTTCACCGTCATCGATCCAACCGTGTTCGAGGCGACCTGGATCCCGAAGGGCCGCGACGTGGAAGTGGAACAGCTCTTGTTGGAAAAACTCAAGTGTGGGTTTTAGCTGCTTGCGGCTTAGCACACGTCGCTAAGCCGCAAGCGGCCTAACCATATTCCAACCGTAGCGCAGTCCGCAAGTTCCCATCCCCCGCCAGCAGCCAC
>Ga0134121_10003594_pt1 | contig 12875 bp, 10 predicted proteins | sample KB301_FD_96463 | JGI IMG/M metagenome (GOLD analysis project Ga0134121, IMG submission 96463) | Terrestrial soil microbial communities without Nitrogen fertilizer from Kellogg Biological Station, Michigan, USA - KB3-0-1 | ecosystem: Environmental > Terrestrial > Soil > Unclassified ...
CAGCAGCGCGGCGATGCCGCCCATGTGCGGCGCCGCGGCGGACGTGCCGAAGAACGGCGACGGGAAGGCGCCGGCACCGGTGATCGACACGCCGTCGATCGCGGCGATGTCGGGCTTCGGCCGTCCGTCGATCGTCGGGCCGCGACTGCTGAAGAACTCCGCCGTGCGGTTGGTGGTGTCGAGGCACGACTCGTCCGGCACCCGGTTGTTGAACGACCCCGCGGCGGTTGCCGAGGCCGAGCAGATCGCGCCGACCGCGACGACGCTCACCGGCGAGCCGCCGGCGTCGCTCTGCGCCGACACGCTGCGCGTCGCGGTGTTGAAGTTATGCCGCTCGTGATTCGGCGGCGCCAGCACCAGCGGGCCGGCCGCGGCGCACTCCGGCGCGAACGAGAAGATGTTCAGGTCGCGCGGCTGCGCCGCGTCGCGCACGTTCTGCACGATGATGCGGAAGAAGTCCTGTTGGCCGGTGCGGTTCACGTAGTCGATCACTTCGACCGGATCCTGGCGTCCGCTCTGCACGTCGGTGCTGCTGGCGACGACGCGGCCGGTGCTCTGCTGCACGAGATAGAGATCGTAGTTGTTCGCCGAGCCGCCGAACGGATCGTTCCAGGTGAGAAAGATCGCGATCTCGGCGTTCGGCGGCAGCGCGACCACGTTGAACGGCTGCGGGCCGAGCCCGAGGACATCGGTGGTGTCGGCCGTGCGCTGAAACAGATGCAGCCGTCCGGGGTTGGTGATGCCGCTGACCGACCCGCCATCGACGCCGGAGGGCACGTAGGTGCCGATGTAGTGCTCGTCGGCGTCGTTGCCGACCGAGGTGAAGTAGGCGCGGATCGGAAAGTCGGGGTTGTTCAGCGCCGCGGCGGTGTTCTGCGACACGCTGCTGGTCCCGTCGTACGCCTCACCCAGGAAGCCGATGTCGTCGACGACGATGTCGTTCGACGCGGCGAGGAAGTTGACCGCCTGGTTGAATGCGAGATCGGTGTCGAAGTTGGCGAACGACAGCTTCGCGCCCGGCGCGATGTCGTGGATGATCTCGAGCAGCGCCGTGCCTTCGCCGCCGGCGCCGGGAAACCCGCAGGCCGGCGTCGCCGGCGGCAGCCCCTCGAGGTCGCTGTTGGCCTGGAACGACCGGCCGACGATCCCCCCGCTCGAACTGGTGAGCACGCCGGCGACGTTCCGGACGCCGGCCGACGACGGCAGATCGCCGGTCGCGATCGGACCGGTGAGCGTGCCGGGGCACTGCGTCGTGCAGCCGGTCGCGAAGACGCCTTTCAGGCCGTCGGAAATGACGCCGACGCGAATCCCTGTGCCGTCGAGCGACAACTGCGTGCGCACGGCGTCGGCGAACAGGATCGTGTCGCCTTCGGTCGTCACGTTGCCGGCCCGCCGCCGCGCGTAGGTCGGCAGCCGGATCGAGTCGACGACGGCGAGGCCGGCCACCGCGTCGAGCCTGGCGATCGGCAGGTGCGCCTGCACCCGCCGCCGCTGCGGGTCGCGGATCTCGATGGTGACGCCGGCGTCGGTCAACTGCTGCACCGTCTCGTCGGTGACCGCGGACAGCAGGATGTAGACCTGCACTTCGTTGTTGGCGTCGAGCCGGAGGCGCCGCGCCTGGATGGCGTCCTGCACCGATCGCGGCATCGAGTCGACCGAGAGCGTCGTCTGCGAACCGGACGCGGCGGAGGCGCGAACGAGGTCGGCGAGGACGCTGGTGAGCTTCGGGCTCTGCGCGTGGGCGTCAGCGGCGAGCGAGAACGCAACGAGGCAAACAAATAGCGATCGCATGATGAGAGTTGGTCCCATTATGACGTCGGAGCCGTGAAGAAAGTATGGCAGGCCCGGACCGGGAGGACGGATCAGAGGCTACGACACCGTGGGGCCGAACACCAACCCGAGGGTGACGGCGATGCCGATCGCCAGCGTCCAGCCGAGCAGGCACACCACGATCGCGCGCGCCGTGCTGGTGTAGTCGAGCGCCTGGCGGACCGCGACCACCATCGCGATCAGCATCCAGATCGACGTGATGACGAAGGCGGCGGGCGCCGCGCCCGGTACGATGCCGAACACGCGCAGCATGCCCGGCGCCGACGAAAAGCCGATCGTGCGCAGCAGTTCGCCGATGTCGGCGCGGGTCTGGGGCTCGGGCATCAGCTTCGCGCCGATCTGATAGGTGACCAGCGCCCACGCGGCCCAGGCAATCGTCGCCACCGCGCTGATGAACGCCATGACCTCGAGCGAGCCGCTGCCGAATCCTCGTGCCCCGATGCCGGCACCCAAGCTCGACAAGACGACGACGAGGAGTGCCTGCCCCGTTGCCGTGCGATCCGCTTCAACCTCTTCATACGTAAGCGGATCGACCGATACGGCGCCAATCAGGCGCATCACGAAACGGGTGGACGGAGACGCTGCTGTGCTCGCCATATCGCGATTCTATGCAAGGAGCCTGCACAGCCGGGTTCGTCCGGAACGGACCCGCGTCATTGCGCCCGCCGCTCGATGAGCTCGTAGAGACGGGACAGCGTCGACGGCACCATGCCCGGACGATCCGGGATCGTCGCGTAGTGCGGCTTGTGCCGGGTCATGTCGATCCGCTTCGCGGCCTCCTCGACCGACAGCTTCTGGTCGTGCAGCGCGTTCGCCTGCTGCCACAGGTCGCGGAGGAACGCCTGCAGCCAGTCGATGCGCTCCTTTCCTTTGAACGGCTCCCCGTGCCCGGGAATGACGTCGTCGAAGTCGAGCGGCTTCAGCTTCTCGAGCGTGTCCGGCCAGTCGTTGATGAAGCCGTCGATCAGGTTCGGCAGCCCGTTGACCAGCAGGTCGCCGGTGCAGAGCACGCGCTCCTTCGGCAGGTAGACGACGACGTCGCCGCCGGTGTGGCCGCGGCCGAGGTACAGCAGACGGATCTCGCGGTCGCCGCGGAACAGCGTCATGTGGTCGTCCAGCGTCACGGTCGGCGGCGTGACCTGCAGATCCTTCAGGCTCGCGGCAAACGCGGTCTGGACGCGGAGCTGCTGATCGAGGCGGGTCTTCGCGGCCGGATCCTGCTCGCTCGCCGCGCGCCCTTTCAGATCCTCGAGTTGTCGCGGCATGCCGCGGACGAGATCCGCGAACATGCCTGTCTGCAGGATGTCGCCGGTCAGGCGCCGGCGCGTGTACTCGTGGCCGATGATGTCCGCCGCCGGCGCGAACACCTGATTGCCGTTGACGTGGTCGTAGTGGAAATGCGTGTTGACCAGGAACCGCACCGGCTTGTCGGTGATCGCCTTCAGCTCCTGCAGCATCGCCCGGCCCGACTCCGGCGAGATGTGCGAGTCGACGATCAGCACATCGTCGCGGTTGACGATGACGGCGGAGTTGGAGCCGACGTTCAGCGCGCCGGTGCCGAGCGCGCTGTAGACGCCGGGCACGATCTGCTGAAAGCGGTAGGCGGTCTGCGGCGGCGTCTGCGCGCGGAGCGCCATGCCGACGAGCGCCGCCAGTCCGAGGGCGAATCCGAGTCGAGTACGGGTCATGCGTTATTTCTCGCCGAGGATGAGCGGCAGGCCGGTCTTGGTGTTGCCGATCACGACCACCTTGGTGTTGTTGCTGCCGGCCAGCTTCTCGGTGGCCTCGATGCCCTTCCACTCGAGCAACTGTGCGCTGATGCCCTGCGCGACGATGCGCTGGAAGTCGGCGATGCCCTGCGCCTCGATGCGCTTGCGCTCGGCCTCCTGCTGCTCCTTCTGCAGGACGAACTTCATCTGTTCGGCCTCCTGCTCGCGGCGGAGCTTCTCCTGAATCGCGTTGGCCACGACCGGCGGCAGCCCGATGCGGCGCAGCAGCACCTGCTGCACCTGGATGCCGCGCTCGCCGGCCAGCCGCCGGAACAGCGCGAAGATCTCGCCGGCGATCTTCTCGCGCTCCGCCGAGTAGAGGGCCTTCGCTTCGTACGAGGCGGTGACTTCGCGAATCGCCGACCGGAACTGCGGCTCGACGATCGTCCCGACGTAGTCGCTGCCGACCGTGCGATAGATATCGGCAGCCTTCGTCGGGTCGAGCTGGAACAGCAGCGACGACTCGAGGCTCAGGATCAGGCCCTCCTGCGACGGCACTTCGGCGGTTTCCTTGATCTCCTGGGTCTGCACCGACATCCGCACGACGCTGGTGAGCGGCAGCACGACGTTGATGCCCGGCGACAGCACCGTCGTCGAGACATTGCCGAAGAAGTCCTTCACGCCGACGTGTCCGGCCGGTACGGTGCGGAACGGGCCGCCCGCGACGAACACGATCAGACCGAGCACGACGAGCACGAACAGGGCGACGGCGCCGATGCCGCGGCGGGCGGAACGGTCGATCACATCGTTATGCATGGATGGGCCTCTCGCCCAGTATGTTCCGGGTCTGCGTAACGGGCAGGTTACATCGCGTGGCACCCGTTGTGCACACCGTTGCCCGGAGGTTCCAATGGCACCCGTGGCGTCACTCCGCGAACACCTCGTCGAAGAACTCAATGATTTGCTCAATTCCGAGCGGCAACTGATCGACGCACTCCCGCAGATGCAGGAGAAGGCGTCGAACAAGCAGCTGAAGGCGGCCTTCCGCAGCCATCTCGCGCAGACGCGGACGCATGAAAAGCGCATCGCGCAGGCGCTCAGACAGCTCGGCGAAAAGGCCGACGGCAAGACGTGCGAAGCGATGGAGGGTCTGCTCGCCGAGGGCGAGGAGCTGATGTCGGGCGCCGACGGCGGCGCGCTGCTCGACGCGATGCTGATCACGGCGGCGCAGAAGGTCGAGCACTACGAGATCGCCACCTACGGCTGCGTGCGCACCTACGCGCAGGTCATCGGCGAGCGCGGCGTCGCGAAGATCCTCGAGCAGACGCTGAAGGAAGAGAAGGCAGCGGACAGGAAGCTGACGAGCATCGCCGAAGGTGCGGTCAACCGGCGCGCGTCGAAGGAATGGCACGAGCAGGGGAGCATGATGGAGTCGGGCGCGGACCTGCTGCAGAAAGGCGCGAAGTGGGTCGGGTCGACGGTCGGCAGCGCGGTGAAGCGGGTGATGCCGGGTCAGGCGGCCGACCGTAGTGGATCGCGTCGACGCGGGAAGGCAGATGGACGATCACGGCGCAGCGCGCGATCGCGCAATCGCTGAGCTGAAGCGGCGGATCGAGGGCATCCCGGTCGCGATGGTCACGACGATCGCGCCCGACGATGTCCTGCGCTGCCGGCCGATGCTCGTCGAACGGCTCGAGCCGGACGCGACGCTGGTGTTCCTCACGCATCTCTCGTCGCAGAAGACGGAGGACATCCGCCGCGACCCGCGCGTCAACGTCGCGTTTCAGAGCGACAAGGGCGACTGCTACGTGTCGGTCGGCGGCACCGCGACGGTGGTGCACGACGAGGCGCGGTTCCGCGCGATGTGGAATCCGACCTATCGCGCGTGGTTTCCCGGCGGTCCCGACGATCCCGACAGCGCGATCCTCACGGTGACGATCGAACGGATCGACAGCTGGGACGTGCCGTCGAGCCGCATGGTGCGGCTGTGGAGCGCCGTGAAGGCGCTCGCGACCGGAGAGGTCGTCGAGTCCGGAGAGCGCACGACGATCGAGCTTGGGAAAAGCTGAAATGCGGGACGACCTGAAGGTCGTCCCCTACGAAGACTCTCCCGCTGAGTTCGGGACGACCTGAAGGTCGTCCCCTACGACGGGTGGACCGAATTCGATCGCTTCGTTCGTAGGGGACGACCTTCAGGTCGTCCCGATTGCGTTCAGATCGCGTTCCGATCGTAGGGGACGACCTTCAGGTCGTCCCGATCTCACGCGTCGCTTCTACGAACGAATCCTCGACAGAATCTCCGCGGCGCGGCGGCCGGCGGTTTCCGTCGTCGCGACCCGCGCCGGCCAGGTGCGCGTATACCCTTCGGACGCCCACTTCCGCGTCGCGTCGATTCCCATCTTGCCGCCGTAGGCCGGGAGATCCGCCGCATCGTCGAGATCGTCGACCGGGCCCTTCGTCATCTGGACGTCGCGCAGCGGATCGTAGTGCGTGCCGACGATCCAGGCGACCTGACTGAGGTTCTGCACGTCCACGTCGCGGTCGACGACGACGATCGTCTTCGAGAACATCAGCTGCCCGAGCCCCCAGAACGCGTTCATGATCTTGCGCGCGTGGCCGGGATAGCGCTTGTCGATCGAGACGATGACCAGGTTGTGAAAGATCCCTTCCGCCGGAAAGTGCATGTCCTGGATCTCGGGCAGCGTCTTGCGGATCATCGGCAGGAAGATGCGCTCGCTGGCCAACCCGAGGTAGTAGTCCTCCATCGGCGGCACGCCGACGACGGTAGTGAGATAGATCGGCCGCTTGCGCTGCGTGATGCAGGTCAGGTGGAACACCGGGTAGTCGTCGGGTTGCGAGTAGAGGCCGGTGTGATCGCCGAACGGGCCTTCGCGCCGCCGCTCGCCCGGCTCGACATAGCCTTCCAGCACGATGTGCGAGCTCGCCGGCACCTCGAGATCGACGGTCACGCACTTCACCAGATCGATCCGCTTGCGCGAGAGGAATCCGCCGAGGAGCAGCTCGTCGAGGCCTTCGGGCATCGGCGCCGTGGCGCAGTACGGCAGCACCGGCTCCGCGCTCAGCGCGACGGCGACCTCGAGCCGGCGCCCGAGACGCTCGGCGACGCGGTGGTGCTGCGCGCCGCCCTTGTGCCGCTGCCAGTGCATGCCGGTGGTGCGGCCGTCGTAGACCTGCATGCGATAGGTGCCGATGTTGCGCATGCCGGTCTCGGGATCCCTGGTGAACACCAGCGGAAAGGTGATGTACCTCCCGCCGTCCTCCGGCCAGCACTTGAGGATCGGCAGCGCGTCGAGCGTACCGCTGCGATCGACGATCTCCTGGCACGGCGCGTCCTTGACGGTCCGCGGCATCAGATCCCGCAGCCGGCCGACCATCGGCAGCATCCGGATCGCGTCCATGATGCCGGCGGGCATCTGCGGCGTCATCAGCTCGTCGATCTCCTTCGCGAGGTCGTCGAGCGTGCGCACGCCGAGGGCGAGGCAGATGCGATCGGACGAGCCATAGAGGTTGGTCGCGACCGGCATCGCAAAGCCGCCCGGCTGCTCGAACAGCAACGCCGGGCCGCCGCCCGGCGACTTGCACGCGCGATCGGTGACCGCGGCGATCTCGAGGTCGGGACTCACCGGCTCCTTGATCCGAGCCAGCATCTTCCGCCGATCGAGGTCGGCGATGAAATCGTTCAGGTCGGAGTACATGTGTCGCCGTCAACCCGGCAGCGCAGGCCTTCAGGCCTGCCATCGGGCGTGAGGGCAGCCCTGAAGGGCTGCGCTACCAGCAAGAGTTTAGTTTTTCTTCGTGACCTTCGTATTCTTCGTGCCTTCGTGGTTCCGTCCGTCGTCAATCCGGTCGGTGATCTGCTGCGCGACTTCGAGCGCGCGGCGGCCCTGTTCGCCGGTGACGACCGGGGCGCGGCGCGACGTCACGGCGTCCACGAAATCGGTCAGCTCACGCTTCAGCGGCTCTTCGCTCACGACCGCGAGGTCGCCGCCGGCGATCGTCGGCTGCGGCCCGCCGCTCAGGTCGAGGCGATACATCTCCACTTTCTGGGCCGCGTAGTCGATCGAGAGATAGGCCGCCGGCTGGAAGAACCGGATCTTGCGGACGCGGTCGCGGCTGATGCGGCTCGCGGTCAGGTTGGCGATGCAGCCGTTGGCGAAGCGGATCCGCGCGTTGGCGATGTCGACGCGGCCGGTGAGTACCGGCACGCCGACCGCCTCGATCGACTCGACCTCCGACCGGACCAGCGACAGCACGACGTCGAGGTCGTGGATCATCAGGTCGAAGACGACGTCGATGTCGAGGCTGCGCTCCGGGAAGGTGCCGAGGCGGTGGACCTCGATGAACCGCGGATCGGTGAGGAGCGGCCGCGCCGCGGCGACGGCCGGGTTGAAGCGCTCGGTGTGGCCGACGGCGAGCACGGCGCCGCCCCGCGCCGCGGCCGCGATGATGTCGTCGGCCTCGTCCAGCGTCCGCGCCAGCGGCTTCTCGACCAGCGCCGCGACGCCCGCGTCGAGGAACGGACGCGCGATGTCGCGATGAATCTCGGTCGGCACCGCGATCGTCACCGCGTCGACGCTGCCGTCGAGATCGCGAGCGTCGAACAGCGCGCGCGTCCGGTGGGCCGCCGCGATCTCCTCCGCGCGCGCGCGGTTGGTATCGACCACCGCGACCAGCTCGACGCCCGGCAGCGACGCCAGAATCCGCGCGTGATGCTTCCCGAGATGCCCGACGCCGACGACCGCAACCCGCAGCGTCATCCCCACACCGCCGGAACCACGAAGGCACGAAGAACTACGAAGAACACGAAGTCATTTTCCTTTGTACAAAAGAATTCTTCGTGGTCTTCGTTTTTCTTCGTGGCCTTCGTGGTTCCGGCACGCTGGCGACAGTCGTCATGCTGTCGCCCGGCCGACGATGGCGATGCCGGCTTCGTTGGCGGCGGCGACGATCGCGTCGCCGTCGATCATCAGCGTCCTGGCGGCGTCCACCGACAGCACACGGGCGCCGGCGGCCTGCATCGCGGCGATCGTCGAGACGCCGACGACCGGCACGTCGAACCGCATGTCCTGGTTCGGCTTGGCGACCTTGACGACGACGACGCCGGCGCCGGCCAGCTGACCGGCGCGCGCGATCACGGCGTCGGTCCCTTCCATCGCCTCGACCGCGACGACCGCCGCCGACTTCACCGCGATCGTCTGGCCGATGTCCAGGCCGGCGATCGTATCGGCGACGCGGTAGCCGAAGTCGAGGTCGGCGCGCTCGGCATCGGTCGGCGTCCGCGACGTCAGCACGCCCTCGCGCGCCATCAGCGGCTGCAGGAACGCGGTCGAATGCAGCAGCTCGATGCCGTTGTCATGCAGCACGTCGGCGACGCCGGAGATGATCGAGTCGGTGTTCTTCGTCGCCAGCCGCATCAGCACGCGTCCCAGCGTCCAGTCGGGGCGGATGTCGAACAGCTTGGTGTGCTTGACCTGCCCGGCCATCACCGCCTGGCTGACGCCGGCCGACTTCAGGAGATCGATGCAGGTTCCGAGCTGCCCGAGCGAGATCCAGTGAAAGGCCGCGGCCGGCGGCCGCGCCGCCGCCTCGGCGAGCTCGGGGAACGTCTCCTCTTTCAGCGCGACGACCGTGACGTCGTGTCCCGCGCCGCGCGCCGCGTCGAGCACCAGGAACGGAAAACGGCCGTTTCCGGCGATGAGTCCAAGACGCATGTCAGCGGCTGCGCTGCAGCGCTGTCAATGGCTGATGGCTGATGGCTGATGGCATGGTCGATGGTTCATTATCCATAGCCCTGAGCCATCAGCCATGAGCCATGACGCTATTCATCAGCCACGACTTCTTCAGCGCGGCGGGAGGGCCGGCGCAGGATGACGCCGCGCGGCGACGAGCGGATGAAGTCGATCACGTACTGCACTTCCGGGCACGCCAGCGAGCGATCCTGCTCGATCTGCTGCAGCGCGCGGGTCGTGTTCAGCTTCGAGAGCAGCAGGTAGCGGAACGAGCGCTTCAGCTTGGTGACGACGTCCTGGGTGAAGCCGCGGCGCATCAGGCCGATCGTGTTCGCGCCGTAGATGCGCGCCGGACGGCTGCCGACGGTGCGCGCGTACGGCAGCGCGTCCTTGGTCACCACCGAATAGCCGCCGATGAACGCGTGCCGCCCGACGCGGCAGAACTGATGCACGCCCGATCCGGCGCTGATGTTGACGAAGTCCTCGACCGTCACGTGGCCGCCGAGCGTCGCCATGTTGCCGAAGATCGTGTCGTGCCCGACGTGGCAGTCGTGCGCGACGTGGACGTAGGCCATGAACAGGTTGCGGTCGCCGATCGTCGTCGCGCCGCCGCCGCCCTGCGTGCCGCGGTGAATCGTGACGAACTCGCGGAAGATGTTCTTCTGGCCGATCGACAGCCGGGTCGCTTCGCCGCGGTACTTCAGGTCCTGCGGCGCCTGGCCGATCGACGCGAACGGGTAGATCTCGCAGTCGTCGCCGACGTCGGTCCACCCGTCGACGATCGACGAGGCGCCGATGCGGCAGTTGGCGCCGATGCGGACGTGCGGGCCGATCACGGCATGCGGGCCGACGACCGTGCCCGGACCGATCTCGGCGCCGTCGTGGACGAGCGCCGTCGAATCGATCTCGGTGCCGTCGGCGACGAGACCGAGGAGCAGTTCCGCCTCGGCGACGACCTGGTCGCCGACGTAGGCCGCCGCCCGCGCGCGCGCCAGCGTCGTGCGCCGCCGCGCGATCGTCACCTCGAGCCGGAGGCGGTCGCCCGGCACGACCTGGCGGCGGAACTTCGCATGGTTGACGCCGCGCAGATAGACGCGCGTGTTGGCCGGCGCATCGTCGCGCTGCAGGAGCAGGATCGCCGCCACCTGGGACAGCGCTTCCAGCATCAGGACGCCCGGCATCAGCGGGACGCCCGGGAAGTGGCCCTGGAAGAACTCTTCGTTGACGGTGACGTTCTTGACGGCGACCAGCCGCTGCCCCTGATCGTGCTCGGCGATCGCGTCGACCAGCGGCGACGGGTACCGGTAGCAGAGTCGGTCGAGAAGAATGGGGATGGCGAGAGGCGGCGTCATGGCTGATGGCTGATGGCTAATGGCTCGGAGCCAATGGCTGATGGTATCCCATCAACCCTGAACGATGAGCCATCAGCCATGAGCCATCAGCCATGGCTGCTGAGATGCTACGGCTTCGGCGCGGTCGCGGGAGCCTTGGTGTCGAGCCGCTTGATCACGTCCGGCGTGAGGTCGAGGCCCGGCGCGGCCCACGAGATGCCCGACTGGCCGGCGTTGAACACGAGGTGCAGGCCCTTCTCCAGCGCGAGCGCGTCGAGAATCGGCTGCAGCTTCTTGACGAAGTCGTTCTGCACTTCCTGCTGCAGCTCGTTGATCTCGGCCTGGGCGTCCTGCTGGAAGCGCTCGGCGTCCTTCTGCTGCCGCTCGATCTCTTTTTCGAGCTGCGAGCGCGCCGCTTCGTTCATCACGCTGCCGCTGGTCTGCAGCTTCTGCTGGTTCGCCTGCAGCTGTTTGGCCTTGTCGGCGTTTTCGTTCTGCTTCTTCTGCACGAGCGCCTGGACGCGGGTGAGGGCGGCCTTGCCTTCCGCCGAATTCTGGAAGGCGATCTCCGGCTGGAAGAACGCGATCTTCGCACCGGCCGGGAACGGCGCCGGCGGCTGCGCAGGGGGCGCAGGGGTCTGCGTGGCCGGCGCGGCGGGCGCCGTCGGTGCCGGCGGCTGCGCCGGTCTCGGCTGCGCGGTCGCAGGCGGCTGCGCCGGCTTCGGCTGCTGCGCGGGCGTCTGCGCGAACACAGGGGCGCCGCTCAACGCGCAGGCGAGCGACGCGGCAATGACAGAACCTCTCATCCTTCAGAATCCTTTCGCGTGTACCGGAAGCCCACGATTCTACATCATCAGAAGGTCGAGCCCACCGCGAAGCGGAACTGGAACGCCTTCTGCGGCTGCAGCGTGTTGTCGAATACGCCGGACCGCTGCGGGTTGAACGCAAAGATCAGGCGGAACGGGACGTTCAGGACCGGCATGAAGAAGCGCACCTCGAGACCGGTCGAGGTCTTCCAGTCCTGCATGTTGAAACTCTTCCCCGCTACGACGATGGTGTCGGTCGAGCCGCCGGCCGGCACGAACGCGGGCGGGCCGAGCAGCGTCGGTCCGGACTGCACCTGACCCGCGTCGTAGAACGCGATCAACCGCACCGGACCGGCGATCGTGACCTGCTCCTCGAGGTTGAAGAGCAGGCTCTTGTTGCCGCCGAGCACGAGGCCGGTCACCGGATCCTGCGGGCCGATCGTCCGGATGTCGAAGCCGCGGACGCTGTACTCGCCGCCGAGGAACAGCTTCTCGAAAATCGGCAGTTCCTTGAGGCCGGTGAACGGGTGGATGTACTCCGCCTGGCCGCGCATGCCGAGCGTCAGCCGGTTGCTCTGGTGCAGGTACCAGACGCCTTCGACCAGCGGCTTGTAGAAGTTGGTGTTGCCGCCGATCCCGGCGAGATCGATCGACGCGGTGAACCGCTTGCCGGAGGTCGGAAAGATCGGCTGATCGACCGTGTTGTAGACGTACGACGGTACGACCTTGCTGATGATCCGCTCGCCCGACTGGCCGATCAGCAGCGAGTCGCGCAGGAACGGGTTGCGCGCCAGCACGGTCGGATCCTGGTAGACGTCGGCGATCTCGGTGACGCGGACCCGCTCGTAGCTGTAGTTGGTGAACATCCGCGAGAAGCCGCTGAGCGGCCACCCGAAGGTGAGCACCGCGCCGGTCGAGCGCTGCGTGAACTGACCGATGTAGCGGACGTCCTGGCGGAAGACGTTGAAGCCGCCGGTGATGTTGCGATCGAAGAGGAACGGCTCCTGGAACGCCAGCGAATAGTTCTGCGCCCGCGAGCCGGCCGACATCGACAGCGTCAGGCTCTCGCCGCGGCCGAGGAAGTTCGCGGTCTGGAACGACAGCTGGCCGAAGAAGCCCTCGAACTCGGAGACGCCGGCGCCGAAGGTGAGCTGGTTGCGGTTCTGCTCCTCCAGCTTCAGCTTCACGTCCACCTTGTTCGGCAGGTTCGGCACCTTCTGGACGTCGACGCCCTTGCCGTCGCCGCCTTCGATGGGCTTGAAGTAGCCGAGCTGGTTCAGCCGCTTGACGCTGTACTTGAGCGCCTCGGTGTTGAACGGGGCGTCCTCGACCAGGCGCATCTCGCGCCGGATCACGTTGTCGCGCGTGGTGGTGTTGCCGACGAAGGTGATGCGGTTGACGTAGAAGCGCTCGCCCTCCTGGATCCGCATCGTCACGTCGACGAGCGGC
>Ga0134121_10003597_pt1 | contig 12867 bp, 10 predicted proteins | sample KB301_FD_96463 | JGI IMG/M metagenome (GOLD analysis project Ga0134121, IMG submission 96463) | Terrestrial soil microbial communities without Nitrogen fertilizer from Kellogg Biological Station, Michigan, USA - KB3-0-1 | ecosystem: Environmental > Terrestrial > Soil > Unclassified ...
CGTGCCCGAGGCCCTGCGCCCGCGGCCCGGCATGCGCGGCTTCGTCGGCGGGCTCCGCGCGCTCGAGGTCGACCTCACGCGCGTGGGCGTCGTCGCCCTCGCCATCCTCGCCGCTGGTCTGGTCCTGGCCGGCGCGTTCGATGCCACGTGGGCCCGCGCGACGTACCTGAGCCTGGCAAGCTTCCACGCCTACCTCGAGCTGGCGTTCCTCGGGCGCTGGCTCGTCGGCACGTCCGCGCGATGACGACCGCCTACGTCGAGACGTGGCTGCTTGCACTCGCGATCACCCAGATCGCCGAGGTCCCGGTCTACCTCGCGCTGACGCGTGTTCGCGTGTGGCGCGCGCTCAGCCTCAGCTTCGTCACCCACCCCGTGATCTGGTTCGTCATCGCGCCGCTCTGCACATCGGCGGGCCTGACCAGCTTGCAGATGTTCGTCCTGGCCGAGCTGTTCGCGTGGCTCGCGGAGGCCGCGTTACTCCGCAGCTACGGCGTGCGCTGGCGACTCGCGCTCTTTGCGTCGCTCGTCGCGAACGCTACCAGCGTCACCGTCGGGGAGCTCAGCCGCTACTACTTCGGTGTGCCGTGACAGCGACGAGGAGCGGGATGGTCGCGGGCCTGGTCGCCGTCGTCGCCCCGAGTCGTTCACCTCGAGCCGGGCATTGACCGCATGTCGTGCTCATGGGCGACGTGTATACGGGCTACCGCCTGACTTGCTCCTCGAGGCGCTTATGCATCTCGTTCGCTTGCACGCCCGCCTCGGCGAAATCGCCGACGTCGATGAGCCGGCGAATCTCGAGCTCACTGCCATCCTTGTGCAGCGTCGGGCAGCGCTTCATCCATTCCACCACTTCGTCGAACGACTTCGCCTGCATCATCCAGTAGCCCCCGATGAGCTCCTTGGTCTCGGTGAAAGGACCATCGCTGATCTGGAGGGTCGTGCCTTCCACGCGGAGGCGTTTGCCCTGGCTGCTCGGCCAGAGGCCGCCGGCGTCGAGCAGGACGCCCGCTTTCACCATCTCCTCGTTGAATCGCATCGTCTCCATGATGACTTTCTCTTCGGGGTGAACGCCTGCTTCGGAATCCTTGGTCGCCTTGACCAGCACGAGGAATTTCATCGTCTGTCTCCTGTTCTCTCCATGAGAGCGACGAACGAGCAGTGCGCAGATCGACACGCTCCGCGAAAATCTCGTCGATTTTTGCAAACGTGCGGAATCCCGGTCTTTTGCTTGCAGCGTGAGCGTGCTGGCGGATCTGGAGAACGAGCGCGTCCCGCGATCGGAGGAGTTCGCGCGATCGCCAGAGACTCAGTAGTACCAGGGGACGCCCGACCAGTCCGCGTCGCGCTTCTCGAGGAAGGAGTCGCGGCCCTCCTTGGCCTCCGGGGTGCCGTAGGCCAGGCGCGTCGCCTCGCCTGCGAAGAGTTGCTGACCGACGATACCGTCGTCCGTCAGGTTGAACGCGTACTTCAGCATGCGTACGGCGGTCGGGCTCTTGCCGAGGACCTTCTCTCCCCACGCGATCGCGGTCTTCTCGAGCTCGGCGTGCGGTACCACCGCATTGACCGCACCCATCGCCGCGGCCTGTTCGGCCGAGTAGGCGTCGCCGAGGAAAAAGATCTCTCGCGCCTTCTTCTGGCCGACCATCTTCGCGAGGTATGCCGAGCCGTACCCGCCGTCGAAGCTGGCGACGTCGGCGTCGGTCTGCTTGAAGATCGCGTGCTCGGCGCTGGCCAGGGTCAGATCGCAAACGACGTGCAGGCTGTGCCCGCCGCCCGCTGCCCAGCCGGGGACCACCGCGATCACGACCTTGGGCATGAAGCGAATGAGCCGCTGAACCTCGAGGATGTGCAGGCGACCCAGCTTGGCGAGGTCGGGGACCTTCGGCGCATCCGCCGCCGACGCCCCGGCCACCTCGTAGCGGTACCCGTGATCGCCGCGAATTCGTTGGTCGCCGCCGGAACAAAACGCCCAGCCGCCGTCCTTCGGTGACGGGCCGTTGCCGGTCAGCAGCACGACGCCGACGTCGCTGGTCGTTCGCGCGTGCTCGAGTGCCGCGTATAGCTCGTCGACGGTATGCGGGCGGAACGCGTTGCGAACCTCCGGTCGGTTGAACGCGACCCGCACCATTCCGAGGCGCACGTGCCGGTGATAGGTGATATCGGTGAGGCCGAACCCACCGACGGAGCTCCACTGGGATGCATCGAAGATCTCACTGACCATGGGCGGTACGGTACGACGTTCTCACTTCTGAAGGTGCAGGTGCGGGCCGCTCCAGGCGGCGTTGCCACCCCCGCGCTCGTCGATCACGGTGATGCCGTGCTGTCGCGCGTCCCGCATGAACGCGTTGACCTCCGAGGTGCTGTGGTCCCTGGTCCGCACGTCGATGGCGCGGCCCGCCTTGTGTGCCCAGCCGAGGTGGTGACCACCGGTGCTCGAGGTCACCTGAAAGCCGCGCTGGTTCGCGAATTGCGCGAGCTCGTGCCAGGTCTGCGCGCCGCCGTTGGCGAGGGTCAGGGACTCGTTCGGGATCGTCTTGATGTTCGACATGGCTGCTGTCCTTTCGTCCCCTCGCCCTTTGCAGCGGCAGTGCCATCGCGCCGCGCGAAACGCCTGCGTTCGCGTGTAGACGAAGCGAGTCATCGAGGACTCACCCGCACGCGCCCAACTGCGCGATTACTCGATGAACGCGGGCAGGATCGGCATGGTGTTCACTGCGAGAGACAGGGGATCGAGGAGCAAAGCCCCAGCCAGCGCCCGCAAACTCGAGTTTCCATCACACGAAGTGCATCGTCGGCGATCACGAACCTGGCGCTAGCACTCGCGGAGGACGAATTTCGTACACGGAGTACTAAGGTCGTACACAAACGGGAGACGAACGGCTCGACGGGCCGAGCCCGGTACCAGGTTAGTTCGTTCTGACGCCCCCCTCATCGGCGTGCGGTTCAGGTGACCATCGCTCAGCATGCCCATCCAACGTCAGCGACGGTGGTGAGCGAGGGTGGCACGACGCTGGCAACAGATGACATCCAACCCGAGAGGTGCTCGAAGATGTACAGACAAAGTAGCAGTGCTCGTCGTTATGGTCAGATGCAGTCCGAACACATCGACAAAAGGTCAGCCCGTTCGACGAAGAATCTATTCGTGGGGCTGTGCGCGTTGGCGTTTTTTGCATGCGCGGGGAGTGTCGACCAGAATCTCGGGAGCGAGGTCTCACCGGCCGATCAGTTCGACATCTCGCCCCCGTTGAGAGACCTGGTGTCTGGGAACGAGGTCGGCGTTGCCAGGAGCGCGCTGGTGGCCTCCGGAACCAGCTTCGAGGGCATCGGAGAGGGATTCACCGGCCCGACCGGTCCATTCACCTTTCCGCCTTGCCCGGGCTGCGGCACAGCTCCGGCCGACGCCTTCCTCGCCGTCGGGCCACAGCACGTGGTCCAGCTGGTTCACCCCATCCAGGAATCCACTGCCACCACGGGATTCGGAGCCCTCGCGATCTTCAACAAGGGTGGCACTCCGATCTTCGGGCCAGTCCAGCTCACCAGCCTGTTCTCGGGATTCGGAGGAGCTTGCGCGACGCCGGAGCCCCTGAGCTTCGTCTACCCCATGGTGGTCTACGACCAGCTGGCCAACCGCTGGGTCGTCAGCTACAACGCGTCGACCGACGCGTTCAATGGGCCCTACGCGTACTGCGTCGCGGTCTCGACGACCGGCGATCCCACCGGCAGCTACGCGCGGTACTCGTTCAACTTCCCGAACAGCCTCTGGCTTCAGCGGCCGAGGCTCGGAGTCTGGCCCGATGGCTACTATCTCTCATTCAACCAGAGCTCGATTACCCTCGTCGAGGGGCCCGATTTCTGCGCGCTGGACCGAGCACGCATGATCGCCGGACAAGCCGCAACCAAACAATGCATTCATGTCAGGGACCCCAATACCCCTGGCTTCTTCTATTCGCAGCCCGCGCAGTTGATGGGGTCGACACCGCCTCCGGCGGGCGCTCCGGGCCTGTTCCTGCAGTGGGGCAACGTCACGTTCCTTTCAGCGAATCCGACGCTCAACCTCTTCAAGCTCCGCGTCGACTGGAACACCCCGGCCAACACGCGGTTGACGGGGCCGACGTCGATCACTCCACCGGTCACCGACCCCAGCGCGTGCTTTGGCGAGGACTACTGCGTTCCGCAGGTGGGCGCGAACGCTCCGGTGCTGGACGCATGGGGCCACCGGCTGATGTACGGAGTGGCCTATCGCAACTTTGGTGATCACGAATCGCTCGTCGCCAACATGACGGTCTCGATGGCTGCACCGTTCGGGTCGGCCACCGGGATCCGCTGGTACGAGCTACGCAACCCGAATAGCTCGCCGGTGCTGTTCCAGACCGGGCTCTACGGGCCCGATGGCGCCGCCCACACTGCGACGTACCGCTGGCTGGGCTCGATGGCCATCGATCGCCTCGGCAACATCGGCCTCGGGTTCTTGGCCTCGAGCGTCAGCACGCACCCGGGTGTGCGCTTCACGGGTCGCGTTCCGGGCGATCCAGCCGGGGTGATGAGCCAGGGTGAAAACCACCTCATCGACGGCACCGGCTCGCTCACTGATCCCCTGCGCTCTGCCGATGAATTCGGAACCGACAGCTCGCTGGTGATCGACCCGGCCGACGACTGCACATTCTGGTACGCGGGTGAATACTTCGCAGTCGACGGGTTGAACAACTGGCACACACGAATTGGCTCGTTCCAGCTTCCGGGCTGCGGGCCTATGGCGGTCTCGCTGTCCAGCCTCAGCGTCAACCCCGGTCTCGTCCAGGGCGGCCAGCCGGCGACCGGCACGGTCTCGCTGACTGCTCCTGCGCCAGCCGGTGGCGCGACGGTGACGCTGTCCAGCAGCAACGCCGCGGCCAGCGTACCCGCCAGCGTCACCGTACCCGCAGGTCAGCTCACCGCGGCGTTCACGGTCACCACCTCGGTGGTGGCGTCGTCAACCGCGCTTAGCCTCTCGGCCTCATACCAGGGAGCCACCGTGACGGCGGCGCTGACGGTTTCCCCGAGCGCCCCGCCGCCGGCCTTGAGCACGCTGACGCTCGGCTCTGCAAGCGTCACCGGAGGCAGCTCCGTCAGCGGCACGGTGACGCTGACCGCCGCGGCCCCAACGGGTGGCACCGTGGTGACGCTCTCGAGCAGCAACACCGCGGTAGCGACCGTACCTGCGAGCGTGACCGTCGCGGCCGGCGCCACGAGCGCGGGCTTCACGATCGCGACCTCGTCAGTGACGGCGTCCGTATCCGTGACCGTCACGGCCAGCTCGGGCGGCGTCACCAGGTCCGCGGCTTTGACCGTGAATCCGTCCGCCGGTACATGCGCCGCGGGCAGGTCACAGGTGACGCTCAGCGTGACCGGTCTGGCCGGGACGGTGACGTCCAACCCAAGCGGACTCAACCTGTCGAGCGGGAACACTGGAAGCGCCTGCTTCACCAACAACAATCGGGTGGAGCTCCAGGCGAGTCGGTCGGTGACCTGGTCCGGAGTCACCTGCGACAGTGGCAACACGCAGACCCGGTGCAGGTTCAACCTGGGCACGACTCCAGTCTCCGTGACCGCGACCTTGCGGTAAGGCGCGCGCCGCTTCGCTGAGCCGAGGCCATGGAGCGCATGGTCCGGGCGCGGTGGCTCACTCGGTGCGCAGCGCCTCGACCGGCAGGATCTTGGCGGCGTAGTAAGCGGGGAGCATCCCGGCGAGGACACCGAAGGCGGCGACCACGCCGGCCGCGGTCAGTGCGATGGCGAGGCTGGGATCGGGCGGCGCGAACGGCAGGTCGGGGGCCTTCTCGAGGACCTTGCCCACGAGCTCGAGCAGCGCGACGCCCGCGGCGACGCCGAGGTAGCCGAAGGTCACGGTCAGCACCGTCGCCTCCGACACGATCATGCGGACCACGCTCGCCGGCGTCGCGCCCAGCGCCTTGCGCACGCCGATCTCCTTGGTCCGCTCGCGGACGGTGATCAGCATGATGTTGGACACGCCGACCACCCCGGCGAGCAGGCACATCGCGCCCGCGACCCACATCACGGTGTTGATCAGGAAGAACAGCATGGTCATCTTCCCGAACTCCTTGGACGTGTTCCACGCCCCGAGCGCGTTGTCGTCGTCGGGCGCGACCTTGTGGCGCTGCTTGAGCGTGCCCTTGACCTGGTCTTCGAGCTCGCCGCCGTTGACGCCGGGCTGACCTACGATCGCGAAGAAGTCGACGCGATTGTTGTAGTTGAACGCGCGTTGGAACGTCGTGAACGGAATGTGGATCGTGTTGAGGATGCGATCGGCCTGCTGGCCCGTTTGCTTCGACCCGAACACGCCGACGACCTGGAAGTAGATGCCGTTGGCCTCGATGTACGTGCCTATCGGATCGGCGCCATCGTAGAGTTGCTCGACCACGCCCTCGCCGATCACGGCGACCTTGCGCGACTCGTCGATATCGCGCTGGTTGAGGAACCGTCCGGCGCGCATCACGGGCGTCTGGACGTACTGGAACGCGGGATAGTCGCCCGACACCTGAAACGCACCGGTCTTGGCGCCGTAGCGAACGTTGGAGCCCTGCATGAAGCCACCGCGCTGGATGCGCGGCGCCAGGTGGAGCACGCCCGGTAGCCGGGCCAGCGCCTCAATGTCGCCGTTGTCGTACTTGATCTGCCGACCGACGGGGAACCCGGCGTACGCCTTGGTCGTGCGCTGCCCCCACACGAACACCGCATTGGTCGCGAACCCGGCCATTCTCCGCTGGACGCCTCGCTCGAGCGAGCGGCCGAAGCCGGTCATTAGCAGCAGGATGACGATCCCGAAGAACACGCCGAGCCCGGTCAGGGCCGTGCGCAGCTTGTTCTTGCGCAGCGTCGCCGTGATCTCCCGCCAGTTGTCGATGTCGAACACGCGGATCATCCGTCCCTCAGCGCCTCGATCGGGTTGACGCGGGCGGCTGCGCGCGCCGGAAACAGGCCGGCGAGCGCGCCCGCGATCACGAGCAGCACCGTCGCGCCGAGCGCGACCTTCAGATCGACTTCGGGGTGCGCGAACATCTCGGTGGGCGGGATCAGGCTGTCGATCAGTGTGAGCGCACCGATCCCGGCCACCAGCCCGAGGTAGCCAGCGACGGTGGTGATGAACACCGACTCTTGCACGATCGACGTCACGATGTTGGACGGCGTCGCGCCGAGCGCCTTGCGCAACCCGATCTCGCGGGTCCGTTCACGCACCACGATCATCATGATATTGGACACGCCGATCACGCCGGCGGCCAGCGAGCAGATCCCCATGAACACGACGAACACGCGGATGCCGAGGAAGATCTGCAGGAAGTTCTCATATTGCTCGGCGTTGTTGCGTACCCGCACGGCCTGGGTGTCGTCGGGCGAGAAGTGGTGCGCCGCCGCGAGCGTTTCCACCGCGGCGCGGGCGACCCGTTTGGACTCGGCGACCGTGACGTCGGGGCGCAGCGTGAACATCGTCATGTGGACGTGATCAGCGCCCTTGAAGGCGATCTGCGACGTCGTGATCGGGATGTAGATCTTCTCCCGCTCGCCCTCACCGCCCTCGTCGGTGAACAGCCCGACGACCTGGAACGGGATGCGGCTGATCTCGATCCAGCGGCCGATGACGTCGTCGGTCGTGCCGAACAGGAACCGCGCGACCGGCTCGCCAATCACGCACACCTTGCGATTGTCCTTGATGTCGACCTCGTTGAGGAACCGCCCCGCGACCATGAGCGTGTTCTCGAGGTAGAGGTGGTCGGGGTGCACCGAGCGCACGTCGTACGGCGCGACCTTGCCGCCGACCCGTGACAGCACCGGGGCGGCCCCCCGGCCGTCGGAGATGAAAAACCGCCCCGTGATCTTGTCGACGCCAGCATGCTGGTCGATCGCCGCGACGTCGCGGTTGGCGAACAAGACGCGACGGCCGATCGGCATGCCGTCGTACGGCATCGACGTCCTTCCGGAGAACAGCCACACCGAGTTGGTGGCGTCGTCGGCAAACCCCTGCTGCACGCCGTTCTGGATCCCGTTGTCCATGCCGAGCAGGAATTCTTTTATGAAGATCCCGCCCGCCACCGAGAACGCGGTGAGGAGCGAGCGCAGCTTGCTGCGCCACAGCGTGTCGAGGATCTCGCGCCACCGATCGAGGTTGAACATGACTACGCCGCCACGAGATCCCACGCTACCGCGCGCAGTGGACGCTCGCCAGTATCGCAACCGGTGAGACAGGTGGGACGGGTGCGACGTGAACGCAGGGTCGAGTTGAACAACGCGACGACCGCGCCAGCGCCGCCCGGTCGCCTCGTTCAGTCCATGCAGAGCCCAGTCGACGGCCGGTCACAGACGTGGAGATACCCGTCTGTCAACACCGACATCCGAGAGCCCTCGACAGCACCTGCGGGCGTGACCGTGTTCATTCGAGAGAGACCGACCGCGTGCGAGCCATCCGGGCTGGTCCCCCACGTGTTCGGCGGGATCGTGAAAGATCCGTCGTCATCGATCTCCCCAAAGGAAGTTCCCTGAGGATCGATGAACAGCCACGCCTGATCTGCCGCCCTGGGCTCCCATTGGACCTCGAGAGCCGATGCCGGATCGATCGTGGAGTCCTGCGCAGGAGCCGTGAACACGACGGGGGGCGGCCCGTCGACTCGAACGTTCCGGATCGTGTCGCTGCCGCTCTCGACATCGAGTACGTAGACCTGCTGGTAGCCATCAGCGAACCCTGACCACCTGCCCGGAAATCTCACGTCCGAGTTGAGTACGTGGCGACCGGTGGAGCTCGTGATCGTGACATTGGCGTCCATCACCGGAGCTCCACCTCTCTGGACCTGGACCATGAAGGACGTCGTGAACGCCCCCCCATCACTCGAGACCAGGACGGTACCGTCGACATGCAGCGTCCGCGTCCCACTACCCACGTCGTCTCCCGACCCTGGTTGTAGCGGGTCAGTGCACGCCGAGGCGACCATCGCTATGGCGAGCCGCGAGAGCCTCTGCATGCCTCGACTATACTCGTGAACGGACTGCGACGCGAGGTCGGCATCGACTCCTGGACCGCGGTCTGCGCTACATCCATAGACATAGAGCGTGCACTGGGGCACCGCCGCCCGCCGCGTTCGGCGAGCCGCTCCGTGGCGGCCCGCGGGCACCAGGCCTGGAATGCTGGTGTATGTTTGTGTCTTGCAAGATACGCATCCAGAACTATCGCGCCCCTGCGAATACGCGATCTTGCGTATGGATGGCGTATCCAGTAGGCCCTTGATAGTGACCGGGCTGGACACGTTGCCGAGCCGTGCTTAGAGTGATCAGTCCTATGCAGAATGCAGCGTTGGCTCGGACTGGGCGTCTAGGTATCGATCGTGACATGCTCGCAGCGATTTACGTCGGACTTCGCTTCTACCGATTTAAACAACGATTCGATGTATCAACGGCTGCTTTTATGGAGGAGTTAACCAGGCTCGCCGATGGTGGCGGCATTCCATCTGCACCATCTGACCTCGAAATCCTCATTGCAAAAGAGCTTGCTGATATTGTCGAACACAGTCGACCAGATAGCAGTGAGGCGCAGATGCTAAGGCTCCTGGCGCAGTTTCTTGCTCGATGACAGCGGATGCCGCTCACCGCCGATTGCCGGGCCGGGTCGGCGCCCACGCCGTGCGAGCAGCATCTCGAGCAAGAGCAACGTCGCCAAGGATAGTCCGAGTACGGTTCAGGAGCGCGACTGTAGGCCAGTCCGCGTATACCTCGCACGTCGGCCCAACCAATACCGGGTTCTCTGGTTCTCATATATGTAATCAGTAATTACAATCTGGGGACTCAGTCGGATTCAGGTGGCAGATCCGGACGCATTGCCAGTGTTTGACCCTATAGTCGCGCGCAGCCGCAGCCTCTACACAAGGATGTACCCATGACAGATGGCCCCGCCACGCGCACCGCTGGTCTCATCGCGACGCTGTTCACCTCGCTCGTCGGTTTTCAGGCCGCATGCAACTCGGGTAAGCCCGAGATCTCGTCCGCGCCATCCGTCTGCAACCTCGGCGAGCAACAGACCAAGCTCACCGACGTTGTCACGACGGTGGCGTTCAACCCGCTGGTGCTGTCCGAGCTGGGTGTGACCGTCCAGACGGAGGGCGCCACCCGCGCAGCGCCGCAGCACAAGCTGTCGATCCTGCCCGGACCGGCAAGCTCGTTCACCGGCGCGTCGGAGTGCATGGCGGTCGACGTCGTCGACGGCCACCTCAATGACTTCGTGAGCGGCCGGATCTCGCACCTCGGCGGACCGATGCTGGCGTACGGCCGGAGCGCGGTGAGCATGGTCGGCTTCGAGCTACGCGTCGGCGACGAACCGCGCACGTTCGACGTCGTCTCCTCAACGGGCGAAAAGCTCCTGCTCGGCACGCTGCCGCACTACGAGATCGATGCCACGGGCGCGCTCGACGTGTTCAACGTCGACCTCGCCGCGACGCCGGCGCTCGCCACCCGGCTCGGCATACCGTATCTCGCCGGCACCATCGTCGGCACGCTCACGCTGCGCGCCAAGGTCGCGACGCCGGCGCTCGGCGTCGCCTCGGCGGCGCTGACCGGGGGCAAGAACCCGGCCGTGCTCGCTGCCTGCGACGACTTCACGGGCAAGGTCGACGTCGCGCTGACTGATATGAGCGCGGTCCAGCAGCAAGGCAGGGTCGGTGACCAGGTCGTGATCACGCCATCGGCGGTGCTCAAGAACGTCGGTACCGCCAACGTCCCGTGGCAGAGGCAGTTCTCGGGCTCGTTCCCACCGTACAATACCGACCAGCACCCGTTCCTCGTGTGGGCGCTGTACCGCGACTCGGGTGGCTTCTTCGAGCCGATCGCATACAGCGACGTCAAGCACGCGTTCCTCACCATCAACTCGAACTGCTCGCCCGGCTCGTGCACGCAAAGCAGCGTGCTCGGCCTCGGCTGCGAGGACGTCTACGGCGTCGGCACCAACGGCGGGCACCTCGCGCCGCGCTCGGAGATCCGGCCGCACGCCGGCACGTGGGCGCACTGCGACTTCCCGGCGCCCAACACCGCGTCGCACTTCGACCAGGTCGCGCCGTTCTGCTCGGCAGACAACAACGGTAGCGGCGAACCCACGCTGACGCACCGCGCAGTGGCGAGCGATGCCGAGCTATCGGTCACAGGGGCCAAGTACTATTTCACCGCCTGGTACGTGGTCCGCGACGATGTCAACATCTTCAACAGCATGGGCTGGCGCAGGATCCAGCCGTTCCGCAGCGGCAACACCTGGACATTCCTGCTCGGTACTACGTTCAGCCAGGGCTCGGTCCTCAACGCGTTCGTCGATCCCGCTCAGCAGACGGCGACCCGCTCCAACGTCACGTTCCAGGATCCGGCGGCCGGCTCGGTGCAAGTCGCGGCCACCGCGACCGATGTCGGCAACGGCAAGTTCCGCTACGTCTACGTGCTGATGAACCACGACTTCGATCCGAAGCTGGGCTCGTTCTCGATTCCGATCGACGCAAACGTCACCCTCGAGAGCCTGAGGTTCAGCGACGGCGACAGCGACGCCACCAATGATTGGACGGTGACCACCGGCTCGGGCCAGACGACGTGGACCGCTCCCGCTACCGCCGCCCGCCTCGACTGGGGCACCGCGCTCACGATCTCGTTCGTCGCCAACGCCGCGCCGATCCGCAATGCGGTGCAGGTCAGTCGCGCGGACACCGGCGACGTGTTCAGCGTCAACTCGATCGTTGTCGGTCCGCGCCCGTAGCGCAAATCCCAGAGCGACCTGGGCGCCGGGCAGCGGCGGAAATCTTTGAGGAGGAGGAACTGGCGCCCGAGGCAACTATTCGGAAATTCCGAACAGTTCGAACCGAAGGAAATCGCTCGACTTCTCGGACGGTCGACCACTACTCGCTGCCGGTTGTGCTCGCGGTGGGCTACCGCGTGCGGTCGCCGCGCGGCACGCAGTTCCGGCAGTGGGCAACGACGCGGCTCGAAGAATACGTGGTCAAGGGATTCACGCTGGACGACGAACGCCTGAAGCGGCCGAGCGGCGCCGACCACTTCGACGAGCTGCTCGCGCGCATCCGCGAGATCCGCGCGAGTGAGGCGCGGGTCTACCAGCGCATCCGGGAGATCTTCGCGCTCGCGTCGGACCGACACGGTGTCACGGTGTGTCGCGGATGCACTCGGCGATCTCTGCGCGGTCCTGATGGTCTCGGAGGGCGGCGGCCACCTCGTGCTCTCCGCGGTGTTCGCGCCCGATACCCCGGCCGTGCACGACACACACGACGTGTTCGCCGAACCGCTGGATCTGGAGTGCCATGCACTGGCCCGGCACGTGCTCGACACCGGCGAGCCGTTCCTGGCGCGTACGCTCGAGCGCGAACCCCCACCCTCCCCCCGCGTGGCGCCGCGCTACTTCGAGCTCTACCGGCGGCTCGGGATCCACAGCCTGATCATCGCGCCGCTCCGCATCCACGGCCGATCGCTGGGCCAGCTCGACCGCATGCACGCGGTCACGCAGCGCCGACAGCAGCTCGCTGGCGGGCCCCAGCTCGGCGGGTATAGTGAGCGACAACTCGAGTGCATCGGGCATCGCACCGTCGGTCCGGAAGAAGTGCAAAGGGCGGGTTGCGCGCAGCGGCCGCGCAAGGCGTTCTGGCTGCGCGCCAGCAGCTTGTGGAAGTGCTCAATGAACTCCGGGTAGCGGCCGGCGCGGTCGTAGATCACAGCATGGTAGTGTTATGTGGAGCGGTCGGTTATGCGGAGCTGGCTCCCATTGCCTGAACTTCGTTGAGGTTTCGGACCGTGGTCTGCACATAATCGCGAAGCGCCCCAAGGCCTGCCAGCCATGTGAGTAGGTCA
>Ga0134121_10003598_pt1 | contig 12864 bp, 21 predicted proteins | sample KB301_FD_96463 | JGI IMG/M metagenome (GOLD analysis project Ga0134121, IMG submission 96463) | Terrestrial soil microbial communities without Nitrogen fertilizer from Kellogg Biological Station, Michigan, USA - KB3-0-1 | ecosystem: Environmental > Terrestrial > Soil > Unclassified ...
GGGCAGACCTCGGCGGCGGCCGAGTCGCAGACGGTGAAGACGAAATCCATCTTCGGCGCATCGGCGGCGGCGAACTCGTTCCAGCTCTTCGAGCGCGCACCGCTCGTCGGCAGGCCGGCCTTCGTCAGGAGCTCGATGGCAAACGGATTGACGCGGCCGTTCGGATGGCTGCCCGCGCTATAGGCGCGGTAACGCCCGCGCGCGGCGTGGTTGAGGTAGGCCTCGGCGAGGATCGACCTCGCCGAGTTGCCGGTGCAGAGGAAGAGGACGTTCTTCAACCGCAGCAGGCCGCCGTCGCTTTCTTCTCGGCCTTCGAGCGCCCTTCCGCGCCGTAGACGGGAATGCTGTCGAGCGTATGGAACGATTCCCAGGCGACGCCCTGCGGATCGATGGTCCAGTACTTGTCGCTCTTCGCGTAGCAGCAGGACGCGTTCTTCTGCGCGGTGGTAGCGACGTCGGCCGCGGCGAGGCGCTGGCCGATGTCCTCGAGCTCATCGCCGGTCTCGGCCTGCAGGCCCAGGTGGTCGACGCCTTTGCGCGCCGAGCGGTCGGAGATGGCGAAGTTGATGCGCGGATCGTCGAGCATCCACTTGGCGTAGTCGTCCTTCTTCACCGCGGGCGGCGTGCCGAAGAGGGTGGAATAGAAGCGGATGCTCTGCTCGAGGTCATGCACTGCGACGTGTACGTGAAACCGTTTCATTGCGGGCTCCTTTTGTCGTAGGTGCGCATGAGCCGCCACCGCAGCAGTTCTCGGTGAGGAAGCCCACGAGCTGGTTCATGTTCTTGAAATCGGCGCTGTAGATGACGAAGCGGCCTTCCTGCCGGCTGCGCACGAGCCCCGCGCGCGCGAGGTGCGCGAGGTGGAAGGAGAGCGTCGGCGCCGGCAGGTCGAGCTCCTCGCCGATCGCGCCCGCCGCCATCCCCTCGGGTCCGGCTTCGACAAGGAGGCGATAGACGCCAAGGCGCGTCTCCTGCGCGAGGGCCGAGAGTGCGTCGACCGCTTGCTTCGTTTCCATAGTTCCAGAATAATGGAAACGATGCCGGCCGTCAATCCGGCGGCGAAGCTCTTACTTGAGCAGCTTGGCGAAGTCGTCGAGCTCGTTCTTGTTGAGGTCGGAGATGACCCAGTAGCGCATGCCGCCGCGCGCGAAGTGCTGGACGTTGAAGCCGTCGCGCGTATAGGCGGTCTTCACCGCCTCCTTGCCCGCCGGCCAGACGAAGACGTCGATGACGTGCTGCCGGCGCTGGTAGACGAGCGCCGCGACGGGCTGCGAGCCGATGTAGTCGAGGCGTGCGCCCTTCAGGCTGAAGCCGTCGCCTGAAAGATCCACGACCGTCGGCGAGAAGGGCAGGCGCGAGGAGAGCCACGGCTTCACCGTGTGCTGGTCGGAGGAGACGACATCGACCAGGCGGTTGGCGAGCGTGGCGCGCACGTGGCTCGCGACGATCTCGGTGCTCGTCGTCTCATCCTCGCCCGGCTGGGAGACGAAGAAGCCCAGGCCGAAGCCGGCGACGAGGGCGAAGGCGAACGCGGGCGCGAGCCAGAGCCAGCGGCTGCGCGTTGCCGGGGCGAACTTGTGACGCGTGGGCGACGGGTAGTACTCGGCCTTCTCGCGCACCGCGGCCGAGAGCTGGCGCAGCCGCTCGTAGGACGCGCGCAGCGCCGGGTTCTGCGCCATCTCGCGCTCGAGCTCGAGGCTCGCCGTGGCGTCGAGCTCGCCGTCGACGTAGGCGCTGAGCATCTTGTCGTCGGTTTTCACTTGTGCACCCGCAGCCGCGGCGCGGCGGTGGTGAGAGAGAGCTTCTCGGCGAGCAGGCGCCGGGCGCGCGCGAGGCGCGACATCACGGTGCCGATCGGCACCTCGGCGATCTGCGCGATCTGCTTGTAGGAGAGGTCTTCCAGCTCGCGCAGGACGAGCGCCTCGCGAAACGGCACCGGCAGCGAGGCGATGGCGTCGTTCAGCATCCGCCGATCGAGCTCGCGCGCGAGCAGCACGTCCGGCCCCGGCGTATCGGCCTCGGGCTCATCGACCAGGGCGAGCTCCGCCGGGCGGTTCTTCCCGAGCCAGGTCCAGCACGCATTGCGCACGATGGCGAGGAGCCAGGGCCGCGCCTCGCCGCGCAGGCCGGGATAGAACTTGTAGGCGCGCAGCATCGCTTCCTGCATCACGTCGTCGGCATCGTGATCGTTCTTTGTCAGCCAGCGCGCGAGGTTGTAGGCCGCATCGGCATACGGCAGCACCACTTCCTCGAACGGTCCGCGGCTCACGCGACGATTATCACGCCGCCCATCTCCTCGTGCCCCTCGCCGCAGAACACGTCGCAGGCGAAGTCGAAGCTGCCTGGCTTGCTCGGCGTGAAAGGTACGCGCACCGGCTTGCCGACGACGATATCCGCGTGCAGACCGAGGCCGGGCGCATCGAACCCCATGTGCACGTCCTCGGTCGTGAACTCGAGCACCACCGGCTCGCCGACCTTCACAGGGATCTCGGCCGGCGTGAACTCGAACTTCTTCGCGCGCACCGGGATCACGCGCGGTTCAGGCTGTGCCCAGGCCGCCGTGGCGAGCGGCAGCAACAGGAAGAGCCGACGGTTCATGCCTTGACGACGGGGAATTCAGTCAGCTTCAGCTCCTTCGGCTCCGCCTCGATGCTGCGGAAGCCGAGGCCTTGGTACGGATGCGCCGGATCCCACGCCACCGGCACGCGCTTCGGCGTCGAGCCGGGCGCGGGCTGCGGGAAGATGAGCGAGCGCGCCGCGTGGTGCTCGATGTGCCCGGTCTTGAAGTGATGCTCCTGGTGGATGTGGCCGTAGAACACGGTCACGTTCTGGTAGGGCATCAGCGCCGCGATCGCCTGGTCGCCATCGCGCGTCGCCCAGTCCCACTGCGGATAGAGCGGGAAGAGTGGTCGGTGCGTGAGCACCACGATGCGCGAGTCGGGCTTCTGCGTCGCGAGGTCGCTCGCGAGCCACTTGAGCTGCTCGTCGCCGATCGCGCCTTTCGGATCCGACACGTTGTCGAGCGCAATGAAGTGCACGCCCTTGTGGTCGAAGCTGTAGTGCGTCTGGCCGAACATTTCCTTGAAGGCCTCGCCGTTATCGAGCGAGGCGTCGTGCTCGCCGGGCATCAGGCGGATGCGCTGTGTCTTCAGGCCGCCGATCAGCTCCTTGAACTTCGCCATGCGCCGGCGCCGCTCGGCCGGGTCGTCGGTGGTGTGGGTGAGGTCGCCGGTGAAGACGATGAAATCGGGCTGCGGGTCGAGCGCATTCACCGCGGCAATCGCCTTCGGCAACGTGCCTTCGGCGTCTGGATTGAACGCCCCCTTGAAGCCCCAGTGCGTGTCGGAGAGCTGCACGAAGAAGAACTCGTCCTGGGCGGCTTCGTAGCCCATGTCGGACTTGGTGCTGGCACAGCCCAGGCCCGAGGCGAACACCACGCCGCCAAGCCCTGCGATCTTGAGGAACTGCCTGCGGTCGACGTCTTTCATGTGCTTCTCCTTTGCGGAAGGAAGTCACGGTGCAAGACCGGGGGAGAGGCGGATTTATTCCCGTCAGCCGGGAACGGGTTCGTGCGTTGTATTGGCCATGGGCATGCGCGTCCTTGCTTTCAGCTTGCTGACTTCGACGGCGGTGGCGTCCCCGCTCGGCCCGAACCTCTACATTGCCGACGGCCAATTCACGATGGAGCAGGCGCTCGCCGATGCGATGGCGCAGCGCACGCCGGACGATCCGCCGACCTGGAAAATGCTCGTGACGGATCGGGAAGCCCCCAGGCTCATCGCCGCGGGCGCGAGCGCCGCCACGCTCGGCGTCATGCAGAAGGCGCGCGCCGCGAGCGGCATCGTGTATGTCTGCGCGAAGGACCTGAAAGCGATCAACGCGACGCCGCGCGACCTCATCCAGGGGGTGCACGCGGTGCGCGGCTATCTCACCGTGGATTCGCAGGTTCCAGACTGGGAGCGGCGCCTGCCGTGGGCGCCCGATCGCAAGTCCCTCGCCGTGTGCGGCGGCGCCTGACGCAGCGCTGCTACCTCGATGTCAAGCCGCCGCTACAACGCGAAAGTCCATCCCGCCTACGGAGGCAGGATCGCAGCTTGCTCAAAATTTAGGCATACAGGAGACGTATGAGACTTTCCTTCCCTCTCGCTCTCGCCCTCGCGCTGATCGCGAACCTCGTGCCGAGCTTCGGCAAGGGGTCCACGGCGCCGGCCGGGAGCAACACCCCGCCGCCGCAGACGCCGAAGTAGTCAGCTCTTTTTCCGGAGCTTGACGACGAGCGCTGCGATGCCGGCGGCGACAGCGATGATCGCTACGAATCCGGCGAGCTTCTCTCCCATCGTCGGCAGGAAAACGAGCGCCGGCAGCGCGAGCGCCGTGAGGGCGCCCGCGATCATGAGGAAGGTCTGCTTTACTTCCCTTTCCACGCGGGCTTGCGCTTGTTGAGGAACGCTTCCATGCCCTCGCGGAAGTCCTGGCTCATGTAGCACATGAGCACGATGTCGTTGCCTTCGCCGTGCTCGATCTTCGGCCGCAGGCGCAGCACCGCTTCCTTCGTCGCCTGCAGCGTGAGCGGCGCCATGGTCGCCACGGTGCGCGCGAGCTCCTCGGCGCGCTTCATGAGCGCGGCCTGGTCCTCGAGCAGCTCGCTCACCAGGCCCTTGGCGAGCGCCTCTTCGCCTTCGATGAGGCGCGCCTGGAAGACGATGTCCTTCACGAGCGAGGGCCCGACGAGGTAGACCAGTCGGTTGTAGCTCGACATCGAGAGGCAGTTGCCGAGCGTGCGCGCCACCGGGAAGCCGTACTTCATCGCCCGCGAGGCGATGCGCAGGTCGCAGCACGCGGCGATCGAGGCGCCGCCGCCGGTGCACGCGCCGTGGATCGCGGCGATGGTCGGCACGCGGCATTGCTCGATCGCGTTCATCACGCGGTCGATGCGCGCTTCGTAGTCGAGCGCGTCCTGCTCCTTGTCGAACGTGCGGAACTGCGAGATGTCGGTGCCCGCGGCGAAGGCCTTGTCGCCGCCGCCGGTGATGAGCAGTGCCTTGATGGAACGATCGCCGTTCGCGGTGGTGCAAATTTCGGCGAGGCGCTCGTACATCGCGAAGGTGAGCGCGTTGCGCGCCTGCGGCCGGTTGAAGGTGACGTAGCCGACGCCGTCGCGCAGTTCGTACTGGAGTTCGTCCATTGCCGTTCCTTTAACCGCCGAAGCCGTCGGCGACGCGGATGTCGATGAGATTCGGTCTTCCGCTGGCGAAGCCTTCGCGCAGCGCCGGCGCGATGTCCTGCGGATCGGTGACGCGCCGCGCGGCGAGTCCCATGGACTGCGCCAGCGCGACGAAGTCGAGGTCCGGGCTGCGGATGTCCATGCCGGTGAACTTGTCGGTCTTGCGGAAGGCGACCAGGCGCTCCTTGATGATGCGGTAGCCGCGGTTGTTGGCGATCACATACGTGATGGGCAGCCTCTCGTGCGCCGCGGTCCACAGGCCCTGCACGCTGTACATCGCGCTGCCGTCGCCGACGATCACGCCGATCGGCCGGCCGGGGAGCGCCATGCTGATGCCGACCGCGCCCGGCACGGCGAAGCCGAGGCCGCCGCTCGCGAGGCCGTAGTAGTCGCGCGGCCCGCGGTTCACGAGGAACTTCGGCAGGCTGTAGGTGCTGACCAGGCCCTCGTCGATGAGCACCGCGTCGCGCGGCAGCGATTCCGTGAGCCGCAGCATCAGGTACTGCGGATCGATCGGCTTCGTCTCCGCGGCGAGCATCGCGTCGACGCGCGCCTTGTCGCGCTGCGAAGCCCAGTTGCCCGGCTTGAGCTCCGCGAGGCGCTGCTTCGCCTGCGGATGCGGCTTGATGAGCGGCAAGAGGGCGCGCAGCGTCTCCCTTACGTCGGCGTGCACGGCGAGATCGGTGCGGTAGTTCTTGCCGAGCTCGTGCGCGCGCTCGGAAACGTGGATCACCGGCAGCCCGGGCGGCAGCGGCTCGACCGGGCTGTAGACCGACATGCGCAGCAAATCCGCGCCGAGCACGAGGAGGAGGTCGTGCTGCTCGAGCGTCGAGCGCACCTGCTTCTGCAGGCGGGTGAACGCGCCCATGAAGGCCGGGTGCTCGCTCGGAAACTGCGCCGAGTACGGGATTGAGCCGGCGTATACCGCCGCGCCCAGCCTCTCGGCGAGCTGCGCCGCCTCGGCGAAGGCATCGCGCGTCGCGAGCTCCTGGCCGGCGAGGAGCGCGGGACGCTTGGCAGCGGCGAGCATCGTCGCCATCTGGTCGAGCGTCGCGTCGGTCGGACGCACCGCACCGTCGATGCGCACGGGCTGGCCCATGTCCATCTCCAGAGCCTCGTCGAGCACGTCGCCGGGCAGGCTGAGGAACACGGGTCCCGTCGGCGGCGTGAGCGCGAGCTTCGCCGCGCGATGGATGATGCGCGGCAGGTCGGCGGCGCGCGTCACCTCGACCGCCCACTTCACGAGCGGCTGCGCCACCGGCACCAGCGGCTCGTAGAGCATCGGCTCCAGCAGCCCGTGGCCCTGCTCCTGCTGGCCCGCGGTGAGGATGATCGGCGAGCCGGAGAACTTGGCGTTGTAGAGCGCGCCCATCGCGTTGCCGAGCCCGGGCATCACGTGCACGTTGGCCGCGGCGAGCCTGCCGCTCGCGCGGCAGTAGCCGTCGGCCATCGCGACCACCGCGGCTTCCTGCAGGCCGAGGACGAACTTGAGCTGCGGGAACTGCGGCACCGCCTCCATGATCGCGAGCTCGGTGGTGCCGGGATTGCCGAAGAGGTGCGTGACGCGCTCGTCGGCGAGGAGCTGCAGGAACGCGGCGCGGCCGGTGATCTTGCCCATGCGGGCCGCTAGTCTAGACGACGGAGGCGAGCGCGCCGCCCCAGGAGTGCGTCTTCTCGGCGGCGGTCCAGGCGAGGTTCATCGCGCTCACGACGAAGAGGATGCCGATCATCGCCCAGCAGGCGCCGAGACAGGCGAGGCTGTAGCGCTTCGCTTCGGTCTGCGCGGTACGGCAGGCTTGGAGGCAAGCACATTCCGACCGCTAGCTGCGGCTCACTTGCCATATTCATCGTGGCGCCGGACCCAGAAGGGGCCTTTGCCGCGCTCGTCGCGGCCCTTCGGTGTCAGGTCGAGATACTGGTAGTCGACGCTGAAGGCATCGATGCCGCGCGCGAAGGTCGAGTAGGTGCGGAAGATTTTGCCCTTCTTGTCCTTGAAGAAGACGCTCACGCCTTCGCGCTCCGAGGCGAAAGGATCCTGCTCCACGAAGTTATAGAACGCTTTCTTCTTCTTCACTTCCTCCGGCGTGAAGGACACGTGGAAGTCCCAGTTGAAGTCGTTGCCGGCGCACGAGTACCACTTGAAGCGCCAGCCCATGCGCCTGTGATACGGCGCGAGCTCGGCATAGGGGGCGCGCGAGATCGCCACCATCGTCGTATCGCGCGCCTTCAGGTGCACGATCGCGCCGTCGAAGCTGTCGGCCCAGCGCGAGCAGTGCGGGCAGCCCTCGCCCCAGCCCGGCCCGAACATGAAGTGATAGACGATGAGCTGGCTCGCGCCGTCGAAGAGCTCGCCGAGCGTCTTGCGCCCGTCGGGCCCTTCGAACACATAGCCCTTCGTGATCGCCTGCCACGGCAGCGCGCGCCGCGCGGCGGCGAGCTTGTCGCGGCTGCGGGTCAGCGCCTTCTCCTTCGCCAGCAGCTTCTTGCGCGCGGCGATCCAGGCTTCCTCGGAAACCACTCGGTGCTTAGCCATACAGTCTCCAATTCGGCACAACGTCCGTAATTATTGTTTCAAAAATTTCGGACGTTGTTCGGAATTTAGGCGGTGACTCGTCGGGCTCCGGAGAGACGCTTCTTCCAGTACGGCGCCTCGAGACGGTCGCTGCGCACGCTCTTGCCGGTGGAGGGTGCGTGGATGAAGCGGCCATCGCCGAGGTAGATGCCGACATGCGAGGCCTTCTTGCCCTCGAGGTCGAAGAAGAGGAGGTCGCCGCGCCGCAGGCTCGACAGGCGCACGGGCAGCGAGATCTTGCGCTGCGCGTCGGTGCTATGCGGCAGGTCGACGCCGACCTGGCGGTAGCTGTAGCGCACGAGCCCGCTGCAATCGAATCCGGCGGAAACCGATTCGCCGCCGAAGTGGTAGGGGCGGCCGCGCATGGTGGCGGCTTGCGCTGCAGCACGGTCGCCGACCGCGGCGCTGACCTCGCTGCGCGAGGCGGCCGACGGTTCACGCGAAGCCGGCGTGCTCGCGCAGGCGGCGGCGACGATGACTGCGATGACGGCGAGTCCCCGGTTCACGGCCGCGCATCCTACGCCTCGGGAACGAAGTTTGCTCGCCATTGCTTCCGCCAAAGGAGACTTCCATGAGCAAACTCGTCGTTCCAGTTTCAGCCCTTGCCCTCGCCATCCTCGCCGGTTGTGCCACCGAAAGCCGCGTTGCGCCGGCCCCGGCCCCCGTCGTCGTCCAGCCTTCGCCGCCCGCCGCCGCTGTCGTGACCGCGCCCGCCGCCACCACGGCTGCCGCGCCGACGGTCGTCGTGCCGCCCTCGGGCAGCGCGCCGGTCGTCGTCGCCACGCCCGCGCCGCAGCCGCTGCGCGCCGGCACCGGCAAGATCGAGCAGATCATCAACCTGCCGGCCTCCGCCGCCGCCGGCTCGAGCGTGCCGGGCGCGACCAAGCGCATCACGATCCGCATGGATGACGGCTCGCTGCAGTATCTCGACACCGCTGCGAACGACATCTCGGTCGGCGAGCGCATTTCGATCACCAACGACGGCACGATGAAGTATCCGGCGCCGTAACTTCACTCGCAGGAGAATCCATGAGCCGTTTCATCGCCGCCCTCATCGCCGCCTGCTTCGCGTTCGGCACGCTGCCGTCGCTCGCGCAGACTTCGACTGCGCCCGCCGAGCAGCAGAAGATGGACAAGGAGCAGAAGAAGGCCGCCAAGAAAGCGAAGAAGGACAAGAAGAAGGCCGACAAGCAGGCGAAGAAGGACGCCAAGAAGGCCCAGAAGGACGCCGAGAAAGGCGCGGCGAAGTAGCTTAGTTCCGCGCGGCGGCGTCGAGCAGCACTTCGGCCGCCGCGCGCGCCGCGCGCGCGAACGACGGATCGTCGCGCACCAGCGCGGAGGCGATCGCGCCTTCGACCAGGATCTGCAGCTGCATGGCGATGCCGCGCGCGTCGGTAACGTCCATGCGCTCCAGGAGCCGCTGGTACCACTGCAGGCGCTCTTCCTTGAAGCGCACGGCGATGCCCGTCGCCGCGTGCTTGCGGTCGGAGAGCTCGCACACCGCGTTCACGTAGGGGCAGCCGCGGAAGCGGCCGTCCGACATCATCTTTTCCAGCCGATCGAAGTAGGCGAGGATCTGCTCGCGCGCCGGCGCATCCGATGGCTCGACGTGCTTGAAGCGCGCCGTGAGATAGGCGGCGATCAGGTCGTCCTTGGTCGGGTAGTAGTTGTAGAGCGTGCGCTTCGAGACGCCGGCCTCGGAGGCGATGGTATCGACGCCGACCGCGCGAATCCCCTGCTCGTAGAAGAGCTTGTCGGCAGCCGCCAGGATCCGCTCGGCGTGGGTCGGTGACTTATGCACAGGTCGGTTTACTATTTTGCTTGACGCATTCTAAGACGCCGTGGAAGATAGGTAAACAGATCGGTGTACCCATAGCCCATGACCGCCCAGCGCCGCTCGATGCTCGTCTTGCTCCTCCTCTCCGGGGCCATCATCTCGCTTTGCATGGGGCTGCGCCAGAGCCTCGGCCTCTACATGCGGCCGATGACGATGGACCTCGGCATCTCGGCGGCCACCTTCGGCTTTGCCATTGCGCTGCAGAACATCGTCTGGGGCGTGTCGCAGCCGTTGGTCGGCGCGCTCGCCGACAAGTACGGCGCGCGGCCGGTGCTGATCGGCACCGCGCTCCTCTACGCGGCGGGCCTCGCGATGATGATCTTCGCCAATTCGTTTCCCGGCGCGCTGCACGTGGCCGGCTTCCTCGCCGGCATCGGCACGGCGGGCACCGGCTTCGGCGTGCTGCTCGGCACGATCACGCGCGCGACGCCGCCGGAGCAGCGCAGCCAGCGCGTCGGCCTCGTCGCCGCCGCGGGCTCGCTCGGCACCTTCTTCATGGCGCCGTTCGGCCAGTTCATGATCGACAGCTTCGGCTGGCGCGCGGCGATGCTCTCCTTTGCGGCGATCGCCGGCTCGGTGGTGCTCCTCTCCCTCCCCATCCGGGAGCAACCACCGGCCGGCGGCCTCGCCACGAAATCGGGCCAGAAGCTCGGCGACGCGCTGCGCGAGGCGATGAGCCATCGCGGCTACGTCTTCATGACGCTCGCCTTCTTCGCCTGCGGCTTCCAGCTCGTCTTCCTCACCACGCACCTGCCGGCGTACCTCATGATCTGCGGCATCGCGCCGGGGATCGCGGCGAGCTCGCTCGCGCTGATCGGCCTCTTCAACACGATCGGCACCTATGTCTTCGGCCTGCTCGGCGCGAAGTACAGCCAGAAGCACCTGCTCGCGCTGATCTACCTCCTGCGCACGGCGTTCATCGCGATCTTCCTGCTGCTGCCGGTGAGCGCCGGCACCACGCTCGTCTTCGCCTCGGCGATGGGCTTCCTCTGGCTCGGCGTGACGCCGCTCGTCACCGGCATCATCGGCCGCGTGTTCGGCCTCGCGCACTTCAACATGCTCTTCGGCCTCGCGTTCCTCTCGCACCAGGTCGGCTCGTTCCTCGGCGCGTGGATGGGCGGCCTCGTCTTCGACCGCTTCGGCAGCTACAACTTCGCCTGGGGCGCGCTGATCGTGATCGGCGTCGCCGCGTTCACGCTGCAGTGGCTGATGGACGAGCGCCCGCCGACGCAGAAGCGCGGCCTCGAACCGGCGTTCGCATAAGATAGGTGGCGATGAAAGTCGCCATCCTCGACGATTACCACGACACCGTCCGCACGCTCGGCGCCTTCGCCAAGCTCGCCGGGCACGACGTCAAGGTCTGGAACGACCACCTGCAGGACGCGGACAAGCTCGCCGAGCGCCTGAAGGACACCGAGGCGCTGGTGCTCATCCGCGAGCGCACCAAGATCCGCGCGCCGCTCATCGAGCGGCTGAAGAACCTGAAGCTCATCAGCCAGCGCAGCGTCTATCCGCATATCGACATCGAGGCGTGCACGAAGCACGGCATCGTCGTCTGCTCGAACATGCACGCCGGCACGCCGTCGTATTCGACTTCCGAGATGACCTGGGCGCTGATCCTCGCCGCGGCGCGCGAGGTGCCGCAGAACGTCGCGGCGATGAAGGCGGGGAAGTGGCAGGTCGGCGTCGGCTCGACGCTGCGCGGCAAATATCTCGGCCTCTTCGGCTATGGCCGCATCGCGGGCGAGGTGGCGAAGATCGGCGCGGCCATGGGCATGAAGGTCCTCGTCTGGGCGCGCGAGCAGTCGCGGCAGAAGGCGAAGGAGCACGGCTACGAGGTCGCGGAGAGCAAGGAAGACTTCTTCGCCCGCGCCGATGTGCTGTCGCTGCACATGCGCCTGGTCGATGCGACGCGCAACATCGTCACCGCCGCCGACCTCGCGCGCATGAAGCCGACCGCGATCCTCGTCAACACCAGCCGCGCGCCGCTCGTCGAGCGTGGCGCGCTCGAAGCCGCGCTAAAGGCCGGGCGGCCGGGAAAGGCGGCGGTGGATGTCTACGATGAGGAGCCGGTGCTCGGCGGAAGACATCCGCTGCTCGCCATGGACAACGTCGTCTGCACCCCGCACCTCGGCTACGTCACGCGCGACGAGTTCGAGGTGCAGTTCGCCGACATCTTCGGCCAGATCAACGCCTTCGTCGCCGGGACGCCGATCAACGTGGTGAATCCCGACGCTTTGAAGAACCGCTAGACGCCTTCGACGATCCTGAAGTCGCGCTCGGCGCCATCGGCCAGCGCATCCAGCGCTTTCTTGTAGTCCGCGCTATCGTGCGCGGCCATCGCCTTGTGCACGTTGTCGAACTCGACGATCACGACGCGCTCCTTCATGCCCATCTCGTGGATCGCCGACGGCATGCCGCGCACGATGAAGCGGCCACCGGCTTTCTGGATGGCGGGTGCGGCGAGCTTGGCGTAGGCCTGCCACTTCTCCTGGTTGGTGATCTTGCGGTAGGTGACGACGACGTAGCCCTTGCCCATGGTGCTCCTCCCGTCAAAGAAGTAAGGCGCATCCTTGCACGGGACGCGCCCCGGGCCAAGATCTCAGTGGTCTCTATTCTTCTTGCGCGCGACGCTCTTGGCGTCGCCGACGGCTTTCTGCGCCTTGCCGGCGGCGCGCTGCGCCATGCCTTTCGCCTGCTGCTTGCGGTTGCCGGTCATTGCGCCGATCTTCGAGCGCGCTTTGCCGGCCATGTCCTTCATGTGGCCCTTCGCCTGATCGCGGTTCATCGTGAATCTCCTGTTGGAATGATGAACCGCTCCAGCACGCCGCGTGCCTAGCTTCGAGGTTTCGTCCAGCTCTCCGACCACGCGAGCACGCAGCTCGACGACGGTTTGCCGAAGCGCTCCTGCGCGAAGACCCTGGCGCGCGAGGCTTCGCCGTTCACGGACAATTGCGCGCTGCGCGCCGGGATGAAGGTGCTGTACACGCCGAGCGGCCGGTTCATCGCGCCCGGCGGCATGGTGAGGATGAAGGGCCTCATCAGGTCCCACCAGGAAAGCACGATCGCTTCATCGTCGGTGGTGACGCGTTCCTCCACGCTCGAGAGCGAGCTGCCGGTGCGCTCGAAAACCGCGTCGACGATCGGCAGCGACTCGTCGGCGAACGTCTTGTGCAGCATGACCTCGATGGTGCGCTGCAGATACCGCGCCACCCCCGGATTGTCGGAATA
>Ga0134121_10003599_pt1 | contig 12864 bp, 2 predicted proteins | sample KB301_FD_96463 | JGI IMG/M metagenome (GOLD analysis project Ga0134121, IMG submission 96463) | Terrestrial soil microbial communities without Nitrogen fertilizer from Kellogg Biological Station, Michigan, USA - KB3-0-1 | ecosystem: Environmental > Terrestrial > Soil > Unclassified ...
GTTGAGAGCGTTGAGCAGGCGCGAGGGCGTCACGCTCTACATGACGCTGCTCGCTGTGCTGGAAACACTGTTCTCGCGTTACAGCGGAGAGGATGACATTGCAATCGGGACGCCGATAGCAAACCGTCGCCACGGCGAGATTGAGAACCTGATCGGATTCTTCGCCAACACCCTCGTGATGCGAACAGACTTGAGCGGGAACCCGACGTTCCGCGACCTGGTGCAGCGCGTCAAAGAGATGGCTCTCGCCGCCTACACGCATCAGGACGTGCCGTTTGAAATGCTTGTCGAAGTGCTGCAACCGGAACGCAGCATGAGTTACACACCGCTGTTCCAGGTGCTATTCGCCTTGCAGAACGCGCCGCAGGAAAAGTTGGAGTTATCAGGACTAACACTGGACCTGCTCGATATTGACAGCGGCGTGGCCCATTTCGATTTGGCGCTCTTGATGGAAGAAACTGACGAAGGATTGGAAGGCGTCTGCGAATACAGCACAGACCTGTTTGACGAGACCACCATCCTTCGCCTGATCGGACACTTCGAAACACTTCTTGAAAGCATCGCTGACAATTCAGACCAACACCTCTCGCAACTCCCTTTGCTCTCCACTGCGGAACGCCGTCAACTGCTCGACGAATGGAGTACTCCGGCAGAACAGTTTAAGAGCGACTTGTGCGTGCATGAGCTTTTCGCGCAGCAGGCGGAACGTACGCCCGGCGATGTTGCAGTTCTCTTTGAAGGAACGCAGTTGAGTTATCGAGAGTTGAATGAGCGCGCCAACAAGCTCGCGCAGCGGCTGCGCCCGCTCGGAGTTAGACCAGAGCAGGTCGTCGGCGTGATGCTGGAACGCTCGATCGAGATGATCGTCGGCATCCTCGCCACTTTGAAAGCCGGTGGCGCATACATGCCGCTCGATCCGAGCTACCCGCCTGAGCGACTGCGGTTCATGATCGAAGACGCAAAACCGGCGGTGATCCTGACAGCGGAAGGACCATCAGCCACGGATTACACAGATCAGAGCCACGGATCAGATCCGTCTGATCCGCGGCACCCGTGTTACGTCATCTACACTTCCGGCTCGACGGGTAGACCGAAAGCAGTCGTGATGCCTCACCGTGGCGCGGTCAATTTGATCAACTATCAAATTCAAAGCTCAGGCAAGCCTCTGCGTACCCTGCAATTCGCATCGTTGAGTTTCGACGTTTCATTTCAGGAAATCTTCCCGACGCTGTGTGCGGGCGGCTCGCTCGTCCTCCTGCGCGAAGAAGCGCGACGCGACGCCGGCGAGTTGCTACGTGTGATTACGGAGCAGCGCGTGGAGAGATTGTTTCTTCCGTTTGTTGCTTTACAGCATCTGGCCGAGGAGGCGGACCGGCAGGAGAGCGTGCCCGCGAGTTTGCGTCAGGTTATTACCGCCGGCGAGCAGTTGAAGATTACGCCCCACGTCGCACGTTTCTTTCAGAGGCTGAATGGTTGCACGCTCGACAATCATTATGGTCCAACAGAGGCCCACCTCGTGACGATGTGGCGTCTCGAAGGCGACCCCGGCTCGTGGCCGGGGTTGCCTCCGATCGGTAAGCCCATCACGGGCGCTCAGGTCTATGTGCTCGACGACGCACTCGAACCCGTCCCCAGCGGAGTCAGGGGAGAGTTATACATCGGCGGTGCGCAAGTGGCGCGCGGTTATCTGAATCGCCCCGACCAAACGGCCGAGAAATTTATCCCTCATCCCTTTAGCCATGACGCCGGCGCGCGACTCTACCGGACCGGCGATCTCGTGCGCTACACCGCCGAAGGAGTGCTCGAGTATTTCGGGCGGCGCGACTTACAGGTGAAGGTGCGCGGCTTTCGTGTCGAAGTCGGCGAGATCGAAGCGGTGTTGAAGCAGCACCGATCGGTAAAGCAGGCCGTAGTGAGCGTACAGGAAGAAGAGGGCAGAAAACGCCTGGTGGCTTACATCGTCGCCGCGCAAACGTCTGCACCTCCGGCGAGAGAAGAGTTGCGCAGGCACCTCAAGGACAAGCTTCCCGAATACATGATTCCTTCGCTCTTCCTGTTGCTCGACTCGCTTCCTCTGACTACGAGCGGCAAGGTCGATCGTCGCGCACTGCCTGCTCCGGATGCTGAACGCGCCGCACTCGCTGAAGTCTTCCTTGCTCCGCGCAGTGGAGTGGAAGAAATGCTGGCCTCGATCTGGTCCGATGTGCTGGGCGTGAGAGCCGGCGTCAACGACAACTTCTTCGAGCTGGGCGGCCACTCGCTGCTCGCGACGCAGGTGATGTCGCGTGTGCGGGAAGCGTTCGGGATCGAGATCGCGTTGCGGAGTTTATTTGAGCAACCGACGATCGGAGAGCTGGCGGAGACTGTCGAAGAGGCGTTGAGGGCGAGAGCCGGGATGCCGCCCCGAATGGAGAAGATGGAGCGAGCGCAGCGTGAAGGTAACGTGATGCCGCTCTCGTTTGCTCAACAGCGTCTCTGGTTTCTCGATAAATTTGAAAAGGACAGCACGTTCTACAACCTGCCCGCGACTGTGAATATCTCCGGCGCGGGGCTAAACGTAAGCGCGCTCGAAAAAAGTTTGCGCGAAGTGACGCGGCGTCACGAAGTCCTGCGTACGACTTTTACTACCATCGACGGACAGCCCATGCAGGTCATCGCACCGGAATCGCATTTCACTCTACCGCTGAGCGACCTGAGCGAGCTTCCTCCGGAGCAGCGCAATAGGCAAGCGCAACTGCTCGCGCGTGAAGAGGCTCAGCGTCCCTTCGATCTCTCGACTGGTCCACTCGTGCGCGCGCGTCTGCTGCGCCTGTCGCCGGAAGATCACGTCCTGCTGCTGTCGATGCATCATATCGTCAGTGACGGCTGGTCCATGGGCGTGTTGGTTCGCGAAGTGGCGGCGCTCTACGAAGCGTATGCGAGTGGAGCAGAGTCGCCGTTGAAGGATCTGAGCCTGCAATATGCGGATTTTGCGCTATGGCAAAGGGAGTGGCTGCAGGGTGAAGTGCTGGACCAGCAGCTCTCTTACTGGCGCCAGCAACTGGCGGGCGTGCCTCCGGTCCTCGAGTTGCCGATGGATTATCCACGCCCGGCAGTGAGAAGTTTCAACGGAGCGTCGCTCTCGTTGCGGCTGCCACGCTCGCTAACCGAAAAGCTGAAGACGTTGAGTCGCGGCGAAGGCGTGACCTTGTTCATGACCTTGATGGCGACATTTCAACTGCTCCTCTGGCGCTACAGCGGACAGGACGACATCGCGGTCGGGACGCCTGTGGCCAACCGTACGCGAGCGGAGACGGAAGACTTGATCGGATTTTTCGTCAACGCGCTCGTGCTGCGAACAGATGTGAGCGGGAATCCGACCTTCCGCGAGTTGGTCCAGCAGGTAAAAGAAACAGCGCTGGGTGCATACGCGCACCAGGACATACCGTTCGAGAAGCTCGTGGAGGAGTTAGCGCCGGAGCGGAACCTGAGTGTCACGCCGCTCTTCCAGGTGATATTTGCAATGCAAAACACTCCGTCACCTGAGATCAGGTTGAAAGATTTGCAGTTGACCCTCGTGGAGAGTGAAAGGGAAACGTCAAAGTTCGACATCGTCCTCGCGATGTGGGAGGCGGCGGAAGACCTCGAGGGCACACTTGAATACAACACCGATCTCTTCGAAGAAGCGACGATGCAACGACTGCTTCGTCATTTCCAGACGTTGCTGGAAGGCGTAGTCGATAATACCGACGCGAGCATTGCAGGTTTGCCTTTGTTGACTGCAAGCGAGCGACAGCAGTTGCTCGTTGAATGGAACGATACGCGCAAGCCTTACCGCCAGGATGTCTGCATTCATCAGCTCTTCGAGTCGCAGGCGGCGAAGAACCCGAATGCGACAGCAGTTATTTTCGAAGACAAGCAGTTGAGTTACGACGAGTTGAATGCCCGGGCGAACCGGCTGGCCCACAAGCTGATCGAGCTCGGAATCGGACCAGAAGTGCGCGTGGGCGTTTTAATGGAGCGCTCGCTCGACATGGTCCTGGCAGTCGTGAGCGTGCTCAAAGCCGGCGGTACTTACGTGCCGCTTGATCCAGCATGGCCGCTGGAGCGACTCCGTTGGATTGCCGTAACACTTGGCATCCGTTGTTTGCTCACACAGCACGCACAGCTCCGCGCGATCCACGAGTTGCAATGGAAGCTTCCGCACCTCACCGACGTCATCTGCCTCGACGTTGAGACGCAAAGACCGCAGGCCGAGACATTGGACCAGGACGTGGTGAAAGCGATCTGGGATCACGTCGCCGAGCAGTCGGTTGATGAAGTCACGGCCGGCGGTTTCATCAGCAGTTACACGGGCGAGCCTTTCGCGGAAAGCGAGGTCAGAGAATACGTCGACCGCGTGGCGGAGTTGGCCCAACCCTTCCTCGGTGCGGATCGGCGCGTGCTGGAAATCGGTTGCGGTTCGGGACTCATCATGTTCGAGCTGGCGCCACACGCCGGACTCTACGTCGGGCTCGATCCGTCCGAGGCGACTCAGAAGAAAAACCTCAACAGGGTGCGAAGCGACAATATCAAACTTGCGACCGGCTTCGCCGATCAAATCGACACGTTATTCGAGCCCCGTTCGTTTGACCTCATCGTGATGGCGAGCACGGCGCAGTTTTTTCCTGGTCCAAACTATTTTGAAGCCGTGCTGGAGAAGTCGCTCAAACTGCTCGCGCCCGGCGGCACGATTCTTCTCTGCGACATCATGGACGCGCAACGCAAGCAGGAGTTTGGCGAGTCGCTGCAGGAGTTTCAGCGACTCAATCCCCACGCGCGGACCAAAACGCAGCTGGATAGCGAGCTCTATTTCGACGAACCTTACTTCTTCGATCTCGAAGCGACGTTGCCGGACGTGTCTGACGTCCAGATCCAGCATCGTGAGCAGGGATTCAAAAATGAGCTGGGCTATCGCTACGACGTGATTCTAACGAAACACGACGGTCGAGAGAGTGCCCGCGCCAACTGGACCATGCAGCCGAGCAAGCGGCTCTGGACGGGCTGGCATCTACGAGCGTTGCCGGAAAGCAATCCGTCCACCGAAGTGACTTCGGCCAACGTTGCTTACATCATCCACACCTCGGGTTCGACGGGTGAACCGAAAGGCGTGATGGTCCAGCACCGGCCGATCATCAATCTCATCGACTGGGTCCACACCACTTTCAACGTCGGCGTAGGCGATCGTCTGCTCTTCGTCACCTCGTCGACGTTCGATCTATCCATCTATGACATGCTCGGAACCCTCGCCGGTGGCGCGACGATCTACGTTGCTTCGCGCGCGGATTTGCGTGAGCCGCGCAGACTCGCACAGATTCTCCGAAAGCAACGGATAACATTCTGGGATTCTGCGCCCGTTGCTCTTCAACAAGTGGCGCCTTATTTCTTCGATGATCCGAGCAGCGGGGAACACTTGAAAACCGTCTTTCTGGCCGGCGACTGGATTCCCCTCGGTCTGCCGGATCAGATACATGCTGCATTTCCAAATGCCCACGTGGTCAATATGGGTGGAGCGACGGAAACCAGCGTGTACTCAAATTTCTTCGTGGTCGATAAAGTCGAGCCGTCCTGGGCCAGCATCCTTTACGGCAAGCCGATTCAGAACGCGCGCTATCACATTCTCGATGCGCGTCTCAATCCGGTTCCGATCGGCGTTACCGGCGACATCTACGCTGGCGGCGACTGTCTCGCTCTCGGATATGCAGACGCGGTGCTGACCGCTGATCGTTACATTCCCGATCCGTTCAGTAGCGAACCGGGTGCGCGTCTCTACAAGTTCGGTGATCGCGGGCGTTATCGGGCGGACGGTGAGATGGAGTTTCTCGGACGCCGCGATCAGCAGATCAAGATTCGTGGCTTTCGCATCGAGCTTGGCGAGATCGAGAGTGCGCTCGTGGCGAACAAAGCAGTACGCGAGGCCGTCGTGCTCGTGCGCGAAGATGTGCCGGGCGAGAAACGTCTCGTTTCCTACATCGTCCCCGCGCAGCAGCCTGGTCCAACCACGACCGAGTTGCATAGTTTCTTAAAAGAGAAACTTCCCGAGTACATGTTGCCGTCAGCGTTTGTGATGATCGACACGTTGCCGCTGACACGCAACGGTAAGCTGAATCGTCATGCGCTTCCCGCTCCCGACGCGTCACGGCCATCTCTGGCTGCGTCTTATCTGGCGCCGGCGACGGAGTTGGAACGGCGCATTGCAGAAATCTGGCAGGAAGTTTTGGGCGTTGAGCGGATCGGAATGCGCGATAACTTTTTCGAGCTGGGTGGTCACTCGTTGCTGCTTGTACAAATGCACGCGAGGCTGAATGAATCACTGCGGCAGGAAGTGTCGATAATCGAGCTATTCAAATACCCGACGATCGCATCGCTCGCCGCATTCCTTGGTAACGATCAGTTGAAAGATTCTGTCGATACATCAAACCTTCGTCGCGCCGCGGAACGACGAGAAGCGTTAAAGAACCGAGCGCGGTAGCGCCGGGTCAAAGCCACGATGCGGGCGTGTAACTTGAAATTAACCCGGCGCTACCGCGCTCGGTTCTGTGCTTACGTTGGGGTATCATAATGACATCCCAGCCCAGGAACCCGACCTCCCGAAAATCTGATTTTACAGATGAGGTAATCTTCAAATGAGTACTACAGCATTTGCTACGAACATCTCCGACTCTCTGTCTGCCAGCGAGCGGAAAAATGAGCTGGTCACTTTTCTCAAAAACCTGAAACAAGAATGTGGAACGCTTTCCACCGAACAGGTGGTCATCATTCTCGGACAGTGGTTTCATCCCCTACATTACTTCCCGACTTTTCTCTCACGTCTGATCTCGGTCACACCCGGGCTCGAAACGCAGACTTACATCTCGCGCATTCTCTGGGAAGAGCTCGGCGAAGGCGACCCGCGCCGCGCACATGAAAAAGTCTACATCGAGACAATCAGCGACGGCGGCTTCGCCAAAGATCACGTAGCCGGCACGCCTCCTTTAAACGCCACGCGCAAACTTGTCGAAGGCTACGAACAAGCTTCGACGAATTGGTTGCCGGGACTCGGATTTCTCTACGGAACTGAAGTAGTCGATTTACCGATGGTCGCGACTATCGGCGAATTGATGCGACGCTGCACCGGTAAAAGAGATCTTCCGTGGGTCAACATTCACGTCTCGCAGGAACCCGGGCACGTCGATAGCGCAAACGCGACTTTGAAACCTGCTTTTACCGCGGAAGAGCAGCGCGACATCATCAGGAATGCGGAGCAGATGTGGACGCTCTGGATTGATTTCTTCAAAGATATTCGTCACGAGATTCTGAACTAAGATGAGTGCTGCAACGAGTGGGATTGAGATTGCCATCATCGGCATGGCAGGGCGTTATCCCGGCGCCAGGAACCTGGACCAGTTCTGGCAAAATCTGTGCAAAGGTGTCGAGTCGATAAAGTTCTTCACCGACGAAGAGCTGCTCGCCAAAGGTGTCGATGCTGACACTCTCGACGATCCGAATTACGTGAAGGCCGAAGCCGTTCTCGACGACATCGACATGTTCGATGCCTCGTTCTTCGACTTCACTCCGAGAGAGGCGTCGTTGATCGATCCGCAGCATCGCCTCTTCCTCGAACATGCATGGGCTGCTTTGGAGAATGCCGGATACGCTGCCGGCGAGCGCGCAGTTCGCACGGGTGTCTATGCGGGTGAGAGCATCAATTCGTACCTGCTCAGCAATCTTTACCCGAACCGCGCGCTGATTGAATCGGCCGGCGGCTTTCAAGTCGTCATCAATAACGACCGCGACTATCTCGCCACGAACATCGCTTACAAACTGAACCTCACCGGTCCGGCGTTGAGCGTGCAGACCGCTTGCTCAACTTCGCTCGTTGCAGTGCATCTGGCCTGCCAGGCTTTGTTGAATCGTGAGTGCGACATGGCTTTGGCTGGCGGCGTGTCGGTCGGCGTGCCGCACGGCGAGGGAGCGTTTCATCAGGAGGGCGGCATCATCTCACCCGACGGGCATTGCCGCGCCTTTGACGCTCGCGCGCAAGGGACTGTTAAAGGGAACGGCGTCGGCGTCGTCGTCTTGAAGCGACTCGGCGATGCGCTTCGTGATCGCGACACCATTCACGCAGTCATCAAAGGGACTGCGATCAATAATGACGGATCTTTGAAAGTCGGCTTCACGGCGCCAAGCATAGACGGGCAGGCGAGCGTGATTGAAGAGGCGCTAGCGTTGGCTGAAGTAGAGCCGCAGACGATCACTTACATCGAGACACACGGAACCGGAACGTCGCTCGGAGATCCGATCGAAGTCGCGGCTCTAACGCAGGCTTTCCGCACACAGACCAGTGCCAGGAACTACTGCGCCATCGGCTCAGTTAAGACGAACATCGGTCACACGGATGCGGCCGCGGGTGTCGCCGGGCTGATCAAAACCGCACTCGCACTCGAGCATCAGCAACTACCACCGAGCCTGCATTTCACCCACGCGAATCCGAACATCGATTTCGCCGGCTCGCCTTTCTTCGTCAATACGGAGTTGACCGGATGGCAGACGAACGGAACGCCGCGCCGCGCGGGCGTGAGCTCGTTCGGCATTGGTGGCACGAACGTGCATGTCGTTTTGGAAGAGGCCCCTCGTGTTGAGACACGCTCTTCGCGTCGATTGCAGCTTTTGACTCTCTCGGCGAAGACTGCCACGGCTCTCGAAGCAGCGAGGATGAACCTTGCCGAATACTTGAAGCGACATGCGGAAATCAATCTCGCCGATGTCGCGTTCACGCTGCAAACGGGCCGGAAGAGTTTTGCACATCGTCTCGCGCTTGTCTGTCGTGATGTAGAGGGGGCTGCGGTCGCGCTCGAAGCAGGTAATGTACACATTGACGTGCACGACTCGCAGAGCCCACCCGTCGTCTTCATGTTCACCGGTCAGGGCGCGCAGTACGTACAAATGGCGCACGAGCTATATGAAACCGAGGCATCGTTTCGTGAAGACGTGGACCACTGCTGCAAAATTCTCGAGCCGCAGCTCCAGCTCGATCTGCGTGGCATTCTCTATCCGTCTGCCGAGCGCGCTGATGAGGCGAGTGAACAGCTAAAGCAGACTGAGCTGACACAGCCTGCGCTCTTCGTCGTCGAGTATGCGCTGGGGCGATTATGGATGCGCTGGGGCGTGCGTCCCGCGGCGTTGATTGGTCACAGCATCGGTGAATACGTCGCGGCGTGTCTCGCGGGGATCTTTACCCTGGAAGATGCTTTGAAGATTGTCGTTGAGCGCGGGCGGTTGATGCAGCAGGCGCCACATGGCGCGATGCTCGCCGTTCCGCTTTCTGAAAAAGAATTATTGCCACTTCTCAATGGTGAGCTCTCGCTTGCGGCCGTCAATGCGCCGTCACTCTGTGTTGTGTCAGGAATGATTAAAGCGGTTGAGGATTTGGAGCAAGACCTTCGAGAAAAGGATCTAATCTGTCGACGGCTGCATACGTCACACGCGCTTCACTCAGCGATGATGGATCCCCTGCTCGACACGTTCGCCACAAAACTCAGAGAAGTAAAAACCCACGCGCCGCAAATTCCGATCGTTTCGACTCTGACTGGAACATGGATGAATTCCGAAGAGGCGTCTGATCCACATTATTGGGCCAGGCAACTCCGCCAGACGGTACGCTTCGCTGACGGTCTCGGCGAGATCTTGAAAGAGCCGGCGACTATTCTCCTCGAGATCGGACCGGGCCAGACTTTATCTGCACTCGCAAAGCAGCAATCGGATGAAACTCGCGTCATACTCTCTTCGCTGCGCCATCCGCGCGATAGTCAATCAGACACTGCATACATACTGAATACTCTCGGGCGTCTCTGGACGGCAGGTGTCGAGATTGATGGGGCTGCCTTGCACGAACCGGAGCGCCGGCGCATTCCGCTTCCGACCTACCCATTCGAGCGACAGCGTTACTGGATCGATCCTCCAGCTAAACAAACAGATGCACTGAAGAGACGTGATGACTCCGCTGATTACCTGTACGTTCCTTCATGGAAACGCAGCGTTCCGCCTGTCTTGAAGGACAAGGATGCAGAAAAATCCTGCTGGGTCGTTTTTGCGGACCCGTGTGGAGTTGGTGCTCAGGTTGTTAGCCGTTTGGAGAGTGAAGGGAAGTTCGTTATCAACGTGATGGCGAGTGAGCAGTTCGACAAACTCGGCGAGCGCGTCTTCGCGCTTAACCCACATCACCGCGGCAACTACGAGTCTTTGATGAAGGAGATTCGCGCGCTCGATAAAGTGCCGGCCAGAATCGTTCATCTGTGGGGTGTCACGCCGGACGTCGCCACGCCGTCGAACTTTGACTGGTATACCGAGACGCAAGGCCGGGGCTTCTACAGTCTGATTTATCTCGCGCAGGTGCTGGGTGAGCATGGTTTGACGGACGACGTGCAAATCGAAGTGGTTACGAATCACATGCTGGAAGTGACTGGCGATGAGTCGCTGCTGCCTGAGAAAGCGACCGTGTTTGGACCATGCAAAGTTATTCCACAGGAGTACCCGAACATCAAATGTCGTGTCGTTGACATCTCTCTGCCGGCGCCGGGAAGCGTGGACGAAGAAAGGCTCGCGGATAATCTCATTGGCGAATTTGCTGCTTTGCAGTCAGAAGACGTCGTCGCCTATCGTGGGCGGCATCGCTGGCTGCAAATCTTCGAGCCTATGCGCGTCGAAGAAGAAAAGCCGCGCCTGCGCGACCGCGGAATCTATCTATTAACTGGCATGAGTGACATCGATCTTGCTCTCGCACGTTATCTTGCGGAAGCCGCACACGCGCGCCTTATTCTGCTTGGCGACGAAGCGCTTCCCTTAGCAGAAGTGCAGTCGCTTGAAGAAGCTGGCGCTGAGGTGTTGCTACTCAAGTCAGACTTCAACCGTGAAGCTGTCGCTGAAATCATTTCTCAGGCGCGAGCGCGGTTCGGCGAGATCAACGGCGTAGTTCACACCGCATCAGTCACGTCGGGCGGCATGATTCAACTCAAGACGAAAGAGATGGTGGCTCCCGTCTTTGCTCCGAAGGTTCTTGGGACACGCGCACTACAATCCGCGTTTGAAGATCTCGATTTCTTCATCGTCTTCTCGACATCACTTGCGTTGACGGGCGTGTTTGGACAAGTGGATTACTGTGCGGCGAACGCGTTTCTCGACGCTTTCGCACACGCGAACACGCTGCAGGGTAATTTCACGGTGAGCATTGACTGGCACGTGCCGCAGTGGGAGACGTGGCAGGAGGAATCGCTGGCGTCAGTGCCGGAATTTCAGGCGCAGTTTGCGGAGACGCGTACAGCCTATGGCATCAAACTGGAAGAAGGTGTCGAGCTCTTCCGCCGGCTCCTTTCGAGCTCGCAGCCGCAGGTCATCGTCTCGACCCAGGATTTCCAGGCACTCATCGACGAACAGCAGCGGGCAGCCGGTGTGAGCGTGCTGGACCAGTTGCAAACCAGCGTAACCATCACGCGCACGCGCACGGAAGCCGATGGCGATTATGCGCCCCCGCAGAATGAAGTCGAAGCGGCGATGGCTGCGCTCTGGGAAGAGTTGTTCGGAATCCAACGCTTGAGCGTTGACGATAACTTCTTCGAGCTGGGCGGCAACTCTCTCTTGGGCATTCAACTCATCTCGCGCGTTCGCAAGGATTTTCAAATCGAATTGCCCTTGAACACTCTGTTTGAATCGCCGACAGCGGCAGGACTGGCAGCGGCAATCGAGGAAACTCGCCTGCGCGAGAAAGAAGCCGAAGAGATCGAACGCCTCCTGCGAGAGATCGAATCCCTCTCGCCCGCGGAGCTACAGGCCACTTTGGCCCAGGAGTTAAAGAACGAGTAGTACTCTGCGGCTCTCTGCGTATCTCTGCGATCTGTGCGTTAAAGACGCCATTTAGACGCAGAGGGCCGCAGAGATACGCAGAGAGCCGCAGAGATAAAGCAAAAGATGGACGACATCGCCAAACGTTTCTCTTCGCTGACGCCGGAACAACTTGCTTTGCTGGAGTTGCGGCTCAAGAAGCAGGGTTTGCGCTCGCCACTCGAGCAGACCGCGGAACCTGCACAGCCTCGGGTAGAGCAGAGTGAAGAAGAATTAGATTGGAAGAGCAGACCGGTCGAGAAGAGCCTGAGTTTCAGTCTCTACTTCTTCTCCGACGACGGCTCGAAAGACTCTCCTGACAAGTATCGCCTCGTTTTGGAGAGCGCGAAGTTTGCCGATCGAAATGACTTCAGCGCTGTCTGGACGCCCGAGCGACACTTTCAGGATTTCGGCGGGCTTTACCCGAATCCTTCAGTGCTCAGCGCGGCACTCGCCATGATCACCGAGCGTGTGCAGATTCGCGCCGGCAGCGTCGCCCTGCCATTGCATCATCCGGTGCGGGTCGCGGAAGAGTGGTCGGTGGTCGACAATCTTTCCAACGGTCGCGTCGCCATCTCCTTCGCTTCGGGCTGGCATCCTGACGACTTCATCTTCGCGCCCGCTGTCTACGAAGATCGCAAAGAAGTGATGTTCCGTCACATCGCTCTGATTCAAAGACTGTGGAGCGGCGAGACGATCATGATGCCGGGCGTCGGCGGTCAGGAAGTGGCAGTCAGACTGCTGCCAAAGCCTTTGCAAACGCGTCTGCCGATCTGGATCACGAGTGCAGGCAGCTCGGCGACGTGGATTCGCGCTGGAGAAATCGGCGCCAACATCCTTGCCGCGCTGATTGGCTATTCGTTTGAAGAGCTCGCGGATCGTATCAGCAGTTATCGTGAAGCGCGTGCACGTCACGGCTACGACCCTAAGACCGGCGTCGTTTCCATCATGATGCATACGTTTGTCGGGCAGAGTAACAGCGTTGTGAAA
>Ga0134121_10003602_pt1 | contig 12857 bp, 14 predicted proteins | sample KB301_FD_96463 | JGI IMG/M metagenome (GOLD analysis project Ga0134121, IMG submission 96463) | Terrestrial soil microbial communities without Nitrogen fertilizer from Kellogg Biological Station, Michigan, USA - KB3-0-1 | ecosystem: Environmental > Terrestrial > Soil > Unclassified ...
AGCGAGCCGCGCACGATGTGGTAGCGCACGCCGGGCAGGTCCTTGACGCGACCGCCGCGGATCAGCACCACCGAGTGCTCCTGCAGGTTGTGCCCCTCGCCGCCGATATAGCCGATCACTTCGAAGCCGTTCGTCAGGCGCACCTTCGCGACCTTGCGCAGGGCCGAGTTCGGCTTCTTGGGCGTGGTCGTGTAGACCCGCGTGCAGACCCCCCGCTTCTGCGGCGAGCCGGCAAGCGCCGGGACCTTCGACTTGGCGCGTTTGGCAACGCGCCCTTCACGCACTAACTGGTTGACGGTGGGCATGTTTTTAAGTTTCCAGAAACGAATAGGCGGCCCGGTTTATTGCTCCCCGTAGGCCGCCCCGACCCGAAAAAGAGGCCGGATTATAAAGAGGAAAATCCCCTAGCGCAAGGAATCGGTGGGGTTGGAAACGAAGGCGAAGCGCGGTTCGACCTCGGCGCGCGCGATGCGCGGCAAGCGCTCGCCGATTTCGGCGTAGCGCTCGAGGTCGCGGTCGTCCAGGAGGCCGATTCCGTGCGGCCCGCGCACCAGCACCGAACCCTCGTCGTCGAGGAAGGTCTCGAGCGCCTCGATTGGGCGCCCGCAATGGTCGAAAAGCGCCTCGCCCCGGTAGTGCATGACGAACGGCGTATAGGCAAGCCTGACGAAAACCCGCTGCGGGCCGTTCTGGAAAAACCAGCAGCCACGGGCGTCCACGGCATAGTTGCGCGCGATGAATTCGCGCAGCGCCACGTTGCCGATGCGCTCGCCCTTGATCAGCCAGTTTCCCCGGCGGTCGAGGTCGAGCCAGCCGTAGACCGCCGGGACGTTCGGCCATTTGGCGAGGCTGCGGACAACGATCTCATCCATGCAGGGCTACAATCTTCCGCGAGGAGAAGGAGGAGGTCCACCGATGTCCGCAATCGAGACGTATCTGGCGCGGCCTTGGCTCGCCCATTACCAGAAGGGCGTGCCGGCGTCGGTCGATGTCCCGCTCAAGTCTGTGCCTCAACTGTTCGACGAGGCCACCGAGCGCGCGCCCGACCGCCCGGCGGTGGTGTTCTACGGGCGCTCCATCAGCTACCGCGAACTGCGCGAGGCGACCGACCGCTTCGCCGCCGCGCTCGCCGCGCTCGGCGTCAAAAAGGGCGAGCGCGTCGCGCTCTATCTGCTCAACAGCCCGCAATTCATCATCGCCTACTTCGCGGCGCTCAAGTGCGGCGCGACCGTCACGCCGATCAGCCCGGTCTATACCAGCCATGAGGTGCGCTACCAGCTCGAGGACAGCGGCGCGCGCGCCATCGTCTGCCAGGACATCCTTTACGAGAAGGTGGCGAAGTCGGGCGCGCCCCTCGATCTCGTCGTGGTCACGAACGTCAACGAGTACCTGCCAGCGCTCAAGCGCCTGTTCGGCAAGAAGGTCGACGTCGCGGGCAAGGTTCATTGGCTGCAGGACCTGCTCAAGAAGTATCCCGCCACGCCACCCGCCGTCGCCATCGACCCGAAAGCCGATCTCGCTGCGCTGCCCTACACCGGCGGAACCACGGGCAATCCGAAAGGCGTGATGCTGACGCACGCGAACCTGGTCGCGGCGCAGACCATGGGACAGGCGGCGTTCTCGAACTTCGAGCCGGGCAAGGAGGTGATCCTCGCTTTCCTGCCGTTCTTCCACATCTACGGGCAGGTCGTGATCATGCTGAACGGCCTGTGCCAGGGAAACCTGCTGGTGCTGTTCACCAGCCCGGACACCGAGGCGATCCTCGAGGCGATGGAGCGCTATCGCGCCACGGTGTTCTACGGGGTGCCGACGCTCTACGAGTACCTGAAGGACCACAAGGACACCAACAAGACCGACTGGAAGCGCCTGAAGCTGGTGCTGTCGGGCGCCGACACGCTGCACGAGTCCACCATGCAGGGCTGGGCCAAGCGCACCGGCTCCAACATCATTGAAGGCTACGGCCTGTCGGAGACCTGCGCCACCAGCCACGTGAATCCGCTGCACCGGCCGAAGACCGGCTCATTCGGCTGCCCGATCCCCGGCATGCAGGCCGCGGTCATCAATGCCGACACGCTCGAGTTCGTGCCGCCGGGCGAGACCGGCGAGCTGGTGCTGTGCGGGCCGAACGTGATGCAGGGCTACTGGAAGCGCACGGAGGAAAGCGCGAAGGCATTCGTCGAGAAAGGCGCTCAGCGCTGGATGCGCACCGGGGATTTGGTGCGCATGGACGAGGAAGGTTACTTTCACTTCTATGACCGCTCGAAGGACCTGATCAAGTTCAAGGGCTACTCCATCTTCGCCAAGGACGTGGAGGACGTGCTGTACGCGCATCCACAGGTGAAGGCGGCGGGCGTGATCGGCGTGCCCGACCCGGCGGTGGGCCAGCGCATCAAGGCGATCGTGGTGCTGCAGGGCGATGCGCGCGGCAAGCTGTCGGAGGACGAGATCAAGGCCTATTGCCGGCAAAGCCTGGCCGAGTACAAGGTGCCGCACATGGTGGAATTCCGCGGCGAGCTGCCGAAAACCGACGTCGGCAAGGTGTCGCGCCGCGAGCTGCGCGACGAGACTAAGGTTTAGGCGCGATCTCCGCGATCGGCTGCGGCTTCGCGATCTCGAAGCCCTGCGCGAAGCCGACCTTCAGCTCCCTCAAACGCGCCAGCACATCCTGCTCTTCGACGCATTCGGCCACCACGTCGATGCCCATCATCTCGGCCACGCTCAATACGGCCTTGAGCTTGGTCTCCGCAGCTTCGCTCGCCAGCAGCTTGCGCGTCACGCAGCCGTCCACCTTCACGAAGTCGACGCGCACCTTCTTGAGCGGCGCGAAGGACACCGCGCGCCGGCAAAATCCGTCGAGCAGCACGCCGCCGCCGAAAGCCGTGATCGCGACGCTGAAGCGCGCCGCCGCCTCCAGGCGCGCGAGCACGTCGCTCTCGTCGATCTCGAACAGCACCGCGTCCAGCCGTACGCCCGCGGCGCGCAGCTCGGCCTCGGCGAACGCGGGAAAATCGGCGTCCTTCAGGGTCTGGCTCGAGACATTGATCGTCAGGCGCGGGATCCGCGAGCCGCGCGCCAGATGCTTGATCGCGTTGCGCAGCACCCAGCGGTCGAGCTCGGCCATCATGCCGTAGTGCTCGAAGGCCGGCAGGAATTCTCCCGGCGGCAGCAGCGCGCGCTCCTCTTCGCGCATGCGCACGAGGACTTCGGCCATGGGGAAGGATTCGATCTGCGCCAGCGCGGCGATCGGCTGGCAATAAAGCTCGAACTCGTCGCGCTCGAGCGCGGTGCGCAGCCGCGCCGGCGGATCGCTCCAGCCGGCGAGCTGCTCGTCCATTCGGTCGAGAAACCGATCTTCCACGGGGTATTCTAGTGGCATGACCACGCCGTTTTTCGCGGTGGACAAACTGACAAAACGCTTCGGCGGATTGACCGCGGTGAACAGCGTCAGCTTCACGCTCGCGCGTGAGGAAATTGTCGGTCTCATCGGCCCGAACGGCGCGGGCAAGACCACGCTGCTGCGACTGATCACGAAAATCCTGCGGCCCGACGAGGGCCGCATCGTGTTCAACGGCGAGGACGTTACCGGCCTGCGACCCTGGGACATCGTCGAGCGCGGCATCGCCGGAACGTTCCAGAACACGCGCCCGTTCCGGCACCTGCCGATCATCGCCAACGTGATGGTGCCGCTGGTCGCGCCGCGCGCGCGCAAGCGCGGCGAATGGGTGAAGAGCGTGGAAGCGAAAGCGATGGACGCGCTCGAATTCGTCGGCATTTCCGACATGGCGCTCGAACCGGCTTCGGCGCTGTCGCAGGGCGATCTCAAACGCCTCGAAGTGGCGCGCGCCATCGCCACCGAGCCCGAGCTGCTGCTGCTCGACGAGCCGCTCGGCGGCCTCAACCCGGCCGAGTCCGAACTGCTCGCCAAGTCGATCCGCCGCCTGCACAAGGGCGGGCGCTTCGGCCGGCTGCATTCGGAGGGGCCGGCGGTGCTGATGATCGAGCACAAGCTGAAGGAGCTGATGTCGATCGTCGACCGCGTGATCGTGGTCGACTATGGCGAAATCATCGCCGACGGCAAACCCGAGGAAGTGGTGAAGAATCCCAAAGTGATCGAGGCTTATCTGGGAACCGAACATGTCGCTGCTTGAGGTGAAGAACCTCAGCGTGCGCTACGACAAGGCGCAGATCCTGAACGGCGTGTCGCTCGCGGTCGATGCGGGCGAATTCGTCGGGCTGGTGGGCCCGAACGGCGCCGGCAAGTCGACGCTGCTGCGCGCGATCTCCGGCCTGGTGCGCTTCGAGGAGCGCATGAAGCGCGGCACCACCGGCGACATCGTGCTCGAAGGCGAAGTGCGCTTCGCCGGCGAGCGCATCGATGCATTGCCTTCGCACGAGATTCGCATGCGCGGGTTGGTGCACTGTCCCGAGCGCCGGCGTCCGTTCCGCGAGCTCACCGTGCTCGAGAATCTGATGGCCGGGGCGTTCCTTTCCTCGAGCCGGTCGGAGACGCAGCGCCGTCTCGAGCACTCGTTTGCGCTGTTCCCCAGGTTGTCAGAGAGGAAAGAGCAGATCGCGGGCACGCTGTCAGGCGGCGAGCAGCAGATGCTGGCCACCGCACGCGCGCTGATGTACGAAGCGAAACTGCTCGCGATCGACGAGCCCTCGCTCGGACTCGCGCCGCGCATCCGCGAGGAGCTGTTCGCCGCGATCGGCAAAGTGCACGCAGAAGGCGTGCCGGTGCTGCTGGTCGAGCAGGAGGTCGGTCAGGTGTTCCGCATGGCGCGGCGCAGCTACGTGCTCTCGCAGGGCCGCATCATCGGCGAGGGCTCGGCGCAGTCACTGATGGCCGACGAGACGCTGCGCGCGGGTTACCTGGGTCTGTAGCGCGGCGCCGCACAGGCGGCAGACGATCTTCCAGCTGCCGTTTCTCTGCTTGCAGCGCGGACATTGGGTCTCGATCTTGTCGCGCACCCACGGCGCCAGGCCGCGCGGCATGAACAGCAGCACCAGCAGCACGATCACCGCAAAGATCAGCAGGCGCAGCTCGCCCACCCCGGGGATGCTGCCGAGCCACTCGGTGAGCGGATAGAGGATGAACACCGCCGCTACCGGACCGTAGATCGTGGCCACGCCGCCGAAGATCCCCCAGATCACCACCTGGAAAGAGAGCGCCACCTCGAGGGTCGAAGGTCCCGCCACGCGCAGGTAGTGCGCGAACAGCGCGCCCGCGAAGCCTGCCGCCGCGCCTGCAATGGCGAACACGGTCATCTTGTACTGCAGCGTGTTGATGCCCGAGGCGCGCGCGGCAACTTCGTCGTCGCGAATGGCGTGCAGCACGATGCCGAATTTCGAGTCGGCCAGAAGCCAGAGCCCGAACACGATGGCCAGCATCGAGATCGCCGCCACGTAGTAGTTGGCGACGGGCGTCACCATCAGGCGCCGCAGGCCGGAAATACCGAGCTCGCCGCCCGAGAAATCCGGAAACGCGAACAGCAGGCCGAGCGCGATCAGCGGAAAAGCGAGCGTCGCCAGCGAAAGGTACGAGCCGCGCAGGCGCAGGCAGAGATAACCGACCAGAAAACCGAGCGCCAGCGCCACGGCCGCGCCGGCCCAGATCGTCAGCCAGGGAGAAAGCCCGAGCTTGAGCGACAGCAATCCCGACGTGTAGGCGCCGGCGCCGAAGAACAGCGCATGGCCGAAGTTCACTTGTCCGGTGTAACCGGCCAGCAGATCCCAGCTCGCGGCAAAGATCGCGAAGATGCAGGTCATGGTGAGGATGCGCAGGACGTACGCATCGCCATAGACGAGCGGCAACGCGAGCACCGCCACGACCCAGAGCAGCACGAGAGTGCGTGACGGCAGCACCAACACTTCGTTGCGCAGCTCGGCCCCTGCCCGCCTGAGCCAATACTTCAACGCTCTTCCTCGAACGCGACGCCGAACAGGCCCTCGGGCCGCGCGAGCAGCACGATCACCATGATCAGCAGCGCGACCGCGCCCTTGAGGTACGCGCCGGCGGGAACGGCGAACACCGTGATCGCCTCCACGTAGCCGATGATCAGTGCACCGATCAGGCTGCCCTTCATGCTGCCAAGGCCGCCGAGCACCACGATTGCCAGCATGGTGACGAGCGGCGCGAGCCACATGAACGGATCGACCACGTACACCGGCGCCACGACGACGCCGGCCACCGCGGCGAGCGCCACCGAGATCGCGACCGTGGCCATCGCCACGCGGTGCACGTTCATTCCCATCAGGTTCGCGACCTCCAGGTCATTCGCCGTGGCGCGAATCGCGAGCCCAAGTCGCGTGTGGTAGAGGACGAACCAGACGAGCACCAGCATGGCGCCGGCCACGACTAGGATGAGCAGCCGCTGGTAGGGAATGCTCACACCCAGAAAGCGCACCGAGCCGTCGAGCGTGGATGGGATGCCGAGGAAGTGGCCGCCGAAGGTGTAGAGCATCAGCTCCTGGAATACGAGCGCGAGCGCGATGGTGGCGATGAGCACCGCCGCCTCGTGCTCGCGCACCGGCTCGATCACCAGCCGATAGCAGACCACGGAGAGCAACGTGACCGCGCCTACGGAGATCAGGCCGGACAGCAGGTAGCCGAGGCCGGTCTTCACCAGCAGCGTGTAGAAGCAATACGCCGCCAGCATGTAGAAGGCGGTGTGCGCGATGTTGACGATGCGCGCGACGCCGAAGATCAGTGAGAAGCCGATCGCCAGCAGGGCGTAGACGCCCCCGTTGACCAGGCCTGTTACAAGAATGTCTTGTAACAAGAAGCGCTAGCGCGCCGGCATCTTGAACGGCTGCATGCCTTTGACGTTGGGCGGCCAGAACGGAACCTTCTTGCCGTCCTGCCACTGCACGGCAATGCCCGAAGTCTTGCCGACCGCCCACACCAGGTCATGACGCTTGTCGAAGGTTGCGACCGCGCCGGTGCCGATGTGCTCGGCCTTTTCGATATGGCCGACGATCTTGTCGGCATTGGTGCTGCCTTCCGCCTCGATCGCGTCCCTCAGCATCATGATCGCGTCGTAGGTGGCCGCGGTGTAGGTCGGCGCCTTCTTGAAGCGCTCCTTGTAGGCCTTCACGAACGCAATGGTCTTCGGCGTGTACTCGACCTCGGCGTAGGTATCGAGGGTGGAGACGAACTGGGCCTTGCCCGCGGCCGCCGACCAGAACTCCTCCTTCTGGCCCTCGACGTTGATGCCCCAGGCCACCGCCTTCATGTTGCGCTCGCCCATCTGGCGGCCGACCGAAATGCCGACCGGTCCCGACAGCATGGTGAAGACGATGTGCGCGCCGGCGCGGTCGATGGCCGAGAGCTCCGCGGTCACGTCGGTCGCCACCGCGGAGGGCTGCCACAGGCCCACGACTTCCATCTTCAGCGCGGGCAGGTTCTTCTGCGCGGCCGCGACCAGGCCCTCGGTCCAGACCGCCTTCTCGGCGAGAATCGCCACCTTGGGCGTGTCGGTCTTCAGGTCATTGCGGATCTGCTGGCCGATCGAGCCCATTACCGCGAACAGCGTGCGCGCGAGGTCGACGTCCTTGGTAGGCGAGACGCGAAACCAGTACTTGTAGCGCTCGTAGTTCTGCTCGACGTTGAGACCGAGCTTGGAGTGCGCGGCGCCCACGCCGAGGAAGAGCTTCTTGTAATCCATCGCCACTTCCTGCATCGCGAGCACTGCCTCGGAGCGGAACCCGCCAATGAGAAAGTCGACCTTGTCGCGCGTAATCACGCGCTCGACCGCGTTGGTCGCGTCGGGCACCGACTGGATCTCGTTGGTGTCGGCGCGCACCAGCTCGATGCGCATGCGCTTGCCGCCGACGTTGACGCCGCCCCCCTTGTTGATCTCGTCGCGCGCCATCTCCGCGCCGTTCCAGTGGTGCTCGCCCTGGACGAAGGCCATGGGGCCCAGGATCGCGATCTTGATGGTTTGTGCTTTTGCGCCGCACGCGAAACCGAGCGCAACCAGCCCGACGATCACCGTACGCAGCATGGCCCTCCTCCTTTGCTCTAGACTTTATCATGCCAAGAGCGGATTTCGTGTGCGCACCCGCCCTGCGCGTGCGCTGGGCCGAAGTGGACATGCAGAAGATCGTGTTCAACGGCCACTACCTCACCTACATCGACACCGCGATCGCCGAATACTGGCGAGAGATCGGCCTGCCTTATCCGGCGGGCTATGTCGAGCGCTACGGCACCGACATCTACCTGCGCAAGGCGACGCTGGAGTACCTCGGCTCTGCGCGTTACGACGAGCTGCTCACGGTGTGTTGCCGGGTGGCCAGGCTCGGGCGCTCGAGCATGACGTTCCTGTTCGAGATCTACCGCGACACGGAAGTCCTGATCAGCGCCGAGCTGGTCTACGTCAACGCCGATTCATCGATGAAGGCGGCGCCGCTGCCCGAAGACCTGCGCGGGCGGGTGCGGAAGTACGAGCGCGTCGCGCCGCAGGCATGAAGTACTGGGAGGACTTTCAGATCGGCGAGCGCGCCGAGCTCGGCCGCCATACCTTCACCGAGGAAGAGATCGTCGAGTTCGGCCGGCGCTACGATCCGCAGCCGTTCCATATCGATGTCGAGAGCGCAAAGCAGAGCGCGTTCGGCGGGTTGATCGCGAGCGGCTGGCAGACCTGCGCGATCGGCATGCGGCTGATGGTCGAGGGCTACATCCGCCAGACGGTCAGCCTGGGCTCGCCGGGAATCGACAACATCCGCTGGCTGAAGCCGGTGCGGCCAGGCGACACGATCGCGTACAGCCGCATCGTTCTCGAATCGCGCGCGTCGACCACGCGCAAGGGCGTCGGGCTGGTCAAGCATCGCTGGGAAGCCGTCAACCAGCGCGGCGAGCTCGTGCTCACCATGGAAGGCTGGGGGATGTTTGGCCGCAAAGATTGACCTGCAGCACAAGGTGCACGTGCTCACCAAGAAGGAGGAGCTCGACAGCGTGCGCCTGCCCGGAAAGGTCGTGGTGGTGCTCGACATCATCTTCGCCACTACCACCATGGTGGCGGCGCTCGCGCACGGCGCGAAGGAGGTCGTGCCGGTGGCCGACGAGAAGGCGGCGCGCGCCCGCGCCGGCGACTTTCCGGGCTGCGTGCTCTCCGGCGAGCTGTTTGCCGAAACGCTCCCCGGCTTCGTGCATCCGGCGCCGCTCGCCCTGGTGGCCCACGGCGTGCAGGGCAGGAGCGTGATCTACTCGACCACCAACGGCACGGTCGCCATGACGCAGGCGAGCGGCGCGGCGCGCGTGTACTGCGGCGCGTTGCTCAATGCGCGCCGCCTGGTCGAGCACATACTGGCCACGCATCCGCGCGAGACCATCCTCATCGTCTGCTCGGGGTCGGGCAACAACTTCAACTTCGAGGACTTCTACGGCGCCGGCTATTTCGTCGAATGCCTGCTGCCGCACGTGAAAGACCTTTCCGATGCGGCGAAAGCCGCGCTCATGCTCTACCGTCAGGCGAAGGCGCCGGAAGCGCTGCTCGACTGCCGCGTCGGCCGCATGATGGTGGCGCGCGGCCTGGCGCACGAGGTGGAGTTCGCCTGCCGGCGAGATGCATTGCCGGTGGTGCCGGTGCTCGAGCAGGGCCGGCTGCACCTGGTTGCCTAGACCGGCCTAGGCGCGCTCGAGCTCCGCGCTCAGCGCGAGGTGGTCCGAGAGCAGCGACCACGGCTTGCCGCGGTGGACTTGCGCCTTGGTGATCTTGAATCCGCGCACGTAAATACGATCGAGCCGGAGGACCGGCAGCAGGCTCGGGAAGGTCGCGAGCACGCGGCCGTGCTGCGCGACCGAGACCTCGGTCATGCCCAGGCGCCGCTCGAGGATCGCGGTGGCGCGGTGCCGCCAGTCGTTGAAATCACCGGCGATGATGATCGGCACATCGCGCGAGGCGAGCTCTTCGAGCTTGCCCGAGATCGCTTCGAGCTGCCGGCTGCGCCCACGCTCGTGCAGCGAGAGATGCACGCACACGCAATGCAGGTTGCGCCGCCAGCCAGGCACCGCGACCACGCTGTGCAGCAGGCCGCGGCGCTCGTAGCGGTGGTCGGACACGTCCTCGTTGCTGAACGAAACGAAGCCGAAGCGCGAAAGAATGGCATTGCCGTGGTGACCGTGGTCGTAGACCGCGTTGCAGCCGTAGACGTGCTGCCAGTCGCTGCCGGCGATGAACGCGTGCTGCGGATCGGCCGGGTGGCCGGCGAAGCGCATGGCGAAGCGCTGATTCAGTCCCTGCACTTCCTGCAGGAACACCAGGTCCGGCGCGAGCGCGCGCAGGCCGTCGCGCAGCTCGTGGATCACCAGGCGGCGGTTGAACTGCGACAGCCCCTTGTGGATGTTCAGGGTGACCACGCGCAGCTTTGCGCTCATAGTTCCAGCTCAAAGCGCCGTTCCAGCAAGTCGCCCTCATCGAAATGGTAGTCACCGATGAGTTGCCGACCCCACTGGCGCGCCGCACTGCCGGCAATGCGACCGTCGGGGCCGAACGCGCTCGCATGACCGCCCGTCAGGCGTGGCATGGAGCGCAGCTCGTCGTAGGACCGCAGCGTGTAGCGCACCAGGCTGTCGGCGCCGCGCTCCAGGCGCACGCCCTCGATGTCGTGCGCCGCGCTGGCGAGCGTCACCACCGGGCGCTCGTCCTCGCCGACACGCGGCAGCCGCTGCGGCACGAAAGCGCCCGCCCGGGTCCTCGCACGTGGCGTTGGAAAAAAGGCATGGAAGCAGCCGCAGGCATGAATCGAATCGTAAACGAGTGGCTCGCCATCCGGCGCCAGGGTGACGCGCCACACTACGCCGTCCAGCGGTCCGGCTCGGGGGTCCAAAGTATCGCGCGACGACCGTTCCGGAAACCAGAGCGTGTAGACCAGTTGGAGCAGAAGGTGCTCGCCGTATCGGGTGTAGGCCACTTGCACGTACACGGTCGGCTCCGCCGCGTCGACTTGGGGAAGCGACACCCCGCGGCGCCAGCGCAGCCAGCCGAAGCGGTCGTAGTCGGCGCGGGTCTCGATCTCGATCGTCGGCGCGTAGGTGATCGCGAGGCGGTCGATTTCCCGCGCGGAGAGCGCCAGGTGCCCGAGCGGGTCGAAGGTCGCGCGGCCGAGCAGGCCGCCGACCACGGTGCGCGGCAGCCGCTGCCCGGCCGGTGGCGCATAGCGCACGCGATGCACCGACCGATCTCGCTCCGCCTCGAACACCGCCTGCGTGCGCCGTTTCCAGGCCTCCTCGGCGGCGCTCTGCGCTCGCGGCCCCTCGTCGGGCACCTTGGCCGCGGCGAGCATCGCGGCACGCCCGGCGGGGCTGGCCAGATCCGCCTGCCGCAGGATGCGCGCGCAGTCCCGCACGCGACGCAGCGATTGCACGCGCGCGGCCTCGCTCGGCAGGGTCGGCAGATTCTGGATCTCATTCACGCGCGCTTCGAGATCGAGCTCGACGAGCTGCTCGGCATAAGCACGCAGCGTGGACCCGCTCTTCGCGGCCCGGTCGGCCAGGCCAGCCAGCGTGCGGTCGACCCGCAGGTGCGGAAATCCTGCGACGCGCGCCGCCTGAGCGTCGCGCACGCCCGCGGCATCGATCTCCGCATCGAGCGCCTGATACCACTGCGCGCATTCGCGCACTTCCGGCGTGCCGGACTCGAGGTGCGGGGCGAGCGGCTTGCCGCCGCCCGTCGCGCAGCCCGCGGCGAGCAGCGCGGCGCCCACCATCAGGATCGCGTCGCGGTTCGACCACGAGAAGCACTTGCGCGCCGCTTCGTGCCAGGGCAGCCAGGCCGATGCGATGTGCTCCTGCGGCGCGAGCGTCACCGGCGCCGGCCGCGCGAGCTCGAGGCTGAACAGGTGCTCGGTATTGTGGGTCACGCCGGGAGCGAAGCGGTGGCGCCATTGCGCATAGATCTCGAAGGTGTAGGCGACATTCCAGCGGCGCAGCCGTCCGTCCTTGGCCTGGATGCCGGTCTCCTCGCGCAATTCGCGTGCCGCGGCGTCCTCGAAAGGCTCATCCGGCCGGTCGAGCGAGCCGGTGACCGACTGCCAGAATCCGGGACGCTGCGCACGCTCGAGGAGCAGCACTTCCATCTGCCCCGTATGCACCACGACGAGGACGGAGAGCGGAAGCTTCAAGACTGGCGGAAGAGGTCGGGCAGCGGCAGCGTGCGCGCCGGATCGACGAACAGCGCGAAGAACGGCTTGCGGCGCGCCGCCCACGATTCCGCGCTGGAAAGCAGCACGTCGATCAGCACGCCGAAGTCGTCGTCGCGCCTCGGCTTTTCGAACAGCAGGATGTAGCCCGGCGCCTCGCGCCAGGAGAGATCGCTCAGGCAGTCTTCCAGGGCGTCCCAGTTGTGGCCGAACCAGTCGGGGAAATCGAGCGCCTGCGCGATGTTCTTCAGCAGCTCCTCTTTCGCCGCGAAGCGCACCTTTGCCACCACCATGTCGGTTGCTTTGACGGCGTCGAGGACCTCGTCCGGCCGGAGCACACGGTAGGCGCCGGAGCGCACGGGATCCTGCAGTCGTTCGAGCAGCTTGCCCATCACTCGATGATGCGCCTAAAAGTCTGGTAGTGATCGTCGGTGTAGTAGTACTCGCCGGGCACGCCGGACACGATGCGGCGCGCGCCGCGATCCTTCGCGCCGGGCGTTTTCACCGTGTACTCGCGATAGTAGCCGCGGCTGCGCTTGGGCAGCCGGCCCTCGCGGTTGCCGAATACGGCGCCGTCCTTGGTGTACGGGAATGGGCCGCCTGCCTTGATGAGCGCGAGGGTCTGCCGGGCTTCGTGCGGCAGCTGTCCAAGAGAGATTTCACTGGAAAGGGCGAGCGCAGCGACCGAAAAAGCGAGCGCGACCGCGGCGATCCAG